>Ga0180217_1003631_pt1 | contig 12878 bp, 10 predicted proteins | sample eDN3rd37CBELigOP_FD_128521 | JGI IMG/M metagenome (GOLD analysis project Ga0180217, IMG submission 128521) | Enriched Organic Plus compost microbial communities from Emeryville, California, USA - eDNA 3rd pass 37_C BE-Lig OP (version 2) (version 2) ... | reverse complement strand
GTTTTAATTGGAATCAGTTATGCACTTTGGGGCCATCATTTAGGAGGACTCATTTGGCATAGGGAATTTTCGTTTTCCGAAGTAGTTGAAGATCTAGCTTATAGCTTTAACGGCCTTTGGGGTTCACCAATTGCAGTTGCAGCATCATTCGTGTATATGTTTTTACTATTTGGAGCGTTTTTACAAAAGGCGGGTGCGGGTGAGTTCTTCTTCCAGTTGTCGACAGCTCTTGCTGGAAGAACCCGCGGTGGAGCAGCCAAGGTGGCCGTCATTGCGAGTGCATTTTTTGGCATGATTTCTGGTAGCCCAACAGCGAATGTTGTAACAACAGGCTCATTTACGATTCCAGTGAGTAGGCGTTCCGGATACAAACCAACATTTGCGGCAGCAGTTGAGGCAGCTGCATCGACTGGAGGTAGTATTTTACCACCAATTATGGGGTCCTCTGCCTTTTTAATGGCAGCAATTACTCAGATTCCATATATTTCGATTGTTATTGCTGCCATTATTCCTGGAATACTTTACTATACTTCATTGCTTGCGATGGTTCATTTTGAGGCAATAAGATTAGATTTACCAAAGGCGAATAAAGAAGACATTCCTAACGTTTCAAACGTGTTAAAAGAAGGCTGGTACTATTTTATCCCATTGGTTATCTTACTCTTCTTTCTTTTAAATGGCTATAGCGCATCTAGAACTGGTTTTTACGGTGTATTAGCAATAATCGTAGTTAGCTGGTTTCGTAAAAAAACCCGAATGGGTGTTAAGCAAATTTTTGAAGCGATGCTTGATGGTGCAAAATCCTCTATCCCAGTAACAACAGCTTGTGCAGCGGCTGGGCTAGTCATTTCAGGTATCATGTCAACGGGACTTGGTGGTAAATTAACGAGTATTGTCCTTGGACTAACTGAAGGTATGCTCCTTCCTACCTTGATTCTAGTTATGCTCATTTGTATTATTTTAGGAATGGGAATGCCGGTTGCTGCTGCTTATATTTTAACAGCGATGTTAGCTGCTCCAGCCTTAATGGAATTAGGTGTTTCATTAATGGCTGCCCATTTATTTATTGTTTATTTCTCTATTTTTTCAGCGATTACACCACCTGTTGCAGTCGCAGCTTATGCCGCTGCCGGTATTGCCGATAGCAACCCAAACCAAGTTGGGATAGAAGCAGTTCGACTAGGTTTAGTGGGCTTCATCATTCCATTTATGTTTGTTTTAGAACCTGCACTTCTGCTCGATGGTCCACCTATTGAAATTTTTGTTTCATTCTTAACTGCGGTTATCGGTGTTATTGCACTTAGCGCAGGCGTGATTGGCTGGCTACAAAAATGTGCGACTTACCTTGACCGCATACTGTTAATCTCGAGTGGTCTATTGCTGATATATCCACATGTTTTATTCAGTAGTATGGGCATCATTTTATTTGTATTGGTGATTGCAGTACAAAAAAAGCGCCCAATACAATACACTCCACTCGAAAAAGGGGCTTAAAAGAAAAAGAGTTCGGTGTTGAAGTGACGGGTTCCAAATTTGGGTAGTAAAAGAGTAAATCACAATACATTTTAAGCGTGAATTCACAAACGAATTCACGCTTACATTTTTTATATTGACTTCGGACACAACTACCATAATTTTGCCTTGGCTTTTCCGAAGTTACCTCTACTTCTGACACACTAACGATGATTTTGCCTTCCCCTGTCCGAAGTTACCTCTACTTTGGACACAACCGCGATGTTTTTATCTTCCCTTGTCCGAAGACACCTTGACTTCGGACACAACAGTGATGATTTTGCATTCTCTTGTCCGAAGTTACGTCTACTTTGGACACAACTGCGATAATTTTGCCTCCCCTGTCTGAAGTTACCTTGACTTCGGACACACTAACGATGATTTTGCCTTCCCCTGTCCGAAGTTACCTCACCTTCAGACAAGACTGAGATGATTTTGCCTTCCCTTGTCTGAAGTTACCTCTACTTTGAACACAACCGCGATGATTTTGCATTCCCCTGTCCGAAGTTACCTCACCTTCGGACACACTAACGATGATTTTGCCTTCCCCTGTCCGAAGTTACCTCACCTTCAGACAAGACTGAGATGATTTTGCCTTCCCTTGTCTGAAGTTACCTCACCTTCGGACAAGACCGCCGTGATTTTGCCTTCTCCTGTCCGAAGTTACCTCACCTTCGGACAAGACTGCGATGATTTTGCCTTCCCTTGTCCGAAGTTACCTCACCTTCGGACAAGACTGCGATGATTTTGCCTTCCCTTGTCTGAAGTTACCTCACCTTCGGACAAGACCACGATAATTTTGCCTTCACTGTCCGAAGATTTGATGTTGTTTTTGCTCAGTTGCTTTTTTTGACAATGAATATGATTCGTATATGTTTTTATTTTGATAATGGGGCTGTTTGGAACATAAAAAGGAACTCGTCAGTGTTGAAGTGACACTGAACTTTTTTCTCCTTTTTAAGGCTTTCATAGTTCTCTTTTCTTTTTCATTAACGCTAACAATTTTTTGTCTAACTCCTCGTACATCGGGTCATCCTTTGAAAGTAAAGATAATTTGCCGATTGTCGCACTTATCTCATTGTCAAGTAGTAGCTTTTCTTCTTCCTTGTTTTGTATTGTCTTAGGTTCTTGATGATTTTTTTGCTGATATTCTTCTAGTCCCATCTCAACTCTTTTAATGACTTGATTGTCAAAAACAAGTAGTTTCTCACACATTTTTTTAAGAAAATAGTGATCGTGGGATACCGTTAAAATTGTACCTTGAAAGGACTGTAACATTTTTTCTAATGATTCCCGACTTACAAGGTCAAGGTGATTGGTTGGTTCATCTAATATCAGTATATCAACTTCATCCAATAAAAGTTTAACAAGCTTAATTCTCGTTCGTTCACCTAAGCTTAATGTGGAGATGGGCTGTTTGATTTTATCTGCATTAAACCCGATGTTTGCAAATATCGTTCTAGCTTCACTTATCTCGTCTCTGACGGTAATCCCAAGATATTCTAGAATGGTCTTCGTTTCCTCTAAATCTGTCACATCTTGAGATAAATAGCTAATTTTCAAAGAATCACTTTTCCATAACTCCCCACTTGAAATCCGTTCTTCACCCATTATTATGCGAAGCAAGGTCGTCTTCCCACATCCATTTTCACCAAGTATGCCTATTCTTTCCCCAAACTTTACATAAAAGTGGCTATTCTGAAACAGGATTCTTTCTCCAAATTGCATTTCTCCATTTTTCACTTCAACGATTCGTTTTCCTCTCTTTTTATTTTGTTTGAAGTGAAATTGCAGCTCATCCTTTTCGATCGGCTTTTCAATTTTATTCTTTTCAAGCTCTTTTTCAAGCCGTTTCATTTTTGACTTAATTTGTTTATCCATTTTCTTTGCTTTAACCCGATAGAATTCCTTAAAACCTTCTTTTTTCGTCGATTGGCGATGCGCTTTATCCGACCAAGTTTGTAAATTGCTCATTTGGTTTTCTATTTTTTCTTTATGCTTTTGCTGAATGTCGTAGCGATGAAGCTGGCTTTGATACAACCTTTCTTTCTCCTTATAGTAATTCGTATAATTTCCTTGATAAATGAATGAATTGCCTCCTTCAATCTCCAAAATTTGACTAACCGTTTGATCAAGAAAATATCGGTCATGTGAAATAACTAGAATGGCTCCCTGATATGCCTTCATTTCTTCAATCAGCCATTCCACACCTTTAAAATCAAGATGGTTTGTCGGCTCATCAAGTATTAAAAGGTCAGAGGACGATGACCATACCTTTGCAAGGGATAGCTTTGTTTTCTCTCCACCACTTAAATGTACTGCTCTTTCTTGGTCCCAGGTGTGTACCTTCATTAACCCTAGTTGACTCGTTTGTTCCAATATCTCCCCGGAAATAGTCGCTTCTTCGATTTCTTCATATGTTACTTCTGCAGCCTGTTTTACATATCCAATTGAAATAGGGCCAAAAGGCATGTCAATTGACCCTTTATCCATTTCTATCTTCCCAGTTATGATATTTGCTAACGTTGTTTTACCTGAGCCATTATCCCCGACAATCCCAATTCGGTCCCCTTTTTGGACCGTGAATTCAATATTATTTAAAATAATCTTATCTCCGTAACTTTTTTGAATCCCGGTCATCTTTAAAATCGTCATAAAAAAACCTCCCTAGACGGTATCTAGAGAGGACGTATTTTCCCATCACAAATAAACGTACATTTATAATGTACTAATGGACATGGAAATGGGCAGACTAATCCTATTCTCTAGATACACGTTTTTTCTTTAGAGGATGTTCAAAAGTCCGGTGAAAATGACACATCGAATTTCTGCGTTGACTTGCTTCTCCGTTCCTCACGTATTAATTGCATACGCTCCGGTACTCAAAGCTGCGTCGCCTTGAACTTCTTGGTCCTTTTCATCCTGCTTTTGGACTCTCATTCTTTTTGAAAAATCGGTACGAAAATAAGATTAGTTATCCATTGCCCCTTACCCATTCCTTTCGAATTTAGTTAACTTTAGTATATATTTTTTGTTTATTTCCTGTCAATTCCTACTAACAAGATTCCGCCTTTTCCCTAATTGCCATTATTCGCTATAATAGAAGGTATTCACCTTTAATTAGGAAAATATGTACTATTAAAATGAGGAGTTTTTATGGAAAAAGTTGAGGTTTTTATTTTATCTGGTTTTTTAGGAAGTGGTAAAACCACTTTATTACAAAATATTCTTACTCAAGAAAAGCAATTAGGTCGAAAAGTTGCTGTAGTTATGAACGAATTAGGTCAGGTTTCGATTGATTCAAACGCAGTTTCAGATAGCACTCCGCTTAAAGAACTGCTTAATGGATGTGTATGCTGTACGATTCAAGGACAGCTTGAGGTTCATTTGCAAGGACTATTACAGGATTATGACCTAGATGCTATCTACATTGAAACAACGGGTGTTGCACATCCAATTGAAGTATTAGATGCATGTATGTCACCGCTTTTTGCCGATCAATTATTTGTTCAATCAATTGTAACCCTAATTGATGTGATTCGTTGGAGAGAAAGAGATTCCCTAAGTCCTCAATTACAAATGCTATTACGCGAACAGATTCGTCATGCGGATGTGCTTTTACTTAATAAAATCGACCAGTTATCTGAAATGGAACAAGGACAAATGCTCTTTGAAATTCAATCCATCAACAGCGAGGCAAGAAGTTTGCTAACGAAGCATGCATCGGTGAAGCTTGATGATCTCCGTACAATTAAAAAAGCTGAACGAAAACCACATGAGCGAGCACATGTACATCTCGATTTGAAGCTAAAAACATTTGTGCATACATTTTCAAATGCACTTGATCTCGATTTGTTTGAAGAATGGCTCAGAAAGATGCCTGAAACAATATACCGAATTAAGGGCTATTTAAAGTTTACCCATTCGAACAACACATATTTATTTCAATACTCCTATGGAACACCCATTTACTTAAAAGAGTTGATGAATTATAAACCAACTTTGGTATTTATCGGTGAAAAATTAGACCCAACATGGATGAAGGTCGAAATGGAGAAACTACAGGAAGAAAGTTTGAAGATTGAATAGTTTCTTAAGGAAAAATTTAACCCGTTTTAATGTCATTGTGAAGTTGTTCTGAATAATTGTGACCAACTGGCCAAGATTCTGACCTAACTAAAGTTAATTTTCCCCTACCCATATTAAGGAATAATATTGGTCTTGATTCCCAAGCATGTTTATTTTATTACGTGGAAAGTTAATTATGAGTAATCATTTGGTTACTCAAAAAACTTCTGTCGGGAGTGATGTATCATGGCAAGAAACAAACTATTGGTTCCTGGTAGCGAAAATGCTCTAGATCAAATGAAAGAAGAAATCGCCAATGAGTTTGGAGTTCAGCTTGGTGCAGATACGACCGCACGTGCGAACGGCTCTGTTGGAGGCGAGATGACGAAACGCCTTGTTGCAATGGCGCAGCAGCAGCTTTCAAACGGTTCACAACAGTAACAATTCACCTATAAGGGGGTCCATATACTGGGCCTCCTATTTATTACAATTAAAAAACCGTCATTCCCCTAGAAATGAACGGTTTTTTCAACATATAATTCATCTGAAGTCTTCATCACTGTTGGATTTCCCTTTGCCTCAATCGTTCTTACCCCAAGTAAAATCATTCCCACCACTAACAGTGCAAACAGTACTACAATAATACAATTTTTAACTAATGCCATCTTACCCACCCTATCGTTTTTAAACCTTCTATTTTATCCACTTTTTTCCGACATGACCATTCTATTCACGAAAACGATTTTTATTCCTGTTTATTAAAAAATGTGTAAAACATCGTTGTTTTCCTCACTTTCCTCTCAATTTGGACATATGATGAAGAAAGGAGGGAAAAATCATATGGAAAAAATGTCTATATTATTTTTAGCTTGTATTTTAGCAGGTTTTGCCCTTATTAAAGTAACAGAATATGATAACGTATTAACTAGCCTACATTCCGTATTTACTCTAGTTGGGGCAATTACAATTATCGTATTCTCATTTGTTCTAATCTTTAAAGGAATATTAGCCTTATTAGGTAAGTGATAAGCTACTTTGGCTTATCCTTTTTAAAATTTTAGGGGTTTGTACCTTTCACAATTCCATAGGAGCCATATGCTAGTACTACGAAGATGAACGAAGGTGGTGCAAAGCATATGGCTTCTATCTTTTTAGGACCGATTGAAATTAACAGCAATGAGGGTATTATCATCACCGGTAATTCCTTTTATGTCTCCCCTACTTCAACCAGTAAAACAATCGCTGGGTCGGGATCATTTAATACAGGTTTTCATGTGACAAACAATAATCGTGTGAGTACTTCAAATACCCTTGACCCGGATGGCGTCGACTCAAATGTTGTTTCCGGCACATAAAAACCGTCTACCTATTAGGTAAGACGGTTTTTAATGTTATACGTACATGGCTTCTACTTGTTTTTGAAGTTCAGTATTTTCAAGGTATTCATCATATGTCATTTGCTTATCTACAAGACCATTTGGTGTGATTTCGATAATACGGTTTGCAATTGTTTGAACGAACTGATGGTCATGCGATGTAAATAATACAGAACCTTTAAACGCAATTAAACCATTATTTAAAGCTGTAATAGACTCAAGGTCTAGATGGTTTGTTGGGTCATCGAGTACAAGCACGTTTGCACCACTTAGCATCATTTTTGAAAGCATACAACGTACCTTTTCTCCTCCAGATAGCACGCTTGGCTTTTTCAATACTTCTTCCCCTGAGAATAGCATTCTGCCTAAGAATCCTCTTAGGAAACTCTCACTTTGATCATTTGGAGAGAACTGACGAAGCCAGTCCACTAATGTTGGCTCATCTCCATTAAAATATTTCGTGTTGTCTTTAGGGAAATAAGCTTGTGATGTAGTCACACCCCATTTGAATGTACCACTGTCTGCTTCCATTTCACCCATTAAAATCTTGTATAATGTTGTGATTGCAATTTCACTTTTTCCTACAAATGCTATCTTGTCGCCTTTGTTCATAATAAAGTTCACATTATCAAGTACTTTAACACCATCAATTGTCTTTGTAAGACCTTCTACACGTAATAAGTCATTACCGATTTCACGCTCTGGTGTGAATCCGACAAACGGATAACGACGAGAAGATGGTTTGATATCATCAAGTGAAATTTTATCTAAAAGCTTTTTACGGGAAGTTGCTTGTTTAGATTTAGATGCATTTGCACTAAATCGCGCAATAAATGCCTGTAGTTCTTTAATTTTCTCTTCTTTTTTACGGTTTGCATCTTGAGCCATTCTTGAAGCAAGCTGGCTTGATTCATACCAGAAGTCATAGTTTCCAACATAGATTTGGATTTTTCCATAATCGAGGTCAGCCATGTGCGTACATACCTTGTTTAAGAAATGACGGTCATGGGATACAACAATAACAGTATTTTCAAAGTTAATTAAAAATTCTTCAAGCCACTGGATTGCTTTTAAATCCAGGTTGTTAGTAGGTTCGTCTAGTAATAGAACATCTGGCTTACCAAATAAAGCTTGGGCCAATAACACTTTTACTTTCTCAGAACCTGTCAATTCTGCCATTTTCTTCGCATGAAGATCTTCAGGTATTCCTAGTCCTTTTAAAAGGATAGCTGCCTCCGATTCAGCTTCCCAACCATTTAACTCAGCAAATTCCCCTTCAAGCTCAGCAGCTCTCATTCCGTCCTCATCTGAGAAATCAGGCTTCATATAGATTGCGTCTTTTTCTTGCATCACTTCATATAGACGAGCATGTCCCATAATTACAACTTTAAGAACTTCATGTTCTTCATATTCAAAATGGTTTTGTTTTAAGATCGCGAGACGCTCACCTGGTGTCATATGCACGTCACCTGTTTGTGGTTCAATCTCACCTGAAAGAATCTTTAAAAAGGTAGATTTTCCGGCACCATTTGCACCTATTAGTCCATAACAATTTCCCGGTGTAAACTTTATGTTAACATCTTCAAAAAGCTTGCGGTCACCGTAACGCAAACCTACATTTGTAACTGTAATCATGTAGTATAAATCCTCCATTTCATATCATTGCTACTGATTATACCATTTTCATAGAAACAACACTAGTTTTCGGTCCATAGTTTGTTGACATAAGACCCATCCATATTGTGACAAGTTTTTTTCCGAAAAATAGAAATGACCCTTCCCACAGTATTCCTGCAAAAAGAGTCATTAAAACAAACCACGTTTTTCTTTTTTTATTTGTTTACAATCAAATAACATCATTCTTATTAATGGTCTCCTGTTCCTGTTTTTTTGGTGGCAATTCGTTTGGCAGATCTGTTTGTTTTCCTGCGCCAAATCCCTGTATAATTTTTTCACCGCCGTAACCTGCTAAAATCGAAAGGAATATGACTCGAAAAATCGATTCTGTGTCACTTGAAGCTACAATTAATACTGCTGCAATGGTTCCAATAAGCATTTCTTCTAAGAATCCTAGGTAGATGAAGCGTTTTGTTACACGAGGTTTCTCTATTTTCCCCCTTTTTTTAGCATGTCCCAGTAACCCCATAGAGCCACCAATAAAGATTGCTAGCACGAGATGCAACAACATGTCATCACCCCCTAAAGTCCAGATTGGGTAATGCTTGACCTTAGGCAACAAATGGAAGCTTCCTTATTAACATTATATGCCAATTATGAATAAGAAAGCTTGGGTATATTTTCCGAAAATTACGAATACTTTCATGCTACCAATGTCCCATTTTCATTCTAAAAACTATTTCGACCCCCTAAAGGACTGCATATAACTACCTAGCCACTCTTCCGTTTGTCATAACTTGGATAAAATCAGTTATGAACTTTTCATAATCAATGCGTAATGCAATCCGATCTAAAGTTTCAACAGGCTCCTTGTCTGGATTAGCACGAAAATCCGCGACGCTCACTCCTTTTAAAATCCCGGACATTTCGATCTTCACTCTGCGTCTTGCATATTGCATAATGGATGGATTTACAATTGCGCTAAGGGCAACAACATCATGTAGTGGTGTCCCTTTAATACCAGGCATGCTTTTCTTATAGAATTCATAATAATAATCAAAAATTGGACGAATCAAATTTCGGTAAGGATTATTTGTTCCCTGCCTTACAATTTGATCAACAATTTCAGAAGTTAAGATAGCTTGGATGGTTACATTAAGAGGATGTATTGCCAAGTTATGTGCACGTTCACAGATAAGATTTGAGGCAATTGGGTCACCATAAAAATTGGCCTCTGCTTCAGCGGTGACATTTCCAGGAACAAAAAAAGCCCCTCCCATTATATAAAACCCCTTAACTTTTTCCATCACCTCACCACCCAGGATGAAGGCAATCGCAAGAGATGTTGATCTTCCTACATCGACAATATAGATTTCGTTTTCATATTTTTCGATTATTTTAAAAATCTCATCAAAGTTTAATAACTCAGCGGTAGGAAGTGTATCAGGTGGTTGAATCGGGCCAAGCCCCTCTTCCCCATGTATTTCAGGGTAATACGCTGTGACCTCTCCTGATAATGGTCCCTTTGCACCTGCTATAATTGGGATATCCGTTTTGCCTGCAAGCGATAATAGATAAGCAACATTTTGAGTAGCTTGTTCTTGTTTTACATTACCATAGCTAGGAACGATTCCAACAATCTCAATCTCTGGATTAAGCAGTCCATACATAATTGCGATCGAATCATCAATTCCTGGATCCCCGAAAAACAGTACCTTTGCTGTCATTAACACCGCTCCCCTTTCAAAAATCATTCATAATATTCACTATATGTTGGGATGTTAAAAAAAACACCCACTTCGCTATGACACGAAATGAGTGTTTTGAAAAGTATTATTTTGCAAATCGATGATTTCCAATGACAGTTGTTACTTCTCTATCCATCATAAATGGATTTGAGCTTTTATCTGGATTAAAGAAAAATAATGACCCTTTTCCTTGTCCGCGGAACGTAATGGCTTCGTCTACTGCACGTTTTGATTCTTCATCAGCTGGCTGGTTGATTGAACCATCAGCTACAGGGCTAAATGCAAATGAACCGCCAGTTGTTTTTTCGTAAATGACTTCTTTAATCGTATTAGGGAATTCAGATGAGTCGACACGGTTTAACACTACAGTAGCCACTGCAACCTTACCTGCATATGGCTCCCCTTTTGCTTCCGCATGTACAAGTTTTGCTAGTAATTCCTTATCTTGAGTCGTCACTACCTCTGGTATTTCAAGCTCTTCACCTGGATAGATCATATCACTTGTTCGGTTATTTGCTTTCTTAAGATCTAAAACTGATACTCCATACTTCATGCCAAGATTCCAAAATGTATCACCTGTTTTTACAGTATGAGTTGCTGCCGATGCACTCACACCTGATGCTAATAGGGTAAATGTTAATGCTGTTGCAAATCCAATCTTTTTAAGGTTTTTCATGTTTTTTCCTCCTAGTAATCGTCGTTTTTTGCTCTACTAGAAGGTTAACAGCTGTAATATTTCGTTTCATTGCCCAAAAAGTGGTAGAATACTTGAGCCTTACAGACACTTTGCCTCAAAATATGAGTGGAAAAAATATCCTCGCTAAATATACCACCTATATATTGGTTAGGATGGAAAAATACAGATTGAATTTTACAAACATCTCAGTCATGTTATTAACATAAATAACATTTTACTGTTATTTCATTATCATCTTAATCAGCTTCAAACCATGTTTGGTTGTTGAGTAGCGCAAAGGAAGGTCAAACTTTGTCGTTTGCTTCATGATCCCTTTTTCATGAGAAAATACATCAAAGCTTCCTTTCCCATGGTAGGCACCAATTCCACTATCACCTACACCGCCAAATGGTAAATGGGGTGAAGTAAAATGGTAAACTGTATCATTCACACAACCACCACCGAAAGAGATGGATTCTAGCACTTTATTTTGCACTCGTTCCACTTCTGAAAAAATATATAACGCAAGGGGTTTTGGGCGTTTATTAATCTCATCAATGGTTTGTAGGATATCATCGTATCCCATTACAGGCAAAATTGGACCAAAAATTTCATCTTCCATGATCGGGTGTTCCCATGTAACATCAGTTAAAACTGTAGGCTCAATCAAAAGCTTATCAACATCAGCATCTCCACCATAGAAAATAACCCCACTATTATGGATAAAGGAAGTGAGTCGATCAAAATGGCGCGCACTTACAATTTTCGTAAACTTACTTTCTTTACTTAAGGCATTCCCATACAATTCCTGAATAGCCTCTGTTAACAGATTCAGAAATTCTGCTTTCACTTCATTATGAACATACAGATAGTCTGGTGCGACACAAGTTTGTCCAGCATTTGTATACTTCCCCCATGCAATTCGCTTTGCCGCATATCGAAGATTCGCATCTTTGTGGACAATACAAGGACTTTTCCCTCCAAGTTCAAGGGTAACAGGTGTTAAATGTTTAGCTGCAGCCTCCATAATCACTTTTCCAACGGCCACACTACCTGTAAAAAAGATATAATCTGTCTTTTCCTCTAAAAGGGCCGTGCTTGTCTCAACACCGCCTTCAACAATTGCTATGTAATCCTCTTGAAAATGTTCACGAATCAGTTTTGTTAGTAATTCAGACGTTTTTGGGGTTAGCTCAGAAGGTTTTAAAATCGCACAATTTCCTGCTGCTATAGCCCCAATTAATGGTGCAAATGCAAGCTGAAATGGATAATTCCAAGGGGATATGATTAAGACCACCCCATATGGTTCTGGATAAATATAATTTTTACTTCCAAAACCTGTTAAGCTTGTTTTTACCTTTCTTGGTTTCGCCCATTTTTCAAGATGCTTTATCGTAAACCTAAGCTCTTCTAAAACAAAGCCAATTTCGGTCGCATATGATTCAAACTCAGATTTGTTTAAATCTTTATGTAATGCGTCCATAATTTCCTTTTGATTTGTTTTTATAATGTTTCGAGTCTTTTTAAGAGCTCCCATTCGATAAGCAACTTCTTTTGTTTTCCCTGTAGAAAAAAATTCGCGCTGCTTTTTTATTAATGCACCATAGCTTTCCACTACGTCTCCCCCATTTCAACAGGATTTCCAACTATTTATAAATAGTACATACTATTTTTTAACAAAAAACAAGATAATACTACTTGTAGAGTAGAAAAAAGGTAAGCCATCTTTTTTTTGGCTTACCCTTGATATAGTATTAGATACTTGCAATTTTTTCTTTTACTTGTATATGACCGGATTTTTCAACCTTCGTAGCTAAATATTTTTTATTGTATTCAGAAACATCTCCCCAAAGTGGGACATGAGTATCTGATAATAGTCCG
>Ga0180217_1003620_pt1 | contig 12911 bp, 8 predicted proteins | sample eDN3rd37CBELigOP_FD_128521 | JGI IMG/M metagenome (GOLD analysis project Ga0180217, IMG submission 128521) | Enriched Organic Plus compost microbial communities from Emeryville, California, USA - eDNA 3rd pass 37_C BE-Lig OP (version 2) (version 2) ... | reverse complement strand
GTTCGCGCTCAGGCCGATGTACTGGGTCCCGATCATCTTGTCGACGAATCCCTTGCCGCTGCGGCCATCCGGGGTCGTGAGGGCGTCCCACGCCTCGAGCGGGCCGAGTTCGAGCACTTCGTAGCGATCCACGCGGCCAACCTACCCCCAGGGGATGGCTCGCAGCCGGGACTAGAATCCTTCGGTGCCGCTGACCGGGATCCCCTTCGCACTCGGTGCCGATCCCGCGGTCGAGGCGGCCGCGGCGACGCCGCACGCCGACGCCGACTTCTCGAGCGTCGAGGGCGCACGCGCCCCGCTCGTCGCGCGGCTCCTGCGGCTCGAGGGCGGACCCCGCGCGCTCCTCGCCGTCGTCGCGACCGGTCGCGAGGCCGATGCCGTCGTCGACGCGCTTCGCGCCTACCTCCCGGACGGCGAGGTGCACGCATTCCCGTCCTGGGAGACGCTCCCGCACGAGCGGCTGAGTCCGTCGGCCGAGACCGTCGGGCGACGACTGCGGGCGCTGCGCGCGCTGCGGCGATGGCGCGAGGGCGACCGCTCGGCGCCGTTCGTGCTCGTCGCGAGCGTCCGCGCCGCGCTGCAGCCGCTCATCCCCGGCATCGATCGGATCGAGCCGCGCGTGCTCGAGGCCGGCTCGCGCGGCAACGACCTCGGCGAGCTCGCCCGCGCGCTCGTCGACCTCGCGTTCGCGCGCGTCGACATGGTCACCCGCCGCGGCGAGTTCGCCGTGCGCGGCGGCATCCTCGACGTCTTCCCCCCGCAGGCCGAGCACCCGTTCCGCCTCGAGTTCTTCGGCGACGAGCTCGAGTCGATCCGCGAATTCGCCATCGCCGACCAGCGCTCCCTGCCGGGCGCGGTCGATCGCGTCGAGATCCCGGCGGCGCGCGAGTTCCTCATCACCGACGACGTCCGGGCCCGCGCGCGACAGCTCGCCGGGGAGTTCCCGGCGCTCGACACGATGCTCGCGAAGATCGCCGAGGGCATCCCCGTCGAGGGGATGGAATCGCTCGCCCCCGCGCTCGTCGACGGCTTCGAGCCGCTCCCGACGCTCCTCCCGGAGGACGGCGCGGTCGCGATCCTCTCGCCCGAGCGCGTCGCGACGCGCGCCGTCCACCTCGTCGAGACGAACCGCGAGTTCCTCCAGGCCGCGTGGAGCGCCGCGACGGCGGGCGCCGACGCGCCCGTCGACCTCGGGATGGACCTGCGCCGCCGCCTCGGCGCGGGGGAGTTCCTGACGGTCGAGGAGCTGCGCACCGCGGCGGGCGGCCGGACGTGGTGGACGGTCTCGGCGCTCGAAGCCGGCGATGAGACGTCGCGCCGGGTCTCGGCGAGCTCGGTCCCCGTGTTCACGGGCCGCGCCGACGCGGCGATCGACCACGTCGGCGATCGCCTGCGGCACGGCTGGGCGGTCGCGATCACCGCCCAGGGGCAAGGCCTCCTCGATCGCGCCGCCGACCTCCTCGCCGAGCGCGAGCTCGCCGCCCGGCATTCCGACGACCTCCCGACCGAGCCGGAGCCGGGCGTCGCGTACCTCGTGCGCGCCTCGGTCGAGGCGGGCGTGGAGATCAAGCGCTCGAAGGTCGCCGTCCTGAGCGAGGGCGAGTTCTTCGGCCGCGCGGCGTCCTACCGGCAGGGCGCGCCCCGTCGCCTCGCGAGCCGGCGGCGGAACGTCGTCGATCCGCTGCAGCTCAAGCCCGGCGACCACGTCGTCCACGAGACGCACGGCATCGGGCGCTTCCTCGAGCTCGTCGAGCGCGAGGTGTCGACGGGCGGTCGGAATGCGCTCAAGACGACGCGGGAATTCCTCGTCATCGAGTACGCCCCGTCCAAGCGCGGCATGCCGGGCGACAGGCTCTACGTCCCGACCGACCAGCTCGACCTCCTCACGCGCTACGTCGGCGGCGAGGCGCCGACGCTCTCGAAGATGGGCGGATCCGACTGGGCGGCGGCGAAGGGCAAGGCGCGCAAGGCCGTGCGCGACATCGCCGTCGAGCTCGTCAAGCTCTACGCCGCGCGCATGGCGTCGAAGGGGCACGCATTCGGCCCGGACACCCCCTGGCAGCGGGAGCTCGAGGACGCGTTCCCGTTCGCCGAGACGCCCGACCAGCTCACGACGATCGACGAGGTCAAGGCCGACATGGAGCGGCCCATCCCCATGGATCGGCTCCTGTCGGGCGACGTCGGCTTCGGCAAGACCGAGGTCGCGGTGCGCGCCGCATTCAAGGCCATCCAGGACGGCAAGCAGGTCGCGATGATCGTCCCGACGACGCTCCTCGTCCGCCAGCACATGGAGACCTTTGCGGAGCGCTTCGCGGGGTTCCCCGTCAAGCTCCGCGCGCTCTCGCGATTCCAGACCGACAAGGAGGCGAAGGAGACGCTCGCGGGTCTCGCGGACGGCACGGTCGACATGGTCATCGGGACGCACCGCCTGCTCGGCAAGGGCGTGACGTTCAAGGACCTCGGGCTCGTGATCATCGACGAGGAGCAGCGGTTCGGCGTCGAGCACAAGGACGCGCTCAAGAAGCTCAAGACGAATGTCGACGTCCTCGCGATGACGGCGACGCCGATCCCGCGCACGCTCGAGATGGCCGTCACGGGCATCCGCGAGATGTCGACGCTCGCGACCCCGCCGGAGGACCGGCACCCGATCCTCACGTTCGTCGGGCCCTACTCGGACAAGCAAGTGGCCGCCGCGATCCACCGGGAGCTCCTGCGCGAGGGCCAGGTGTTCTACGTCCACAACCGCGTGCGCTCGATCCAGCAGACCGCCGCGCGCATCGCGGAGCTCGTCCCGGAGGCGCGCGTCGCGGTCGCGCACGGGCAGATGAGCGAGGACGCGCTCGAGCGCGTCATGCTCGACTTCTGGGAGCGGCGCGCCGACGTCCTCGTCTCGACGACGATCATCGAGACGGGCCTCGACATCCCGAACGCGAACACCCTCATCATCGACCGCGCCGACAAGTACGGCCTCGCGCAGCTCCACCAGCTCCGCGGGCGCGTCGGCCGCGGGCGGGAGCGCGCCTACGCGTACTTCCTCTACGACGAGACGACGCCGCTCTCGGAGACCGCGCACGAGCGCCTCGCGACGATCGCGGCGAACAACGAGCTCGGCAGCGGCATGCAGATCGCGCTCAAGGACCTCGAGATCCGCGGCGCCGGCAACCTCCTCGGCGGCGAGCAGTCCGGCCACATCGCGGGGGTCGGCTTCGACCTGTATCTCCGGATGATCGGGGAGGCCGTCGCCGACTTTCGCGGCGACCGCGCCGAGGGGCAGACGGAGCTGCGGCTCGAGCTGCCGGTCGACGCGCGCATTCCCGAGGACTACATCCAGTCCGAGCGCCTCCGACTCGAGGCGTACCAGAAGCTCTCGACCGCGACCGCGCCGACCGCTCCGGACGACGCGATCGACCGCGTCCTCGAGGAGCTCGAGGACCGCTACGGCGACGTACCGGAGGCCGTCACCCACCTCATCGCCGTCTCACGGCTGCGGCGGCGTGCGCAGCAGGCCGGGCTCTCGGAGGTCGTCGTCATGGCCGACCGTTTGCGCATCGCGCCGCTCGAGCTGCCCGATTCGCTCCAGGTCCGGCTGCAACGCGTGCACCGCGGCGCGCGCTACATCGCGGCGCAGCGCGTCGTCCTCCTCCCGCTTCCGGACCCGCGCCCCTCGGACGCCGACCTCATCGCGTGGGTCGCCCAGCTCTTCGCCGATCTCCTCCCGGCGCCGGCCGAGCCGGCCGCCTGATCGCGCTCGAGTGTGCGCCCGCGCGGCGGGTGTGCGGGCGCGAGCCCGCACACCCGCCGCGCGGCGCACACTCGGTGCCGCGGTCAGGAGTAGCGCAGGCCCTTCCGGCGCCAGGCCTTCGTGATCCACCAGAACACGATGTGCGTCCGCGGCCACTCCGTGATGACGTGTCCGCGCTCGTCGGTGAAGTAGTTGTTGCACCCGGAGTTCTTCGCCGACGTCGCGGTCGCGAGCTCCCGGTCGATCCACTCGACGTACGCCCGCGTCGCCTCGGCGGACGTGTCGACCGCGCGTCGCCCGCGTTCGAGCTTCCGGATCGCCGCGACGGCGATCTCGGCCTCGCGCTCGAGCTGCGCGATGAGCGACGTGCCGCCGTTCGTGTTCGGCCCGTAGAGGATGAAGAAATTCGGGAATCCGGGGACCGTCGTCCCGAGGAACGCCGTCGCGCGCTCGGCCCACGCGTCGTGGAGCCGCACGCCGCCTCGGCCGGTCACCTCGAGCTGCGCGAGCATGCGCTGGGGCTGGAACCCGGTCGAGAAGACGATGACGTCGAAGTCACGGGCTGTGCCGGTCGCGTCGACAAGCCCGGTGCGCGTCGCGGCGACGACGGCGTGCGGGACGAGCTCGACGTTCGGTCGGTTGAAGGCCTCGTAGTAGTTCGTCGCGACGATCGGCCGCTTGCAGCCCCACGCGTAGTTCGGCGTGAGCGCGGCCCGTGTCGCGGGGTCCTCGACGGTCGAGTTGATGTAGTCGAGGCAGATCTGCTGCATTCGCCGCTGCATCCGCGAGTCCAGCGCGTACCCGCGGAACCGGCGGTTCGCCTTCGCGAAGAGCCAGTACCGGTGGAGCCGCTGCGCGAGCGGGATGTGCTTGTAGATCCACCGCTCGCGCGGCGTGAACTCGCGCTCGTGCTTCGGCTCGACCCAGCCGGGTTCGCGCTGGAAGAGCGTCACGTGGCCCGCGTACTCGGCGATCGCGGGGACCACCTGGATCGCCGTCGAGCCCGTGCCGACGACGGCGATGCGCTTGTCGGAGAGGTCGTGCTCGTGCTCCCACCGGGAGGTGTGGAATGCGATGCCCTCGTAGTCGGCGAGCCCCGGCCAGTCGGGATACCGCGGGTTCGAGAGCAGTCCCGTCGCGGAGATGACGGCGTCGAACCGCTCGGCCCCCGTCGTGCCGTCGGCGCGCGTGAACTCGACCGTGTACTCGTTCGCGGCGTCGTCCCATCGGGCCGCGGTGACGGTCGTCGAGAGGCGAATGCGCTCACGCAGCCCGAACCGGTCGACGACGGCGTTCGTGTACGCCCACAGCTCCGGCTGCGTCGCGTGCGTGCGCGTCCAGTCCCATTTGATGAACGAGAACGAGTACGCGTGGCTCGCGATGTCGACGGCGGCGCCCGGGTAGTGGTTGTCGCGCCACGTGCCCCCGAGCCGATCGGCGCGCTCGAAGATCGTGATGTCGGCGTGCGTCCGCTGTGTGAGCTTGACGGCGGCGCTGATGCCGCCGAAGCCGCTCCCGATGATCGCGACGCGGACGCGGCGGCGGCTCATCGCGAGCCTCCCGACGTGACGAGCGCGACGAAATCGGCGACGAGCGCGGCGGCGTCGCCGGCGCCGAAGTAGTAGCCGTCCGGTCGCACGAGCGCGGCGTCCGCGCCGATCCGGTCGAACTCGCGACCGTACGATCCGTCGACGTCGACGACGTCGACCCCGAGTTCGACGACGCGGCCGCCGACCGTGGCGAGCCGCTCGCGCGCCGCCGCGTCGACGGCGGTGCGCGTGAGCAGGAACGGCTCGGTCGCGTCGATGACGTCGTCGAATCGCTCGCGCACGTCGCTGCCGGGCGCCGTGACGAAGAACTGCGGCGCGAGCGTGCCGCCCGGCGGATCGGCGACGATGCCTCGGGAGAACGCGGCGGCCGGCAGCTGGGGGAGCGCCGTCGCGGGGTCGCCCTTGTGCGCGAGCATTCGCCGGTCCCGCTCGCGCGCCTCGTCCCAGTCGAGGACGCAGATGACCTTGCCGAGTTCGACGGAGAACTGGATCGCGTGCTGGACGTGCTCGCTGCGCTCGAGCGAGTACGACTCGAGCACGCCGATCGGGGCTCGGCCGGAGAGGACGAGATCGAGTTTCCACGTGAGGTTGACGGCGTCGCGGAGGCCCGAGTTCAACCCCTGCCCCGCGAACGGCGGCATGAGGTGCGCGGCGTCGCCCGCGAGCGCGACGCGCCCGCGGACCCACTGCTCGAGCCAGAGCGAGCGGAACGTGTACACGGCGCTGCGCTCGATCTCGGCGTTCTCCGGGGTGAGCTCCCACGGCGCGAGGAGGTTCCACACGAAGTCGGGATCCTCGACCGCCGCGGGGTCCTCGCCCGGCATGACCATGAACTCCCAGCGGCGGCGCCCGGCGCCGGCGGGCACGACGGTCGTCGGTCGCTCGGGCGTGCACAGCTGGATGCTCGAGTTCCCCCAGTCGCGCTCGACGTGCGGGATGACGTCGACGATGAGCCAGTCGTAGAAGAACGTGAGGTCGGACACGGGGCTGCCGATGTGCTGCCGCACGCGGCTGTTGGCGCCGTCCGCGCCGACGACGAATCGGCCGGTGAGCACGCCCATGTCGGCGCCCGTCCTGGGGTGGCCGAGCCGGACGGCGACGTCGCCGCCGGAGTCGTTGATGTCGACCGCCTCGACGCCGCGCGTGATCGACACGAGCGGGGATTCCTCCGCGCGCCGCTCGAGGATCGCCTCGATCATCGGCTGGTTGCAGATCTGGAGGTTCCACCCGGGCGCGGCGAGTCCGGAGCGGTCGAACCGCAGGAGGAGCTCGCCGTCGGCGCCGAACCAGTCGTAGTAGTCGGTGTGGTCGCTGATCGGCAGGATCTCGTCGAGCAGGTCCATGCGCTGGAAGAGGCGGACGGTCTCGGGGTCGAGCGCGATCGCGCGCGGTCGGCCGTAGGGCTGCGGATGCCGCTCGACGATGTGCGAGGACCACCCCCGGCGGGCGAGCAGGAGCGCGGTGACGAGACCGACCGGGCCGGCCCCGACGACGATGACGTCGGCGTCGGTGCTCACGCCCCGACCCGGTTGGCGAGGAGCCCGACGCCGTCGATCTCGACCTCGACGAGGTCGCCCGGCTGGAGGAAGGTCGGCGGGTCCATGAAGAGCCCGACGCCGCCGGGCGTGCCGGCCGCGATGACGTCGCCCGGCTCGAGCGGCGTGAACGTCGAGACGTACGCGATGAGCTCGGCGACCGAGAAGAGCATGTCCTCGATGAGGGCGTGCTGACGGACCTCGCCGTTGACGAGCGTCGAGAGGTACGAGGCGCCGAGGCGCGGCACTTCGTCCTTCGTCACGAGATAGGGGCCCATCGAGCCGGATCGCTCGAAGTTCTTGCCCGGGATCCACTGCGTCGAGTGCTTCTGCCAGTCTCGGACGGAGCCGTCGTTGAAGCACGAGTAGCCGTAGACGACGTCGAGGGCGTCCTCGACCCGCGCGTCCTTGACGCGCCGCCCGATGACGACGGCGAGTTCGCCCTCGTAGTCGAAGCGCTCGGAGGCGGCGGGCTTGAGGAGCTCGGCGCCGTGTCCGACGTGGCTGTCGGGGAATCGCGTGAAGATCGTCGGGTGCTCCGGCCGGTCGGCGGCGAGCTTGCCCTCGACGCGGTGGGTCGCGAAGTTCACGCCGGCGCACACGACCTTCGAGAGCTCGACGGGCGGGAGGAGCGTGACGTCCTCGACGGCGATCGCGGGCGCCTCGGCCGGGACCTCAGGCACGCGTCCGCTCGCGATGAACTCGCGCACGGTCGCCTCGTCGACCCCGGCGTCGCGGCGATCGACGATGCCGGCGGCCGTGACGAAACCGTAGGACTCCACGCCGTCGTTCGTGAATCGGGCGATCTTCATCGATGCTCCTCGTGATCGGTGGCTCGCCTCGGATGCGGCGTCGCTCGCAATTTAACAATATCCGGCGGATTTTGGAAAATGACCCTGCTATCGTACTCGGCATGGTCAAGAAGGCGGGAGCGCAGACGCTCGCGGGCGACGTCTACGAGCGTCTCCGCGCCGCGATCCTCGCCGGGCGGTTCCACGCCGGCGAATGGCTGCGTCCCGCCGAGATCTGCGCCGAGTACGGCGTGAGCGCGAGCGTCGTCCGCGAGGCGCTCATGCGTCTCGCGGAGCAGAAGCTCGCGGTGCTCTCCCCGAACCGCGGCTACCACGTCCTCACCTTCCGCGATCGCGACGTGCGCGAGCTCGTCGAGTTCCGCGTCATCAACGAGACCGCCGCGTTCCGGCTCTCGATCGAGCGCGGCGACGTCGAGTGGGAGGGCGAGGTGCTCGCCGCCCACCACCGGCTCAAGACCGCCGCATCCGGCGACGGCGTCGGCTCCGACGCGTGGTTCGTCGCGCACGCCGCGCTCCACCTCGCGCTCCTCGACGCGTGCGGCAACGACCTCCTGCTCGAGACGTGCCGCGACAGCCTCGCCGCGGGCGACCTCTACCTGCGGTGGCACCGCCGCGAATCCGGCGTCGAGCCGGGGAAGACGGTCGGCGGCCGCGCCGTCGACCTCGAGCACGCGGCCATGGTCGACGCCGCGCTCGCGCGCGACGCCGATCGAGCCGCGCAGCTGTATCGCGATCATCTGCAGCGGACGGCGGACACGATCGCGGCGATGCGGCGCGCGCCGATCGAGACCTGAATCGCCCCACGGGCGCACCACTCAACTCAAGCGAAGGAGCCTGCCATGGCCGTCGGACGCATCTCCCAAATGGGCTACGTCGCCCTCCGGACGCGCGACCTCACGGAGTCGATCAAGAACGCGAGCGACATCTTCGGACTTCGGCTCACGGCCAACGACGGGAGGAAGGCGTTCCTCGCCGCCTCGGACACGCACCACGAGCTCGTGTACATCCAGGACGAGCAGGACGGCGCGGACCACTTCGGCGTCGTCGCGCCGAATGCGGACGAGCTCGAGGCGATCCGCGCGAAGGTCGACCGCGCCGGCTACCGGGTCCTCAGCGAGGGCCCGATCGAGGACTACGTCGAGCAGGGCTTCGCGTTCGTCGGCCCGGAGGGCTACACGTGGCAGGTCTACCTGCCGCCGCAGTGGCACGACATCCGCTCCGGCGGATACGGTCCGGACCGGTACGGGCACATCAACATCCGCGCGCAGGACTCGGTCGAGATGACGCGATTCCTCGTCGAGACCTTCGACTTCAAGGTCTCCGACCGCATCGGCGTCGACAGCGCGTTCTTCCTCCGCTGCAACCCGGAGCACCACGGTGTCGCGGTGCAGAAGGCCGACAGCGCGAAGCTCCACCACCACGCGTGGCTCACGCAGTCGATCGCCGACCTCGGCCGACTCGGCGACCGCCTCGCGCGCGCCGGCCGGCGGCTCCTGTGGGGTCCGGTCCGGCACGGCGCGGGACACAACATCGCGGCATACTTCGTCGAGCCGAACGGCACCGTCATCGAGCTCTACACCGACATGGAGCAGATCTTCGACGACGATCGCGAACCGATCGTGTGGGACGCCGACGACCTCTACTGGGTCAATCAGTGGGACGGCCTGCGGCAGCCGGCGATCGGGAACTACGGCACGGCGCCCGTCGCGCGATGACCGGTCGGCGCATCCCGGAGCTCCTGCCGGCGGACATGACGCCGCGGCAGCTCGACTTCCACGGCCGCTACACGACGGGACCGCGCGCCGACCCGAGCTCGCCGTTCCGGCTCTCCGACGAGCGCGGCGTCCTGCTCGGGCCGCCGTCGGCATGGGTGCTCGCACCGGAGATCGGGCTCGCGCTCGAGCAGCTCGGCTGGCAGATGCGGTACGGGATCCACTTGAGCGACAAGGGCCGCGAGGCGGCGATCCTCGCCGTCGCGTACCACGAGCGCAGCCCGTTCGAGCTGTACGCGCACGAGGCCGCGGGTCGCGCCGCGGGCTTCACCGACGAAGACCTCGCGGCGATCGCCGAGCGGCGCGTTCCGGCCGACGCGGACGAGGAGCTCGTCACCGTGCTCGAGGCCGCCTGGCGGCTGCTCGACGCGGGGACCCTCGACGACGCCGAGTTCGCCTCGGCCGTCGACGTGCTCGGCCTCCCGCGCGTCTTCGAGCTCGTGACGCTCGTCGGCTACTACCGCATGGTCGCCCTCCAGCTCACCGCGTTCCGCATCCTTCCGCCGTCCTCGCGGTAGAACTGGGAGGGTGGCGGCACCGGGCAGCGGACGAGGTCGCGGCGGTCGCCGCATCGAGGGCTCCGGCCTCGCGCCGCGCGCGTACCTCAAGGCGGCGAAAGAGATCGCCGCGCTCACATGGTCGGCGACACCGGGGACGATCGTCCTCCAGATCGCCGGCGCGTTCATCACCGCGATCCTCCCGATCCTCACGACGTGGTTCGCGAGCCTGACGACGACGGCGCTCGCCGAGGCGTTCGCGGGCGACCCGACCGCGGGCGGTCGTGCGATCGCGTTCGTCATCGTCACGGCCGTCCTCGGGCTCCTCATGACGGGCTGGCGCAGCCTCGAGCAGTACGTCCAGCGCCTCATGCGCTACACGCTCGAGGCGCGCGTGTCGGACATCATGTACGAGCGCTTCCTCTCGCTCGATTTCTGGCGATACGACGACAAGGACACGATCGACACGTACGAGCGCGCGCAGCGCTTCTCGCAGTTCTACGCGCAGGCGTTCCAGACGCTCTCGCGCATGGTCTCCCAGGTCATCACGCTCGTCGCGAGCGTCGTCGCGCTCGTGCTCGTCGGGTGGTGGCTCGCGCTCATCCTCGCGGCGGCGATCATCCCCGGGGTCTACCTCCAGTTCCGGCTGTCTCGCGCGCAGATCCGGCACTGGAATGCGACGGTCGACATCCGGCGATCGAAGTCGATCATCGAGCGGCAGCTCCTCCAGCCGGAGCACATCGCGGAGCTGCGCCTCTACAGCGTCGTCCGCCACCTCCTCGACCTGCGTCAGCAGCTGCGCGACGCCGATGAGCGGCAGCGCCTCGTCTTCGAGCGTCGATACATCCTGTGGCGACTGCTCGCCGACGCGATCGAGCTCGTCGCCGAGGTCGGATCGCTCCTGTGGGTGACGTTCCAGATCATCGCGCACCTCCAGCCGATCGGGCAGTTCCTCTACGTCCAGCAGATCGTCTCCCGCGCGCTCTCGGCGATGAACGGCTTCGTCACGGAGCTCTCGGCGCTCGACGAGCAGCTCGCGAACCTCGCCGACTACCAGGTCTTCATGGAGCTCCCGACCCGTCAGGGCGGCCACGTCGTGCTCGAGGGGCCGCCCGAGGTCATCGAGGTGCGCGACGTGACGTTCCGCTACCCGAACGCCGAGCGTCTCGTCCTCGACGGCGTCTCGCTGACGATCCGGCGCGGCGAGCGCGTCGCGCTCGTCGGGGAGAACGGCGCGGGCAAGTCGACGCTCATCAAGCTCATCTCCGGGCTCTACTCGCCGACGAGCGGCGCGGTCCTGCTCGACGGCGTCGACCTCCGCGACATCGCGACCGACTCGTGGCACGCGCAGCTCGCGGTGCTCCACCAGGATTTCCTCGCGTACAGCTTCGCGACGGCGCGCGACAACATCCGATTCGGCGACGTGTCGAAGCCCTTCGACGAGTCGGCCTTCGAGGCGGCGCTCGACAAGGCCGAGGCGCGCGAGATCATCGAGCGGCTCCCGAAGGGCGCCGATTCGTACGTCTCGCCGTGGATGGGGCACGAGGACGGCACACCCGGCGTCGACCTCTCGGGCGGGCAGTGGCAGCGCCTCGCGCTCGCCCGGAACTTCTACCGCGACGCGCCCGTCATCGTCCTGGACGAGCCGACGAGCGCGATCGACGCGCTCGCCGAGTCGCGCATCTTCAACCACCTGTTCGCCGACACGCGCCAGACGCTCCTCATCATCAGCCACCGGCTCACGACGATCGAGCGGGCGGACGTCGTGTTCATGCTCAAGGGCGGCCGGGTCGTCGAGACCGGGACGGCGGCGGAGCTCACCGACCGGCGCGGCGAGTTCTTCAGGATGTTCGAGTCCCAACTCTGACCGGCGGCGTCGGGAATAGCCGCGCCCCCTCGGCGCTTCGCTCTCTTCGTGACGTCGGACATCGGACTGCGCTCGGAACGCGGACCGGTGCTCCTCTCGATGATGATGTCGGTCGCGCTCATCGCGATCGAGTCGACCGTCCTCGCGACCGCGGTTCCCTCGATCGTCGAGGACATCGGGGGCTTCTCGTCGTTCCCGTGGCTCTTCTCGATCTACCTCCTGACCGCCTCCGTCACGGTCCCCGTGTACTCGAAGCTCGCCGACATGATCGGTCGCAAGCCGGTCATGCTCTTCGGCATCGGCGTCTTCCTCGTCGCCTCGATCCTCGCGGGCTTCGCGTGGGACATGCCGTCGCTCATCCTGTTCCGCGGGCTCCAGGGGATCGGCGCGGGCGCCGTCCAGCCGCTCACGATCACCGTCATCGGCGACATCTACACGCTCGAGGAGCGCCCGCGAGTCCAGGGCTACATCGCGTTCGTGTGGGGCGCCGCCTCCGTCGTCGGCCCGGTCCTCGGCGCGGTGTTCGCCCAGCTCGACGCGTGGCGCTGGATCTTCTTCATCAACATCCCGCTGTGCGCGATCGCCGCGTGGCTGCTCATCCGCAACTTCCACGAGCGCTTCGAGCGGAAGCGGCATCGCATCGACGTCGCCGGCGCAATCCTCGTCACCGCGTCGATGTCGCTCATCATCCTCGGGCTCCTCGAGGGCGGGACAGCGTGGGCGTGGGATTCGCCGGCGTCGATCACGGTCTTCGCGCTCGGCGGCGCCCTCCTCGTCGCGTTCCTCCTCGTCGAACGACGCGCGGCCGAGCCGGTCCTCCCGCTCTCGATGTTCCGCGGACGAATGCTCTCGGCGGTCGTCATCATGGGCGTCGCGATCGGCGCCGGTCTCATCGGGGTGACCGCCTTCGTCCCGACCTATCTCGAGATCGGCGCCGGATTCGATCCGATCTGGGCGGCGGCGCCGCTCACGGCGATGCTCGTCGGGTGGCCGATCGCCGCGACCCTCGCCGGGCGGCTCTACCTCAAGCACGGCTTCCGGTGGGTGATGATCCTCGGCGCGATCCTCGTCGTGGCGGGCGGCGTGCTCCTCGTGGTCCTCGCGCCGCACGCCTCGCCGCTCTTCGTCGCGCTCGC
>Ga0180217_1003619_pt1 | contig 12916 bp, 10 predicted proteins | sample eDN3rd37CBELigOP_FD_128521 | JGI IMG/M metagenome (GOLD analysis project Ga0180217, IMG submission 128521) | Enriched Organic Plus compost microbial communities from Emeryville, California, USA - eDNA 3rd pass 37_C BE-Lig OP (version 2) (version 2) ... | reverse complement strand
GCCTTCAGCGTGATCTACGACTGGCGCCTCAACGGCAATGCCCTGCCGGTCAGCGACCGCATGCTCGGCAAGCTCGACGGCAAGCGCCGGGAGTTCGTCTGTCCCGACGCGCGCATGCCGAAAAGCTGATCCCCGCGCGCCCATCCGGCATCATGCGCGCATGAAGACCTATCTCGTCGGCGGCGCGGTGCGCGACCGGTTGCTGGGCATGGAACCCGGCGACCGCGACCATGTCGTCGTCGGCGCCACTCCCGCGCAGATGCTGGCGCTGGGCTACAAGCAGGTGGGGCAGGACTTTCCGGTGTTCCTGCATCCGGACAGCGGCGAGGAGTACGCGCTGGCGCGGACCGAGCGCAAGCGCGGGCGCGGCTATCGCGGTTTCGAGGTGGACGCCGATCCCTCGGTCACCCTGGAAGAGGATCTGCAACGGCGCGATTTCACCATCAACGCGATCGCCGAGGACGAGGACGGTCGCCTCGTCGATCCTTACGGTGGTGCCACGGATCTGGAGGCGCGCCTCCTGCGCCATGTCGGTCCGGCGTTCGTCGAGGATCCGCTGCGCGTGCTGCGTGCGGCCCGCTTCATGGCGCGCTTCGCACCGCTCGGTTTCACCGTGGCGCCCGAGACGATGGCGTTGATGCGGGAAATGGCCGCCAGCGGCGAGCTGGAAAGCCTGGTTCCGGAGCGGGTATGGCAGGAACTGCGCCGCGCGCTGGCCTCCGCGCGCCCTTCGGCATTTCTTTCAACCCTGCGCGAAGCCGGCGCGCTGGCCCACGTGCTGCCCGAAGTGGACGCGCTCTACGGCGTGCCGCAACGGGCGGAATTCCATCCGGAAGTGGATACCGGCGTGCACCAGCAGCTTGTCAGCGACATGGCCGCGCGACTGGCGCCGGGCGACGATCTGATCGGCTTCGCCGCGCTGTGCCACGACCTGGGCAAGGCGCTCACGCCCGACCAGGAACTGCCGCGCCACGTCATGCACGAACAGCGTGGCGTCGCCCCCGTGCTGGCGCTTTGCGCGCGCCTCAAAGTGCCGCTGGAGCACCGCGATCTTGCGGTGATGGCCTGCCGCGAACATCTCAACGTGCATCGGCTGGACGAACTGCGCGACGCCACGATCCACGAGGTACTGTCGCGTTGCGACGCCTTCCGCCGCCCCGAACGCATCCCGCGGCTGGCGCTGGTGTGCGAAGCCGACAAGCGCGGCCGGCTCGGCAGCGAGGATGCCGCCTATCCGCAGGGCCCGGCGCTGGTACGGCTGCATGCGGCGGCGATGGCGGTGAATGCACGCGAGTTCGCTGCGACGGGCCTCAGCGGGCCGGAAATCGGCGAAGCGCTCAAGCGCGCGCGCGTCCAGGCGATCGCAGCGGCGCGGCGAGCGGAAACCGCGCGGGACTGACCGCTCGCTGTCCCGCCGGTTCCGCGCTGCGCCTCCTGGCCGGACAGAGGGACAGGCCTCCTTATCGAGCCAGCCGCCACCACCCCGGTCCGCTGCCGGCTGTCGGTGCCACCGTCCGTCGGCTAGCCGGATCGCGCCCATGATGACAGCTTGCTATTTAATAGCGCGCTATGTATATTGCGCGCCATGAGCCGACGCACCGCCAGCACCGCCGCCCCTGATCCCGCCGCCAATCCCCTGGCGCTGGACAACCAGCTCTGCTTCGCCCTGTACTCGGCGCAGTTGGCGCTCAACAAGGTGTACCGGCAATTGCTGGCGAGGCTGGGGCTGACCTATCCACAATACCTGGTGATGCTGGTGCTGTGGGAAGGCGATGCGCGGACGGTATCGGAGATCGGCGAGCGGCTGTTCCTGGACTCGGCCACGTTGACGCCGCTGCTGAAACGGCTCGAGGCCGCCGGACTGATCACCCGTACCCGTGCTCGCGAGGACGAACGCCAGGTGATCATCGAGCTGACCGCTCAGGGTCGTGCCCTGAAGCAGAAGGCCCGCGCGGTTCCCGAGGCCCTGCTGTGCGCGTCCGGCTGCACTCCGCGTGAAATCGGCGGCCTGAAGAAACAACTCGAAGCCCTGCGGGACAACCTGGGGGCCGCCACCTGAAGCAACGCCCGCTTTCGATCTCCTCAATATCTATCGCGCTATTTAATAGCGATATACGCAACCGGTCGTGGCGCCCGGCTCCGCCGCCACTTTCCTCCACGGAGATTTCCATGTCGATCGAGAAAGTCCTCTACACCGCCCATGCCACCGCCACCGGAGGACGCGACGGCCGCGCCGTTTCCTCGGACAACGTGCTGGACGTGAAACTCACCACCCCGCGCGAGCTCGGCGGCGCCGGTGGTGACGGCACCAATCCGGAACAACTGTTCGCCGCGGGCTATTCGGCCTGCTTCATCGGCGCGTTGAAGTTCGTCGCCGGCCAGGCCAAGGTCGCGCTGCCCGCCGACACCCGCATCGACGGCAGCGTCGGCATCGGCCAGATTCCGGGCGGTTTCGGCATCGAGGCCGAACTGCGCATCCATCTGCCGGGCCTGCCGCGCGAACAGGCCGAGGCGCTGGTGCAGCAGGCGCACCAGGTATGCCCGTACTCCAATGCGACCCGCGGCAACATCGACGTGCGACTGGTCGTCGTCGACTGATCCGTGCTTCCGGCACGTCCGCCGATGTCGATTCGGCGGACGTCAGCCGCGATTGGGCGTGAGCTTCAACAGGCGCGCGTCGGCGCCATCCTCCAGCAGCCAGATCGCGCCGTCGGGGCCCTGCTCCACTTCGCGGATGCGGCGTCCCATCGGATAGCGCTTCAGTTCGCGCGGGTGTGGGCCGAACTCGACTTCGATCAGCGCCTGCGAGGCCAGGCCGCCGATGAATCCGTGCCCGCGGAAATACGGAAACAGGTCCGCCTGGTAAATGATGAAGCCGGCCGGCGCGATCACCGGCGTCCAGGAGATCTCCGGCGCGTTGAACTCCGGCCGGGTCGAATGATCCGGAATCGGGCTGCCATCGTAATTGTCGCCGTTGGAGACGATCGGCCAGCCATAGTTGGAGCCGCGTTCGATCAGGTTCAATTCGTCGCCGCCGGCCGGGCCCATTTCGTGCACCCACAGCCGGCCGGCGGGATCGAAGGCCAGGCCCAGCACGTTGCGATGCCCCAGCGACCACACCTGTGCGGCCACGCCGCCCTGGTTCGCGAATGGATTGTCGGACGGCACGCTGCCGTCGTCGTTGAGGCGGATGATCTTGCCCAGGTTGCTCCGCATGTCCTGCGCCGGCGACGCCTTCTGCCGCTCGCCGGAACTGATCCACAACTTCCCCTGCGCGTCGAACAGCATCCGGTGGCTGTAATGCGCGTCGCCGGTGACCTTGGGCACCTGCCGCCAGATCACCTGCAGGCCTTGCAGATGTCCGCTGTCGGCACCCGCATCGATCACCAGTCGCGCACGCGCCACCGCCGCACCGCGCGTGCCGTCGGGGCCGGGCTCGGCGTAACTGACGTAGACGAGACCGTTGTCGGCGAAGCGTGGGTGCAGGATCACGTCGCCGAAACCGCCCTGTCCGCCATAGGCCACGGTGGGAACGCCGGCGATCTCGCCGACCTGGCCGGTGGCGGGATTCAGCAGGCGCAGGCGACCGGGTTTCTCGGTCACCAGCAGGCGGCCATCCGGCAGGAAGGTCATGGCCCACGGTCGATCGAAACGCGCGACCTCGGTGCTGACGAAGGGCGGATCCGGCACGCGCCGCGCCGGCTGGGGTCCGCCGGTCACCGCCGTGGCCTGCGCGGCGGCAGCCAGCGCGACCGGCGGGGACGGCACGTGCCGCGCGAGCACGACGGGCGCCCGGGCCGGCGCATCGCGTGCTTCGCCGGCGGCCACGGCGACCGCGTTGCCGTCGCAGGCCATCAGCGAAAGGGTCAGGCAGGGGATGCTCCAGGCGGAGAGATTCATGGCCAGGTTCCGGTCGGGGAATGGCCCCCTTTTACTCCGGTCCGGGGTAGGAAGTCGTGACCCCGTGCGCGGGACCACCTCGCTTCAGACCTTCAGGTACCAGCGCCGGCGATCCATCCACCGGACGATCAACCACCAGACCAGCACGAAGGCCAACGCGAAGGCCAGCGAAGGCAGGTAGGGACCGAAGCGGGGCGTCATCCAGCCGGCGAATCCGTGGCGGTAGATCGCCTGCATCCAGCCCATGCCGGCGAACGCGTAGACCATGATCGCGGAGCCGGCATAGGCGGCGATGGCATTGACGCCGAAACTGCGGCCCCACGGGCGCAGCCCCTTGCGATCGATCAATGCGTGCGCGAGCCACAGCGCCAGCAATGCCCAGCCCGCGGTCCACAGCACGTAGGACGAGGTCCACAGGTTCTTGTTCAAGGGCAGCCACCACGACCACACGCCACCGAGCACGCACGCCAGCACGGCGGCGGGCAGCAGCCAGCGTGCTTCTCCGCGCCGCAGGCGGTCGCCCGCGCGCACGCCCAGCAGGGCCGTGGCGATCGCCGGCAAGGTACTGAGCAGGCCTTCGGGATCGTGGCCTCGGCCGGTGGCGGGATCGAACTGATATACCAGCGGGCCCAGCAGCGCGGTGTCGATCCGGCTGGCGAGGTTGTCCAGCGGTGCATAGCCACCGCCCCACGCCAGCATCGCCCAGTAGCCCAGCAACACCGCGATCGTGATCGCCCACTGCGTGCGCGGGCGCAGGTACAGCGCGATGACACCGGCGGCGATGAAGCACAGGCCGATCCGCTGCAGCACGCCCCAGGGCCGGAACCACGGTTTGTCCAGCCACCAGAACGCCAGCGCGTGGAGCAGCAGGCCGATGGCGATGATCTTGGCGCCTCGCCAGAGCACGCCGCGCGCCAGCGCGCCGCGATCGCCGCCCGCTTCCAGCCGAGGCGTGATGCCCAGCGAGATGGAGACACCGACGATGAACAGGAAGAACGGAAAGATCAGATCCGTCGGCGTGCAGCCGTGCCATTCGGCATGCAGCAGCGGTGCATAGACGTGGCCCCAGTCGCCGGGATTGTTGACCAGCAGCATCGCCGCGACGGTGATGCCGCGCAGTGCATCCACCGACGCGAAACGCAACGGTTTCGTCTGGCTCATCACGGCGTCTCCGGGCGAATCCGCCGGCCCTCAGCCGGCGTGCACGGCGGGTTCGCCGTCGATCCAGGTCGTGGTCACCCGCAACTGCGCGTCCAGCGCCACCAGATCGGCGCGGTAGCCGGCGGCGATGCGGCCGTGGCTGGCGGACAGGCCGAGGAAATCGGCCGGATACGTGGATGCCATGCGCGCCGCTTCGGCGAGCGGCAGGCCGAGCAGATCCACCGCGTTGCGCACCGCCGTGGCCATGTCCAGCGCGGAGCCGGCCAGCGAACCGGCCGCGTTGCGGACCACGCCGTCCTGGACGGTGATGATTTCGCCGTACAGCGCGTAGCTCGGATCGTCGGATCCGACCGGCGGCATGGCGTCGGTCACCAGGAACACCTTGCCCTGCGGTTTGGCGGCCAGCGCGACGCGCAGGCTGCCCGGATGCACGTGATGGCCGTCGGCGATGATGCCGACCCAACTGTGCGGATCCTCCAGCGCGGCGCCGACCGCGCCGGGCTCGCGTCCCTGCAGCGGCGACATCGCGTTGTAGAGATGGGTGAACCCGCGGATGCCGGCGGCCAAGCCGGTGCGGATCTCTTCGTAGCTGCCGGCGGTATGGCCTGCGGCGACGATCGCGCCACGCGCGACCAACGCCCGGATCGACTCATCCGGCACGCGCTCGGGTGCGAGCGTGATCAGGGTGACGCCGTTGTCCAGCGACGACGCCAGTTCGATTTCCCGCGCATCCGGCACGCGGAACTTGCCGGCATCGTGGGTGCCCTTGCGCGCCGGCGCCAGGTACGGCCCTTCCAGATGGATGCCGAGCACGCCGGGCACGCCTTCGGCGATGGCCTGCCGGGTCGCCGCGACGGCTTCGCGCATCACCGCGAGATCGTCGCTGATCAGGGTGGGCATGAAGCCGGTGGTGCCGAATTGCCGGTGCGCTTCGCCGATGCGGCGGATCGCATCCACCGTCGGCGCGTTGTTGAACAGCACGCCGCCACCGCCATTGACCTGCGCGTCGATGAAGCCCGGCACCAGCCAGGCGCCCTGCAGATCGTGACGCCGCGGTTGCGCGGGTAGATCCGCTTCCGGCAGCAGCGAGACGATGTCGCGGCCGTCGATGACGACCGCCACGCCTTCGACGAAGCCCTGCGCGGTCAGCACGCGACCATTGACGAGCGCGGTGCTCATACGGTTTCGGTGACCTTGTTCAGATGCGGCGGCACGTCGGGGTTGTAGCCGCGGCGCAACGCCAGCGCGTTGATTGCGCGGTAGTAGCTCTGGATGGCCAGCAACGGAGCGCAGGCCGGATGCGGCGCGTGCACCAGCGGCAGCGATTCGCCCGTCCCGGCGGTCGGATCCGCTTCTTCCGAAGCCACCCATACCTGCGCGCCGCGGCCGCGGAATTCGCGTGCCAGCGCCAGCGTGCCGGCACCCGTCTCGTCGGGCTGGGCGAAACAAAGCACGGGGAATCCCGGCCCGACCAGCGCCATCGGACCGTGCTTCACTTCGGCGGAACTGTAGGCCTCGGCGTGCAGGCCGCAGGTTTCCTTGAACTTGAGTGCGGCTTCCTGCGCGGCGGCCAGGCCCAGGCCCCGGCCGAGCACGAACAGGTTGTGCGCATCGACCAGGCCGTCGGTGACCGGCGACCAGTCCGCCACCCATGCCCGCCGCAGCGCGTCGGGCAGCAACGGCAGCGCATCGCGCAGCGTCGCTTCATCCTTCCAGTACGCGCCCAGTTGCAGGATGGCCGCCAGCGAACTCAGGTAGCTCTTGGTCGCGGCGACGCTGCGCTCGGGTCCGGCGTGCAGCGGGATCACCGTGTCGGCCAGCCCGGCCAGCGGCGAATCCTCGACGTTGACGATCGCCACCACCCGCGCGCCCGCCTCGGCGGCGGCCCGCGCGTTGTGCAGCAGATCCGGACTCTTGCCCGACTGCGAGATGACGATGTACAGCGCGTCCTTGAGTTTCTGCCTTGCCTCGTACACCGAACCCACGGAAGGCGACGCGGATGCGGTGACGAACCCCAACTGGGTTTCGAACAGGTACTTGGCGTAGGTCGCCGCGTGGTCGGAACTGCCGCGCGCGCAGGTCACCACGAACGGCGGCGGGTGGGCGCGCAGGTCGGCGGCCAGCGTGCGGATGACGGTTTCATTGCGCTGGTACTGCGCGGCGACCACGTCCGCGGTCTGCTGCGCCTCCTGGAACATCAGCGTGTCGGCGGGCGCGGGGAGGGAAGAGGCTTCGGTCATGTCGTGGGGTCGGGGCGTTCGGCGCGCAGGCGTACCGGCGCGGTGGATCCGCGCACCACCAGTTGCGGCACGAAGCCCTGGTTGTGCACGGGAGTGGGGTTGTCGTCGTAGGCGTCCTGCCGCAGGGTCGCGATCAGCAGGCGCGCCGCCTGCTTGGCGATGTCCTCGGTGGCCTGCTTGGCGGTGGTGAGCGGCGGCCAGGACTGGCGCGAGAAGGGGCTGTCCTCGAAACCGGCGATGGACAGATCGTAGGGCACGTTGATGCCCGCGGACTTGGCCGCCGCCAGCACGCCGGCGGCGATTTCGTCGTTGGATCCGAAGATCGCCGTCGGCGGTTCGCGCAATGCCAGCAGGCGGCGGGCGCCGCGGAAACCGTCGTCGAAGGTGTAGTCGCCCGGCACCACCAGATGCTTGTCGAGGGGAATGCCGTAGTCCTTCAAGGCTTTCTCGTAGCCGTTGTAGCGCTCGATCGACGATCGGTGCGCCAGGCCGCCCCACAGGAAACCGATGCGTTGGTGACCCAACTGGATCAGATGCTCGGTGATCTCGTAGGCGGCGTCGTGGTCATCCACGTAGACGCAGGGCTGGCCATCCTGCGGATCCTCGGTGGCGGCGATGATCCGCACCAGCTTGACCCCGCGCGCGGCCAGCGCGTTCACCAGTTCCATCCGTTCGGACATCGGCGCGGTCAGCACCAGTCCGGCCAGCCGCGAGCGCTGCACGAATTCGGCCAGTTCCTCGGCCAGCAGCGGCGAAGTCGAATCGCAAGGATGGATCTGCAGGCCGAAGCCGGTTTCGCGGCAGGCCGCGAGCACGCCGTTCTGCACGCCGATGATGTGGTACGGGTTGGGGTTGTCGTAGACCAGCCCGATCACGAACGGCGTCCCGCTGCGCAGGTTGCGCGCGGACTGGTCCGGTTCGTAGTCCAGTTCGGCGATGGCATGCAGCACGCGCGCGCGCGTGCCCTGCATCACCGATGGTTCGTTGTTGATGACGCGCGAGACGGTCTTCAACGAAACCTTGGCCCGCTCGGCGACGTCCTTGATGGTGGGCCTGCGCATGCCGTTCTCAGCCATGGGAAATCTCCACGCGTCGCATGCGCCGCTCAGGCCGCCTTGACCCGGCCGACATTGTGGCCGCGCAGGGCGAAGAACAGGATGTACAGGTAGCAGGGCACCGCCAGCGCGGTGAACACGAGCTGGAAATCATGGCTCTGCTTGAACACCGCGAACAGCTGCGGGATCACCGCGCCGCCGGCGATGCCCATGATCAGCAGCGCCGAGCCGGTCTCGGTGAAGCGGCCCAGGCCCTGGATCGCGAGCGGGAAGATCGCCGGCCACATCATCGCGTTGGCGAAACCGAGCGCGGCGACGAACGCGACCGACACGTAGCCGTGGGTCATGAACGCACCGATCGCGAAGACGATGCCCAGCACCGCCGACACGCTCAGGTAGCGCTCCTGCGAGATGAAGCGCGGAATCGCGACCAAACCGAACAGGTAGCCGACCAGCATCGCGCCCAGCGTATAGGACGTGAACATCTTGGTTTCGTCCAGCGGCAGGCCGAAGCTCTCGCCGTAGATGCCGATGGCGTCGCCGGCCAGCACTTCCACGCCGACATAGACGAACAGGCAGATCACGCCCAGCAACAGGTGCGGGAACTGGAACACGCTGCGGCGATTGGCCTCCTCGCCGCCGCCGCCATTGGCATTGGCCTCGGCGGTGTCCACTTCGGGCAGCGGCGAGAACAGGATGCCGATCGCCAGCAGGACCAGCACGCCGGCCATCACCATGTAGGGACCGTAGACGCGGGCCGCGAATTCGTTGAGCAGCGCTTCCTTCGCTTCCGGCGCGGCGGCTTCGACCTGCGTGGCGAGATCGCCCATGCCGTGCAGCACCAGCGTCGCCAGCGCGATGGGCGCGAGAATGCCGGCGATCTTGTTGCAGATGCCCATCACCGCGATGCGCTGCGCGGCGCCTTCGATGGGGCCCAGGATGCTGATGTAGGGATTGGCCGCGGTCTGCAGGATCGCCAGCCCGGCGCCGATGGTGAACACGCCGCCCACCGCGCCGGGATACCAGCGATGGGTGGTGAACTGGCCGAACACCAGCGCACCGATCGCCATCACGAACAGGCCCAGCGCCATGCCTTTCTTCATGCCGGTCCTGCGCAGGATCACCGACGAAGGCAGCGCCAGGCAGAAGTAGGAAATGTAGAACGCGCTCGGAATCAGGAAGGCGTAGGTCTCGCTGACGTTGAACGCCAGCTTGGCGAACGTGATCAGCGGCCCGTTGAGCCAGGTGACGAAACCGAAGATGAAAAACAGCAGGCCGATGATGGCGATGGACGTGAACTGTCGCGAGCCTTGTACCGCAGTCATGTCTGGCGAACTCCCCTCTCTCTGTTGGTGATGGCCGGTCGGCGACCGGCGTCCACGCCCTGCCGCGGCGCGGCTCCCTCTGGAAACAACGTTGTCACAGATTCGTCCGCGAAGCCACCCGCGCGCGGATTTCCCCGTCGTGCCCCGGCACCCGCCGGGTTCTGGCGCATGCGGCGCCGCAACATCCAGGCACGTCCAGAACCGCATACAACGCCTTAAATCTGAACGTATTTCCTCTGTTTTGAAACTGAACAGGACGATGGCATCGAGATCGTTGGCAAATTTGATCCCCTGCCGGGTCGCCCCGCCCGCATTGGATGACAGAGTGTTGACAACGTTGTCAAACCGCTCCCACACTCCGGCGCCATCGGGGCTGCTGGTTTTCGCCCCTCCGCGGACATGTGGGGAGACGTGTGGTCGCAATCGCCAATCCATTGCCGGTGGACCCCGTGAGCCGGGCGGGCGAGGTTTTCATCGCCGCGGACGTCGGCGGCACCCACGTCCGCATCGGGCTGGTGCGCGGAAGCCTTGATGCCGCCGCTCCGATCAGCGTGCTCGAGTACCGCAAGTACGCCTGCGCCGATTACCCGGGCTTGGCCGACATCCTGGAAGATTTCCTCGGCGGGCTGGGCGGATTGCCGGTCAGCCGCGGCGTGATCGCCAGCGCCGGTTACGCGCTGGAGGATGGCACCGTCATCACCAACAACCTGCCCTGGCGGCTGTCGCTGGCGGACATCCGCGCGCGCCTGGGTTTCGACGATTTCCGCCTGGTCAACGATTTCGAGGCGGTGGCGCATGCCGCGGCCCAGGTCGACGCGAGCCAGGTGCTGCAACTGGCCGGCCCGACCGACGCCCCGCCGCGCGGACCGATCCTGATTCTCGGTCCGGGCACCGGCCTGGGCGCCGCGGTCTGGATTCCGGCGGGCCGCCGCGCCGTCGTGCTGGCGACCGAAGCCGGCCAGGCCGCGCTCACCGCCGGCAATCCGCTGGAGATGGCACTGCTGGCGGAGATGCTGAAATCACGCCCGCATATTCCGGTCGAACACGCGCTGTCGGGCCCGGGACTGATGAACCTCTACACCGCGTTGTGCGCGGTGCGCGGCGCCGGCACGCCCGTGCATGTCCAGCCCGGCCAGATCACCGCCGCCGCACTCGCCGGCGACGACGCGCTGGCGCGCGAAACCCTCGACGTGTTCTGCGGACTGCTGGGCAGCGTGGTCGGCGACATGGCGCTGCTGTACGGCGTGCAGGGCGGCGTCTACCTGGCCGGCGGCATCCTGCCGAACATCCGCGAATTCCTCATCCGCAGCAGCTTCGTGCCGCGTTTCCTCAACAAGGGAACGATGCGCGAAGCGCTGGAACGCATTCCCGTGAAGCTGGTCGAGCACGGGCAACTGGGCGTCATCGGCGCCGCCAGTTGGTACCTCGATCAAACCGAAAGCCACTGAAACACGAAAACGAAGGCGCCGGCACAGGCGTCGCAACAAACCCGGGTCGGAGCCGTCAGCCGGACCCTTGGCAGCAAAGGCAGCAACACGGACCCGGATCACGCCCCGGCCGACCACCAAAATCATGATGGGAGAGACACCATGAATCACCGTAAGTCGCTACTCGCCGTCGCCGTCGCGACGGGCCTCGCGGTCTCCATGCACGCACAGGCGCAGGATGCCGCCGCCCAGCAGCAGCCCCAGCCGGCCGCCCAGCAGGCCACCGATCTGGACACCGTCGTCGTCACCGGCATCCGCGGCTCGATGGAGAAGTCGCTGGATACCAAGCGCGAGGCCAACTCCCGCGTGGAAGTCGTCACCGCCGAGGATGTCGGCAAGCTGCCGGCGCACAACGTGGCCGACACCCTGCAGCGCCTGCCGGGCGTGAACATCAGTTCGTCGTCCGCCGACGAAGGCGGCTTCGACGAAGCCGATCGCGTCAGCCTGCGCGGCACCAGCCCCAGCCTGACCCAGACGCTGATCAACGGCCACACCGTCGGTTCGGCCGACTGGTTCGTGCTCAGCCAGGGCAACAACGTCGGCCGCAGCGTCAGCTACACCCTGCTGCCGTCCGAACTGGTCAGCTCGGTGGAAGTGCACAAGTCCTCGCAGGCCAAGCTGCCCGACGGCGGCACCACCGGCTCGGTCAACATCATCACCCGCAAGCCGCTCCAGTTCCCCGATCGGATCACCGCCGAGGCCTCGCTGGGCGTGGTCAACGCGGAACAGGCCGATTCCACCGATCCGCAGCTGTCCGCCTTGTTCAACTACAAGAACGAGTCCGGCACGTTCGGCGTGATGGTCCAGGCGTTCAGCCAGAAGCGCGAACTGCGCCGCGAGGCACAGGAAATCCCGGGCGGCTTCTTCAGGATCGATCCCACCGGCACCGTCGCACAGTCCAATCCAGACTTGGCTGGCGTCTGGGCACCCGGCCTGCTGGGCTCGACCCTGTTCGAACAGACCCGCGAGCGCAAGGGCGGCCTGATCGAACTGCAGTTCAAGCCCAACGACGATCTGACCCTGGGCCTGAGCGGTTTCCGCTCCGACATGGACGCCAACAACTACAACCGCAATTTCATGATGTGGGGCGGCAACATCCTCAATGACAAGAAGGATACCGCCGGCAACGTGACCGTTCCGGGCCAGGCACCTGATGCGGGTTACGTGGTCAAGGATGGCGTCCTGACCCACGCGACGTTCACCGGCCAGGCCGATCGCGACTATGCGGTGTACGACATGATTTACCGCGAGGCCAAGGCCAAGAGTGAATATCTGACCTTCGACGTGGATTGGCAGATCAACGACAACCTGGGCTCCAAGTTCCAGGTCGGCACCACGCGCGGCGAGGGCTCCACCGCACGCCAGTTCATCGCCGAACTCACCATGGCCAGGGGCGGCGGCGCCAGTTGGACCAGCCACGGTGCCGGCTCGCCGCTGGACTGGAACGTGGGCGGCGACCTGAGCCCGGCCGGTGCGGCCTGGGGCGGCACCTGGGGCAACCAGGAAGTCACCGCGAAGGATGACGAGGATTGGTTCACCGCCGACTTCACCCATTATTTCAATGCCGGCGTGCTGTCATCGCTCGACTTCGGCGCCCGCTACGCCGATCACACCCGCGAGGCCCTGTCGCCGGAAGGCGCCACCCCGGGCGATATCTGGACGACGCTGCAGAACGGTGCGACCGCTTCGTATCCCGGCGGTTTCGCCAGCAGCATCGGCGGCAACTTCCCGCGCAACCTGTGGTACTT
>Ga0180217_1003613_pt1 | contig 12930 bp, 7 predicted proteins | sample eDN3rd37CBELigOP_FD_128521 | JGI IMG/M metagenome (GOLD analysis project Ga0180217, IMG submission 128521) | Enriched Organic Plus compost microbial communities from Emeryville, California, USA - eDNA 3rd pass 37_C BE-Lig OP (version 2) (version 2) ... | reverse complement strand
TGGCCCTGGATCATGCTCCAGAGCTGCCAGAACCAACCTTGGCTCGGAGCGGAGGAATCGGCCTGCACGTGGAACATCTGATACAGCAGCGCCCAGGCAGGCATGATCACCATGGCGACCAGAGGGATGGCCAGGAACCAGATCGGCTTGTTGCGCCGCCACAGGTAGAACATCACCACCATGAACGCCAGACCGGCCAGAAGCTGGTTGGTCGAACCAAACAGCGGCCAGAGCATCATGCCGCCGCTGCCCGGGCCGGCGGGGCCGTTGAGCAGAGCGACAAACAGCCCCAGGCCCACAGCCAGCGTGGTGGCCGCGTACTTGTTGGTGAAGATCCGCAGCGGGCCGGGAGCACTGGCGCCGAGCTCTTGAATCACGTACCGTTGCAGGCGCGTGGCCGTATCGAGCGTGGTGGCGGCAAAGCAGGCGACCAGCGTGGCAATGATGGCCACGGCCAGCCGCAGCGGCAGGCCCAGTGCGCTCAGGAAGTTCGCGCCGCCTTCCACGAACGCGCCAACCGTCGCTCCCAGGCCGAACTTGTCCCAGTCGCCGGCCGGGTTGTAGCGGGCGGTCCAAGCCGCGGCTCCCACCAGCGGTTGCCCATCGGCATCCAGACGCGGCACGTACGCCACGCCGTCGGGAGCCTTTTCAAAGGCGCCCATGCCCACGCCTGCGGTGCAAGCCAGAATCACCAGCACGGCCAGCGCGCCTTCCAGCAGCATCGAACCATAGGCGACGTATTGGGCGTCGGTTTCATTGTCCACCTGCTTGCTGGTGGTGCCGCTGCTTACCAGGCAGTGGAAGCCGCTGCACGCGCCGCAGGCGATGGTGATGAACAAGAACGGCCAGATCGGCGGCGTATGGGCCGGCAGGTTCGTACTGCTGACGACCGCCGGCGTGCTGCTGGCCAGGTCGGCCTTGCCGGTAAACCCGGCCACGGCCAGGCCAGCCACAATCAGGACCAGAGCTACCATCAGCTGATGGCTATTGATGTAGTCGCGTGGCTGAAGCAGCAGCCACACCGGCATCACCGAGGCAAAGAAGCAGTACACCATCAGCACCACGGTCCAGGCCACCACCGGGTTCACGAGCGGCAGGCCCGTGAGCTGCCACGGCGTGCGGCCTTCGCCCGAAACGCCAATCGTGATATCCACCAGGCCGGTGGCCTGGGAGACGCCCGTGGCCGGATCAACCGCCATCTGCTCGGTCACGGCAATCGGCAGGTAATTCACGCCGACATAAACGGCCACGTAAAGTAGCGCCAGGCTGATGAGTGAGGGAGCCAGCAGGTGGCCGCCCCGCTTGTAATTCATGTAGCCGATGATCATCGCCAGCGGCAGCGAGAGCCACACCGAGAGCACCGACGCGGGATACAACTTGAAGATGTTGGCGATCACCAGACCGAAGATCGCCAGCACCACGGTCAGCGAGAAGAACAGGATCAACAGGAACAGGATGCGGGCCCGCGGCGTGATCAGCCGGCCGGCCACTTCACCCACCGTTTGTCCCCGGTTGCGCATCGACACGACCAATGCCCCCATGTCGTGCACCGCGCCGATGAAGATGCAGCCGAACACCACCCACAGCAGCGCCGGCAACCACCCCCAGAACACGGCAATGGCCGGGCCCACAATCGGCCCCGTGCCGGCAATGCTCGTGAAGTGATGCCCGAAGATGATCTGCTTGTGCGTGGGCACGTAGTCCACGTTGTCGCGCAGTTCGTGGCTGGGCGCCACCGCCTGCGGGTCGAGGCCGAAAATCTTCCGAGCCAGCCAGCGGCCGTACGTATGGTACGCGATGATGAAGCCGACAAACGAGCCAACGGCGACAAGCAACGTAAACATGGTGGGCATAAATTGGGGGAGAGTTCGTGGGTGTTTCTCGGGGCGTGCGTTCCACCGACGATTCTTTAGTATGCACCGCCTGGAAGCGGTTTTGCCAGCCTAACTTGAGCGGCACTGGCCCTGCCGGGCATAGCGTCCTGGCAGCCTTGCCGACCGGCTCCGCGGAGCGGAACATCCCAATGGGGGGGCTGGCTGCGGCGGCAAAATGCCAAGGGGCTATCATACCGCTTTCAGGGGTGCTACGCCAATTGCAGCCACTTGCCGGCCGCGATCCGGGGCATTTTCCCCAAGTCGCCAGCGGCACGGCAGTTGCATCCGCAATACCGCTTACCCGTGCCGCTGCCGGACCAGCCGGCCACCCGATACCACCGAGGGAGAAAGACTCCATGCGCGCATACCAGTTGACCAGCACCGACGGGATCGACGCCTTGAATGCGGTTGAGCTTCCCATGCCGACGGCGGGCCCTGGCCAGGTGGTTGTCCGCCTGCACGCGGCCTCGCTCAACTATCGCGATTTGCTGATCGCCACCGGCCGCTACGGCATGGCCAGCACCCGGCCCAACTTGATCCCGCTATCCGATGGAGCCGGCGAAGTGGTGGAGGTGGGCCCCGGCGTGACGAACCTGCGCGTGGGCGACCGCGTGGCCGGCATCTTCCACCAGAACTGGATCGCGGGCGAAGCCACCGACGCCATCCTGGGTAGCGCCTTGGGCGGCGAACTCGACGGCGTGTTGTGCGAGTATCGGGCGTTTGATGCCCAGGGCCTCGTCCGCCTGCCCGATCATCTTTCCTACGAACAGGCGGCCACGCTGCCCTGCGCGGCCGTCACCGCCTGGAACTCCCTGTTCTGCCACCAGCCTGTGCAGCCGGGTGATACTGTGCTCACGCTGGGCACGGGCGGGGTTTCCGTCTTTGCCATCCAATTTGCCCATGCCGCCGGTGCCAGGGTGATTGCCACGTCGTCGTCGGACGAAAAGCTCCAGCGCGTGCGCGAGTTGGGAGCCACCGACCTGATCAACTACAAGCGCACGCCCGAGTGGGATGAAGAAGTGCTGCGGCTCACCGACGGCCGCGGCGTCGATCACGTGGTGGAGGTTGGCGGCGCCGGCACGATGGAGCGTTCGATCCGCGCCACCCGGCGTGGCGGCCACGTAGGCGTGATCGGCGTGCTGACCATGGGGCAGATCAATCCGATTCTGGTGTTGCTCAAGGGGCTCGTCCTGCGCGGCATCTTTGTCGGCTCGCGCGAGATGTTCGAGGCCATGAACCGTGCGATCGCCGCCAACCAGATCCAGCCGGTGATCGATCGCACCTTCGGCTTTGACGAAGCACACGCTGCGTACCGGCACTTGGAGTCGGGCTCGCACGTGGGCAAGGTGGTGATCAAGATCAGCGATTGAGGCCGCGTTGAGAGCCTGTAGCGACGCGCTGCGGGGTCGTGAGCCGCTGCCGGTCGCTTTTTGCGCAAGTTCGGCCGTTCACGCCGTTTCCGGCCATGGCGCCCTGTGCGCCGCAGGGAGGGCTTATACTATAGCAGGAGTTTCGTCCACGAACTTTGCCAGGGAGATGCGTTGATGAGCAATGCACAAGGGCAGCCGCCGCAAGGCGGCCGACCCGGTCCCGGGGCCGGAGGCCCTCCCACCAACACTCGCGGGAGCTCCACGTCCCGCCCGCCTCGCACCGTCTGGCTCTGGTTCCTGCTGATCCTGGTAGCCAACTACCTGCTTGTGCGTGCGCTGTTCACGGGCTCAGAACCCACCACGGTGCCGTACACCTTCTTCAAGCAGCAGGTGAAGGAAGGCAATGTCGAGCGGGTGTACAGCCGTGGCGATACCGTTAGCGGCAAGTTCGAAAAGTCGGTGCTCTTCCCGCCGCCCAGCAATAAAGAAAAAACGCAACCGAGCGGCACTGAGGAAGGCGGCACCAAGGAAGAGGCCCCAAAAGAAGACGCCCCCAAAGAAAGCACTGCCAAGGAAGCCGGCACCAAGGTCGAGCCGCGGCAGGTGACGAACTTCACCACCACGCTGCCGTCGTTTGTCGACCCGGGCTTGGAAGCCTTCTTGATCGAACACAACGTTGAGATCAGCGCCGAGCCAATCGAAACCGGCGCTAGCCCTCTGTTCACGTTGTTGTTTGGCTTCGGCCCGGCGATCCTGCTGATTGCCTTCTACTTCTGGATGTACCGTCGCATGGCCCAGGGCGGCTTGGGCGGTGGCCTGATGGGCATTGGCCGCAGCCGGGCTCGCCGCGCCGACCAGGAACAAGGCGGCAAAGTGACCTTCGACGACGTGGCCGGCATCGACGAGGCAGAAGCCGAACTGGCCGAAATCGTCGACTTCCTCAAAGATCCCAAGAAGTACACACGCCTGGGCGGCACCGCTCCCAAGGGCGTGCTGCTGGTCGGCGCGCCAGGCACTGGCAAAACCCTGCTGGCCCGAGCTGTGGCCGGCGAGGCGGGCGTGCCGTTCTTCACGATGAGCGGCTCAGAGTTTGTGGAAATGATCGTGGGCGTGGGTGCTGCCCGCGTTCGCGACCTGTTCAAGCAAGCCCGCGAACATGCCCCGGCCATCATCTTTATTGACGAGATCGACTCCATCGGGCGTGCCCGCGGTCAATCGGTGCTGGGCGGTTCCAGCGAGCAGGAGCAAACGCTCAACCAGATCCTGACCGAGATGGACGGCTTTTCCAGCCGCGAAGGCATCATCGTGCTGGCCGCCACCAACCAGCCCGACGTGCTCGATAAAGCCCTGCTGCGGCCGGGCCGTTTCGACCGCCGCGTGGAAGTGAACCTGCCCGACCGCAACGGCCGCGAGGCCATTCTCAAGGTGCACACCCGCAACGTGCCGCTGGATGAAGACGTAAGCCTCGAGGAAGTGGCCTCGACCACGCCGGGGCTCTCGGGTGCCGAGCTGCGCAACCTGGTGAACGAAGCCGCGCTGCTGGCCGCCCGCCGCGATCAATCCACCGTCCGCCAGAAAGATTTCATGGACGCCCTGGAAAAGATCGTGCTGGGCCCCGAACGGTCGCTGCTGCTCAGCCACCAGGACCGCGAGCGGATCGCCTATCACGAGGCGGGCCACGCCATCTTGGGTCTGGTGGTGCCTGGCGCCGACCCGGTGAACCGCGTCACCATCGTGCCGCGCGGTCGAGCCTTGGGCGTGACCTATCAGCGGCCCGAGTCCGATCGCTACAACTTTTCCGAAGCGTACCTGAGGGCACGCATCACCGGCATTTTAGGCGGCCGCACCGCCGAAGAGATCGTCTTTGGCGCGAAGACCACCGGCGCCGAGAACGATATCGAACAGGCCACCTACCTGGCTCGCAACATGGTCACCCGCTGGGGCATGAGCGACAAGCTCGGCATGGTGCAATTGGCTCCGCCGCCCAATCCATACCTGTCGGGCATGAACGGCCTGACGAGCGAGAAACCGTTCAGCGAGGAAACGGCCAAGACCATTGATGCCGAGATCCTTCGCATCCTGAACGAGTGCCATGCCGAAGCGCGGCGGCTGCTGACCCACAACCGCCGCGAACTGGACGCCCTGGCCACGGCTCTGCTCGAACGCGAAACGCTCGACGAGCAGGAGATTCTTGAGGTCACCGGCCTGCCCCCGGCTCCGAAGCTGGATAACGTCAAACAGTCGGCGGAAGCTTAGCCGTAGGTTGGTTGCTTGCGGGCCACCATTTGACCGTTGATCATCGTAATGAAGGTGATATGTGGTGATGCCAATTCCACGTAGGCCCGCTGCTCACCACCCGGCATTGACGCGACCTTGAAATGCCACGCAACGATCGGAGGTTGCAACCAACATCTGACCAAACTGCTTTCAACAAAAAAGGCCCTGGTGGCTGAAGCGCCACCAGGGCCTCGTACGTTGGTAACCGTCTGGCCGCTGCTCGCCTTACGGCAGGTTGTAAGGCTGGCCATCGCCACGGCCGGCCATGTAGTTCAGCGCGGTCGGGTCGGCGTGGTTCTTCACGGCTACGACGCGGGCGTCGCCAAACCCGAACTGGCTGATGCCAGGATGCCAGCTACCGAAGCGGTAGAAGTTCACGTCGTTGGAAGCATCACCGCTGCTGGCGCTCAAAGTGACCTTGTAGGCGTCTGCGGTGGGAGATTGGGCCAAGCCCAAGCCGGCAATCTTAACACCACCGGCGTGGCCCGAGGCGATGTGCGCGGGGTTGTACGGGTTGTCGTAACCCATCTGACCGAGCCGGTTGGGGTTCAGGTGCTTCTCACCAATGAACGCCGTGTAGGTCATGCCATCGGTCACGCTGCCCACGCTCACGCGGGAGCGAATCGGCAGCCGGGGATTGGCCGTGGTTCCGGCCCAAACCGACGGGATCATGGGACCGCCCATGTACTGGGCCAGCGAGTCGCGCCAACCGCTCAACCCGCCATTGACAGAAGACGCCGTGAGAGCCGAGGGCACGGTTGTGGTACCCGGCTCGATCGTGACGCCCACGCACACGTAGTCGACGCATTGCCCCGCGTACTTGGCGTTGCCGGGATTCAACCGGAAACCGCGCGTCGGACAGTGGTACATGTCCGAACGATCTTCTTTCTGGACTTCATTGTTCACGACGCCATCGGCGTCGGTGCCGGCGGCGAGCATGAGATCCATCCGCGCGAACTGGTTGCCCTTCTCCATCACCGGGTAAAGCAACACGATCCAGCTTACACCGTTATTGCTGGCTGCGGTCGAACTGCCACCGCGGCTGACCGCCGACGGCACAATCTCTTCCGCATTGCGATCGGCATAAATCTGGATCGCCGTCGTCCACTGCTTCAGGTTGCTCGAGCAGTTGGCCCGGCGGGCCGATTCGCGGGCAGCCTGAATCGCCGGCAGGAGCATGGCGATGAGAATGCCAATGATGGCAATCACCACCAACAGTTCGACCAATGTGAAACCAGACCTTCTGCGAACGTGCATGACACCTCCAAAATAAAGACGAGAGACAAAGACAAGAATGTTCCGTTAGGTCGCCGTAGATGACAAAGCGATAAGAACCGCGCCTGGTCGCATATCGCACTGGTGTTGCTTGGCATGAGCGCCTCCGTTGGCCGATGCCAACGCACGCAGCCGCCCGCACAGCGCCAGCTCTGGCACTCTCTGGCAGCTGGCCGATTCAACGGTCAGGCGCGAAAGCGAGACAGTTTCGGTGCAAAGCCCCCCCATTGTCGCTGACTTGGAAATTGCGTTGCCTGCTCCCCCGAGCAAGCGAAGCCAAACAAGTAAGCGCGCCCCGGTGCTGGCGAAGAAAGCCAATGTGCACTCACGGGGCTGACCTGAAAGACGGTGAGTCAATCAGGGTGATGAATCGCCCAACATGGCGGCCGCCAACGAACTGGCCCTGGCGTGACCTCCAAACGAGGCGTTCCACCCAATAGCGAAAACGCCACTCACCCACACTACGGGGATTACGGTCAAGGTGCAACCATTTTTTACTAATTCCCATTCATTAATGCTTGCACACGAACGCGGCGGAGCGGGCTAGCGCGTTGAATTAAGTTCATTTATATAAAGAGTTTGCGCATCCCGTCCAAATTGGCGGCGGCATTTGCTAGCAACCCAAATTGGTTAGACGTACCACACGGCGGTGACGTCAAACGGAGCCCCGCAGATCTCCTGAAGCGTCTCGCGGATGGTCGCCGCCACGGGTAACGACTTCATGGCTTGGCGGGTTTCTGGCCAGAGCGTTGGCAAGCCGTACCCCGAAGAAGCCAACATGCAGAAAGGCTCTCCCGACAAAGACGCCCTCCTCGCGTTCGCTGGGGTCGAACAGATCGTGGAAGCCGCACGCGATCATCATCTGGCCAGGCAGAAGGTCGTCGCGGACCTCTTCGGGAATAAGCTCTGCGACCTCGTTGCTGAAGGCGTCGCCCCAAAGCGATTTGTCGACATCGAAGAACAAACACACATCGCCGTGTCGCACCATTGGGTTTCCCCTTACACCGTGGTCGCCATCACGTTTCTGTAGTCAGGCAATGTCTGGCAGAATCGGTCGAGCCAGCACTCACCATTACGTCGGTTGTCGTTCCGTCCGGCGGTGCCGGACCTACTCGTTTTCGTAGCCGGGCACGGCAGCGCTGGCTAACGTCCCTATCGATGTTGCCATTCACGGTTTTCGACAAAATGGCAGCGTCGCATGGCACCGGTGCCGTTTCAGGTTCACCTCAAACAGCGGGTCGAACCGCCTGGAAGAATGCCACTTCCTCATTGAGATACTTGCGGGGGCGCCGCCCCTGGAGCGTGCGCTCTGCCGCAAGGTTTGCCTGGCGATGGCGCGGCATGCTAGGGTAGGACCCCAGGGGTCGCAGCGCCGCCGTGGCCAATCGATGCCGTGAGGCCATCGAGACCTGCCCCAATCTGCCAGTGCTTCGCAACGTGCACCTACTGAGACCACGCCGCGGAAGAGGAGATTGCCGCCATGTCGTCTGCCCGCTCGTCTGAGTTGTCCGCCTCCGCGCAGCCAACTGCTGGTGCCTGGAACCGCCGCGACTGGTTGAAGGCCACCGGTGCTGCCGCCGTGGCTGCCATGACTCCGGCCATCGTGCCAGCCCGAGTCCTGGGAGCCAAGGCGCCCAGCAATCGGGTGAACCTGGGCATCATCGGGTGTGGGCATCAAAGTCAGCGGCTGATTCCTTCGTTCCTGGTGCACGACGACTGCCGCATCGTGGCCGCGTGCGACGTTCGCCGTAGCGGCGTCGGCTATTACTATCCGGACCAGGTGCTCGGCCGCGAAACGGCCAAACGCTGGGTCGAGGAGCATTACGCCGAGGACATGCGGAGCGGCAAGTACCGCGGCTGCGATACCTACGCCGACTTCCGCGAGCTGCTCGCCCGCGATGATATCGACGCCGTGATCATCGCCGTGCCCGATCACTGGCACGCCCTGATTGCCACGGCCGCGCTGGCCGCCGGCAAAGATGTGTACTGCGAGAAGCCGCTGGCGTACTCGATTCGTGAAAGCCGGGCGATCGTGGACGCCGTCCGCAAGCACAACCGCGTATTTCAGACGGGAGCCCAGTTCCGTTCCAGTCCTGCCGTACGTAAGGCGTGCGAGCTGGTGCGTAACGGCCGATTAGGCGAGATCAAGCTGGTGCGCACCTGGGTCGACTTCAACAGTTTTGAAGGCCCCGGCCCCGGCTGGAAACCGCAACCTATCCCAGAAGGGTTCGACTTCAACTTCTGGCTAGGCCCCGCGCCTGAATCGCCTTTCCACATGGAACGGTGCTTCTTCCGCTGGCGGTATATTCGCGATTACTCCAATGGGCAGACGGTGAACTTCGGCGCCCATACCAACGACATTGCCCAGTGGGGCCTGGGCATGGATGGCACCACGCCGGTGGAGTTCGAAGACGCCGGCTCCGAGTTCCTGCCGCCGGGCTCGATGTTCGATACGGCCGTGAAGACGGCGTTCCGTGCCCGATATGCCAACGGCGTCGAGCTGATCTGCGAAAGCCGCAAGAGCTCGGCGACCAAGTTTGAAGGCACCGAAGGCCGCCTGGAAATCACGCTAGGCGGCAAGCTCGTCACCTACCCCGAGCATCTGGCCGATTCGGTGATTGGTCCCAATGAGATTCACCTGCCGGTGAGCAACCCAGCCCACACCGAGCACAAACGGAATGACGTGGATGCCGACCACGCCCGCGACTTCGTGCTGGCGGTGAAGGCGGGCCGCGATCCGCTCGAACCGGTCGAAGTGGGGCACAGCACTGCCTCGCTGTGCATTCTGGGCGCCATCGCGCAGTACACCAAGCGCCGGTTCACGTGGGATCCCAAGCGGGAAATCAGCTCCGACGACGAAGTGAACGCGATGCTGGAGCGCAAGATGCGGGCTCCCTGGAGCCTGTAAGAACCGCCGCGCTACTGGGGTGCAAACGGCGCAGCACGAGGTTAGTGTAGCTATCTCGCCGCGCGCGCCGGGTATTCATCGTCGCCACATATACGATCGTTTCTTCAATAGGCAGTCTGTCTGCATCGCGGTTTTGTCATGCTTGATAGCCGCGCGAACACCCACCACCAGCTACGATCATCCTTCATAAGGGGTTATTGACGATGCCGCGATTGCGTTTTGCCATCCTCGCCGGGCTGCTGCTGTTGGCCGGCGGCTCTTACCTTGCCGCCCAGGAACCAGAGAAGCGTCTCAACCGGTTCATCGAATTGATGGAAGCCAAGAAGCCGGCCTTCGGCATCTTCTCGCAGAACATTTCGACGCGCACCGGCGCCAGCGTGGCCAGCAGCGGACTGGACTTTGTAATCATCGACCTGGAGCACTCGCCTTACGATCCCACTCGGCTGGAAGGCTATCTGCTGGGCATGATCAACAAGGGCGAAATTGCCCGCAATGGTTTACAGCAGCGTACAGTGCCGCTGGTGCGGGTGCCTGCCAGCGGGCGTGAGCAATTGCAGTTCATCATCAAGCAGGTGCTCGACCTGGGACCGATGGGCCTGGTGGTGCCGCACGTGGATACCGCCGAGGACGCCCGGGCTGCCGTGCAGGCGAGCCGGTTCCCGCAGTTGAAAGGGGCCGCCGATTATGAGCCGCAGGGCAAACGCGGCGTAGGCTACGGTTGGGCCGCCCGGTACTGGGGCCTGTCGGGTAGCGAGTATGCCAAGCGGGCCGACCTGTGGCCGTTGGATCCGCAAGGTGAGCTGGTGCTATGGGTGATGATCGAATCGGCCTCGGCGATCGAGAACTGCAAGGCGATCGCGGAAACGCCCGGCGTGGGCGGCCTGTTCGTGGGCCCCTCCGACCTGGCGTTCTCGCTGGGTGTGCCGCTGGGCGACCCGGCCGTGGAAGAGGCCATCGAGAAGGTGGCCGCGGTGGCCAAGGAAACCGGCGTTCCGCTGGGCACGTTGTGCGGAGCCGGGCAAGTCGAGAAGCGGCTGTCGCAAGGTTTCACGTTCCTGGCCGTGGGCAGCGACGGCGGCAACTCGCGCGGCGTGCAAGAAGCGATACGCATCGGCCGCGAGTACAAGCCCAAGCAGTAGGCTGGAGTCGCCGCGATACGATTCATCCAAAGAACCAACGTGAAATAAAAAAAGGCGCATGGAGCCGGTCGGTTCCATGCGCCTTGTTGTTGCGCATTCGATGCAGTGCGTATGAACGCCCGGATTAGCGGATGCGTTCGGGGGCCTTCTGGCCTTCGGGGATGAAGCTGAAGTACTTGCGGTCCTTCATCTTCTCCTCGAAATCGGCCCGAGCTGCTTTGACCAACTCAGGCTTTTCGAGCAGATCGATGGCCGTGATCGCCAGCACCTTGGCGGCGTAGATCGAGCCCTTCTCGCCGATCGGAGAGCCAATCGCCGCCGCGTTCTGCCAGCTATGGCCAGGGCTGTTCGCGGCAAAACAGGCAGTACGCAAACCGCCGGTCGGCACATGCCAGCTCACGTCGCCCACGTCGGTGGAGCCGCCGCCGGTCTGTGTCCGGTTCGCCGGGCGCTGCACGGATTCATCAATCGCCACCTCGAACTTGTTGCCGAATTCTTCCACCAGCGGCTGCTGGAGCCGGCGGGCGAAAGCCTTATCTTCCTCGGTGAACTTGGGCGGGCCCACTTTCACCAGGTTGTCGTAGATCAACTGCGTGAGCGGGGTGTTGGGAATGATCTCGTGGCAGTCGGTATCGACCTGCACCGAAACCTGGGTGCGGGTCATCATGGCCGCGCCCTTGGCGATGTCTTGCAGCCAGCGGAAGTTGTTTTCCACGTCCTTGTGATCGTTCGCCCGCACGTAGTACCACACCGTGGCCTTAGCCGGCACCACATTGGGAGCGCCACCGCCATCGGTAATCACGTAATGCACGCGGGCGTCGTCGGCGATGTGCTCACGCATGTAGTTGGCGGCCACGTTCATCAGTTCCACGGCGTCCAGAGCGCTACGGCCGCGGGTAGGGCTGCTCGAAGCATGAGCCGCCGTGCCGGTGAAGGTGAACTTGGCCGAAATGGCGGCCTTGCTGCTGCCCGCCCAAGCGCCGTTGCCGGTACTGGGGTGCCAGTGCAGGCAGACGTCCAAGTCGTTGAACTGGCCGTCGAGCGTCATATAGACCTTGCCGATGAGCGTTTCTTCCGCCGGCGTGCCATACAGCCGGATCGTGCCGGGCAGTTTGTGCTTTTCCATGGCTTCCTTGACGGCGATCGCCGCGCCCAAGGCACCGGTGCCCAGCCCGCTGTGGCCGCAGCCATGGCCGGGAGCACCTTCGGTGACCGGCTCGCGGACGGGCGAGACCTTCTGCGAGAGGCCCGGCAGGGCGTCGTACTCGGCCAGGATGCCGATGATCGGCCGGCCTTCGCCATAGGTGGCGACAAAGGCGGTGGGCATGTTGGAGATGCCTGCCTTGACCTCAAACCCGGCTTCCTTGAGCTTGTCTTGCAGCAGCTTGCTGGAGCGGTGTTCTTCCAGGCCGACTTCGGCGAACTGCCAGATCTGCTTGTTCACGTCGCGCAGCATATCGGCGCGTTTTTCGACGGCGTCTAGGGCCGTCTGCTGCGCTGCCCGCAGCGAAGCTTCGTCCTTCTTCTTTTCGCCTTCGTCGGCAACGATCGTTGGCGCGGCTATCGCCAGCACCAGGGACCAACCGGCCAGCCCGGTCAGTGTTTTGCTCCAATACGATCTGCCGCGTTTCCGGGCGCACGATGTAGTAGCCGCGCGGATCATGGTGGGCTCTCCTTGGATAGCAGTCGCAAACAACTACTGGCCGGCAGGCTGCATGAGCAGGCGAACTGCCGGCGGCTGCACGACTGCTTAGATTAGTCGAGCCGCAGACCGAAGGGAAACATGCCGGCGCGGAAAACTGCGCCCGGGCGCCGGCGGCAGGTCGCGCAACAAGAATCAGCCGGGCGTCACGATCGCAACGCCCGGCTGAAGCGGGGAGAATGAACCCAAACCAATTCGCACTTAGTTGGGCCAACCCGCCATCGCTTGCCGCCGGCAGGGAGCATTCCGGTATATAGGACCGCGCATCTTCCGCGGGCTGGTTGCGCGATACGGCCATCATGCCGCGCGCGAGAGCGCGCGGCGGTAGCCATTGGCATCGCGGCAGCAAGAAGCGGCGCGGCCTTCCATCAACCGAGCGTCAGGC
>Ga0180217_1003599_pt1 | contig 12957 bp, 12 predicted proteins | sample eDN3rd37CBELigOP_FD_128521 | JGI IMG/M metagenome (GOLD analysis project Ga0180217, IMG submission 128521) | Enriched Organic Plus compost microbial communities from Emeryville, California, USA - eDNA 3rd pass 37_C BE-Lig OP (version 2) (version 2) ... | reverse complement strand
TGGCTCCTGTACAATACAGAAACCATCTCTTAGTTGCGTAATCTCTTTTTTTTACTGTGTCCTTGACATAGGTACCACTTTAAATTTCTGTACCACCTTTTTGTTTTTTACATGGAGATTATTCGCCGTCGAGTTCACTACAGCGCCGAGCTTCGTCATCAAAGTCGTGCTTTTGAACCAACCTAATTCCAATGATGGTTCAAACGCTCGGCTTTCAGGACCAAGAAGATGAGGTAAAACTAGAGAACGAGTAGCGCAGCGTACGTAATTGGTACGTGAGCAACGGAGTTCACGGTTGAACCTCATATTCTCCGCCGAGTTCACTACAGCGCCGAGCCTCGTCATCAAAGTCGTGCTTTTGAACCTACCTCTACCTATTTGCGTTTTCTTGATGGTAGCGGGCCGTCCACCACCTGCTCCTGCTTAACCTCTCGCTGAAGCTTTTGTTTTCCTCTGTGCTTCCGAGATGGTAGTGCCTGCTGCTCTTCCATAGCTTGCTTATCTAAAATCATCTCATTGAGCTTATGCTGCTTTATATTTTTTCGTTTTGAATGCGTGTCAAGAATATCGCCAGTCCAGCCCTTCCGCCAAAGCAGAAAATAAATAAATCCAGTCAATATCAGGATTGCCCCAACCATATAGAGGAACCCTAGCGGCTCTTGCTTAAACGGCAGATCTATAAAGTTTGTGCCCCAGATCGCACCAATAATGGTTGCTGGCAAGCAAATGGCAGTGAAAATCGTTAGCGTACGGATGATTTCATTGCCTCGAAAATTAGATAACGCATCATCTACAGAGATAAGCGTATCGATTTCAATAGCATAATGCTTTAGCAAATGATCAATTCGCTGCAGCCGGTATTGAATACGAGAATAGCCCTCGCTCGCCGTTAACAACTCCAAAAAGGCTTCCTTTGCTAGACCCTCTAGCTCGCGAATCGGTAAATACAAATGACTATAATGAAGCAAATCATAGCGACGCTCAATAATGATCTCCAGTAAATCCTTGCGATTACGATCCTTCATGTCACGTTCCAGCTCGCCTAATCTTTCTTCAAACTGATCTAAGCCGATATGTATGCTCTCAAGTAGTGTGCCTAGCATAAGAAAGAAGGCTTCAGGTGCATTGGAGCAGCGCTCATAATCTTCAAGCAAATGGAATTGTTGAAGACGCAGTGAGATTCGAGCGTCTCGATGCATGGTTAAAAGCTTTGTTTCCGAAAGCCAAAAATGAAAGGGAGTCGTATCGGTCACATCCTTAGACAGCTGTACAATAATCGTCCCTTGTACAACTGATCCGTAACCGTCAATTTTTTTGATTAATATATTATTCGTAAATCGTTCATAGCTGTCATTAATCCAAACTGCAGCTTCAGGATAAGCTTGAATGAGCTCTTGCTTCTCATTCATATAGCGTTCATCTGATTCTTGTAAGGAAGCCGCTATCGATCTGGTACTGGATTGCTGCTGCCTTCGCTGCGTAGCAACGGAAATATGCTTTAGCTGCAGAACATGCCATTCCCAGCCCGTCATATAACGAAGATTTCGATGGATCAACGGATCTGCAACCTCCTTTTTATCACGTGCGTACAAACATCTACTTAACATCATAGCGTAACCGAAAACATGGCACAACTATAACAGTCAAATAATACATGATTAGAACTTATCTCTGAATATTCGACAATTCCCTTCGTTTGTGAGTGATCCAGAAGCAAATGGGGAATAACAACAATGAAATGGTTATATGTATGAGGAGGTTTAGAAATGATTACAAAAGTTCTGCTATATAATAGCGAGCATGATTGTGCGGAAGGATTAAAGGCCTTGGAGAACAGCGGAGTTCCAGCTAATCAGCTGCGGGTAATTGTATCTAATGTCGAGCATAGCCGTCTGCTAAATGCAGAAACAGCCATTCATATTGATTTGTTAAGTGAAATTGCCGCTGCCAATCGAGGACAGGATGACCTTATTGAACGCGCAGATGAAGGATTTATTGTGCCGTTCTTCACACCACAAACTACTCTACAGGTGCCACTTGGTGGTATTCCGGGTATTGTTCAGCAGGATTTTGAACAAGAGCACGGTGTTCCGTCGCTGATGGAATATGGCTTAACAGAGGAGACTGCTCATCGTTGTTTACTTGCGCTTCGCGCTGGACAATGTGTCGTCTGCATAGAGGAGGGTGCGAATGAGTCAGGTTTGTTCAATCAATTAAGCCTTGGTTTTGCTGACGAACGAGAGCAGCACGTTCCAGATGCTGGTGCAGCTGAAGTGTTGATTAATGAATAATGAAGCCTTTGCCTCTATTCCTTGTTAACGGGAGTAAAGGCAAAGGCTTTTTAGTTATCTGGAAAGTCTGGAAAGTGAAAGCATTGAGAGCAGCTCATTCTCGGCAGTATTTGCATTGCCTAGCACGATTGGTATGGCAAGCATTGCGCCAAGCATGCTGTAAATCGTTCCATTGCCTCCATAGCCTAAAATGTACACATGCTTTGAATTGGAAGAATCTAATCCAATATAAGGTAAGCCATCCTGTGGTTCGTAAAAGTAAGCGTTCCAGCTTTGATAGGCAGCAGCATGAAAGGAAGGGAAGAGCTCGTTAAGCTTCGCGAGCAGCCTATCGATATGTCTGTTAATGGAAGGCTTGTCTCGATCAAGCTTGGATGAGGTTTCATCCAGACCGCCGATGATTACACGGGAATCGGGGGTGGTTCGCGCATACAAATATGGCCTTGCGGTTTCCCACAGCAGCATCCCATTATACCAGCTGCTAAGATCATCAATTGGCTCTGTAACAACGACATATGAACGATTAGACTTAACATTTAATTCTGTGAGCTGCAGCTGCTCAGAATGGTAGCCAACGGCATGGACGATATATTCAGCTTCAATTGTATACTGATCATTAATAAGAACAGAGAAAGCTCCGTTGTTATGCTGCCGAATTGACGATGCCTTAGAATGTTCAAACAGCTTTATCCCTCGTTGGCTTAAATATTGAGCGAGCCTGATGACGAATAAATGCTGATTGATTTCAGCATCTTGATGCGTGACTAGGGCCAATCGTTTCGAAAATGGAAAGTGCTGCTCAATGATATGCTGATCCCACAGCTCACAAGGCAGATCAAGGCTAGACAAAGCTTCATATTCCTTTTGTAATTTATCAATATCCTTTAGATCCGAGCAATATTGCATACTTGATCGTGACTGTAGCTGGCAATCTCCTACTACTTGCTGCAGCAGGGATGCGATTCTTCGAACCTCATCAATTGCACGGAAGCAGCTTCTATAAAACAAATCAGCTTTTTGCCTACCAATCATTTTACGAAGCTCATGCAGCATAAGATCACTACAATATTGCAGCAAGCCTGTGCTTGCCAGTGAACTGCCTTCCGATATTTCTTTCCCTTCGACTAGAACACATTCGATATTTTGCTCATGCAGCTTAAACGCAGTAAGTAGTCCTGACATGCCGCCACCAATAATTAATACTTTCGTTCGGAGCGACTCACGTAGAGTAGGCCACTCTGTAACGCCTGTCGTAAATGTGTTCCAGTAATTAGCTCCTGTATGAAGCTCTTTCATAAGGGAATCACCTCGGAATTAGTATGCCTTGGTGATCAGTCTTCTAATACTTGTTTTCGATAAGATGTAGGTGATTGCTGATAGGCTTTCCGAAATTGCTTAGAAAAGTAAAGCGCATCCTGAATTCCTACCGAGGCAGATACCTGCTCAATCGTAAGCTCAGGTCGTTCTCTCAGCAAATGTCTTGCATGATCAAGGCGCAAATTAAGTAAGAAAGTGCTCGGAGGCATGCCGACCTTCTGCTTGAACAATCTCGATAAATAGGCACGATTATAGCCAAATGCTTCTGCCATATGCTCAATGCTGACGGGATGTGTATACTGTGAAGTCAGATAGTGCACCATTTGTTTATGAAGCTGCTGCTCTGCACGAGATGAGCTTGGCAGCAGCTGAGCTTCTGGGAGCTGCTTCTTTCCGTAGTCTGACATTATAAGCTGGAGCAAGCCTGATGCTCGTATAGATGAAGTCACATGACCTTCGCGAAACGCTTCTAGTATTTGCTGATAGCTGGAGGCTGTATGGTTATAATCATCTAAGGATACAACTTCACAAGTGGGCTGAAACCCTGCAAGTGCAACGAGCTGATCAGCCTCATCGCCAGTGAACGCTACCCATCGGTATTGCCACGGATCATTTGCGTCCGATTCATAGGATATGAGCTGATTGGGGCGAATGAGGAAGGTATCACCTGCCTCGAGTTGATAGCGCTCATGCTCCGTCACATAGCTGCCACGTCCACTTAGAACAATGTGCATAAGGTAAAAGCTATATACTTTAGGACCAAGCCGGTGGTTGGGGAGTGTCTGACTTTCCCCTGCGAACAGGACATGCAGGCTGCCGTTTTGCTCCATGCTTGGATTAGAAGCAACTCGATAGCTTTCTGGTTTATAGACAGTCTGCTTGTCTGGTGGCTGCTCCTCTGGTCGATTGAATGATGTATGGAACATTGCTAACCCCTCCTTATGTACATTGTACCGTATTGAAATGATGTGTAAAGTCACATTAGTCCATACACATTTCACTTGTAACCATTTAGTTAAATGAGTTTAATGTCTATAATAAAAGCAAGATCTACAATAACATTGTTGTAAAGGATGGTACGATTCATGGCGAATATTCAAGAGTTGAAAAATGAATTTGTAAAACGCTTTGGAGCTTCCGAGCAAGACATTCATGTGTTCCACGCACCAGGTCGTGTTAACTTAATAGGAGAGCATACAGATTATAACGGAGGCTATGTGTTTCCGGCGGCATTGACGTTCGGTACGACGCTAGTGGTTCGCAACAGAGAGGATAAAGGTCTAGGACTAGCTTCTACAAATTTCCCAAGCACTAGTGTACTGAGCGTGGAAAAAGTAGTTTATGACGAAGCCGATGATTGGATGAACTATCCGAAGGGGATCGTAAATGAGCTTCATCAGCAGGGAGTCGTATTCAGCTCAGGATATGATCTGTTGTTCCACGGTGAAATTCCTAACGGTGCGGGACTATCTTCCTCCGCATCCATCGAGGTGGTTACTGCGTTCGCGCTGCTTACGCTTGAGAAGCAACCAGTGGATACGGTGAAGATCGCACTAATGGCACAAAAATCAGAGAACGAATTTAATGGTGTGAAATGCGGAATTATGGATCAATTTGCTGTAGCAAACGGCAAAAAGGATCATGCGATATTGTTAATGTGCGATACGCTGGAGTATGATCTTGTTCCATTCCAATCCGGCAGCTACAAGCTTGTTATCGGTAATACGAACAAACGTCGTGGTCTAGTTGATTCAGCCTACAATGAACGTCGTGCTCAATGTGAGCAAGCGGTACAGGATCTACGTCAGGCTCATCCTGAGCTAACGTTGCTTGGTCAGCTATCGCTAGAGCAATTTAACGCTTCAAAGCAACATATTAAGGATGAGGTTGTGCTTAAACGTGCACAGCATGTCGTTGAGGAAATTGATCGTGTGTTGAAATCAATGGACGCACTAAAACAAAATGATCTCGAGCAATTCGGTCAATTAATGAACGGCTCACACGATTCGCTGCGTGACTTGTACGAAGTTACTGGAGCTGAATTGGATGCTATGGTTGACGCAGCTCGTAAAGTTAACGGCGTATTAGGCGCGCGTATGACAGGAGCTGGCTTTGGAGGCTGTACTGTATCTCTTGTTCATGAGGATTCCATCGAGCAGTTCAAGGAGCAGGTTGGCAAGGAGTATACAGAGAAAACGGGGTTGGTGGCGGAGTTTTATGTGTGCTCTATCGGAAACGGCGTAGAACAGCTCTCCTAGAGCGGACTTTGATGACGATGTGTTGCGTTGTAGCTTAATCGACGGCGAATATGGAACGCTACCGAAACCTCCGGTGCTCACGTACCAATAACGTACGCTGCGCTCCTCGGTTTCTAGTATCGTCCCATCTTCTTGGTCCTGAAAGCCCGCTTGCGGACTTTGATGACGATGCAACTTCAGGGAAGATGATTCGACGGCGAATATGGGGCTCAACCGAAAACTCCGTTGCTCACGTACCAACTAACGTACGCTGCGCTACTCGTTTTCTAGTATCGTCCCATCTTCTCGGTCCTGAAAGCCCGCTTGCGGACTTTGATATCGATGATTATGCTAACGCAGCATAGTCGACATCGAATCTTGAACGCTAGCGAAAACTCTGTTGCTCACGTACCAACTAACGTACGCTGCGCTACTCGTTTTCTACTAGCGTCCAAGCTTCTCGGATCTGAAAGCCCGCATTTTGAACCTTTATTGGAAGTTGAAGTTCCTTTTGAGTAATGACTACGTTGCGGGACTCGCTTACAAGTCGCGAGTCTCTATTAAGAATAATAAGTCACGTTTTTATATATAAAAAATTGAGGGAGATGTTATCATGGCGGTTTTAGTTACTGGTGGTGCAGGTTATATCGGTTCTCACACGGTTGCTGCTTTGCAAGAACGCGGTGAGGAGATTGTAGTCATTGATAATTTACAGCAAGGCCATCGAGAAGCGCTTTTAGGCGGCAAGCTGTATGTTGGGGATTTGAGAGATGGCGAGACGCTTGATAAGCTGTTCAGCGAAAATCAAATCGATGCGGTTATTCATTTCGCAGCAAACTCTCTTGTTGGCGAAAGCATGAAGGTGCCAGGCAAATACTATCACAACAACGTGTACGGAACGCTTTGCCTGCTTGAAAAAATGAATGAATATGGCGTGAAGAAAATCGTCTTCTCCTCGACTGCAGCGACGTACGGCGAGCCAGAAAATGTGCCTATCGACGAATATGATCGCACAGCACCTACGAATGCTTATGGTGAAACGAAGCTCGCTATGGAGAAGATGATGGGTTGGTTCGATGTTGCCCATGAAGTGAAGTATATTTCACTTCGCTACTTTAACGCTGCGGGTGCACATGCGAGCGGTAAAATTGGTGAAGCGCATGATCCAGAAACGCATCTTATTCCTATCGTGCTTGAAGCAGCACTAGGCAAGCGTCCACATATTTCTGTGTTTGGTGATGACTATGCTACTGAGGATGGTACATGTATCCGCGATTACATTCATGTAAGCGATCTGGCAGATGCACACGTGCTTGCGCTTGATGCTTTGCGTGCAGGCAAGGATAGTGCCATTTACAATCTTGGAAGCAGCAATGGCTTCTCTGTAAAAGAGGTAATCGACATCGCACGTGAAGTAACTGGTCGTGAGATCCCAGTTGTTATGGAACAACGTCGTGCGGGAGATCCAGCGGTACTTATCGCATCGTCAAGCCGTGCACGTGAAGAGCTTGGCTGGAATCCTTCACGCAGCAATTTGAAAGAAATTATTGCAAGTGCTTGGAGCTGGCATCTTAACCACCCTAACGGCTACAGCAAGTAATATTACGTCAAGAAGGAAGGGGAATTAATTATGACAGCACAAGGAGCAGCAGAGCAGGCGCAGTTGCAAATTGCTCGCCTAGTTCAATTCGCCGAACAGCAGCAGCTAATTAAAGCTGCCGACAAACATTATGCAACCAATGCACTGCTGGATTTGTTCAGCTTTGATGAGCCCTTTGATGGGGAGGTTCCAGCAGAGCAGCTGACATCTCCGATCGATCCTTTGGAGCAGCTGCTGGATTACGGCTACAGCATCGGACTTATACCTGAGAATACACTCACATATCGTGATTTGCTTGATGCCAAAATTATGGGGATATTCGTACCTCGACCTTCAGAGCTTATTGCAAGCTTCAACCAGCTTATGAAGGAACAAGGCGTAGAAGCAGCAACGAATATGTTCTATAAGCTTAGCATCGACAGCAATTATATCCGAATGGATCGAATTGCAAAAAATCCGAACTGGCTGCATGCTACGGAGTACGGTGATCTGCAAATGACGATCAACCTATCGAAGCCAGAAAAGGACCCGAAGGAAATTGCATTGTTAAAGACGCTTCCGCCGGCTAAATACCCAAAATGCTTGCTTTGCGTTGAAAATGTTAATTATGCTGGTCGAGTCAACCATCCGGCAAGGCAGAACCATCGCACGATTCCTTTGACGCTACAGAACGAGGAATGGCACTTGCAATATTCGCCGTATGTTTACTATAACGAGCATAGTATTGTGTTCAAGGGTGCGCACGAACCGATGGCGGTTACCCATAGCTCGATGGCACGCTTGCTTGATTTTGTTGAGCAGTTTCCGCATTATTTTATCGGCTCTAATGCCGACCTGCCAATTGTGGGAGGCTCTATTCTATCTCATGATCATTTCCAAGCAGGCAAGCATGTTTTCCCTATGGAAACAGCAGCAATGGAAGCAAGCTTCACATCAGAGGCTTACTCAGCTGTTAAGCTTGGCATAGTAAAATGGCCAATGTCGGTCATTCGTCTGCAAAGCCAATCGAAGGAAGAGCTTAAAGCGTTGGCTGCAGCTATTCTAGATGCATGGCGCGCATATAGCGATCCGGCAGCGGATATTTACGCATTCTCTGAACAAAATGGAGAACAAGTGCCTCATAACACGATTACACCGATTGCACGCTTGCTTTCTAGCGGAGAATTTGAGCTTGATCTTGTGCTTCGCAACAATCGTACAAGTGAAGAGCATCCAGACGGAATCTTCCATCCGCATAAGCATTTGCACCATATAAAAAAGGAAAACATTGGATTAATTGAAGTGATGGGATTAGCAGTGCTTCCTGGTCGCTTAAAGGAAGAGCTGGCACAGATAGCATCGATTCTTAGCAGCGGAAGCACTGATGGAATAGAAGCAGCAAAAGCTGCGGAGCATCCACTTCATAAGCATGCCGAGTGGATTGCGTCACTAGCAGAGCTGCATGGAACAGACTTGTCCGAGCAAGCTGCACAGCAGCTTGTTGAGGAGCAGACTGGTGCCAAATTCCTAGATGTACTGAAGGATGCAGGAGTTTATAAACGAACGGTAGAAGGTCAAAAAGCATTTAAACGATTTATATATTCTTTAAACTTTCATGAACAATTGAATTAATTGACAAAAAATTCCCATTTGATAGCAACAAATGGGAATTTTTTATTGTAATTAAATATGGATTGTGGTATTTTCTATATAATAATATAAGTAAATGTCGATTGTGGAGGGGTTGTAATGGTCGAAAAAATGCTGCCATTAGAAGATTTCTTGAAACTTGATTCAGATGAGCAGGTAGAAAAACTCAAGCGCTGGAAAATGAAATATACATTGAAGGACATAAGAGAAGCGTGGAACTTTAAGCACTCAGCTCAATACTATATGCTATTAAAAAAGTTACGCATATATGAGCGTGTTGTTAATAAGTCTGACAAATTTTATCCTCAGGCTGATAATCAGCGGTTAGGTGCGGATGGAGTATGGCGAACTTTCAATGAACAATCGAACAGCTTGAGCGATCATTTCAATTTTCAACTCAACACAACGATTACAGGGACAGAGCTTGCTGAAAAATTAGAACGGATTGCTTATTTTCTTAAGGGTGAAGCTAAAAATGTAAGTGTTAAGCTATCCATAGTCATGAGTGAAAGTGACAATAAAACAGAATTAGCATAAAAAAAGACTGTAGCAGTATGATGAGCCTCGATACGTACGTCATTCGATAACAATACGGAGGATCAACCGCTACAGTCTTTTTACTATTTACGGAGCTTTCCTAGCTCGGATACGAGTGCTTCAACTTCACTAATACTAAAGTTCTCTTTCGATGCAACGATCTCATAGATGTCTTTAATATCCTCGTAATTATTCAAATTAAAGCTTGATGCCTGCATTGCTGCTGCAGAAGCCATTTTAAGCTTAGATTTAATTGCCTCAATCATAAATACCATATTATCTACAGATGCTTGCTCCAAATTCATCCTATTATCGCTCCTTAACATAACGTTATTGGTCATTGTACCACGAATTTCGGCCCAATCACTAACAAATTGAACTAAGCTTTAAAATTCGATACAATAGACGCTGTATAAACTAGAAGGGAACTAGCATTAGATGAAAGAATTAGCTAAGCTCCACGAGAAGCGTGACGCTGTAGTATGCGAACATAACGTAGCGGAGCTGTTCCATTTTTTAAGAGCTATTTATGAACAATGTCCACTTCCTGAGGACATTGTCTTTATTTGCATAGGTACAGATCAATCGACAGGCGATTCCTTTGGTCCATTGATGGGTAGTATGTTAATGAAGATGGGATTTCCTAATGTGATAGGCACACTCGCTTTTCCGTGTGACGCTTACCGGGTTGAAGCGCAGGTTCAAGCACTTCAGCAGCAGTCGAAGCATGTTGTCGCTATCGACGCTTGCTTAGGGAAGCCAAAGCAGGTTGGGCAGTTTATTATGAATGACGGTCCATTGCTGCCAGGAGCAGCTACTGGTAAAGGCTTGCCGGCAGTTGGCGATTATAGCATTGCTGCCGTCGTTAACGAGATCGGTCCAAAGGCATACTGGAAAATACAAAATGCTTCGCTGTATGTCGTTATGGAGCTTGTCGAGGTGCTGTCTACACAATTTTCAAAGGTATGGGGAATGAACAAGGAGGGTTTGATATGAAAACACAAACGATGAGCAACAATAGCTTTACACTTAAAAATGGACTAACGATTGCTTATTATGATTCAGCCCCGGACAAGCAGCTGCCGGTCGTAGTGCTGCTGCATGGGTATTGTGGGAGCTCATCATACTTTCAAGAACTCACTCCGATGCTAGAGCGCAGCTGCCGCGTCATTACTCCTGATCTAATCGGCCATGGAGCCTCTGCTTCATATGAACAAGTCACGTATGCATTGCAGGAGCAAGCACAGTTTATGATAGAGTGGTTGGATGGAATAGCAGTTTCGAGTGCCGTGATGCTTGGTCACTCACTAGGTGGTTATATTACACTAGCTGTAGCAGAGCAGAAGCCGTCGTTCTTATCAGCATTTGGTCTGCTGCATTCTACAGCATTGCCCGATTCGGAGCAGGCTAAGCAGAATCGGGAGCAAGCGATACGCACAGTTCAGGAGCAGGGTGTACAGTCGTTTGTTGATGGTTTAGTCCCTAAGCTTATAGCTGCGGATCATCCACAAAGGACAGCGCTCATTGAGATCGCCTCAGCGATCGGCTACTCAACAACAGCCGCAGCTGTGTCTGGGTATGCTAGAGGCATGAAGGAGCGACCAGATCGTACGTTAGTCATTGAGGAGACAAGTCTGCCTGTTCTGCTTATATCTGGTGCTAAGGATGCCATTGTAAGCTCGGAGAACACCTTCGCAGGCCGCAACGCTTCGACCGAATGTCACATTATTGCAGAAGCAGGTCATATGGGCATGCTTGAGGCACCGCAGCAGCTTGCTGCTATTATCGAGAAATTTATCTCAACTAAAGGAGAGACCATAGATTGAATACGAAAAGCAGCGCAGAAGTGCAGCTAGAGCAGGAGCTGGTAGAGTGGATCGAGCAGGATTCACTCTATCAGGTTATATTAAGTTCACCGAAGTCGAAAAATGAAAAGCTGACAGCAAAGAAAATAATTGTTCGCCCAGTTCAATTGAAACAAGGGCTATATTACCAGTTTGAATCATATTATGCTAATAAAGTACTGCATGAAAACGTTTCCCCCGCAGATACAGCAGAAAAGCTTATGCCACTCATGATCGACCAGTATAAGCAAACCAACATTAAGCAAAAGCAGTGCCAGCTCCATATTTTAACGAATAAAAAGGGACAGCTAACGATTAAGCGTAAAGAGGTAGAGCAAGTGAAAGAGATTGCTCCACGTACGCATAATCGACAAAAGCATAGATTGCTGGAGGAAGGTAAGCCTATTGCTTTTTTAGTCGAGCTTGGCATCATGACAGCCGATGGAAAGGTTCATGCGAAGAAGCAGGATAAATTCAAGCAAATTAACCGTTTCCTTGAAATGGTTGAGGATGTAGTCGATGCATTGCCGAATGATCGTACGATCAAGATTATCGATTTTGGCTGTGGTAAATCGTATTTGACGTTTGCACTATATCACTACTTAACAATTGAACGAAACCGTAGTGTAGACATCATTGGGCTAGACCTAAAGCAGGATGTGATCGCTTTTTGCAACAGCTTGGCGCAAAAGCTGCAATATGATCAGCTTAAATTCATCGTTGGAGATATCGCTGACTTTAATGAGCTCTCAGAAGCTGATATGGTCGTTACGCTACATGCCTGCGACACTGCGACGGATGCTGCTATTAGCAAGGCCGTTACATGGGGAGCTGCCGTCATCATGTCTGTACCATGCTGTCAGCACGAGCTGTTCCCGCAAGTTAAAAGTGAGCTGTTAGCACCATTGCTGACTCAGGGCTTATTGAAGGAAAGATTCTCTGCCTTGGCAACGGATGGAATGAGAGGACAGCTGCTTGAGGTAATTGGCTATAAAGTGCAGATGCTAGAGTTTATTGACCCCGAGCACACACCTAAAAATTTAATGATTCGAGCAGTAAGACCTAAAGCATTAACCTTTAATCAATCAAAATGGGAGCAGTATCACGCATTTAAGAGCTTGATAGGTGTTGAGCACACATTAGAGAAGCTGCTTGATGAAGAGTTGCTGAAAAACAGATAGAATTGGAAATATTTAAGCATTACTAATTGTAGTTTTCTGGATGGTTTGCTATATTAAACTGTGATAGATACATGAATGGGTGGTTATATGGGATTATCAATGATCATTGATTTTGGCATATTTTTGGTCCTGCTTGGTACGTTGATATTTTTGATTTTCACAAAAACGATATCCATATTAAACCGTGTATATTTGTCACTGCATTTAGGATTCATGTTCTGGGCATTATTACAGTTTGCAGCTGGCACAACCGCGCACATTGAATATCGGTTCTTGTTCATAAAGCTCTCTTATGTCGCATTATCATCCTTAGGTGTGGGA
>Ga0180217_1003589_pt1 | contig 12979 bp, 12 predicted proteins | sample eDN3rd37CBELigOP_FD_128521 | JGI IMG/M metagenome (GOLD analysis project Ga0180217, IMG submission 128521) | Enriched Organic Plus compost microbial communities from Emeryville, California, USA - eDNA 3rd pass 37_C BE-Lig OP (version 2) (version 2) ... | reverse complement strand
TCCCCCTTCGAATGGACGATCGCCAAGCGTTACATGCTTCCCGGGCGCGGCGAGGCGGTGATCGCGCTGGTCGCGTCGATCTCGATCGGCGTGGTGATGCTCAGCGTGGCGATGCTGGTCATCGTGATGAGCGTGATGAACGGCTTTCGCGCCGAGCTGATCGAGAAGATCACCGGCCTCAACGGCCACGCGATCATCCAGGCCTACGGCGGCCGGCTGGACAACTGGGAGACCTTGCTCGAGGAGGTACGTGCGACGCCCGGAGTGGTCGAGGCCTCGCCGTTGATCGAGCAGCCGCTCATGGTGACTTTCAACGGCCGCGTGGAAGGCGTGCTGGTGCGCGGCAACACGCCCGAGGACATCGCCAAGCTCGCCCCCAACGTCCTTGCGGGCGACTTGTCCTCACTCCGCCCGGGGCAGGACAATGTCGCGATCGGCTCGCGCCTCGCGATGAACCTCGGGGCGCGCCTCGGCGACGTCATCACGCTGATCAACCCCCAGGGACGTTCAACCCCCTTCGGCACCGTCCCGCGCCAGGTCGGATACACGGTCACAGCGATCTTCGAGGTCGGCGTTTACGACTATGACGAGGGCTTCGTGGTCATGCCGATCCCCAACGCCCAGACGCTGCTGCTGACCGGGGATTCGATCGGGATGATCGAGGTCATGACCACCGACGCCGAGCGCGTCGGGGAGATACTCGCTCCGGTCACGCGCAAGCTCCAGGGCCGGGCGGTCGTCAGCGACTGGAAGACGATCAACCTCTCGCTGTTCGAGGCGCTTCAGGTCGAGCGCGTGGCGATGTTCTTCGCGCTGTCGATCATCGTGCTGGTCGCCGCGTTCAACATCCTGTCGTCGCTGGTCATGCTGGTGCGCTCGAAAACGCGCGACATCGCGATCCTGAGGACGATGGGAGCGACGCGAAAGAGCCTGCTCAAGATCTTCGTCACCACCGGTTCGGTGGTCGGGGCGATCGGAACGCTCGCGGGGCTGTTGCTGGGTTTCCTGGTGCTGCAGTTCCGCCAGCCGATCGTGCGCGTGATCGAGCTCGTCAGCGGCCGCAGCATGTGGGATCCCGAGGTTCGCTTCCTGACCGAGCTCCCGTCGCGGACCAACCCGTTCGAAGTCCTTCTCATCTGCCTGATGGCGATGGGGCTCAGCTTCCTGGCGACTCTCTATCCGGCATATCGGGCCGCCAGCACCGATCCCGTGCAGGTGCTGCGCTATGAATAGTCCGGTCGTTCGCCTCACCGACCTGACTCGCAGCTTCCGGCAGGGTGGCGAGACCATCGACGTCCTGCGCGGGGTGAACCTCGAGATCATGCCGGGCGAGATCGTCGCGCTGCTCGGCCCGTCGGGGACCGGCAAGTCGACAATGCTGCAGGCGGTGGGGCTTCTCGAGGGCGGTTTCGGCGGCCGTATCGAGATCGCCGGGATCGACGCGACGGACCTGGCATCGGGCGACCGTACGGCGCTGAGACGCGACCACCTCGGCTTCGTCTACCAGTTTCACCACCTGCTGCCCGACTTCAGCGCCGAGGAAAACGTGCTGCTGCCGCAGCTCGTGGCGGGGGTGGCGCGCAACGAGGCCTTGCAGCGCGCCCGCGAGCTCCTCGGATCGCTCGGCCTCGACCACCGGTTGACGCACCGGCCGAGCCAGTTGTCGGGCGGCGAGCAGCAGCGCGTCGCGGTCGCCCGGGCGCTGGCCAATCGCCCGAAGCTGGTGCTGGCAGACGAGCCGACCGGCAACCTCGACGAGGCCACCGCGGACAAGGTCCTGGCGCAGTTCCTCGAACTGGTCAGGGGACAGGGGAGCGCGGCACTCGTCGCGACACACAACGAGCGGCTCGCCGCGCGGATGGACCGCGTCGTGCGGCTGCACGACGGTTTCCTGGCCTAGTCAGTCGGCGGCGGCCCGCGCCGCTTCGAGCTCCTCGACCGACATCCTGATCGTCTCTCCGTCGACGGTCAGCGTGGCGGTATCGCCCTTGACGTCGATCCGGCCCAGCTCACCGAGATCGACGGTCTGGTTGTCGCCGTCCACCGAGATGTTGCCGAGCCCGCCGAGGTCGAGCGTGGTCGTTCCTTCGGACCTGTCGGCAATCGAGGCCCCGGTAGCCACGGCGGTCGCGCCGGTGATGGCGGCAGTCAGTGCACCCACGATGATGTAGGCGACGATCGCAACCAGCACCGTCACCACGGTGTAGCCGACCGACTTGTCCTGCGGCACGCCGAGCACGGGCGTCGCACCGAGATAGAACAGGTACAGACTGTACAGTCCCACAATGCTCAGGATCGCGAGCGCCGGGATCAGGCCGAAGATTCCGGCCAACCATGCCGCGGTCATCGAGTAGGCGACGAGCCGGAAGGCCGACGGGAAGTCTTCGCGGCCACCGAATTTCGGGCTAAGGAAATTGGCGACGAACGTCACCACGAACAGGCTGACGAGCGTGAGCACGAAGCTGATCACCGCCGTGGTGAGCGCCGCACCCAGCGACGGCTTGTAGCTGACGAACAGGGCACTGTAGCCGAACACCTGGCCGCCGATCAGCGTCGCGATCGGCCCGATCGCCGCCAGCGGGATCACGTAGCTCGTGAGCAGCTTCATGGGCTCGGTGGTCTCGCCCGCGATCTTCGGCCACTCGGCCTTCGGCTGCACGATGATCGCCTTGGCCCGTTCGGCGATGCCCGTGCCGGCGGATTGCAGTGACGGTCTGTCTTCCATCTTGGCCTCCCCTGCCTTGGAACCGCGAAGGAACCACAACCGGTGCGCCAAGGGAAGGCCTTTCGTTGCCGGTCGAGCGCGCGGAGGCGCCCGTAGAGGCGAACTTGCAACGCGGCTCGGCCGGGGCTGGCCTGCAGCACGAGGACTTCGCCATGGAGCTTTTCACGGCCGCGATCCCCATCCTGCAGGCACACGGGGAGGGCGGGCTGACGCGGATAACCTGTTCCGGCGAAGCGGGCGGGGCAGTCCCCCAGCTCGGGAAATCCCGGCCGATCATGGGCTGATCTGGCTCGTGACTTTCGTTCATCTATCGCCCACGCGACGCGGGCGGTGATTGATCGGGAAAACGGCTTCTTCGAGCCTTTCGATTCGACGCGGGGGCACTAGTGTGTGGGCATGGCCTACGCTCCGTTCGTCCCGCTTCGCGTGCTGTCCAGTTACTCGATGCTCGAGGGCGCGGTCGACCCGAAGGCGCTGGCCAGGCTGGCCCGGGAGCGCGGCTTCCCGGCGATCGCGATCTGCGACCGCAACGGGCTGTACGGCGTGCCCGCCTTCGCCGCCGCCTGCAAGGCGGAGGGTGTGCAGCCGATCGTCGGCACGCTGCTCGGCGTGGGGCGCGGAGACGACGGCCCGATCGATTACCTGCCGCTTTACGCCCAGGACGAGGCCGGCTGGCAGAACCTGTGCCATCTCGTCAGCCGCGCGCACCTCGACCGACCGCCGGAGCTGGCGCCTCATGTCCGCCTCGAAGATCTCGAGGGCCGCACCGAAGGGCTGATCGCGCTGACCGGCGCGAGCGAGGGGGCCGTGACTCGACTGCTCGCCGATGGGCGCATGGCCGAGGCCGAAGGGGTGCTCGAGCGCCTTTCGGGCCTGTTCGCGGGCAAGCTGTACATCGAGCTGGCACGCCGCGGCGATCCGGTCGAAGACGCGGCCGAGGACGCGCTGGTCGAGCTCGCCTACGCCCGTGACATTCCGCTGGTGGCGACGAACCCGGCCAATTTCGGCGAGCCCCACATGCACGCGGCGCACGACGCGATGCTGTGCATCGCGCACTCGACGCATCTCGACAGCGCCGAAAGGGTCCGCTCGAACCCCGAGGCCTTCGTCAAGTCGGCCCCGATGATGGAGGAACTGTTCGCCGACCTGCCCGAAGCGACCGCCAACACGCTGGTCGTCGCGCAGAGATGTGCATTCGCGCCCCCCAAGCGCAAGCCGATCCTGCCGAGCCTCGCCGGCGACAAGGAAGGCGAGGCGCGGATGCTTGCCGCGGACGCGCGCGCCGGACTTGAAGCCCGCCTTGCACAGTATCCGGACCTCACTGCCGAACAGCGTCAGGTCTACGCCGACCGGCTCGAGTTCGAGATCGACGTGATCACGCGGATGGGTTTCCCCGGCTACTTCCTGATCGTCGCCGACTTCATCAAGTGGGCCAAGGCGCACGACATTCCGGTGGGCCCGGGGCGCGGCTCTGGCGCAGGGTCGCTGGTGGCCTGGGCGCTGACGATCACCGACCTCGACCCGATCCGGCTCGGGCTGCTGTTCGAGCGCTTCCTCAATCCCGAACGCGTGTCGATGCCCGACTTCGACATCGACTTCTGCGAAACCCGCCGCGGTGAGGTGATCCGCTACGTCCAGGAGCGCTACGGGCACGACAAGGTCGCGCAGATCATCACCTTCGGCAAACTCAAGGCGAGGGCGGTGCTGCGCGACACGGGGCGCATCCTGCAGATGAGCTACGGGCACGTCGACCGGCTGTGCAAGATGGTGCCGAGCCACCCGACCGACCCGTGGACCCTGCCGCGCACGCTCAATGGAATCAGCGAGTTCCGCCGCGAGTATGAGAACGACAACGAGGTAAGGCGGCTGGTCGACCTCGCGATGCAGCTCGAGGGATTCCCGCGCAACACCTCGACGCACGCAGCGGGCGTGGTGATCGGCGACCGCCCGCTGGCCGAACTCGTCCCGCTCTATCGCGATCCGCGTTCGGACATGCCGGTCACGCAGTACGACATGAAGCACGTCGAGGACGCCGGGCTGGTCAAGTTCGACTTCCTCGGCCTCAAGACACTTTCGGTCCTGCGCAAGGCGGTCGACCTGCTGGCTCGGCGCGGCATCGAGGTGGACCTGAGCTCGCTGCCGTGGGACGATCCGCAGGTCTACGACCTGCTCAAGCGCGGCGACACGGTCGGCGTGTTCCAGCTGGAATCCGAAGGCATGCGGCGCACGCTTTCGGCAGTAAAGCCCGACAAGTTCGAAGACATCATCGCCCTGGTCTCGCTCTACCGGCCGGGGCCGATGGACAACATCCCGCTGTTCGGCAAGCGCAAGAACGGCGAGGAACCGATCGAATATCCGCACCCGAAGCTGGAAGGCATCCTCGCCGAGACCTACGGCATCTTCGTCTATCAGGAACAGGTGATGCAGGCGGCGCAGATCCTCGCCGGCTACTCGCTCGGCGATGCCGATCTCCTGCGCCGCGCGATGGGCAAGAAGATCCAGTCCGAGATGGACGCGCAGCGCGCGCGGTTCGTTGACGGCTGCCGCGAAGTTTCGGGCATCGACAAGGCCAAGGCCAACGAGCTGTTCGACTTGATCGACAAGTTCGCCGGCTACGGCTTCAACAAGTCGCACGCGGCCGCCTACGCGGTGCTGTCGTACCAGACCGCCTGGCTCAAGACGCATTACCCGGAGGAATTCTACGCCGCCTCGATGTGCTTCGACATGCACCAGTCGGAGAAGCTCGCGGTGTTCGTCGACGACCTCCGGCGCAACGGGCTCACTCTGCTCGGTCCGGACATGAACCGGTCCGAGGCCGAGTTCACCGTCGAAACGACCGAGCGCGGCCTCGCCGTCCGCTATGCCCTGGCCGGCATCCGCAACGTCGGCGAGAAGGCGATGGAGCAGATCGTCGCCGAGCGCGAAGCGCATGGTCCCTTTGCATCGCTCGACGATCTGTTCAGGCGCATGCCGCCGGGGGCGATGAACCGCCGGCAGCTCGAGAGCCTTGCGGGAGCTGGCGCCTTCGACAGCCTCGAGCCGGACCGGGCGCGAATCCTCGCGAGCGCCGACCTGCTACTCGCCGTGGCCGACGCGGCGGAGCGCGAGCGCGAGAGCGGGCAGGAGGGCCTGTTCGGAGGCGAGGACCATGCCGTGCCCGCGCTGCGCCTTGCCGACGCCCCCAGCTGGACCCGCGCCGAGCAGATGGCGGCGGAGCGCGAATGCTTCGGCTTCTACTTCGCTGCGCACCCGGTCGAGCAGTACCGGGCGATCGCCTCGGCCAACGGTGCGCGCAGCTACGCCAGCCTGATGGAATCCGGTGTCACCGGCGGTCGCCAGCCCGCGGTAATGGCGGCGCTCGTCGAAGGCGTAAGCAAGGGGCGGACGCGCCGCGGCGGCGAGTTCGTGCGCGCCGACTTTTCGGATTCCTCGGGACAGTTCACCGCGGCCTGCTTCGAGGAAGGACTGGTCGAGAGCTTCCAGCGCTGGGCGGCGGACGGCGTCTGCGTGCTGCTCAACGTCGAGCTCGACTCGCCGAGCCCCGACGAGCCCCCTCGGGTGACCGTACGCGGAGCGCGGCCGCTTGCAGAGGTTCACAACGCCGCGCGGATGCTGCTGTCGCTCGACGTCCACACCCCCGAAGCGCTGCAGGAGTTGCGCCTGGCGCTGACGGAGGGTGAACCCGGCCGCGGCGAGGTGCTCGCCCGCCTGTGCATAGGCGCCACTCCCGAGCCCGTCGTGCGGCTCGGCCGCGATTTCGTGCTCGACGGCGATCTGGCCGAACAACTGGCGCAGGTGGACGGTCTGTCAAACCTTTCATTGACGACCCGGCGCGGACCGGCCCATCTACGGTTGGTCGCCTGATGCAATCGACGGGAGGGAGTCGATGTTTGCATTCCTCAAGGCCGTCGCGCTCGGAATCTTCCTTGCGCTCATCGTATCGCTGTTCATCGGGTCGGGCGGCTCGGACGGCGGTATGCTCAACGTTCGCGCGGTGACGGTCCAGGGGTACCAGCTCTACTGGTCCTGGGCACTGTTCCTGATCGGCACCGGCCTGAGCTTCGTGCTGTTCCTGCTCATGGAGTGACGCGTTCGGCGCCGCGTGCGCCGCAACCGTCCTTCGCGCAAAGAAAACGGGCCGGGAAGCTCTCGCTTCCCGGCCCGCTTCGTTGCGGTGAAGTCAGGCGTCAGTTGCCCGCGCCGGGCCCATAGGTGACCTCGACGCGACGGTTCTGCAGCTCGCGCACGCCGTCGGCAGTCGGCACGCGAGGCATGGTCTCGCCGAACGACTGGGTGCTTATGCGCGCTTCCGGGACGCCGCGGCTGACCATGTGCGCGCGCGCGTTGTCCGCGCGGCGCTGGGCGAGACCCATGTTGTACTGGGCCGAACCCGACCGGTCGGCGTGTCCCGCGATCATGACCGACGCCGTGCCGCAGTTCGCGTAGGCCGAGACGGCGTTGTTCAGGATCGTCGCCGCCTCGGGCGTGATCACGTCGCTGTCCCAATCGAAGAACGCGATGTACGGCCCCTGGTTGCACTGCGCGACCGGCGGAGGCGGCGGCGGAGGCGGCGGCGGGGGAGGCGGCGGAGGCGGCGGCGGAGGCGGCGGCGGGGGAGGCGGCGGAGGCGCAGCCTGACCACCGAAGTTGAAGGTGACGCCGCCAAGAATCGAGTGCGAGCGGAAGCGCGAATCGGTCTGATCGCCGCTGATCGAATCGACGTTCACGTCCTCGACGTTGAAGAACTTGTAGCGCAGCGTCACGTCGACGTTGTCGGAGATCGCCTGGCGCAGGCCGGCGACGACCTGCCAGGCGAGCCCGCCATCGCTGCCGTCGATGAACGCGCCGGTGTTGGAGAACCCGCGCAGCGACTTGTAGTCGACCTTGCCGTAGCCGCCACCGACGCCGACGAAGCCACCGAGGCCGTCGTCGTCGCCGAAGTCGAGCATGGCGTTCAGCATGAACGCGAGTGCGGAAGTCTTCCCGCCGCCGGCATGGGTGCCGATCGGATAGGTGACGCCGCCCGAGGCCGGCAGTGCGACCGCGTTGTAGAACTCGTCGAGTTCGGCCTCACGATAGGAAGCCTCGGCCTCGAGCCGGAAGGCGCCGAGGTCGTAGCCGATGAACAGCGCGCCATCGTAGCCGTAGTCGTGGTCGAGGGTGACGACATTGTCGATGCCGGCGGCATCGAAATCGGTATCCTCGACGATCATGGCGCCGAAGTCGCCGCCGACGTACCAGGCGCCGTCACGCGCGGCCGCCGGGGTCGCGATGACCGCCGTCGCGGTGGCGAGCCACATTCCTATATTTCGCATGTTGATTCCCCTTGCGTCAGGCCGCCCGGACGGGTCCCTCGCCCATCCGCACTTGGAGCGGCGCAACTGATGCCACGACTCTCGTCGCGGTCAAGGGTTCCCTTATTGCAGCGCATCACGGCTTGGCGAGGGATTTTTTGCAACAGTAACCACTTTTGCCTTGGGGTGTTGCCTCCCGATTACCCTCGCCATTTGACGGCCCTTGGTGGAATGCTGATTTCCTCGCGAGTCAGAACAGGGCCAGTTGGCCGCCGGGCGCAGGTGGGCGGAACTGGGTGCAGTCGAGCTCGATGCGCCCGTTGGCGATGCCGGCCCGCTTGCGGGCAAGGCGGAACCGGGCCCTGAACAGGTCGGCCCATACCCCGCTCGGCTTCATGCGGGTGAAGAAGTCCGGATCGTTGTCGCGGCCCCCGCGGATCGAACGGACGATCGCCATCACCTTGTCGCCGCGCTCGGGGAAGTGGGTCGCGAGCCACTCGCGGAAGAGCGGGCCGACCTCATGGGGCAGGCGCAAGGGAATCCATCCGGCCGAGGGGACGCGCAAGGCGCCTGCGCGCGCGAGGATTCCCTCGATGAATTCATCGGTGATCGCCGGGATCACCGGCGCTACCGAGCAGTGCGCGGGCACGCCCGCCTCGACAAGCTTGCCGAGCGCGGCAAGGCGCCTGGTGGGGGAGGAGGCGCGGGGTTCGAGCAGTCCGGAGAGGCGGGGATCGAGCGTGGTCACCGAGATCGCAACGGCCACGAGGTTCCTCTTCGCCAGCTCGATGAGCAGGTCGAGGTCGCGCAGGACGCGGGCAGACTTGGTCGTGATCGTCACCGGGTGGCGCGTCTCGAGACACAGTTCGAGCAGCGAACGGGTGATGCGGTAGCGGCCCTCGATCGGTTGGTACGGGTCGGTATTGGTCCCCATGGCGATCGGCTTCGGCCGATATCGCGGGCGGGCGAGGGTTTCGCGCAGCAGGGCGGCGGCGTTCGGCTTGGCGAACAGGCGAGTCTCGAAGTCGAGCCCGGGCGAGAGGTCGTGGAATGCGTGCGTCGGACGGGCGAAGCAATAGATGCAGCCGTGCTCGCAGCCGCGGTAGGCGTTGACCGAGCGATCGAAACCGATGTCGGGCGACTGGTTGAAAGTCAGGATGGTCTTCGGGTGCTCCTCGGTGACGGTCGTGCGCAGCTTGACGGGTGGACCGTCAAGCAGGGCGACGTAGTCGCGCCAGTCGCCGTCGGCCTCGCGCTGGGCGAGCCCGAAGCGGGAAGGGACCACGGCCGATTGCGCCCCGCGGCCGTGCACCGGCGGATTCTTGCGGTGTCGCATGCCCGGCATCGTACCCCCTAGGCAAAGTCGCGGCAAGAACATATAGAGAACAGATGGTCGCGCTCACCCTGATGCAGAAGCTCGAGATTCTCGCCGACGCCGCCAAGTACGACGCCTCCTGTGCCTCGTCGGGCACGGCCAAACGCAACAGTCTCGGCGGCAAGGGGATCGGCTCGACCGAGGGAATGGGCATCTGTCACGCCTATGCGCCCGACGGCCGCTGCATCTCGCTGCTCAAGGTGCTGCTGACCAACCACTGCGTGTTCGACTGCCACTACTGCATCAACCGCAAGAGCTCGAACGTGCGCCGAGCGCGCTTCACGCCGCAGGAAGTGGCCGACCTGACGCTCGCGTTCTACCGTCGCAATTACATCGAAGGGCTGTTCCTCTCGTCGGGCATCGCGAAGAATTCCGACCATACGATGGAGCAGCTCGTCGAGACCGCGCGCATCCTGCGCGAGGAGCACGACTTCCGCGGCTACATCCATCTCAAGACCATACCCGACGCGGATCCGGCGCTGGTCCACCAGGCCGGGCTCTATGCCGATCGCGTCTCGATCAACGTCGAGCTGCCGACCGAAAGCGGGCTGACGCGCCTCGCGCCGGACAAGGATGCACGCCGGATCGAGGGGGCGATGGGCGGGATGAAGCAGGCGATCGCCCAGGCGCGTGACGAGACCCGGCGGTTCAGGTCGGCGCCGCGCTTCGCCCCGGCCGGACAGTCGACGCAGATGATCGTCGGCGCTGACGCAGCAAGCGATGCCGAGATCGTCGGCAGGGCCAGCCGGCTCTACGACCGCTTCCGGCTGCGGCGGGTCTACTACTCGGCGTTCAGCCCGATTCCCGATGCGAGCGCGGTGCTGCCGCTCAAACGTCCGCCGCTGATGCGCGAGCACCGGCTGTACCAGTCCGACTGGCTGATACGGTTCTACGGGTTCGCCCCGGAGGAGGTCGCCCAGGCCGCCGGGACGGACGGGATGCTGCCGCTCGACATCGACCCCAAGCTCGCCGGGCGCTCAAGTTTCGCGAGCATTTCCCGTTGGATGTGAACCGTTCTTCACGCGAGATGCTGCTTCGCGTGCCTGGGCTCGGGGTGCGCGCGGTCGATAGTGTCGTAGCGTCACGACGTCACCGCCGGCTGCGGCTCGACGACGTGGCCCGGCTGACCGGCTCGATCGCCAGGGTGCGGCCCTTCATCGTCGCGGCCGACTGGCGCCCGACGCTGCTGACCGACCGCGCCGACCTTCGCGCGCTGCTCGCCCCGCGCAGCGAGCAGCTGGAGCTGTTCGCCGCATGACCGCGCTCGAGGCCCTCCGCCCGGACGGGCAGGTCGTCGTCGAGATGGCCGAGCCCGACGACTTCGAGGCCTGGCGCGAGCGGGCGAGGGCGCTCGTGCAGGGCGGCGTGCCGCCGGAGCGGGTCAGCTGGATCGAGGCCGGAGCGTCGGGCAGCCTGTTCGCGGCCGCGGGCGGCCTGTCCGTGCCTGACGTCAGGGCGCCGTGGGTGCGCGCCAGCAGGCGTTTCGTCGAACTGGCCGAAAGCGCGATCCTGCATTCGGACCCGCATCGGTTCGCGCTGCTCTATCGCCTGCTGTGGCGGCTGCAGGACACCCCTCGGCTGCTCGACGACCCCGCCGACCGCGACGTGCGACGGATCGGGGAACTCGTCCGCAGCGTGCGCCGCGACATGCACAAGATGCGCGCCTTCGTGCGCTTCCGGGCGGCCGTGGAGCCCGACGGGTGTGAGCGGTTCGTCGCCTGGTTCGAGCCCGAGCATCACATCCTGCGCGCCAACGCCGGGTTTTTCGTGCGCCGCTTCGCCGGGATGCGCTGGTCGATCCTGACGCCCAGGGGATCGCTGCACTGGGATGGCGACGTGCTCGCCGAGGGACCGCCGGCACAGCGCGCCGATGCCCCCGGCGGCGATCCGGCCGAGGAGCTGTGGCGCCGCTACTATGCGTCGATCTTCAACCCCGCGCGTTTGAAGGTCGGGGCGATGCTCAAGGAGATGCCCCGCAAGTACTGGAAGAACATGCCCGAAACCGCGCTCATCCCGGGCTCGTGGCGGGCGCACAGGCGCGGGAGAGCGCGATGGTCGAAGCCGGTGCAATCGAGTTCGGTGAGCGGCCGACGAGCCTCAAGGGCATCGACGAGGCGATTCACGCCTGCCGCCGCTGCCCGATCGGCCTGCTCGACAACCGCGCGGTGATGGGAGAGGGGCCGCGCAAGGCCGCGCTGATGATCGTTGGCGAGCAGCCCGGCGACCAGGAGGACGTGGCGGGGCGCCCGTTCGTCGGGCCGGCCGGGCGCGTGCTCGATGCCCATCTCGAGAAGGCCGGGATCGCGCCTACCTGACCAACGCGGTCAAGCACTTCAAGTTCGTGCCGCGCGGCAAGCGGCGGCTGCACCAGTCGCCGACCGCGAAGGAGATCGACGTGTGTCGCTGGTGGCTCGAGAGCGAGCGGGCCATCGTCAGGCCCAAGCTGCTGCTCGCGCTCGGCGCCAGCGCGGCGCGCGGGCTGCTCGGCAAGACGGTCAGCATCGCCAGGGTCCGCGGCCGGCCGCTGGCGCTCGACGACGGCAGCGAGCTGTGGGTCACCGTGCATCCGTCGTACCTGCTGCGTCTCCGGGACGAAGCGAAGGGCGAGCAGGAGCGGATGTTCCAGGCCGATCTCCGCGCGGTCGCCAGACGCCTCGCGGAGCTGGGAAGCGGCTAGCGATGCCCGAAGCGCCGCTCACCCCCGGCAAACGGCGGATCGTGGTTGACCCCGAGACCATCGCACCGCCTGAGCGCGCCCCGTTCGTCGAACTCGGGACGATGAGCTGCTTCTCGTTCCTGCGCGGAGCGTCGGATGCGGTGGACCTCGTCACCACCGCGCGGGAACTCGGCTACGACTCAATAGGGATCGCCGACGTCAACTCGATGGCCGGCGTCGTGCGTATCCACACCGAAGCCAAAAAGCTTAAATTGAAGCCGGTTATCGGATGCAGGATAGAAACAATCGAAGGTCTGGCCTTCCTCGCCTATCCGGTCGACCGCGCCGCTTACGGCCGCCTGTGCCGACTGATCTCGGCCGGCCGCATGCGCAAGCTCGACGGCAGCTGGCAGGACAAGGGCGCCTGCGACATCGACCTTTCCCTGCTCGCCGAGCATGCCGAGGGGGTGCAGCTGATCCTGCTGCCTCCGCGCGATCTAGAGCAGGTCTTCACCGTGCCGGCCTGGGCCGGCAACGTCGTCGCCCTCGACGGCACGGCCGTGGGGGGCGACGTCACCGGTGCGTTCGCCGATATCCTTCCGCATCTCGCCGGCGGGTTCACGACGCTGCGACACATTGCCGCCAGCTACCTCTACACCGGCGACGACCAGGCGCGGATCGACCGGCTCGACGCGCTCGCCCGCGCGAATGGCCTCGGCCTGCTCGCTACCAACGAGGTCCACTACCACGCGCCCGAGAGGCGGCCGCTGCAGGATGTAATGACGGCAATCCGGCACAAGACCACGGTCGCCGCGGCCGGCTACCTGCTGCACCCGAACGCCGAGCGGCACCTCAAGAGCCCGGCCGAAATGAAGCGGCTGTTCGCCCGCTGGCCGCACGCCATCGTGGCGTCACGCGAAGTGGCCGAT
>Ga0180217_1003588_pt1 | contig 12980 bp, 12 predicted proteins | sample eDN3rd37CBELigOP_FD_128521 | JGI IMG/M metagenome (GOLD analysis project Ga0180217, IMG submission 128521) | Enriched Organic Plus compost microbial communities from Emeryville, California, USA - eDNA 3rd pass 37_C BE-Lig OP (version 2) (version 2) ... | reverse complement strand
GACGCGCGCTGGACGGTGAAATGCTCCAAGGCCAAGCCACGCGAGGACGGCGCGTTGCAGGCCGACCTTGCGGTGCTGGCCTTCGGCTACAAGAACCACGTCTCGGTCGATGAGGATGTGGGCGTCCTGCCACCAAGCCCTGCGCCGGCGGACACGGCCGCTCCGGGTTGCAGCGCGCTGCTGACGCCGCCTTGGAGAGGGATCTACCTCGGAGCAGGCGAGGTCGCCGAAACGCGGCTATGCAACTGCAACGAATGCATGCAACGGACTGCCCCGTACACCATTCACCAATTGGGCGTCGCAGCCACAATGAGACACAATGAAAACAGAGGACGTCAGTCTCGATGGTTGATACTGCAGAAGCGTTCAGGGGCACACTGACAGGCGAGGTGCTCCTCGATTGGCTCTCCGCGCTGCGCAGCGCGGAGAGCTCCGAGGGCAACGATATCCTGGTGGGGAGCCAGGATCCTGATCAGATTGCTGGGGAAGGTGGCAATGACCTCGTCCTGGGCCTCGCTGGAAACGACAGCCTCTACGGCGATGCCGCAGCCGAGGACTGGGTCCCCCTACCGCCCGATGAGGTACCGCCCGGCGGCGACGACCTGATTCTCGGCGGGGCGGGCACGGACAGCATCTGGGGCGGGATGGGCTCCGACACCATCCTGGGCGGCGGCGGCGATGACCAGATTTTCGGCGGCGTCGATGTCAGGAAGATGGGCCTGTCGGCAACCAATACCCATGACGCGGCCGACCTGCTTCTTGGTGGCGCGGGCAATGACACGATCGCGGCCGGGGGTGGCGATGACACGCTCCGCGGTGGCCAGGGAGACGACGTCCTGACCGGCAATCAGGGCGTGGACCGCATCAGCGGCGGTGCCGGAGCCGATACATTCGTCTTCGGCACGCCACGGGACTACCACAAGCCGATTCTCGGGACCGACCTCGACACGGGAGTCGGCCAGGGCAATCGCGACGTCATTACCGACTTCACCCAGGGTGAGGACATCATCAACATCGCCCAGATCACCTACTTGAACGCGCGCGCGGGGCATCCCTACGAGTTCATCGGCACTGACGCGTTCACCGGCGGAGAAGGCGGTTTCATCCGCTATGAGGTGCAGGGCGACCACACCATCGTGCAGATCGATGTGGCTCCTCCGGACACGAGTGTCCCGTCGGACGGTGTGGTGGACGCGGAGATCGAACTCGTCGGCGTCCATGCCCTGACCGCGACTGATTTCGAGCAGTACAATCTTATTGGTTAGTGCCGCAGAGCCATCCCTGAAATCAGCCGCCCGGTTCCGTGGCTCGTCTGTGACCCTGCTGCAGCGGCGGGTGTGATTCCTTCACCCGCTGCTGGCCGTGAGGATGCCGAATTGGCAATCGGGATCACACGAAGAGACCTGTCGGCGGCGGTTCTGCACCGGACAGCGGCGCGGAGCCGTGATGTCAGGACGGCGCGGTAGATGCTGTTGAACGATCAGAAGCTGGCGCCAAAGGCCTCCCCGACAGCCACAAGATGTTTCGGGCGGTCGCGCTGCCATAACGCGGGACGGCTAGCCGTGAGAATCACCGCTATCCGACGGCCTCGCCTGTGCCTCCAGGGCACGCGCCTCTGCCTCGTACTCTTCGGCCATTTCCTGCAGGAGGCATGCACTCGCCCGCAAGCTCATCTGACGCGCCATGTCGCGGTATTTTCCGGCCACGGCACGAAGCGCGGCCGCATCCTTACGCTCGTCCATTGTGCAGCACCTCAAATTATTTCGGCTAATGGAATACAACCTACGGTCGCTTAAGCGGCGCAAATTACAAGTTGATGAGCAAAGCTGCCGGAGCATGCACCTCGGCGCGTAGGTAACATCTTCGGACACACAACCTGCGATAGCTGAGCCCGGTAGCCTCCGGCCCAGCCACTGCGGCACCGGGCCGCGACGGATCCAGGCGAAGTGCCCAGCAGCCCCGCAGCAGGATCGGCTCGGCTTACGCCGCCCTCTGCACCACGATGCCGATCGAGGTCGCAACCTATCGAGCAACCTCCAGCACCAGCTGCGGCGGGGCAAAGGGGGCAGGTCGATGTGCAGGTCCATCTCGCCCTTGCCCCGATGCAGATGTTCGGCAGCAGATCTTGTGGCCCGCAGCGGCCAGATGCCCCAGAAGTGCGCGAAGGCCGGTGCGTCCAGGTTAGCGGGCGCCGGCAGCCCAGAGGATCAGCCATCGCGCCGGGAAGGCCCAGGCGATGCCGGCAGCCAGGAAATAGGCCAGCTGCAGGAGCCAATGCGCGCCGAGGACGAGATCGGCCACCGCAACCACCGCCATGACGTAGAGGGCGAAGCAGACGAGCCCGAGGGGCAGGGCGATGGCAGTGCGTGACATGGCGGCGAGATGGACCGGATTCCGATCCGCGCCAAGAGTCCGCGGCCCGAGATTGCCCGCCCGGCCGTCGCGCGCCTAACCTGCCCTCAAGCCAAACTCTCGCGATTCGGAGCCATCGTGGCCGACACCGACAGCATCGATCTCAGGGCGCATATCCGAGGCATTCCGGATTTTCCGAAGCCTGGCATCCTGTTCTACGACATCTCCACCCTGCTGCGGCACGGGCCGGCCTGGAAGGCGGCGATGGCACGGCTGGCCGGAATCGTGCGGCCGCACCGACCAGAGCTGCTGGCGGGGATCGAGAGCCGCGGCTTCCTCGTCGCAGCGCCGCTGGCACTGGAGCTGGGCCTTGGCTTCGTCATGCTGCGCAAGCCTCGCAAGCTGCCGGGGGCGACCATCGGCCTGGACTATGCGCTGGAATACGGCACCGACCGGATCGAGATGCAGGCCGATGCCGTGCACCCGGGCCAGCGCGTGGTGGTGCTTGACGACCTTCTGGCCACCGGCGGCACCATGGCAGCCGGCATCGCCCTGCTGCGCCGGGCCGGAGCGATGGTACCAGCCGCGGCATCGCTGATCGAGCTCGGCTTCCTCGGCGGCCGCAGCCGCCTCGACGTGCCCTTCGAGGCGCTGCTGCGCTACGACGAGTAGAACAGCCGGCCACGGCCTTCCCCCGCGGCAAGGTGAAGGGAGGGGCGGAACACGTCTCGCCTGTTGCCTCTCGCCCGGCCGGCCAGGGACCGCGTAGAAGGGGGCTGGCGCGCCACGATGACACCCAGTCATGACCTGGCGCCCCCATCCGATGTGCCTGCTGGCCCGCCCGGCCCTGGGTTGACCACCGCACCCAGACCGATCGGGAGGATCCACGCCCATGCCTGACTCCACGATCGCCCGACGTCACATGCTCGGCCTCTGTGGCGCCGCCCTGACGGGAATGCTCCCTCTCCGGAGCGGGCAGGCAGCTCTTCCGGGAACAGTCACGTTGCTTGTGCCCGGGCCGGAGGATGGCGGCCTCGCGCGCTGGTCACGCCGCCTGGCGGAGGGGCTGGCGCGTGCCGCAACCTCCGCGGTCAGCCTGGCCCCGAACGCTCTCGGCGGCCCGGACGGCGTCACGGCAGCCAACCGATTCGCAACCGCGGCGGGACCGGATGGGCGCACCCTGCTGGTGCTGACCGGCGCGGCCGCCCAGGCACGGCTGGTTGGCGATCCGCGCGCGCGCTTCGATCTCTCGGGCTGGCCACCAGTCTGCGCCGTGCAGACACCGGCGCTCGTCGTCGGGCGGCGGCCCATGCCCCTCGGCCGCGGGCGGCCACTGCGCCTGGGGCTCGGCGCCGCGGACGCGCCCTCGACGGCAGCATTGCTCGCTCTCGATCTCCTGGGCCTCGCGGCAGTGCCGATGCCGGGCCTGAGCCCGATGCAGGCGGAAGCGGCGCTACAGCAGGGCGCGGTGGAGGCGATCGTGCTGCAGGGGTCCGACGCGCAGGCGCGGCTGGCGACGCTCGGGGCCCGGTCCTGGTTCAGCTTCGATCCCGCCACTGGGCGCGATGCGGCGCTGGCCGAAGTGCCGAGGCTGTTCGAGATCCTGAGCGCCGCGCCAGCCCCCCTGCTGGCCGCTCTGCGCTGCGCGGGTGCCAGCGCCAGCATGCCCGCGGCGGTGGTCCTGCCGTCGCTGACCCCCGCCAACCTCGTCGCCCTCTGGCGGGGAGCAGCCCAGCGCTGGCTGGAGGAGGAGGCACGGATCGCCCCGGCCGATGTGCGGCTGCTGCCGGGCCTCGATGCCGCGCCGCTGCTGACTGCGCTGTCTCCCTCGGCGGAGGCGATGCTCGCCTATCGCGAGTGGCTGATGCGACGCCTGAACTGGAAGCCGAGCTGAGCCGAGGCGGCCGGAGAACGGGGCCGCCGGGCCGCACGCGCCATCCGGTCAGGATGCGCCGAGCGACCCCGGCCCGGACGCCGCAGCCGGCCATGCCTCGCTACCCTCGCTCCGGCGCGTAGCCAGCGCGGCGAGCGCCTGCACCGCCATCGCACCCTGCGCCTGGATGCGAGCGGCAACTCCCCGATCAGGTTCCGCCGTCGGCGCCATGGCCTGGCGCGCCGACTGTTCCAGCAGGACAGCACCGACGGAGGCGGCGGCGCCAGCCAGGCTGTGGGCGGCACGCCGGAAGCCATCGGCGTCCAGCATGGCGGCCGCGGCCACCAATTGCGCCGTCAGCCGTGCGACATCCGCCTCGAAGGTCTCAAGAATGCGGCGGAAGATGGCTGGTGGCAGGTCCTGCGTCAGCGCATGGGCGATGGCCGGGTCGAGCACGCTCGACCGCCATTCGTCGCCTTCGCCGGGGGGAACATCAGCGGCAGGCAGCATGCTACCCTTGCCGCCAGGGCGTGCGCTGCCAGAGACTCCGGAAGTCCGCCTCCTGCCGCCGCAGCCGGGCGAACCAGGGCTCGGCCGGCTCGTAGAGCGGCTCGGTGAAACGGGATTCAAGGATGCGAATGAATTCCGGGTCCTTGGCGATATCCGCCGTCGCCTCGCGGAGGCGCTGCAGCACCGCGGGCGGCGTCCCGACCGGGGCAACGATGCCACGCTCGGAGGCCATCTCCACCGGGTAGCCCAACTCCCGCAGCGTCGGCACGTCGGGGCGGAAGCGGCTGCGCGTCGCCCCGCCCTGTGACAGCACACGGATCCTCTCCGGCGTGGCCGTCACCTGGCCGAGATTGAGTCCGAGGAGATCCACCTGCCGGCCGAGCAGCGCGGTGCGCATCGGCGCGTCGCCCTGATAGACGACATGCGTCAGGGTCACGCCCGCGGCCTGCTGCAGCAGTACCAGCTGCAGGTGATCGTCCGTGCCCGTGCCGGGCGAGCCATAGGTGACGGTATCGGGCGCCGCCTTGGCGCGCTCGATGACGTCCGCCAGCGTGCGGAACGGACTCTCCTCATAGGTGCTGATCGCCGATGGGTCGGTGACCAGGTTGGCGACGGGCGCGAAGTCGTCCAGCCGGAACTGTGCCTGCCGCTCGACCGGGATGGTCAGCAGGCCGGGGAAATTGGTGGTACCCAGCGTATGCCCGTCCGGCCGCGCGCGGGCGACGGCACCGAGCGCGACCTCGCCGCCCGCACCGGGCCGGTTGCTGACCACCACCGAGGCACCGAGGCGTCGCTCGAGGAACTGCGCATAGGTTCGGGCATCGAGGTCCGTGCCACCACCTGGGGCGAAGCCGACGAGGATCTCGATCGGCCGCTCCGGAAACCGGGGCTGCGCGACGGCGGGTGCGGCAAGAGGCAGCATCGTGGCGATGCCGCCTGCCAGCGCACCACGGCGGGTGATGGTCATGCGATCCTCCCTTCATTGCTTTCCCGCCAGGCCATCAGGCGGCGCAAGCCTTCCTCCATCCCCACCAGCGGCTTCCAGCCGAAGACGCGCTCAGCCTCCTCATGCGCGATGCGGAAGGCGCCGCCGGAGGTCAGACGTACCTTGCCCGGCTCGTTGCCGACGAACTCGGGCTCCGGCCCGCCGCCTGCCAGCTTGGTCACCAGCCGCACCAGCTCCAGCGTGGTGACGGGAGCGGGGCCGGAGGTGTTCACCGCCACATCCGTGGCGGCGCTCTCGAAGGCCATGCGGTTGGCACGGGCGAGGTCGCCGACATAGACGAAGTGCTTGGTCTCGCTGCCGTCGCCGAAGACCTGCGGCGGCTGACCGCGCTTCACCCGATCATAGGTCTCGATGATATAGAGCGCATTGGCTGCCCGGTAGTGCTGGCGCTCGCCGTACACGGTGGAATAGCGCAGCACCACGTAGTCCAGCCCGTGCTTGCGGTGATAGTCGCGGCAGAGCTGCTCGCCGATGATCTTGCTGGCGCCGTAGAGGATTGCCGCCGGCGGCGCGCCGTGGCTGTGGAAGGGCGTGGTCTCGACCAGATCGCCCGCCACGCCCGGCCCATAGCCGTAGACGGCGTTGGAGGAAGCGAAGACCACCTTGCGCACCCGATTGGCGCGGCAAGCCTCGAGTGCGTTCTGCACGCCACGGATATTGACGTCGAGCCCACCCCAGGGATCACGGTCCATGGAGAGCGTCATGAAGGCGGCAAGCTGCAGAACGCCCGCGGCACCTTCCGTCACGCGCAGCAGGTCGGCCATGCGCATCACGTCGCCACGGACCAGCCTGACGCGCGGATGATCCTTCAGATGCGCGACCGCTTCCTCGGACCCGAAGGAGAAATTGTCGAACAGAACGACCTCGGCCGCACCGTGGTCGAGCAGTTCGCTGGCGGTGGCGGAACCGACGAGACTTGCACCTCCGACGACGACGAAGCGATTGCCAGCGATGGGGACGGCGGCGGTCATGGGCATTCCTCCTGCTTCGCGCATGATCGCGCAGTGCCAGGCCGCGGCCAAGCCCACCCGCCATGTCGGTTCCGGCCGCATCCAGACTCTGCTCACGGCCGCATCCGCGGAAGTGGGCCTGGCACGTGCCGATGCCGACCGCTCCGTAACACGGCTCGGCTCCGGATCATGCTCGGCTCGCGAATGCTGCGCCTCTCGCGCCTGCCTCGGGTGATGGCCTGAGCTGGCAGCCGCCGAGACTCTCGGCTGACCATGCCGCTATCTTCCCGTATGCGCCGGAAGCGCGGAAAGACGAATCCTCCAGCCGGGTGAACGCGCTGCAGTCATGGGCCGAGGCTCCATGATGGGCGTGGGCGCCGGCAACGGCGCTACGCCAGCGCGCGCAGCGCGTCGAGGAAACGCTCCGCCGCCACCTCCGGCGACCAGGGCCGCCAGGGCTCCTCCACGAAGAGCTCGGCCAGCGGATCGCGCGCGAGCAGGGGCGCGCGGATGCCGAGCGTCCCGCGCACCTCCCCGGGCGTCCAGCCCGCCACATGCACCGCCTCGGCCGCCGCCAGCGCCACGTCACAGGCCTTGTGCATGCGCTTGGCCTCCGGCGTCCAGGGCGGCAGGGCGTAGCGCAACGCGATCACCCTTTGCAGCCGCGCCTGCAGCTCGGCGAAGGCGGCACCGAGGAAGGGCTTGAGCGGTGAGATACAGTCGAAATTGATCAGCCCCTCCTCCGCGTCGTGCAGCAGCTCCCGCCGCTGCGCGTCGCGCGCCAGGCCGCGACCGCGCGCTCGCTGGCGCCGCAGCGCCAGCACCGCGAGCGAATGCTGTGCGACGGAGAGCGGCGCGCCCGGCCAGATGGAATGTCCGCCCCATCGGAAGGTGCGGGCAAGGCCGATCGCCAGGTCCTCGTCCGTCCAGTCGAAAGGCGTGGGCGATATCAGGTCCAGCCGTCGGCCGGAGGGCAGCCGCACCCAGGCGCGCGGCGGCCTGCCTGATCCGGCCGCCCGCGTCGGCGCTGCGGGGCTCGTGCCATTGCGGCCATCGGGCGGCATCGCCTCAGAAGCGCGGCGCGGAGAGGTCGAACTCCTCCATCACGGCGAGGTCCTCGCTGAACCAGGCGGCGATGCCTGCGCGGCGCTGGCCGATATATTCAGGCCGCCCCGCCGCATCGAGGCGCATGGTCAGATCGTGGCCGGGGATCAGCAGCGTGCCCGGCACCTTCCGCCACAGGCCCCAGATGCGCTCGAGGCTGGCACGGCTCGCCGCCGCATCCATGGTCATGTCGGTCTTCATCGAAAGCAGTTCCGCCCGGTTCTTCGCCGCGTCGCCGCTGAGCACGACCGGCACCTCGCCGCCGGTGAAGCGATAGACCAGGCAGCCCGGCGTGTGGCCGGGGCAGAGATGCGCGGTGAAGACGTCGAGGAAGGGCTCGCCGTCCTCCAGCAGATGCAACCGGGGATGGCGCGCCAGGTCCTGCACGTAGAGCTCCGGCAACGGGTTGAAGCCCGTGGGCACATCCCGCGCCCAGTCCATCTCCACCCGGCCGATCCAGACATGGGCGTTCGGAAAGAGCGTGTAGTTGACCGCGTGGTCCCAGTGCGCATGGGTCAGCACCACGTCGGTCACCGATTCCGGCGCGCAATCGGCGGCCTTGAGCTGGCGGCCGAATTCCGGCCGAACGGCGAAGGCGCCGACATCCACCAGGATGGTGCGCCCACCGCCGCGGATCAGCGCGATGGTGCTCCAGCCCAGGCCCCCATGGCAGAGCGACTTGCCGGGATAGCCCTGAATCAGCACGTCGAGGCGGTGCATGGCGGCGTGTCCCTCCCTGGCCGTGGCGCTGTTTTCCCCGGCGGTGCCGGCAAAGGCAAGCGGCCCCGTCGTTGCGCTGGCGGCCCGCCGGCGCTGTTGCGTGGGCCGGGACGTCTCTGCATCCTGCGTGAGCATGCGATTCCTGCACACCGCCGACTGGCACCTGGGCCGATCGCTCAACGGCGCCTCCTTCCATGAGGACCAGGCGGCGCTGCTCTCCGGCCAGTTCCTCGACATCCTGCGGGAGACGCGCCCCGACGCGCTGCTGATCGCCGGCGACGTCTTCGACCGCGCCGTGCCGCCGGCCGATGCGGTGGAACTGCTGGATGACATCCTGCGCCGGATCATCCTGGACCACCGGATCCCCGTGGTGCTGATCCCCGGCAACCATGACGAGGCACGACGGCTCGCCTTCGGCGCGCCGCTGCTGCGAGGGGCCGGGCTGCACATCGTGGACTCGGCCCGTGGCGAGGCGATCCGCTTCGAGGATGCGCATGGCCCCATCACGGTCTGCGCCGCCGGTTATGCCTCGCCGCTGCTGCTGGCGACGCTCTTCGCACCGGAGGCGGTGGCCGACCACGACGCGGGCTATGGCTGCATCTGCCGCCATCTCCGGTCCCTGTGCGATCCCGGCGCGCGCAGCGTGGTAGTGGCGCATGCCTTCGTCGCCGGCGGGGCGGAGTGCGACAGCGAGCGGGCGCTCACCGTGGGTGGCGCGAAGCCCGTCGCGCCGGCGCGCTTCGAGGGGTTCGACTACGTGGCGCTGGGACACCTGCACCGGCCGCAATCGCTGGCCGGCGGGCGCATCCGCTACAGCGGCTCACCGCTGGCCTATTCCTTCAGCGAAGCAGGACAGGCGAAATCCGTCACCCTGGTGGAGCTGGATGCCGTCGGCGCGGCACGCGTCGAGCCGATCCCGCTGACACCGCGCCGCACCCTGCGCCGCCTGCGCGGCACCTTCGATGCGCTGCTGCAGCACCCGCCCGAGGAGGGCCGCGAGGACTGGCTGGAGATCACGCTGACGGACGCGCTGCCGATCTTCGAAGCGCAGCGCCGCCTGGCGGAGGTCTATCCCCATATCCTCGCCTTCGGCTATGCGCGGCACGAGAGGCTGGACGACGCGACGGCCTCCGCCGCGCCACGCCCTGGGGGCGCCGAGCCGCTGGCCCTGCTCGACGCCTTCTGGCGCGAGATGCGGGGAGAGGCCCTGCCCGAGGCGGCCGGCGCGGTGGCCAGGGCGGCCATCGAGCAGGCGCGCGCCATGGAGGAGTGACGCGCGGTGCGCCCCCTCGCCCTCACCCTCCAGGCCTTCAGCGCCTATGCCGACCGGCAGGAGCTGGACTTCACGGCCCTCGGTCCGCATCGGCTGTTCCTCATTTCGGGCCCGACCGGCGCGGGCAAGACCACGGTGCTGGACGGCATCTGCTACGCCCTCTTCGGCGAGAGCAGCGGCGCGGAACGCGGCGCGGCGCATCTGCGCAGCCATCACGCCGGCGCCGAGCTGCCGACCGAGGTGGTGTTCGATTTCGCCCTGGGGACGGAGCGCTGGCGCATCCGCCGCAAGCCCGAATGGCAGCGGCCGAAGCGGCGCGGCAGCGGCTTCGTTACCGAGCCCGCCGAACAGACGATCTGGCCGCTGACGGAGGCCGGCACCGGACGGCCGATCGAGCGCAAGGCGGAGATCGCCGAGCGGATCGCCTCCCTGCTGGGCTACACCGCCGACGAGTTCCGCCAGGTGGTGCTGCTGCCGCAGGGCCGCTTCCGCGAACTGCTCTCCGCCAACCCGCGCGACCGGCAGGGCATCCTGAGCAAGCTGTTCCGCACCGCGCTCTACCGCCATATCCAGGATCGGCTGAAGGACATGGCGGACGCGGCCGACGCCGAGTGCCGCCGCCTGGCGCAGCACCGGCGCACCCTGCTCGCCCAGGCCGGCGTCGCCGACCTGGCCGCGGCGGAGGCCGCGCGGGAGGCGATGGCAGCCGCGCTCGCCGCCGCCGAGGCGGCGCGCGAGCAGGCCGCAGCCGAGGAGCGTGCGGCACGCGCCGCCGTCGAGTCCGGCCGCCGAGACGCCGAGCGCCTCGCCGCGCACACGGCCGCCGAGGCCCGTCTCGCCGCGCTCGCGACAGAGGCCGCCATCATCGCCGCCGACCGCACCGCGCTGGAGGCCGCCCGCCGCGCCGATCGCCTGAGCGGCGAACGCGAGGCCGCCATCCTGGCCCGCGAGGCGTTGGAGAAGGCCGAGGCCCAGGCTGCCGCCGACGCCACGGCCGCGAAGGCGGCGCGGGAGGCGCTGGCCGCCGCCGAGGCCGCCCTGGCCGATGCGCCGCAGCGGGAGGCCCAGGCGGAGGCAGCGCAGCGGGAGGCGACGCGCCTCGCGGGCCTGCTCGACCTGGCCGAGCGCCTTGCGGAAGCCGAAGCCGCGGTTGCGGCCGCCCGCGAGGCGGTGGCCGATGCCGAAGCAAGGCGACAGGCCTCCGCCGAGGCAGCCACCCGGGCCGCCGCCCAGGCGGAGGCCGCTGCGAAGGCACTGGCTGAGCGCGACGCCATCGCTGCACAGGCCGAACGTCACCGCCTCGCCGCCGATGTCGCGGCCCGGCTGGCCGAGGACGCAGCATCCCTCGCCAAGGCCCGGCGCGCGCTGTCCGCCCGGCAGGATGCGCTGCCGCCCGCCCACGCCGCCCTGGCGGAGGCGGAAGCCGCGCATGCCGCCGCCAGGGCTGCACGGGCCGAGGGTGCCCGGCGGATCACCGCGGACCAGGCCGCCGCCCTCGCCGCAGCACTCCGCCCCGGTGCGCCCTGCCCGGTCTGCGGCAGCACCCACCACCCCGCCCCTGCCCGGCCCATGGACGGCCCCCTGCCCGAACTCGCCGCGCTGGAAGCGGCCGAGGGCGAGGCGGCGCGCCGCCTGGATGCGGCCCGTGCTGCCGCCCTGCGGGCCGAAGCCGATCTGCGGCTCGCCGAGCAGGCGGAGGCCAGCCTCCGCCTCCGGCTGGGCGCGGAGGCAGAGAGGCCCGCGGAGGCGCTGGCCGCCGCCCTGACCGAGGCTCGTGCCGCGCTTGCCAAGGCGGAGGCGGCCGCCCGCGCCCTTCTCGCGCTGCACCAGACGCAGGAGGCCGCCGCCCGGCGTGCTTCCACTACGGCTGCGGCCGCGACCGCCGCGACGGAAGCCGCGCAGGCGGCCGCGACCACCCTTTCCGCCGCCACCGCCACCGCGGCCGAGCGCCGCGCCAGCCTGCCGCCGGACTGCGCCGACCCGATTGCGCTCCGCCAGGCGATCGCACTGGCAGCACAGACAGCAAAGCGCCTGAGCGAGGAACTGCGCCGCCAGCGTGAGGCGCGCGCCGGTGCCGAGGCCACAGCGTCGGCTGCCATGCAGGCCGCGGCACGCAGCGCCAAGGATGCCGAAAGGCATGCCGAGGAGCGGGCCCAGCGCCGGGCGACACTCGAATGTCGCGCCCGCCAGGAGGGCTTCGCCGACCTCCGTGCCTTCAACGATGCCGTGCTGACGCCGGCGGAGCAGGATGTGCTCGCAGACCGCATCGCGACGCATGATGCCGCGATGGCCGCCGCCACCGCTGCCGCCGCTACGGCACGGGCGGCTGCGGAGGGCCTGACTCCGCCGGATCTCGCAGCACTCGAGGCCGCGCTGACCGCGGCCGAGGCCGCGGCGCGAACGGCAGCCGACGCCGCCACCACGGCGCGCAACGCGCTCACCGCACGGGATATGCTGCTCGACGAGATCCGCACCGCGGAGCGTGGCCTCGACGCGGCGCAGGTAGATTATGGGCTGAAGCGCGACCTTGCGAACCTCGCAGGCGGACAGAACCCGAAGCGCCTCTCGCTGGAGGGCTTCGTGCTGCGCAGCCTGTTCGACGAGGCGCTGGCCGCGGCCAACCGGCGTCTGCGCGGCATGCTCTGCGGCCGCTATCTGATCCGGCGGCGTGAGGACCCGGAGAGAAAGAACCAGGCGATCGGCCTCGATATCGAGGTGCTGGACCAGTGGAACGATCAGCCACGGCCGGCCGGCACGCTTTCGGGCGGGGAGGGCTTCTGTGCCTCGCTCGCGCTTGCCCTGGGCCTGGCCGACACGGTGCAGGCGCATGCCGGCGCACGACGCATCGACAGCCTGTTCATCGACGAGGGCTTCGGCACGCTTGATGCTGACACGCTGGAAACAGCGATGGAGGTGCTGACCGGCCTGCACGGCCAGGATCGCCTGGTAGGCGTCATCAGCCATGTCCCGGGCCTCAGCGACTGGATCCCGGCGCGGCTGGAGGTGACACCGGGCCGGCGGGGCAGCAGGGCGGCGTTCTGGGTTGGGTGAGGGCGGCGTGGCGGGCTGGCTGGCGGCGGGACGGCAAAACGCCGCCAGTGTGTTGGGCTGGCGGCGTCTGATGGGGGATGCGGGGACAGGATTTGAACCTGTGACCTTCAGGTTATGAGCCTGACGAGCTACCGGGCTGCT
>Ga0180217_1003585_pt1 | contig 12989 bp, 9 predicted proteins | sample eDN3rd37CBELigOP_FD_128521 | JGI IMG/M metagenome (GOLD analysis project Ga0180217, IMG submission 128521) | Enriched Organic Plus compost microbial communities from Emeryville, California, USA - eDNA 3rd pass 37_C BE-Lig OP (version 2) (version 2) ... | reverse complement strand
GGATCAGGAAAAACGAATACAACAAATTGTTTCCGATGAGCGTAACCGTTTAGCGAGAGAACTCCATGATTCCGTTAGTCAACAACTCTTTGCTGCATCGATGATGATGTCTGCTATCAACGAGTCTAAGCCACGAACTGATGAACGTGAGGCAAAACAGTTTAAGCTTGTTGAGGAAATGATTCATCAATCACAATTAGAAATGCGGGCACTCTTGCTCCATTTACGTCCAGTTGCATTAAAAGGAAAGACACTCCAAGAAGGAATCCAGGAGCTATTAGTTGAATTATCACAAAAGGTACCTGTAACCATTGAAACAAAGATAGAGGACTTTCAAATTGATAAAGGGGTCGAGGACCACTTATTTCGCATTCTTCAAGAGTCTGTTTCAAACACCCTCCGCCACGCAAAAGCAAATCGGTTAGAAGTCCTGCTCATTAAAAGGGATGAATTTGTCATTTTACGAATCGTTGATGATGGTATTGGATTTGATGTGGAACAAGCGAAAACCGGTTCCTATGGTCTACAGAATATGTATGAACGTGCTGTGGAAATAGGCGGTACAATGCGGACCGTTAGTCTTAAAGATAAAGGAACACGGATTGAAGTAAAAGTACCTGTGTTAGAGGGTGGAGAAAATGATTAAAGTATTATTTGTCGATGATCATGAAATGGTAAGGATAGGAGTTTCTTCCTACTTATCGGCACAGCCAGATATTGAGGTCGTTGGTGAAGCAGATGATGGAAAAATAGCGGTTGAATTAGCGCTAGAGCTTCGACCTGATATCATATTAATGGATCTAGTAATGAAGGAAATGGATGGCATTGAGGCGACAAGAAGAATTATTGAGAGCTGGCCTGAAGCAAAAATCATCATCGTCACAAGCTTTATTGATGATGAAAAAGTCTATCCTGCTTTAGAAGCGGGAGCAACGAGCTATATGTTAAAAACATCAAAGGCAAGTGAAATAGCTGAGGCCGTTCGTAAAACCTATCATGGACAGTCTGTTTTAGAGCCAGAAGTTACAGGGAAAATGATGGTTCGAATGAGACAAAAGGAAAAACAGCTTCCACATGAAGAATTGACAAACCGTGAAATGGAAATCTTGCTTTTAATCGCTGATGGAAAAACGAATCAAGAGATTGCTGATGAACTTTTTATCGCACTAAAAACGGTAAAAGTACATGTAAGTAATATCTTAAGTAAGCTAGAGGTACAAGATCGAACACAAGCGGTCATATACGCATTCAAACATTCTCTAGTACAATAAAATAATTTTTCGACAAAAAACGCAGATTTCTTTCTGTGTTTTTATTTTTGTATTAAACTGAAAGAACGTTTTTATCTAGTGGGTATTATGACCTATACGTCAATTACCATATTTTATGCGATTCAGGAAGATTTTTATACCTAATTAACTATTTAGTTTGTAGTACAGATGGTTTATAATTGAAAAGTCGATATTTGACGAATTGCGTCTGTGACTTTTGGCCCTTTTTTGTAATAAAAAAAGGATTATTGCATATATATCTAGAAATATAAGAGAAAATGGAGAAAAAGAGATGCAAAAAATGGATAAAAGAACGGTATTCTTATATGAGGAAAAAAGAACCGTAACCTGGTTTAGTATTTTATTTTTTATCATACTAATTGGCTACGATATCTTTTATTATTTTATTTATCCTAGATATGATTCAATAGTATCATATGGTTTTCCGACAGATTTTGTCTATGTAATGTACTTCTTTATTCTATTATTAATTCCTTTGATATTTTTTAATAATCGTAATAAAAAGCAACATTATACTAAATATTATTTTTTCTTTACCTATACAATTTTAAGCTTTATTAATGAACTTTTTACTTATTGGAATAAACCTGAATCATTTTCAAGTGGTAATGCTGTAGAAGTTTTCTTTGTTTTATTTTCTCCAATTTTTGTGAGCAAAAGATATTTCTGGACAGTTACAATAGGTTTAATAATTAAATATTTATTACTAGGTGGTCTACTCGCAAATACATTAGTTGCTTTCCCTATTGTATTAACAATTGTACTTGGGGTAATTGCTTATATTTTCTTAAACAGATTTCAAAGTTATATCACTGCTTTAAGCACCTCTTATGATCAACAAATGGAAGGAATAGTAAAAGGTGTTATTGCAGCCCTTGAGCTAAAGGATCCATATACAAGAGGCCATAGTGAACGAGTAGCAAAATATGCGATGGTGTTAGCGAAAGAGTTAGGATCATTTACGAAGGATGAATTAAAATCCTTTAACTATGCCTGTCTTTTACATGACATTGGTAAGGTGAATATTCCTGATTCTATATTAATGAAGCCAGCGAAATTAACAAATGAAGAATATGAAATCATCAAAACACATCCTGTTGTAGGTGAAGAAGCAGTAAAAAACGTAGAAGGACTTGGCTCGAGTATTAGTATAATTAGATCACATCATGAAAGATGGGATGGAAAAGGATATCCTGACCAGTTAAAAGGAAATGACATTCCGTTAAATGCTCGAATCACAGCGATAGCGGATGCTTTTGATGCAATGACCTCCTCTCGTTCTTATCGTGGGGCACTCCCTGTAGAAGAGGCTTATGAGCGGATCCTTCAAGGTGAAGGTACTCAATTTGATCCGAACCTTGTAGCGATATTTAAAAAGGTATACCAACAATGGATATATATTCAAAAAGAATCCTAGAAGAAAAGATTAAAAATCGGGAGGTGAAAATATATGAAAATCAAAAAGCTAAATAAACTTTTAGCTACTTGCTGGTGGTGCGGATTTGTACCAGGTGGACCAAGAGGTTAATTTATAATGAAGGATGCTTACAAAAAGTGGAGCATCCTTTTATTTTGAATAAAATAGGTAGGTGTGAAAAATGCAATTAACTGCTGATTCTATTATATGTTTACACGAGTTATTGATACGTACAGATAATAAGAATTTTATTATTGAAGATCTAGTAACTCATGAATTTTATGAAATGCCAGTGGTATGCATTGATGCAATTGAGTTGATTAACGACGGTTTATCACTTGGTGAAATTGAACACCTACTAATTGAAAAATATCCAGATGAAGAGATTGATTTACTGGATTTTGGCCAACAATTGCTGGAGTTAGATTTAGTAGAAATGGTAGATGGAGCAAAAGTAAGTCTAGAAAAGACACGTAATCATGAAGAATTAGGCCTTAAATGGATATCACCGAAACTAGGGAAGATTTTCTTTAATCGGTTTACTCGTTTTTTCTATCCATTACTTTTGTTAGTGAATCTCTTTCTTTTTGTGAAAGATACTGATCTTTTTCCTCGTTATCAGGATCTTTTTGTCTTTGATACAATGATGTTTAATATTCTTTTGTATGCCGGAATTTCAATTGTTTTAATCTTTATTCATGAATGTGGACATATTTTGGCTATCCGTTCTTTTAATCTTCCAACACGATTACAAATTGGCAATCGATTGTTTTTTGTTGTATTTGAAACGGACCTTACACAAGGGTGGAAACTCTCCTCAAAGGACCGAAACTTGTTGTTTTTAGCAGGCTTGTATTTTGATAGTTTCATTCTTTTTATTGCCCTAATCTTAAAAATGTCTAACGCATCCTCACACGGGTTTATTAATGGAATTATTAGTTTGATTATTTTCGATATTGTCATCCGGATTATTTATCAATGCTGTATTTATATGAAAACAGATCTTTATTATGTTTTTGAAAATAGTACGGGGAATTATAATTTGATGGAAAGTGGAATTGAATACTTAACAGCATTATTAAATAGAAAACGAAAAGCAGTAAAGAATAAAATAATTGTTTTCTATTCCTTTTTCTTTTTGATTGGAATTTTGTTGACCTTCTCTATGTTTAGCTATTACTATTTACCTCAATTAGTATATATTATGATAAATGTTCTCCCTGGGTTTACTGAGTCAGTATCATCTCTAAAATTCTGGGATGCTCTCGTTTTTTGTGCACAAATGTTGATATTCCTTTTACTACTCTCCTACTCATTATTTAAAAAATTCGAAAGTAAGAGAGAATATAGGACTATATACTCAGGTGAGGAAAATAATATATAATAAAAAAAGCATAATCATTTAACTAAGTGAGGATTGATATGTCTTATCAAAAACATAGCACTCTTCTTTTACATGAAGAGAAAAAGGCTTTACGTCTATATTTAATATTGTTTTATAGCATTTTAGTGCTATATGATTTTTTCTATTATTTTATATACCCTTTATTTTTTAACGAAAAGATTGGACTTCCTACTGATTTTGCTTATGGAGCCTATATATTAATAATTGTCCTTATTCCAGTCTCATTTTATTTAATGAAATTAGGTAAGCTACATTTAATCAAATATTATTATGTGCTGGCATATCTTTTGGTTTCTGGAATGGATGATGTACTCACTTATTGGGGGAGTAATGAAGTTTTTAAGAGTGGGAATGCAGCTGAAATTGTCTTTTTGCTATTCTCTCCTATCTTTATTAATAAGAGATTTTTTCTGACAGTATCAATTGCCATTACAATGAAATATGTATTGATTGGCCTATTATTAGGAAATGGTATTGTAATGGCACCAATCCTGCTAATTGGTATGTTTGCACTTATTGCCTATATCCTCCTAACCCGTTTCTACTCGTATATCGAAGCACTATCGGTAACGCATGAGGAGCTCCGTAATAAGGAGAAGCTTGCTTTTGTCGGGCAGATGGCAACTACAATTGGTCATGAAATTCGTAATCCGTTGGCATCTTTAAAAGGGTTTACCCAGCTTCAGCGGGAGAAACATAAAGAGGATGAGGCACAATATATGATCATGGAGCAGGAAATTGATCGGATTGATTCAATTCTTAATGATTTACTGGTTATCGGCAAACCAAGGCAAATTAATGTGACGAAATGTAATCTAAAGAAACTTATTGAGTATGTCCTTTCAATCTTTGAGCAATCTGAGAACGCGAGGAATGTTGTAATTGATCTGAAAATGGATGAAGCTGTTTTAGACATCGATTGTGATGAAAAACAAATGAAGCAGGTATTCTTAAATCTCATCAAAAATGGCTTTGAATCCATGTCAGAGGGTGGTAAGCTAACGATTAATGGCAGCCAAACTGCCAATAACATGTTATCGATTATCATTCTTGATGAGGGCAGTGGAATACCTGAGGATGTACAGGAAAAGCTGTTCCAACCATTCTTTACAACAAAGGATTATGGAACCGGCCTAGGCTTAATGGTGTCTAAAAAAATCATTGAAGATCATAATGGACAAATTAGCATTAATAGTAACCTAGGAAATGGAACAAAGGTAGAGATTATATTACCGATTACGCAATAAAAAAGTCGACTCTGGAAGTCGGCTTTTATTTTTTACAATAAAAATATAATGCTTATTTTTGAAAGATTAAGATAATTTAGCTAAGAAATCGATATGATAGACTTTCTTTGGCCTGCCTCTTAATTTTTTCTGCTTTTTATAAGAAACTTCTGCTACTCCCCTTTCCTCAAGCTTTTGTAAGATACGGTTTGCAGCTCTTTGAGATATCCCAAAATGAATGGCAAGATCATCAGAAACAAGTTCAGTTGTTTGAAGTTTTTCCATAACGGCCATTACTTTTTGGATATGTAATGCAGAAATGCCTATTTGGCTACTAAATTTTTCAATTTGAATGTTCAGTTGATTTGGAATTTGTAAACATGTCTCATCTCCAAGAGGTCCGATTAATTGATCATCTTCGGTCATAATATAGGATGTCCCGCGATCCATTCTTCTTTCTTTGTTGGCGTGTTCAGCATTGAAACGAGCCTCTTGCAAAGTATTTCCGATTCCCCAACCAATATCTATTTCGTATGGTAATGTTTGTTTAAGATCGGACAAAAGCGAACATTGTGTAAACTCATTTGTAATGTCCTTCAATGCCTTATAGTTTGTAATGACTTCAAAATTTAGGAAGTTCCTCTGAATAATAAAGCCATATTGATTTTTTCGATTGTATTCTAGCAGGGCTTGATTCAACATTAACATTTTCCGTTCCAGGTCATGATTCGTATCGGGGCTTATTGTTATCTTTGAAATAGCAATATTCCCAATCACAACTTGATTTTCCGTTAAACGCATCAGTTTGATTTGATTAATAAAATCATTCACTTTTTTAATCATTGATTCTAAGGAAGGATAAACGACTACATGCTTGATTCCGTATTCAGTTAATCTTTTTGATATACTACTAACCCTCGTAAAAGAAAAATCGATTTTGCCAGCTTCATATAAGGTTACATGCTGTTGAAACACGTCATCATATACTGTCTCTGTGTCAAATGACTCAATATCTTCGTTATAAAAGTAGGGGAATTCTTCTTTTTCTAACCATTCCTTTAATCCTAGAAAATTATTTTGTTCAAAAATAAAATCAATTAATGTTCTTGAAATATCAAAATTCTTTTCTTTTAAAATTGTTTTGCATAATGTTTTATAAAAATCACTTTCATTTAAATCAAAGTAAATGGTAGGTTTTTCAAAGCTCTTTAATTCCTTTTTCATATAAAAATAGGGGACCTGACCACTAAAGATGATGCCATCCATAAAAAGGGCGTTTTTCTCATACATTTCTTTAATTTCATCAAAGTTTTCGTATGGAAGAAACGTAAACTTACATTGCCTTTCAAAAAAGTTTTCTAACTCTCTAATCCACGTTAATGAATTTTTTGCAGTGATGATTCCTAGTTGAAACATCTATTAACTCCTTGTTTTTATCTTTTATTATACTATAGCAAAAATAGGCATTATAGAAAATAGTCAGAATCTTACATTGAAATTATTTATTTTTTCAATTATGATAGAAACCATATTAGGAAGTGGACAAAAGGTGTCCGAAAATAAACCAAAATAAAAGAGGTGATGTGATGGCTCAACCAACAGTTGAAACTCAGAACAATCAAAATCAAAAAGGATATATGCGAATATTAAACTTTATTGAAGTGTTAGGTAATAAACTACCACATCCATTTATGTTATTCGTATATTTAGCAGGATCAATGATTCTGTTATCTTGGGTCGTTAGTCTATTTGATGTGACTGTTGTCCATCCAGGATCTGGTGAAGAGCTAGAAATTAAAAGCTTAGTTTCTGGTGAAGGGCTACAGTTTATATTAACTACAATGTTGGATAACTTTACTGGTTTTAAGCCGTTAGGCCTCGTTTTAACAATGATGCTAGGGATTGGACTAGCTCAGAAGGTTGGATTGCTTGAAAGTGCTATAAAACAGTCTATTATGAAAGCGCCTAAAGCGATTATTACCTATGCTGTGTTTTTTGTAGCAATTATGGGTAACATTGCATCTGATGCTGCATTTGTTATCATTCCACCACTTGCAGCTGTTATCTTCCATACTATGGGTAGACACCCGATTGCTGGATTAGCTGCAGGATTTGCGGGGGCAGGGATTGGTTTTACGGCAAACATTCTTGTTGCTGGAACTGACGCACTCCTTTCTGGAATTTCCACAGAAGTAGCAAAAACAATAGACCCAAATGTAGTAGTTACTCCTATTGATAACTGGTTTTTCATGAGTGCTTCTGTATTTGTTCTTACTGTAGTTGGGGTATTTGTCAACGATAAGATCGTTGAACCAAGGCTTGGTTCATATGAGGGTGGCAAGGTTAGCAAGGAATCGCAGGAAGTAGATCCGTTAGAAAAGAAGGCACTTAGAAATACATTGATTGCTGCACTTATTTATATTGGTGCTATTGTAACTTTGATTTATATTCCTAATTCTCCATTAACAAATGAAGATGGAGGTTTAATTCCTTCTCCATTCTTAAGTGGAATCATTCCGATTATTTTTCTTTTCTTTGTTGTCTGCGGTGTAACTTTTGGGGTAACAATGAAGAAAATAAAAAGCACATCTGATGTACCAAAGTATATGACTTCAGCCATTACCGAAATGGCTCCTTATATCGTACTTGTATTTGCAATTGCACAATTTATTGCCTATTTTAACTGGAGTAATCTTGCTACATGGATTGCTGTTAATTGTGCAGAATTCTTAAGTCATGCAAATATCTCGGGCTTAGCTGTTATCATTGGTTTTGTGCTCTTAACGGCATTGCTTAGTTTATTTGTTACGAGTGGTTCGGCATTATGGGCACTCGAAGCTCCAATCTTTGTACCAATGCTAATGCTATTAAACTATCATCCTGCTTTTGTTCAGGTTGCTTATCGTATTGGGGAATCATCTACCAATATGCTGACACCACTTAATCCATATATTGCGATTATCCTCGCATTTATGAATGAATATGATAAAAAAGCTGGAATTGGTACATTGATGGCATTAATGATTCCATACACAATCGCATTTTTAATTATCTGGATTATTATGCTAGTTGTATTTGGTCTATTGGGTATTCCAGTGGGGCCAGGTGTAGGAATGTACATGAACTAATATTAAAAAGTTAGTAGATTATTTGTTTTAGGAGGAGGGATTAATACCCTTCTCCTATAAACATTTAACATCTAAAAGGGGTGACCAAGATGTCAAGAAACTTTTCACAATTGGTAGAAGAGATTTATCCATCAATGGTTGAATGGAGACGCGATTTTCATAAATTTGCTGAATCTGGTTGGGTCGAATTTCGAACTGCTTCCATTGTTGCTTCCAAACTATCAGAATGGGGTTATGAGGTTAAGATTGGTAAAGAGGTAGTCGATCATAATGCTCGAATGGGTGTACCGCCGCAATCAGTACTTGAAATGCATGAAAAAAGAGCGTTAGAGCAAGGCGCAAAAGAAGAGTGGCTCCCATATTTATCTGGGGGATATACAGGCGTAGTTGGTGTATTAGATACAGGAAAACCAGGTCCAACTGTTGGTTTACGATTTGACATGGACGCACTAGATATTCAGGAATCTAACGCAGAAGATCATTTTCCTGTTAGACAAGAATTCCAGTCTGTTAATTCTGGGATGATGCATTCTTGTGGACATGATGCGCATACATCAATCGGTCTTGGACTTGCCAAGCTATTAACAGGAATGAAAGAGGAACTGACGGGTAAAATTAAACTCATTTTTCAACCAGCTGAAGAAGGCGTACGTGGTGCAAAATCCATGGTTGAAGCAGGAGTCGTCGATGATGTTGATCTATTTATTGCAGCACATGTTGGTACAGGTATTCCTTTAGGCGAGGTTGTTTGTGGTTCTAATGGATTTTTATCAACGACGAAATTAGATGTTACGTTTTCTGGACAGGCTGCACATGCTGGAGCAAAACCAGAAGAAGGTAAGAATGCTCTACTTGCTGCTGCTTCTGCGGTTCTTGGCTTACAAAGTATCCCTCGTCATAGTGGTGGAGCATCTAGAGTTAATGTCGGGGTACTTCATGCTGGAAGTGGAAGAAATATTATCCCACAACATGCTCATTTAAAGGTTGAAACTCGCGGAATCAATACTGAAGTGAATGAATTTATGTTAGAAAGTGCAAAAAATGTACTAAATGGCGCTGCTTCTATGTATGGAGTAGATGTTGAATATGACATTGTTGGGGAAGCGCGTACTAGCGATTCAAGTGAAGAATTAATCGAATTTATGCATGAGAGCATCGGGAATGTGACAGGCGTACAGTCTATCGTCAAGGCGTCTTCTTTTGCTGCGGGGTCAGAAGATGCAACCTACATGATGGCTAGAGTAAAAGAAAATGGGGGACTTGCAACCTATAGCATTCTAGGAACTACTTTAGCTGCAGGCCATCATAATGAAAAGTTCGATATAGATGAAACAGTCATGAAAATTGGAGTAGAATCATTTCTACACATCTTAACATCAGTGAAAAATCGACAATGGGGGTAAGTGAAAATTGAACTTTGTTCAGAAAATAAACGACTATATTGAGGCAAAAAGAGACACTTATATCAAAATTAGTGACCAAATTTGGGATTTGGCTGAAACAAGGTTTGAAGAGCATAAGTCTGCGGACGTTTTATGTCAGGCACTTGAAAATGAAGGCTTTAAAGTTGAACGTGGAGTAGGTGGAGTCGAGACTGCATTTACTGGTACCTTTGGAAGTGGAAAGCCTGTTATTGGGATTTTAGGAGAATTTGATGCCCTTTCAGGAATGAGTCAAAAAGCAGGGTCAACCACATATGAACCTCTCGAAAAAAATGGTAATGGTCATGGTTGCGGACATAATTTGCTAGGAACTTCTCCATTAGCAGCGGTTATTGCTGTTAAGCAATATATGGAAGAAAACAATGTATCTGGTACTATTAAATATTTTGGATGCCCTGGTGAAGAAGGTGGTTCAGGAAAAACATTCATGGCAAGAGAAGGCGCGTTCGATGATATTGATTGTGCACTCACATGGCATCCTCATTCAACGAGCGGAATATTTACCCTATCAACTCTAGCTAACTATCAAGTTTATTTTACATTCAAAGGAGTAGCTGCTCATGCTGCAAACTCCCCACATCTAGGTAGAAGCGCATTAGATGCGGTTGAATTAATGAATGTAGGTGTTAATTATTTACGTGAACACATTATACCAGAGGCACGAGTCCATTATTCTATTACCAATACAGGAGGATTTTCTCCGAATGTTGTCCAAAGTGAGGCACAAGTTCTTTATTTAATTCGAGCACCTCATATGAAGGATGTAAGAAGTATATATGAACGTGTTGTAAATATTGCTAAGGGTGCAGCCTTGATGACGGAAACAAAAGTCGAGGTCACTTTCGATAAAGCGTGCTCAAACTATATTCCAAATAATGCTCTAGGGCAAGTGTTACATAAACATTTGGAGAATGTAGGCCTTGCGGAATATAACGAAGAAGAAATGAGTTATGCGGAAGAAATTAGAAAACAAATTTCAGATGATGATGTTAGTAATGCCCTTAATGAGATGAAAAAAGTGGCTGGATCAAAGGCCAACTTAATTACTAGAGACTTTGCATCAAAAACATTCAACGACCTTGTGGTCCCTTATGAAGAATCAAATGGTATTTTGTTTGGATCATCAGACGTTGGTGATGTAAGTTGGATTGTACCAACAGCACAATTCTTTGGGGAATGCTTTGTATTGGGAACACCACTCCATTCATGGCAGTTAGTTTCTCAAGGAAGAACATCAATTGCTCATAAAGGAATGCTTCAAGCAGGTAAGGTGTTAGCTAATACAGCATTAGATTTATTCCTTCGTCCTGAGGTAATTGAAGATGCAAAAGTTGAATTAGAAGAAAAATTAGATGGAAATCCATATGAATGCCCTATTCCAAAAGGGGTAGAGCCATCACCATTAGCATAATAAGGTAGACAAAAAAGAGGCGCATGATTCATTCATGCGCCTACGCTATTGGACAACTTATTTTACTTCTGCTTTAGAATCTTTCACTTCTTTGTTTTGATGCCACATTTTAATATGAGTTAATAGAGTAAATGTAAAAAAGAAATTCATCGCCAGCACGCTAACTAGTAGTTGTAAGTCTCCAAAATAAATGCCGGTATAACCTTTTAACTTTATTACAATGAAGCCTTCAAAAAGTAATAAAAAGAAACTTAAAAAAACTGCAATACCTGTCCGTATCATCATTAGCTCCCCCTTATGTATTGTAAAACCTATTTATATTTTCAGTAATTGTGGATAATTTGTGAACTTACTTAAAATTATACACTACTCTTTAATAATGCGTAAGATGTAAGCGCTGCTAATTATTTGGCAAACATTTTTTCTCAGTTAAGGTGTTGCAAGCAAAAGTAATAATGAATATTCCATAAAAGGAAAATATAGGTTGCCTTCGTTAATGGTGTATACTATAATCAAAAATACGTCTTTTACATATTGTATCGGAAAAATTAGTTCTTTGAGCTTACTTACCATGGATTATCAGCTAATTCATGGTTTTTTCTTCTTGAAAAATGGAGGTGGATTGATGATGGAGGAGAAACATCCTAACTTCGATGAGGAAGCAGAACGATTGGATTTTACGAAAAAGTATATGGATATTGTCATTCAGGCATCAGAGTCAACCGAGGAGAATTTTCGTGAAAATTTAAAGGGAGCCTTAGATGGTGTAGATTTCAAAGACAGTAGCTTGAGCTATCTTAATATGTTAACGAATTCAACCTTACTAAGACGGACGCATGAAGAGGTGCGGAATCTGAAGAGAAACCGCAACAAGCCTTACTTTGCGAGAATTAATTTTAATCGAGAAGAAACGGGAAAAGAGGAGGTTCTCTACTTTGGCAAGGTCTCTCTCTTTGATAAGGAAACCCAACAGCCTATAATTGTGGATTGGCGCTCACCTGTTGCAAATCTCTATTATGATGGCCGCCTAGGAGATGTATCATATGAGGCTGAGGGTGAAGAGTATAATGGGTATTTAGCATTAAAGCGCCAGTTTATCATTGAGGATGGGGAACTCGCGGAGATTCGAGATGTTGATTTAACAACTACCGATGAGCTTCTGCAAAAATCGTTGTCTGAGAGTGCGAGTAACCGCTTAACCGATATTGTATCAACCATTCAAGAGGAGCAAAACAGTATTATTCGTGCGGATCTGAACAAACCCATTATTGTCCAAGGCGCCGCTGGAAGTGGGAAAACAACAATTGCCCTACACCGCATCTCTTATTTTATATACACCTATGCAGAATATTTTTCTCCTGACCAGCTGATGATTCTAGCACCGAACCGCCTTTTTATTGATTATATTTCTGAGGTGCTTCCCGAATTAGGTGTTGATCACATCCAGCAAACGACGTTTGTTGATTTTGTGAAAAAATGTCTTGGAAAACCCATTAAGCTCACAAAAGCAGATTCAAAGCTACTCGGATTCATCCATGATGAATATAAAAATGCTGAAATGATTAAATGGATTTCAGCTTTCAAAGGCTCCCTTGAGTACCGTGATATGCTTGAGCATTATGTGGAGGATATTTTAAGCTCGTTGCTACCAAAAGAGGATTTCTTTGT
>Ga0180217_1003581_pt1 | contig 12994 bp, 12 predicted proteins | sample eDN3rd37CBELigOP_FD_128521 | JGI IMG/M metagenome (GOLD analysis project Ga0180217, IMG submission 128521) | Enriched Organic Plus compost microbial communities from Emeryville, California, USA - eDNA 3rd pass 37_C BE-Lig OP (version 2) (version 2) ... | reverse complement strand
TCGACCGAGTTGCCGCCGACGAACACCGTGAAGGTGCCGGGTTCGACCACCCGCTTCATCGCCGCGTCGTACATCGCCAGATCCTCGAAGCCGATCTTGAACGTGACCGTCTTCGACTGCCCCGGCTCCAGCTGGATGCGTTCGAACCCGCGCAACTGCTTCACCGGCCGGGTCACCGAGGCCACGTCGTCGCGCAGGTACAGTTGCACCACTTCGGCGCCGGCGCGCTTGCCGGTGTTGGTGACGGTCACGCTCACTTCCTGGCTGCCGTCGGCGGCGATGCGCGGATGCTTCACCGTCAGGCCGCCGTACTGGAAGGTGGTGTAGCTCAGGCCGTGGCCGAAGGCGTACAGCGGCGTCCACGGCACGTCGATGTACTTGGAGGTGTAGCGCTCGGTCTCGCTCGGCGGACGGCCGGTGTTCTTGTGCGCGTAGTAGATCGGGACCTGGCCGACGGTGCGCGGGAACGTCACCGGCAGCTTGCCGGACGGATTGAAGTCGCCGAACACCACGTCGGCGATCGCATTGCCGCCTTCCACGCCCGGGAACCATGCCTCCAGGATGGCCGGAACCCGTTCGCGCAGCGGGCCGATCGACAACGGACGGCCGTTGAGCAGCACCGCCGCGGTCGGCTTGCCGACCTTGGCGACCGCGTCGGCCAGCGCCTGCTGGGCGCCCGGCAGATCCAGCGAGGTGCGGTTGCGCGCTTCCGCGCTCATGTCCGGATGCTCGCCCAGGAACAGCAGCACGGCGTCGGCCTGCTGCGCGGCCTTCACCGCCTCGGCGATGCCGGAGGTCTCGCCGCCTTCGAGCGACGTGCCTTCGACATGGATCACCCGGGTCCCGGATCCGACTGCCGCGCGGATGCCCGCGAGCGGCGTGATTGCATCCTCGTCGCGGCCGGCGCCGGCCCAGTTGCCCAGCATCGCCCGGCGCAGATCCGCCAGCGGTCCGATCACCGCCAGGGTCTTCACCTTCTGCTTGTCCAGCGGCAGCACATTGCCGGTGTTGTCCAGCAGCACCAGCGACTTGCGCGCCATCTCGCGGGCGGCCTTGCGGTTGTCCGCGGTCAGGGTGCGTGCCTGTTCACGCTCGACATTGCAATAGCGATAGGGATCCTCGAACAGGCCCAGCCGGTACTTGGCGCGCAGCACCCGGCGCACGGATTCGTCCACGGTGGCGATCGGCAGCTTGCCCGCCTTCACCGCCGCCGGCAGGTCCTTCACGTAGATGCGGCTGACCATGTCGATGTCCACCCCGGCACGCAGGCCGAGCACGCCGGCATCGGCGCGGTTGCCGGCCACGCCGTGCTTGATGAGTTCCTCGACGCCGGTGTAGTCGCTGACCAGCAGGCCGTCCCAGCCCCATTCCTTGCGCAGGACGTCATTGATCAGCTCGCTGTTGGCGTGCATCGGCACGCCGCCGACCTCGTTGAACGAGGCCATCACCGACTGCGCGCCGGCATCCACGGCGGCCTTGAACGGCGGCAGGTAGACCTCGCGCAGGGTGCGTTCGGAAATGTCGGCGATGTTGTAGTCGCGACCGCCCTCGGCGGCGCCGTAGGCGACGAAATGCTTGGCGGTCGCCAGCAGGGTGTCGCCGTTGCCCAGTTGCTTGCCCTGGAAGCCGCGCACGCGCGCCGCCGCCAGCACCGAGCCCAGGTACGGATCCTCCCCGGCGCCTTCGACGATGCGGCCCCAGCGCGGATCCCGCGCCACGTCCACCATCGGCGCGTAGGTCCAGTGGATGCCATAGCCGGCGGCCTCCCAGGCGGCCACGCGGGCGGCGTTCTCCACTTCGGCCGGATCGAAGCTGGCCGATTCGCCCAGCGGCACCGGGAAGATGGTGCGGTAACCGTGGATGACGTCGTAACCGAACATCAGCGGAATGCCCAGGCGCGATTCCTCCACCGCGATGCGCTGCAGGCGGCAGGTCAACTCGGCGCCCTGGGTGCCCAGGAACGAACCGATCTCGCCGTTGCGTATCTGGTCCTCGCCACCCGCCATCGCCTGCGGGCCGGTGTCGTTGCCCAGCCCGGGCGGCTGGTTCAGCTGGCCCAGCTTTTCCTCCAGGGTCATCTTCGCCAGCAGGCTCTCGACGAAGGCCGCTTCGCCGGCCGGTGCCTTCGGCGCGTTGCGGGCGCCCACCGCGGGCGCCACCAAGGCCGTGGCGATTGCCGCGGCCAGCCACCAGCGGCGGCGCGGGCGCGGACGGGCGCCGGCGGACAGGCCGGCGCGGTCAAGACGGTTCATGTGTTTCCACCTCCCATGGACAAGGGGCGGAATGTAAACGTTTTCAGTTCCACCTGCAAAAACCGGAACCCGGCCGCGCAACCCGGCCTTCCGCGCGGCGGTCAGGCCCGCTCGCCGGGTTCCGAGGCGTGGATGGACAGGGCGTGGATGTCGGTGGTCATCATGTCACCCAGCGCGGCATAGACCGCGCGATGGCGGGCCAGCGGCGCCAGGCCGGCGAACGCATGGCTGACGATGGTGACGTCGAAGTGGCCGCGGCCGTCCCGGGCACCGGCGTGGCCGGCGTGGCGATGGCTGTCGTCGACCACCTCCAGGCGGCTGGGCTGGAAGGCCTGCTCCAGCGCTTGGCGGATGCGCGCGACCCGCTCGGCGGTCATGGCAGCACCTTGCGGAACGGACGCACGTCGACCCGGGCATAAACGCCCGCTTCGACGTACGGATCGGCCTGCGCCCAGGCCTTCGCGGCCTCCAGCGACTCGAACTCGGCGATGACGATGCTGCCGCTGAAGCCGGCCTCGCCCGGATCCTCGGCATCGATCGCCGGGCACGGACCGGCCAGCAGCAGCCGGCCTTCGTCGCGCAGCGCGGTCAGCCGCGCCAGGTGGGCCGGGCGGGCGGCCATGCGCCGGGGCAGCGCGCCTTCGGTGTCATGGCCTTCGATGGCATACCACATGGGTTCACTCACTCGGGTCGGGAATGAACGGATTGTACGGGCCGCCCGCCCGACGGTGCTGGACAGGGCCGGGCGCAGCCCTTACTCTTGCCCCACTGCACGGCCGGAAGCAGCGGCCCGTCAGGGGATTTCCCAGGCACTGCACCGGATCCGCCGGCCAGCTGCCCTAAGACGATCGATTCGCTGCCACCCCCCGCCCGCGCCGACGACCTCCTCGCTGTCGGCCGCCGCCTTTTTCGCGGCGAGCTCCTCTACGGCGTGATGACATGTTTGCTGTACGGAAGCGTTCGCCCGCAAGCCCATGATCGGCATGATGACCATGGCGTCCTCGCGGCAGCGCGTGCAATCGAAGGCATTGTGACCCGCACTACGGCTTTTTCTTGATGAGCTCCGAACTCGCGCAAGACGCGACCCCGACCAGCCAGGCCACGCATCCGCAGCAGCAGGAAATGCCGCTGGCCGTCGTGCATGGCCAGCCGGTGCTGCAGATTCCCCAGGATCTGTACATCCCGCCGGACGCGCTGGAAGTCATCCTGGACGCCTTCGAAGGCCCGCTGGATCTGTTGCTGTACCTGATCCGCCGCCAGAACCTCGACATCCTGGACATCCCGGTGGCGGAAATCACCCGCCAGTACGTGGACTACATCAACGTCATGCAGGAACTGCGGTTCGAGCTGGCGGCCGAGTACCTGGTGATGGCCGCCATCCTGGCCGAGATCAAGTCGCGCATGCTGCTGCCGCGGCCGGTCAACGAGGAAGGCGAGGAAACCGACCCGCGCGCCGAACTGGTGCGCCGCCTGCAGGAATACGAGCGCTTCAAGCAGGCGGCCGAGGATCTGGACGCCCTGCCCCGCCAGGATCGCGATACCACCCCGGCGCAGGCGCACGTGCCGGATCGCGCGTCGGTCAAGCTGCCGCCGCCGGTGGAACTGAAGGAGATGCTGCTGGCACTGCACGACGTGCTCAAGCGCGCCGAGCTGTTCAGCGGCCACCACATCAAGCGCGAGGCGCTGAGCGTCCGCCAGCGCATGGGCGACCTGCTGTCGCGGCTGGACGACGGCCGCTTCCACCGCTTCGAAACGATGTTCACCGTCGAGGAAGGCAAGCTCGGCGTGCTGGTGACCTTCCTGGCGATGCTGGAGCTGGCCAAGGAGCAGTTGCTGGACATCGTGCAGGAAGCTCCGCTGGCGCCGATCTACATCAAGTCGCTGGCGCTGAACAACACCAACGAACCGCTGCAGTTCTCCAGCGAGTTCGACGACAGCGACGACGCAGCCAACGACGCCTGACCCGGCCCCGCCGCATTCCATCCGCCTGAACCAACGCAAGCGCACGAATGGATCAATTGCTCATCAACCGCATCGTCGAAGCCGCCCTGCTGGCGGCCAACCAGCCGCTGTCGCTGGCCCAGTTGCATGGCCTGTTCCCGGAAGAGGAACCGGCGCCCGCGGGCAGCGTCGAGCGCGCCCTGGAGGAACTGCGCGAAGGCTGCGCCGATCGCGGCGTGGAACTGGTCGAAGTGGCCTCCGGCTTCCGCTTCCAGGTCAAGGCCGACGTGCACGCCTGGGTCGCGCGCCTGTGGACCGAGCGCAAGACCAAGTACACCCGCGCCACCCTGGAAACGCTGGCGCTGATCGCCTATCGCCAGCCCATCACGCGCGGCGAGATCGAACAGGTCCGCGGCGTGGCGGTGAGCAGCAACATCATCCAGGCGCTGGAAGAGCGCGAGTGGATCCGCGTCGTCGGCCACCGCGACGTGCCCGGCCGCCCGGCCCTGTTCGGCACCACCAAGAGCTTCCTGGACTACTTCGGCCTCAAGCGGCTGGACGAACTGCCGCCGCTGTCGGAGCTGAAGGACATCGGCGAACTGGAACCGCAGTTGCCGCTGGACGATGCACCGGTCCCGGCCGGCGTCTCGCCGGACGCGGGCGACGCGGGCGAAGACGCCACCGGTGCGGATACGGAGGTGGCTCCGGCCGGCGCCGCCAGCGTGGACGCCGGGGAATACGACGAGACAACGGCGGCGAACGCGGGCGACGAAGCCCCGGCGCCGTCGCAGGAAGACGCCACGGACGGCGCACGACCAGACATCGAAGCCGCGCAGGACGACGCCGCGGCCACAACAGACGAACCGATCGCCGGCGAAGACGAAGGCGACGCGGACATTTCCACCGACACCCAGGATGACGACGCTGAAAGCCTCGAGGAAGGCCGGGCCTCGTCGGAGCAGAAACCATGAGCAATCCCCCCCGCAACAAACTGTCGCTCAAGCGCGACGCCGCCGCGGACGCGCCCGCCAGCAAGCTGGAAGAACGCCTGCACAAGGTGCTGGCGCAGGCCGGCCTGGGCTCGCGCCGTGCGCTGGAACAGCGCATCGCCGACGGCCTGGTCAAGGTCAACGGCGAGACCGCGCAGGTCGGCATGAGCGTCAAGAGCGGCGACAAGATCGAACTCGACGGTCGCCAGTTCGTCGCCAGCGCGCTGACCGAACCGGCGCGCGTGCTGATGTACAACAAGCCCGAAGGCGAAGTGACCACCCGCGAGGATCCCGAGGGCCGCCCGACCGTGTTCGAGGCGCTGCCGGTGCTCAAGGGCGCGCGCTGGATCGCCATCGGCCGCCTGGACATCAACACCACCGGCCTGCTGCTGCTGACCACCGACGGCGAACTCGCCAACGCGATGATGCATCCGTCCTACGAGGTCGAACGCGAATACGTCGTGCGCGTGCGCGCTCCGGAAGGCCAGGAAACCGTGCCCGACAACATCGTCGATCGCCTGCAGCGCGGCGTCGCGCTGGAAGACGGCCCGGCCAAGTTCGACGAGATCGAGCGCATCGGCGGCACCGATTCGCACGACTGGTTCCGGGTGGTCGTCAAGGAAGGCCGCAACCGCGAAGTCCGCCGCCTGTGGGAATCGCAGGGCTGCCAGGTCAGCCGCCTCAAGCGCACCCGCTACGGCCGCATCGCGCTGCCGCAACCGCTGCTGCGCGGGCAGTCGCAGGAACTGTCCGACGCCCAGGTCGAGGCCCTGCGCAAGGAACTGGGCCTGGAAGACGGCGCGCCCGCAGCGCTGACGCTGCAGCCGGTGATCGGCCAGCGCCGCGCCGCCAAATCGACCGTGCACGTCTCGCGCGAAGGCCGCAGCCAGGGTTACGTCAACGGACACAACATCGCCGACGAAGGCCGCGAACTGCGCCGCTTCGATCACGTGCGCGAGGATCGCGGCCGTGGCCGCGGCAAGAAGGCCCACGGTGGCCTGACGGTGAGCGGCGAAGCCGCCGCCAAGCAGGCGCAGAAGCCGTTCAAGCAACGCAAGATGAAAGGCCCGAAGCCGTTGCCGGAAGGCAATCCCGCCGCGTTCCGCAGCTGGTACGTGCCGGAAGGCGTCGATACCGGCCCGGCCGGTCACCGCAACGCCGGTCCGGGCCGCAAGGGTCCGGGTGGTGGCGGCAAGCGTGGCGCCCGCCCCCAGCAGGGCGGCGGCGCCGGCTTCGGCAATGAATATGGCGGTTTCGGCGGCGAATCCCGGGGTCCGCGCGGCCCGCGTGGTCCGGGCGGGGGCGGCGCCGGCAAGCCGCAGCGTGCGGCGCGTCCGTACGGGCATCCCGGCAACGCGCCGAGCTTCCCGTCCGATCACGCCACGCCCGGCTTCAGTCCGTATGGCCAGCCGCGTGGCCCGCGCCCGCAGGGACGTCCCGGCGGCGGCAACCGTCCACAGAATGCCAGCCCGCGCCCGGGCGGCCGTCCGGCCGGTGGCCGCGGTCCGGGAGGACGTCCCGGCGGCGGCCATCGCCCGCGCGGCGGTGGCGGCGGTGGTCATCACGGCTGACGTGAACCGAAGAGGCGCCTGACGGCGCCTCTTCTTTTTCTACGACGGGCAATGACACGATCGCCCGCCCCGCCGGCTTCACCCGCACTTCATCGTCTTCCCGCGTTCGGCCCGGAAGCTCGCTTCGTTCTCCTGGCAACGAAGCGCGCATGCATAACGGAAAATTCGACGTCATCGTGGTCGGCGCGGGCTTCGCCGGCCTCGCCTGCGCCGGCGAACTCGCCCGCGCCGGCAAGCGGGTCTGCGTGATCGACCGCAAGCGCGATCCCGGCGAACGCCTGCACACCACCGGCATCCTCGTGCAGGAAGCCCTGGCCGAACCACTGCTGGCGGATCTCCCGGCCGGGATCCGCCATCCGGTGCCCGCCGTCCGGCTGTACGCGCCGTCACTGGAAAGCATCGAGCTGTCCGCGCCCGGTTATCGCTTCCACACCACCGACACGCCCGCGCTGATGCGCTGGCTCGGCGATCAGGCGATGCGGTCCGGCGTCGATCTGCGCCTGGGTTGTGCATTCCGCGAGGCGCAACCGAGCACGCACGGCTGGCATCTGCCCGGGATTGGCCAATGCCGCCATCTGGTCGGCGCCGACGGCGCGCGTTCGAGCGTGGCCGCGTACTTCGGCCTGGGACGCGTGCGCGATTTCCTGCAAGGCGTGGAATACGAATACGACGGTGCCTGCCTGCAGCGTCCGGATGCGCTGCATTGCTTCATCAGCCGGCACTGGGCGCCCGGTTACATCGGCTGGGTCGCGCAGACGCCCCGCGGCGTCCAGGTAGGATTGGCCCGACGCCTGCGCCGGAGCGCCCGGCCACCGGATCTGGCGGCCTTTCTCGACCGGGTCGCCCCGATCGTCGGCCTTTCCCGGCCCCGCAAGCCCGACAGCATCCGCGCGGGCCTGATTCCCTGTGGCGGCCCGGTTCGTCCGCGGCTGCGCCACGGCGTCCTGCTGGCGGGCGACGCCGCCGGCGTGGTCTCGCCGGTGACGGCCGGCGGCATCCACTCCGGCCTGCGCCACGGTGCCGATGTCGGTCGTGCCCTGGTCCGTTCACTGGAGTCCGGCCTCCCGCCGCGGGCCTCGGCGATCCGGGCGATCCCCGCCTGGCGCCGCAAGCGCGTCCTGCGCTGGGCGTTCGATCATCTGCAATGGGACTGGCCCTTCGATCTGCTGCTGGCATCGCCGCCACTGCGCCGCATCGCCGAACAGATCTATTTCCACCGTCGCGGCCAAGCCTCGCCGACGCCCTGAATGCATGCCCCGCCCCAGCTCATCCGATTGCGCCGGATCAAGGCCGGCGCAGGGCGGTCGGCTACAATACGCCGGTTCGAACAACGCACGACTCCCCATGTCCTCCGCTTTTGGCACCGAGACGGTGCTGGACGTCCGTCACTGGACGGACGACTACTTCAGCTTCACCACCACCCGCGACGACGGTTTCCGCTTCGACAACGGCCAGTTCGTGATGATCGGACTGCAGGTCGAAGGCAAGCCGCTGCTGCGCGCCTATTCCATCGCCAGCGCCAACTGGGAAGAACAGCTCGAATTCTTCAGCATCAAGGTGCCCAACGGCCCGCTGACCTCGCGGCTGAAGGACATCAAGCCCGGCGACACCGTGCTGATCGGCCGCAAGCCCACCGGCACCCTGCTGATCAGCGATCTGCATCCCGGCCGCAATCTCTATCTGCTGGGCACCGGCACCGGCCTGGCGCCGTGGCTGTCGATCATCAAGGACCCGGAAACCTACGAGCGCTTCGATCGCATCATCCTGACCCACGGCGTGCGCCACGCGCAGGATCTGGCCTACCGCGACTACTTCGAGAAGGAACTCCCGCAGCACGAATTCCTCGGCGAGACCATCCGCGAGAAGCTGCTCTACTATCCCGCCGTCAGCCGCGAGGCTTTCGCCAACCACGGTCGCCTGACCGATCTGATGGCCAGCGGCCGGATGATGGAAACGCTGGGACTGGAAGCGCTGGATCCCGAAAAGGATCGCGCCATGATCTGCGGCAGCCCGCAGATGCTGGCCGATTTCCGCGCATTGCTGGATGGACGGGGCTTCTCCGCCGCGCCGCGCATCGGCACGCCCGGCCAGTACGTGTTCGAGCGCGCCTTCGTGGAGAAGTGACGCGGGGCGGGCCTGGCGCCCGCCTCAGCGCTCGCCGTAGCGGAGCCAGGTCACCGCGCTGCGTTCGTTGTCGAACACGTGGCCCTGGAAGCCCTGCTCGTTGGCCAGGATGCTGGCCAGTTCCACCTGCGGAATCTGGTCCAGGTGTTTCTCCACGTAGGCCACCCGCACCGCTTCCAGGCCCTCGCCCTGCATCGCGTGGATGAACTGCAGCAACTGTTCCGGCGGCGGCGGTTCGCCTTCCATGTCGTCGACCACCAGCAGGCCGGCCGGCCGCAGCCGCCGCACTTCCGCGGCAATCCGGCGCCAGTACGCCAGCGTGGTTTCCAGCGTGCCGTTGATGCCCCGCACATGCGCCTTCAAGCCAAAGTCGGCGGGGCTGAACTCGATGCGGAACGGCGGTGCAGCGTCCTGCGCGTCCATCAGCCGGCCAGCGCGGCCTCGATGTCGCCGGCCAGTGACTCGGGCGTGTCGGTGGGCGCATAGCGCTTGATCACCTTGCCATCGCGCCCCACCAGGAACTTGCTGAAATTCCACTTGATGGCGGAAATGCCCAGCAGGCCGCTCTTCTCCTGCTTCAGCCACTTCCACAGCGGATGCGCGCCGTCGCCGTTGACGTCGATCTTGGCGAACATCGGGAAGCTCACGTCATAGTTGAGCGAGCAGAAGTTGCGGATCTCGGCCTCGTCGCCCGGTTCCTGGTGACCGAACTGATCGCAGGGGAAGCCCAGCACCACCAGGCCCCGGTCACGATAATCGCGCCACAGCTTTTCCAGGCCCGTGTACTGCGGCGTGAAGCCACACTTCGAGGCCACGTTGACGATCAGCATCGGCTTGCCGCGGAAGTCGGCCAGCGACCGGGTCTGGCCATCGATGTCGACGGCGGAAAAATCGTGGGCGGTGGTCATGGCGGACTCCTCGAAAAAACGCCGATATGAGACACCCGCACGCTGGCCGGGGCAAGCGTTTTTCGCAGGCAGCCGTGCAGCCGGGATACGGATGCGCTAGCCTTGGCCGACGCTTCCGCCGGGGAACACGGAATGCAGCTTTCGCCCCATGCACCCGACGCCGCCTCGATGGCCACCGTCTACCTGCACGTGCGCGTGCTGCTGGGCATGGTGGTCGGCCTGGGCCTGACCCACCTCCTGCGCCACTTCGCCCGCATCATCGAACGCCCGCGCCATTGCCAGATCTACTGGATTCATCTGTGCTGGGCCGCGTTCGTATTTTCATACCTGTTGCTGTTCTGGTGGTGGGAATTCCGCCTGTCGCACCTGGTCCGCTGGAACTTCAACCTCTATTTCTTCATCGCGCTGTACGCATTGATGCAGTACCTGCTGTGCGCGCTGATCTTCCCGGAGAACCTGGACGGCTACGCCAGCTATCGCGATTACTTCTACGAGCGGCGCCGGTGGTTCTTCGGCCTGCTGGCGCTGGTGTTCGCGGTCGACTTCCTCGACACCTGGATCAAGGGCGAAGCGTATTTCCGCAGCTTCGGCCCGGAGTACGTGTTCCGCAACGTCGCCTACATCGCCGGCAGCCTGATCGCCATGTGGACCCGCAGCCCGCGCTACCACGCCGGTTTCGCGGTGCTGGGCCTGCTCTACCACGTCAGCTGGATCGCACGCGAGTTCGAGACGCTGTAGCGCCGCGCCTGCCACGGAACGGCCCTGTCCGGCACATGCCTTTCGTCACGCGCCCAGGCCCCGGGGCTTGGGTTAGCCTGCCGAAAGCCCTATTTCTGTCAGGAAGCAGCACCCCATGACCACCCGCCTTGCCCTCGCGCTTGCCGCGACCCTCGGACTTGCCATGCCCGCCTACAGCCAGACCCCGGCGCCGGCCGCCACCGAAGCGGCCAAGGCCGCCAATCCCTTCTTCGCCGACAGTCCGTTGCCGCTGCACTACCCGCAGTTCGACAAGATCAAGGACAGCGACTTCGCCCCCGCCTTCGACGCCGGCATGGCCGAGCAGTTGAAGGAAATCGACGCCATCGCCAACGACAGCGCCGCGCCGAGCTTCGACAACACCATCCTGGCGATGGAAAAGAGCGGTCGCGTGCTCGACCGCGCCCAGACCGTGTTCTACAACCTGGTCAGTGCCGACACCAACGACACCCGCGAGAAGCTCCAGGCCGACTATTCCGGCAAGTTCGCCGCGCACCGCGACGCCATCTATCTCAACGGCAAGCTGTTCGCCCGCATCCAGAAGCTGTACGACCAGCGCGCCGGCCTGGGCCTGGACGCCGAGGGCGTGCGCCTGATCGAGAAGTACCACACCGACTTCGTCCGCGCGGGCGCCAAGCTGTCCGACGCCGACAAGGCCAGGCTCAAGGACATGAACGCCCAGTTGGCCCAGTTGGGCACCCGGTTCAGCCAGAACGTGCTGGCCGAGGTCAATGATTCGGCCGTGGTGGTCGACGACGTCAAGCAGCTCGATGGCTTGACCGACCAGCAGATCGCCGCCGCCGCGGATGTCGCCAAGGCGCGTGGCCTGGCCGGCAAATACGTGCTTACCCTGCTCAACACCACCGGCCAGCCGGTGGAGTCGCAGCTGACCGATCGCGCGCTGCGCCAGCGCCTGCATGAGGCCTCGGTATCGCGCGGCAGCCGCGGCGGCAAATACGACAACCGCGAACTCATCTCGACCATCATGAAGCTGCGCGCCGACCGCGCGAAGCTGCTGGGCTACCCGGATCACGCCACCTACGTGCTGGAGGACGAGACCGCCAAAACGCCGCAGGTCGTCAACGCCATGCTCGGCCAGTTGGCGCCGGCCGCGGTCGCCAACGCCAGGCGCGAGGCCGCCGATCTGCAGGCGATGATCGACCAGGAGCAGAAAGCCAAGGGCCAGCCGACGTTCCAGTTGGAGCCGTGGGACTGGTCGTTCTACAGCGAGAAGGTACGCACCGCCAAGTTCAACTTCGACGAAGCGCAGCTCAAGCCCTACTTCGAACTGACCAACGTGCTGGAAAACGGCGTGTTCTACGCCGCCAACCAACTCTACGGCCTGACCTTCAAGAAGCGCACGGATCTGCCGCTGTACCACCCGGACACCACCGTGTACGACGTGTACAACGCCGACGGCAGCCAGTTGGCGATCTTCATCGCCGACATGTACGCGCGCGACTCCAAGCGCGGTGGCGCGTGGATGAACTCGTACGTGTCGCAGTCGGGCCTGACCGGCTTCAAGCCGGTGGTCGCCAACCACCTCAACATTCCCAAGCCGCCGGCCGGCCAGCCGACCTTGCTGACCTGGGACGAGGTGACCACCGCGTTCCACGAATTCGGCCACGCCCTGCACGGCATGTTCTCCAACGTGAAGTACCCCTACTTCAGCGGCACCAGCGTGCCGCGCGACTTCGTCGAGTACCCCTCGCAGGTCAACGAAATGTGGGCCGACTGGCCGTCGGTGCTGAAGAACTACGCCAAGCACTACCAGACCGGCGAACCCATGCCGCAGGCGCTGCTGGACAAGGTCATCGCCGCCTCCAAGTTCAACCAGGGCTTCGCCACCACCGAATATCTGGGCGCGGCCATGCTGGACCAGCGCTGGCACCAGATCGGCGCCGACAAGGTGCCGGCCGCCGACGGCGTGATGAAGTTCGAAGCCGATGCCCTGGCCGCCGACAAGATCGACTACAAGCCGGTCCCGCCGCGCTACCGCACGCCCTACTTCAGCCACATCATGGGCGGCTACTCGGCCGGCTACTACGCCTACATCTGGTCCGAGGTGCTGGATGCCAACAGCGTGGAATGGTTCAAGCAGCACGGCGGCCTGACCCGCGAAAACGGCGACCACTTCCGCAAGACCCTGCTCTCGCGCGGCGGCAGCGTGGACGCGATGAAACTCTTCCACGACTTCGCCGGCCACGACCCGAAGATCGAACCCCTGCTGGAAAAGCGCGGACTCACCGCCCCCGGCAAGTAATCGCAACCGTCCTCGTCGCAACAGCCATCACGCCACCTTCGGGTGGCGTGATGGTGTGTGGCTTTGGAAACCAATCCGGCGTATCGATGCTCGGCTTCCGTTGTTTCCTTGGCATCGCTCAAGGCGCGCGCCCGCTTCGCATGGTTTCCAGAACGTGCGACCACGCTCGGCAGACATTGGATGCGCCTCC
>Ga0180217_1003580_pt1 | contig 12996 bp, 12 predicted proteins | sample eDN3rd37CBELigOP_FD_128521 | JGI IMG/M metagenome (GOLD analysis project Ga0180217, IMG submission 128521) | Enriched Organic Plus compost microbial communities from Emeryville, California, USA - eDNA 3rd pass 37_C BE-Lig OP (version 2) (version 2) ... | reverse complement strand
GGGGCCGGGGCCGCCGGCGCGGCGGCCCCGGCTCACGTGCGCACGCTGAGGACAGCGTGCTTGCGCAGAGCGTCGTGCTCGCGATCGGTGCGCGCACGGTTCTGCTCCAGGAGCAGGGTGCGTGCCTCGGTGTCGCGTGCGGTGTGGGTCCGGCGGGCGCTGCGCAGCAGCAGCCACAGACCGACCCGCAGCTCCAGCCTGTCGAGCGGCGAGAGCCGCGCGACGTCGGAGAGCGACGCCGACAGGATCGCATCGGTATCGGGAGGACGAACGCGGGCGAGCGTGTCGTTCATGATGATCTCTTTCCGAAGGAGCCTCGGTCGAGGCAGGGCGGGATGGATGCCCGAAGCGGGCGCGGAGGCGCGCGAAGATGCGCGCGAGTGGGAGGGGCTCAGCAGGAGGAGGGCCGCGCGGCGGTCCGCGAGCATGCGGAGAGCACGGGGCGAGGCGCCCGATGGGCAGAGTCCTCCTGCGCGGCTGGTGTCAGCCCGCAGCGCAGAGTGCAGCGCCGAAGGAGACAGTCACCGGAGCGACCCCTCCGAACGGGGTGTGCGTGGCCGGGGCAATGCCGACTGCGATCATGTGCATCATCGGTGACCTCCTTTCGACTTCGACGCGAGGAGTCACGTTAGCGCCGACCTGATACGCACGTCAAGGACTTCTCCGAGATTCATGTGAAAACGGATGCGGCGCGCCTGAGCGCTTCGCGATGGGGAGGGCGCGGCGCCGCATCCGTCACGCCTCGGCTCGCCTGCGCGGGACCGCGCGCCCGCTCAGGTACCTTTGAGCGGTAGTCCGACGGGTGGAGGGGCATTCATGCACCTGAAGAGCGTGACGCTCAAAGGGTTCAAGTCGTTCGCCCAGCCGACCACCTTCGCGTTCGAGCCCGGCGTGACGTGCATCGTCGGTCCCAACGGATCGGGCAAGTCGAACGTCGTCGACGCGCTCGCATGGGTCATGGGCGAGCAGGGCGCCAAGACCCTGCGCGGCGGCAAGATGGAGGACGTCATCTTCGCCGGCACCGCGACGCGCGGGCCGCTCGGCCGCGCCGAGGTGCAGCTCACGATCGACAACAGCGACGGCGCCCTCCCGATCGAGTACTCCGAGGTCACGATCAGCCGCACGCTCTTCCGCAACGGCACGAGCGAGTACGCGATCAACGGCGAGAACTGCCGTCTGCTCGACGTGCAGGAGCTCCTGAGCGACTCCGGCCTCGGTCGCGAGATGCACGTCATCGTCGGCCAGGGCCGGCTCGACAGCGTGCTGCAGGCGACGCCGGAGGACCGCCGAGGGTTCATCGAGGAGGCCGCAGGCATCCTCAAGCACCGGCGCCGCAAGGAGAAGACCGTCCGCAAGCTCGAGGCGATGGAGGCGAACCTCACGCGGCTGAACGACCTCGCCGGTGAGCTGCGGCGTCAGCTCAAGCCCCTGGGCCGCCAGGCCGAGATCGCGCGGGAGGCGGCCACCATCGCCGCGATCGTGCGAGACGCGAAGGCGCGCCTGCTCGCCGACGAGATCGTCGCCCTGCGGGAGCAGCTCTCGGCGCACGCACGCTCCGAACAGGAACGCACCGCCGAGCGGCTCGTGCTGCAAGACGAAGCCCAGAACGTCCGGGCGCGCATCGAGCGGCTCGAGCGCGAGCAGCAGTCCGAGGCGGTCGACGAGGCCCGGCGCGTGCTGCACGGACTCGAGCGCGTGCAGGAGCGGCTGCGCGGGCTGTACACGCTCGCCGGTCAGCGCCTCGCGCTGCTGGGTGACAGCGAGCAGGACGATGTCGGCGAGCACACGAGCGTGACGCAGGCGACGATCGACGAGGCGCGCGCCGAGGTCGACGAGATCGCCGCCGGACTCGGCGCCGCCGAGGACGCGGCGGCAGAGGCGGCGCGCGAGGTCACACGCGCGCGGGCAGAGCTCGACGCGCTCGACGCCGACATCGCCGCGCAGAGCGCGCTCGTCTCGGAGCACGACATGCGCATCACCGCGCTTCGCGGAACGGCGGAGGCCGCGGCATCCGCTCTCGCCGCCGTCCGGACGGCCGTCGAGCGGCAGCAGAAGGCGCTCGACGCGGCCCTCGCCCGCCGCGGAGAGGCGGAGGAGGCGCTCTCGGGCCTCGACCCCGACCTGCAGCCCGAAGGCTCGTCGGCCGAGTACGCGTCGGCGTACGAGCGAGCACAGCGCGAAGCCAACGACGCGGAGGCGCAGGTCGCCGGGCTGCGCGAGCGACTGCACGCGGCGGAGCGCGAGGTCGAGGCGCTCACGGCGCAGACGGCGGCGCTGAGTCGGGCGCTCGACGTGCAGAACGGGGCATCCGCCCTCATCGCGGAGGGGCACGCGGGCCTGCGCGGTCTCGTGGGCGATGCGGTGCAGGTCAAGCCCGGCTTCGAGGCGGCGATCGCTGCGGTGCTCGGGCCCCGTGCCGAGGGGGTTCTCGTCGAGGGACGCGACGACGCGTTCGCGCTCGCCGAGCGGGTGCGCGAGTCGGATGCGGGTGTGGTCGACATGGTCATCGCGGATGCCGGGTCGACGGCACCGGCGTTCCCGCGCCTGCCCGGCGTCGTGCCCGCGCGTGACGTCGTGACCGCGCCCGAGGGCGTGCTCGGACTCCTGTCGTACGTCGTCATCGCCGACGACCTCCACGCCGCGCGCAAGGCCGGGCCGGCCCTCGCAGACGCCGAGGTCGGCGGGCCGATCACCGTCGTGACGCGAGCGGGTGAGGTCTGCACCGAGCACTCACTCCGCGCCGGGGCGGGTGCGTCGCGGTCGCGCCTCGAGCTGTCTGCAGAGCGCGACGCGGCCGCGGAGAGACGAGACGAGATCGCCGTCGTGGCGGACTCGCTGCGCGAAGCGCTCGCGGATGCGACGAAGGAGCTGGAGAGCGCTCGCAAGCGAACGAAGACCGCGCTCGAGACCCTACGCGCCCACGACGCGGCGCTCGCCGCGCACACCGAGCAGGTCAACCGGGCGACAGTCCGCCACGAGGCGGCGGTCGCCGAATGCGAGCGCCTGTCCGCAGGACTCGCACAGGCGCAGGCGGCGGTCGCGGATGCCGAGGCCTCCGCGCGCGTCGCCGACGAGCAGCTCGCGGCGGCCCTCGAAGCGCCGCGCCCTATCCTCGACGCATCGGCGCGCGAGGGGGTGCTCGCGGCGCTCGAAGAGGCCCGCGACGCCGAGATGCGCGCACGCCTCGACGTCGAGACCCTGCGCGAGCGCATCCGCGCGGGTGAGGCGCGTGTCGCGCAGCTCGAGCGCCAACGCGAACGGGAGCGCGAGGCGGCAGCCGCTGCCGCGCGCCGCGCGGTCATCCGCCGCGCGCAGCGCGAGCTCGCCGAGCAGGTCGTGTCGCAGCTTCCGGCCGTGCTCGACTCGGTCGATCGATCGGTGACGCAGGCGCGCGTCGAGCTCGCCACCGCCGAGTCGGAGCGCACCGCGGTGACGACCGAGCTCGCCGAGCTGCGCCGTCAGGAGGCGGGCGTGCGCGAGCGGCTCGCGCGCCTCACCGAGAGCGTCCACGGCCTCGAGCTGCAGATCCACGAGAAGCGCCTGCACATCACGGGGCTGCTCGAACGGGCAGAGTCCGAGCTCGGCCTCGACGAAAATATTCTTGTTTCGGAATACGGGCCTGACCAGCCCGTTCCTGTGGATGACGGACCGAGCGCGGTCGAGTCGGACGAAGAGGATGCGGATGCGGCATCCGATGCTCAGCCTGCCGCCGAGCCGTACGACCGGGCGCGCCAGAAGCGCCGTCTGCACGAGGCCGAGCGCAAGCTCGCGCAGCTCGGACGTGTGAACCCTCTCGCCCTCGAGGAGTTCGCCGCACTCGAGCAGCGGCACAAGTTCCTCACCGAGCAGCTCGCCGACCTCACGCAGACGCGCAAGGACCTGCTCACCATCATCGAGGAGCTCGACGAGCGCATGCAATCGATCTTCCTCACGGCGTTCGAAGACACGAAGGCGGCGTTCGGGGAGGTGTTCCCGGTGCTCTTCCCCGGCGGCAGCGGGTCGATCTCGCTCACCGATCCCGACTCGCCCCTCACGACCGGCATCGAGGTCTCGGTGCGTCCCGTCGGCAAGAAGATCGAGCGGCTGTCGCTCCTGTCGGGCGGCGAGCGCTCGCTCGCGGCGGTCGCGCTGCTCGTCGCGATCTTCAAGGCGCGGCCGAGCCCCTTCTACATCCTCGATGAGGTCGAGGCGGCGCTCGACGACGCGAACCTCGGCCGACTTCTCGGCGTGTTCGAGCAGCTGCGCGAGACGAGCCAGCTCATCGTGATCACTCACCAGAAGCGCACGATGGAGATCGCCGACGCGCTGTACGGCGTCTCGATGCGGCAGGACGGCGTCTCGGCCGTCGTCGGCCAGCGCGTGCGCGAGCGCGCAGCGTCCTGACGCGGCATCCGGGTCGGCTCACGCAGGCGGTGCGCCACCGAGCACGATCGATCCCCGAGTGAACGGCGGCAGGCGCCACGTGTGAGTCACGCGGCACGTGGTCGATCCCGTGACACCGCGGAACCCGCGCAGATGGCCGCCCGCGAAGTGCTCCTGCTCCGGCGTGAGGTCGAGCGGCGGCGGCACGAGACTGTGCGGGATCGTCGACGAGAGGAAGGACCATTTCTGCGGCGGCATGTAGTGCGACAGGAACGTCGTGAGGAAGTCCGCCGCGAGCGGTCGCATGAGCGAGCACGGTCCGCGGAACCGCTCACCGCACGAGGTCGCGCCCGGGCGGAAGTAGTCCCAGTGCTCGCCGTCCTGGAAGACCACCTCGTGCCGCGCGCCGATGACCGCGTCGAGCACGCTGTGGCTCGCGCCGCCGAGGTTGGCGAACAGGTCGCTGGATCCCGTTCCCCACATGAACAGCGACGCGACGTCGAGGTCGAGCGGTCGCGGCGGAACCGCTGGCCATTCGAGCCAGCCGCCGCTAAGCGACGCGAATGCCGACAGCGACTGCTGCGCGCGAAGTGACGTGGCGACCAGCCCACCGAGCAGCGCTCCCCACGAGTGACCGGCGACGGCGGTCATGGGTCGCGGCAGCAGTTCGCCGCGGTGCTGCCACGTCGTCCGCATCCACTCGACGGCGCGCATCGCGGTCGTGAAGTCGGCATTCTGACCGAAGGGCGCCTGGCTGGTGAGCTTCGGCACGATCACGACGAAACCGCTCCGGGCGAGCTGCGAGGGCACGAGGCCCCACCGCAGGTGGTGCGCTGGGCCTCCGTCCGATTCATCACATTGGCCGTGGAGGAACAGCACGACGGGATAGCGCCCGACGCCGGTGAGCATCGGAGCGTTCTGCGGCGAGCCTTCGAGCGACGGATAGAACACCCGCGCAGGACTGAGGAGGCCCTCGTGCGTGTCGTGATCGGTGAACCCGTAGAAGACGGGAGCCATGACGCTCGGCTGCCACTGCTGCGGCGATCGCGGGTCGAGCACCCCGCCGGTGATCGGGGCGCGGAGGTCCTTCAGGATGTCGAGCAGGCGACGGAAGCGGGCGCGTGTCTCGGGATCGAAGCCGAGTTGCTCGAGCGCTGCGTCGGGCCCCTTCGTGCGACGAGTCAGCGATCGCGCGAGTCGCGTGATCTCGACGAGCTCCGCCGGGGATTCGGTGTCGTGCTCTGGGCGCTCTGTCCGCTCCGGAGGCGTGTAGGCGTCCCATACGTCGTCGTCGTTCATGTGGACTTCCGATTCTCGTGTCGGTGGTTCCATCGGTCCGCGCGTCACTGACAGAGAGGGTGTTCGCCGCCGGCAGATACGAGTGCGCGGGTTCGCGCCCTGCGCCCGCCCTAGGCTGGAGGCATGGCGGAGAACTCCTGGTCGCTCGGCCGCGCCCTGCGCGGCATGTTCGTGAAGCCGACGATCGACGAGACGACGTGGGATGACCTCGAGACAGCGCTGATCACGGCGGACTTCGGTCCCGACATCACCGAGCGCATCGTCGAGGAGCTCCGCGACAAGGTCGACCGCTACCGCACGACCGACCCGCGTGACCTCAAGCGCATGCTCGTCGAGACGCTCGAGGACCACTTCGCGAAGTTCGACACGACGCTCAAGCTCACCGAGCGACCCGCGGTGGTGCTCGTGGTGGGCGTGAACGGGGTGGGCAAGACCACGACGATCGGAAAGTTCGCGAAGTTCCTCCAGCGCTACGGCCGGTCGGTCGTCGTCGGGGCTGCCGACACGTTCCGCGCCGCCGCGGTCGACCAACTCGCCACATGGGCGGAGCGAGGCGGCGCCGCGATCGTTCGCCCCCAGCAGGAGGGTCAGGATCCGGCATCCGTCGCCTACCAGACCATCGAGTACGCCAAGCGCACCGGGACCGAGATCGTCCTCGTCGACACCGCGGGCCGTCTGCACACCAAGGGCGGGCTCATGGACGAGCTCAGCAAGATCCGCCGCGTCATCGAGAAGCAGGCCCCGATCAGCGAGGTGCTCCTCGTGCTCGACGCCACCACGGGGCAGAACGGCGTCATGCAGGCGCAGGCGTTCCTCGAGCACGCCGGCGTCACGGGACTGGTCATCACGAAGCTCGACGGCTCGGCGAAGGGCGGCTTCGTCCTGGCCGTCCAAGAGCGCACGGGCATCCCCGTGAAGCTGCTCGGACAGGGTGAGGGCATCGGCGATCTCACGGGCTTCACACCCCACGTCTTCGCCGCCTCGCTCGTCGAATAGGGGTCCTTCGCCGACCGATCCCCGACGCGTTTCCTCCCACGGGTGCGTCGGACTATCGCACCGGGCGAGAGGCTGGTTTCATGGGGGCTATGGCGATCGAGCACGACTTCTTCGGCCTTCTCGAGTCGGGGCCGGACGGGTCGATCTTCTGGTCCGAGAACGTGGAGCTCGGAGACCAGACGGTCACGGTCGACCTGACCGCTCCCGACCAGGACGACGTGTCCGAAGCGGCCCTCGACGTGGCCGCGGCGCTCATCTCGTCGCTCGAGGCGATCGATCGCAGCGCGCGCAACGCGATGGTGAACGAGCTCGGAGACCGCACGAGCGAGGTCACCGAGTACATCCTCCAGCAGCAGGAGACGCTCGGCGACGACCTGCAGGACATGCTCGTCGACATCTCCGGCGACACGCACATCGACGTCATCCGGTCGCTTCAGCTCATGAGCATGACGATCCTCGCCGACGAGCACGGCGGCGCCGACCCGTTCGCGGTGCTCGAGTACGCACTCGATCCGGATGCCACAGACGACGTGCTGCTCGTCAATCTCGACTCCGGGGGCGACGTGCTCACGGTGACGAGCGCCGACTAGACCGCCTGCGCGAACGACGCCCCTTCCGCGACGATGTCGCGCGCGAGGTGGGCGAGGTGCGGCGGAATGTCGCGGCCCTTCGCGATCATCGAGGTCGCCCACAGCCGCCCCGCGCGGTACGACGAGCGCACGAGCGGTCCGGCCAACACGCCCAGGAACCCGATTCGCTCGGCCTCCTCCTTGAACTCCACGAACTCCTGCGGCTTGACCCACCGGGCGACCGGCAGGTGGCGCGGCGTCGGACGCAGATACTGCGTGATCGTGATGATGTCGGTGCCGGCGTCGTGCAGGTGCTGCAGCGCCTGCACGACCTCTTCGGGCTCCTCGCCCATGCCGAGGATGAGGTTCGACTTCGTGATGAGCCCCGCGTCGCGGGCGCGCGTGAGCACGCCGAGCGAGCGGTCGTAGCGGAACGCCGGCCGGATGCGCTTGAAGATCCGCGGAACGGTCTCGACGTTGTGTGCGAACACCTCGGGGCGGCTGTCGAACACCTCGTCGAGGAGTGCGGGCTCGCCGTTGAAGTCGGTCGCGAGGATCTCGACGCCCGTGCCGGGGTTCTGCGCGTGGATCCGCCGCACCGTCTCGGCGTGCAGCCACGCCCCTCCGTCGGCGAGATCGTCGCGCGCGACGCCCGTGACGGTCGCGTACCGCAGCTGCATCCGCTGCACGCTCTCGGCGACACGCCGGGGCTCGTCGGTGTCGTACTCGGCAGGCTTGCCGGTGTCGATCTGGCAGAAGTCGCACCGGCGGGTGCACTGCGAGCCGCCGATGAGGAAGGTCGCCTCGCGGTCCTCCCAGCACTCGTAGATGTTCGGGCACCCGGCCTCCTGGCACACCGTGTGGAGCTCCTCGCTCTTCACGAGCGAGTGCAGAGCCTGGTACTCCGGGCCGAGCTTCGCCTTCGTCTTGATCCACTCGGGCTTGCGCTCGATGGGCGTCTGGGCGTTGCGAACCTCGATGCGCAGCATCCGGCGGCCCTCGGGAGACGTGGCGCTCACGCGGTCACCCCCGCGTACTCGGCGGCGAAGACCCTCGAGACCGTGTCGACGATGTCGGCGGGCGACACGTGGGCTCCCGCGACCTCGCTCACCGTCGTCACGCCCGCGTCGGTGATGCCGCACGGGATGATCCCTCGGAACGCCGCGAGCGAGTTGTCGCAGTTCACCGCGAACCCGTGCATCGTGACGCCGCGCTCGACGCGCACGCCGATCGCGGCGACCTTGTCCTCGGAGAGGGGCCGGTGCGCCCACACGCCGCTGCGGCCCTCGACCTGGTGGCCGTCGACGCCGTGCTCGCGCAACACCTCGATGAGCAGCCGCTCGAGTCGTCGGACGTGTGCGACGACGTCGACCGGCTCGGGGAGGCGCACGATGGGGTAGCCGACGAGCTGGCCCGGGCCGTGCCACGTGATCTTGCCTCCGCGGTCGACGTCGATCACGGGAGTGCCGTCGACGGGCCGCTCGTGCGGCTCGGTGCGCTTGCCCGCGGTGTACACGGACTCGTGCTCGAGGAGGATGAGGCTGTCGGGCCTCTCGCCCGCGACGACGTCCGCATGGATGCGGCGCTGCAGGTCCCATCCCTCCAGGTACGGGATGTAGTCGGGAGCGAGCCCCGCGGGCAGGATCTCGAGCATCGTGCTCCTTCGCTCGTGGCATTATTGGATCGCGTCTAACAATACGTCACGATGCGTCGAAGGCGAGCGGGACGGCACGCCCTTGCGTCACGCGTCCGCGGCGAGCCGATCGCGGGATACGCCCCACTGCGCCTCGAGCGCCGTCCACCCGGAGCGCGTGATGCGCAACCCTCGTCCCTCCGGTATGCGCGCGACCCAGCCCGCCTCGAGGAAGCGCGCGGCCACGGCGGCCCCGAGCGCACCCGCGAGGTGGGCGCGGCGCTCGGTCCAGTCGGCGCATCGGCGGGCGATGCGCCGACGCGACGGCAGGGAATCCAGGTCGATGCCGCGCTCGGCGAACGCTGCCGGTGCGGCGGATGTCGGTGCGAGGTCGGCCTCGTCGAGCCATCCGGCTTCGATCATCGCGTCGGTGAGCGCGACCCCGAGCCGACCGGCGAGGTGGTCATAGCAGAACCGCGCCTGTGCGAGCGCGCGCGCGTCGCGAGACTGCCGGTACGTGACCGTGGGAGCGTCCGGACAGAGGTTCCCCAAGTGTTCGAGGCCCGACGCGACGGCTCCGTCGGCGAGCCGGTAATACCTGCGCCGACCGCGCGGTGTGCACGTCACGAGCCCGGCGTCGGCAAGGACGGCGAGGTGCTCGGATGCCGTTGCCGGCGACACTCCCGCCGCGGAGGCGAGCTCGCTCGCGGGCCGCGACGAGCCGTCCATCAGGGCGTTGATCATGTCGGACCTCGCGGGCGTCGCGAGGGCGCGGCCGATCACGGTGAAGTCCTTCGCCATGCATCCGAAGCTAGTCCTGCACAGTTCGGCGCGGGCCGAAACGATCTCGATCTATCGTCGCGGCATGACAGAGCACACCTACCGCGCACTCACGACGTGGACCGGGTCGACGGACGGTCCGTATACCGCGTACGACCGGACCCACACGGTGTCCACGCCCCCCGCCGAGGCGTCGTTGCGGCTGAGCGCCGATCCCGCGTTCCGCGGGGACGGGAGGCTCGTGAACCCCGAGCAGCTCCTCGTCGCGGCGGCGAGTTCGTGCCAGCTGCTGTCGTTCCTCGCCGTGGCGAACCGCTCCGGGATCGAGGTCGTCCGGTACGTCGACGACGCCTGCGGCGTGATGGACCTCGCGGATGCGCCGGCGCGCATCGGCTCGATCGTGCTCGCCCTCACCGTGCACGTCGCGCCGGGCACCGACCACGCCGAGGTCATCGCGGCGGCGCATCGCGCGCACGAGACGTGTTACATCGCGAACTCGCTCAACGCACGGATCTCGCTCCAGGTCACCGTAGTCGACGCGGTGCCGTCGGGGGCGGTGTCGTCATGAGCGGCTTCGTCGACCTCGGCATCGAGCTTCCGGCACGTCCCGGGGCGCTCGCGGACTTCGGAGCCGCGCTCGGCGCCGCAGGAGTGAGTCTCGAGGGCGGCGGGGTCTTCACGCACGGCGGCGTCGGCGTCGCGCACTTCCTCGTCGCCGACGGCGACCGTGCCGTCTCCGCCCTCGCATCGGCGGGACTCGGGCGCGCGACAGCGTCGCCGACCGTGATGCTGCGCCTCGACCAGGGGACGCCGGGCCAGCTCGGCCGGTTCACGCGGCGTGTGGCGGACGCAGGCATCGACATCCTCGTCCAGTACAGCGACCACGAGGGGCGCCTCGTCCTCGTCGTCCCGCCCGAACGCCATGAGGAGTGCGTCGAGATCGCGTGCCGGTGGGACACGGAGCGGCCCGCTCGTCCGCAGTGAGAATCGCTGCGGCCTGCGCCGCCGCGCTGTCTAATCTGGACGGATGGCGCCATCCGACTCCGCATCCCGCACCGGACGTCCCCGCGCGTCCTCCCGCGAGACCCTTGCCGAGGCCGCGTGCGAGCTCTTCCTCGAACGGGGCTACGCCGAGACCTCGGTCTCCGACATCACGACGCGCGCCGGTGTCAGTCGCTCGAGCTTCTTCAATTACTTCGCCTCGAAGGGCGACATCCTGTGGGCCGCGTTCGACGAGCGCATCGACGCGGCCGCGAGCGCGCTCACGGTCGGCGACGAGCCGGTGCGTTCCATCCTCGAGGCCATCGCCGACGGGTTCGCCCCCGACAGCCTCGCGCTCGCGATCGCGAACGCCGACGCGATGGGCATCGCCGATGAGCTGGTTCGCGAGCGCGGCGTGCGGCAGGCGCGCCTCGCGCGCGCGATCGCCGACCGCCTCGCGCGCACGGGCGCGGATCGCCTGACCGCCGAGGTGCAGGCTGCCGGGCTCGCGGGCGCCGTGCTTGCGGCGGTGTGGGAATGGGCGGATGCCGGACCCGGCCGCACCCGGCTCGGCGAGTTCCTCGCGCGGGCCCTCGACGCCGCGTCGCGCGGTGTGCCCGTCGCCTCGCGCGGCGACGTGCGCCAATTGCGGGTCGTGGCCCGCGCCGAGGACTTCGAGGAAGCGCTCGCGTTCTATCGCGACGTCGTCGGCATGCCGCAGGCCGAGGCGTACGAGGCGGACGGCGGCGCGCGCGTCGCGATCCTCGACGCAGGGCGCGCGACCCTCGAACTCTCGAACCCGGCGCAGGTGGACTTCATCGACCGGGTCGAGACCGACGGCGGCCGCAGCGACCGCATCCGCATCGCCCTCGAGGTCGACGACACGGCGGCGGTACAGGAACGACTCGCGGATGCCGGCGCCGAGGTCGAGGCATCCGCTCGCGTCACCCCGTGGAGATCGCTCAACGCACGCCTGCGCGGAAAAGCCGACCTGCAGCTCACGCTCTTCCAGGAGTTCGGGCCCGAGCCGCAGAGCGGCGACGCGGGTTCGCTCGCGTAAACTTGCCGGATCATGGCTACCTTCGGCACGCTCTCCGATCGGCTCACCGAGACCTTCCGCAACCTCCGCACCAAGGGCAAGCTCTCGCCCGCGGACGTCGACGGCACGGTCCGCGAGATCCGGCGTGCGCTCCTCGACGCCGACGTCGCGCTTCCGGTCGTCAAGGACTTCACCGCGAAGGTGCGCGAGCGGGCACTCGGCGACGAGGTCAACCGCGCGCTGAACCCCGCCCAGCAGGTCGTGCAGATCGTCAACGAGGAGCTCGTCGCGATCCTCGGCGGCGAGCAGCGCCGCCTCCGGTTCGCGAAGAACCCCCCGACCGTGATCATGCTCGCCGGTCTCCAGGGCTCCGGCAAGACGACGTTCGCAGGCAAGCTCGCGCGCCAGCTCGAGAAGGAGGGGCACACGCCGCTGCTCATCGCGGCCGACCTCCAGCGCCCGAACGCCGTCAACCAGCTGCAGGTCGTCGCCGAGCGCGCGGGCGCCGCGATCTACGCGCCCGAGCCGGGCAACGGCGTCGGCGACCCCGTCAAGGTCGCGCGCGACGGTGTCGAGGTCGCGCGTCGGCAGCAGCACGACGTCGTCATCATCGACACTGCCGGCCGCCTCGGCGTCGACGCGGAGCTCATGAAGCAGGCCGCTGACATCCGCAAGGCGACCGACCCCGACGAGGTCCTGTTCGTCATCGACGCGATGATCGGTCAGGACGCCGTCAACACCGCGAGGGCCTTCCAGGAAGGCGTCGACTTCACCGGCGTCGTGCTCTCGAAGCTCGACGGCGACGCCCGCGGTGGTGCTGCGCTGTCCGTGGCATCCGTCACCGGTCGCCCCATCATCTACGCGTCGACCGGCGAGGGACTCGACGACCTCGAGCCGTTCCACCCCGACCGCATGGCGTCGCGCATCCTCGACCTCGGCGACATCCTCACCCTCATCGAGCAGGCGCAGGCCGCGTTCGACGAGGAGGAGGCGCGCAAGGTCGCCGACAAGCTCGCGAGCGAGCAGTTCACGCTCGAGGACTTCCTCGAGCAGATGCAGCAGATGCGCAAGATGGGCTCGATGAAGAAGATGCTCGGGATGCTCCCGGGCATGGGCCAGATGAAGCAGCAGCTCGACGACTTCGACGAGCGCGAGATCGACCGCACCGAGGCGATCATCCGCTCGATGACCCCCGCCGAGCGCCGCAACACCAAACTGCTGAACGGCTCCCGCCGTCTGCGGATCGCACGCGGCTCGGGCATGACCGTGACCGACGTGAACCAGCTCGTGCAGCGCTTCGAGCAGGCCGCGAAGATGATGAAGACCGTCGCGCGCGG
>Ga0180217_1003576_pt1 | contig 13005 bp, 9 predicted proteins | sample eDN3rd37CBELigOP_FD_128521 | JGI IMG/M metagenome (GOLD analysis project Ga0180217, IMG submission 128521) | Enriched Organic Plus compost microbial communities from Emeryville, California, USA - eDNA 3rd pass 37_C BE-Lig OP (version 2) (version 2) ... | reverse complement strand
TCGTGCGCCCGGAGCAGGTGGCCGAAATCGGAAAGCGCCATCCCGAACTCGGGCGGCTGCGCCTCGTGGTGACCCGCGAGGGGGAGGCCGACGTCATGACCCTCAAGGCCGAAGCCTCGAGCCCCTCCGCAGCGCTGGCCGAGGCTATCGCCGCAACCTTGCGCGCGGTCACCAAGCTGGGCGGCAAGGTGGAACTGGTCGCCAGCGGATCGCTGCCCAATGATGGCAAGGCGATCGCGGACGAACGCACTTAATCTCGAACGCTCGATCGACAACACGGCAGGGCTTGAGACTGCGCGCGATCGCTTGCCCTTAATCCCTGCTAACAGCGATATGAACAGGGAATCTTCCGATTTTTGGGTATCAGAAGTCGGATCAACATGCGAAAGACCTCTGCCCCACGCGAACTTTCGGAAAAATTCCCTAAACATCAGAGCAGGGAAAGTGCACCGACTCATCAAGGAATCGACCGAGAATGCAGGGATTTCTGGATTCCTGCCGTCCTGCACATGTTTCCGTCTGGAAGAAGACGCCCCGTCTACTCTCTTAGTACCCCTTGACAACTAAGTAAGGGGAGCGAGTCGTCGTCGCTGGGATTATCTCATTGGCAGTAGGTGGTTTTGGCCTGTCCGCTCTGTTTCCACGCTTACACTGGTTTTTGGCAGGGCCCCGAAATGTCCGCCTTCAATGCGGCAGGCCTAGAGGCGTCACGTTCAGCTGTTCCGGACTTGTCGCTGGAGAGGTGTCTCGAAGCAGCATAAGTCCTACTAACCCTACGACAGAGCTGAACATGATATAATAGACAGGCACCATACGATCCCCGGTCACGCTTATGACCCAAGTGATTACAAACGGCGCTAATCCGCCAAAAAGCAGCACTGCGAGATTGAAAACCAGAGATAGGGCCGTGGTTCGCACACCGACCGGAAACACCTCCGTCATTAATGCCGGCACTGGCCCCCACAAAAACGCAATCGCGCTACATCCTAGCACTTGGAAGAGAATCAGATTTTCCGGCGAGGGACTGTCGAGCAGTCTGCTCACGAAGGTATAGGTGATAACATTATAGACGATTACTGCGGGGATCATCACCGCTCGCCGGCTCCATCGGTCGGATAGGTAGCCCGCCAGTGGGCACAGACCAATGATTAGAACTGTAGAAACAACGGCGCTGAATTGAACGCCTCCCATACTGAGATGCAGCACGCGCATCGCATAGATTGGCACGTAAATAATCACGACGTACTGAGAGACCGTTATCAAAACGACGATGCAGAAAACTGCCAATAGCTCTCGGCTATGACGGCTTAGCGCCTCCTTCAAGATCAAATTAACGTCCTGCTTTCGAGTGGATATCATCGAAACGAACTCCGGCGTTTCGTCAATCTTACGCCGAATATAATAGCCGATTGGGCCGACGAGAATTCCCAGCAAGAACGGAATCCGCCATCCCCAAGATTCAAAACGGTCGGTACTCATGCTCGTGGACATCAAGTATCCGAACGCCGCGCCGACTGTATAGGCCAGCGATTGGGAACACATCTGCGCGCTTCCAATTAGACCGCGGCGGTTGGGCGGAGAGAACTCCACCAGCATCGCACTGGCGCTTGGAAATTCTCCCGAAATTGAAAAGCCCTGGATTACGCGAGCGAGGACCATCATCAGGGGCGCCGCAATTCCGATGGAAGCGTAGGTTGGTAGAAGTCCAATTAGGCCGGTGCCCAACGCCATTAGCAAGATCATCAACGAGAGCGCACGTTTGCGGCCATATCTGTCTGCATACACGCCAAGAATGACCCCCCCGATGGGGCGGACGGCGAATGCGATCCCGAAGGTCGCCAATCCCAGCAACAGGGAATTGACGTCATTCACAGCCGGAAAGAATAACTTGGATATCACGGCCGCAAATGTGCCGAAGACCGCAAAGTCAAACCACTCCAATGCATTTCCGAGTATTGACGACACGATCACTTTCCGCAACATTCCCCGCGCGGGCACGTTTCTGGTTGTGCTCTCATAGGACCCTACCCTTTCCACATCCATGTATTGCATGACTACCTCCAGCCTTTTTTGACGCGCTAGCTTAAGTGCCGCGACGGTGGCTTAGCCGTTGCAACGCTAAGGCAGTTCTCTAGGATCTTCGCGATATCAACGGGGTGGTTATTGGATTCCTGCTTGCGCAGTTGTTTCCAAACGCGACCTTTCCAGTACTGTCTTTGCCCAGGTGGGAACTTCCTCAGAAGTCGCTCGAGCTCATCTTGAAGCTCATTGGAGAAAACCCGTTCGAATTCATCGCGTTCGGGACCGAAATCGAACTCTCTGATTTCCTTTTGCGTCGCGCGCAGCGCGCGGCGAGCTTTTTCCGTCGCCGTCGCGTCGACCTCGTCCCCATTGAGAACAACGCCATAAAGCAACGAAGCGGCTTCACGATCGATGTAACCGTCAAGTACGTCCGTCAGAACGCGAGACGGCTCACGATCAAGGGGATTGCCGTATCCGCCTCCGTTTGGTGTTACAATGCGAACGACTTGATGAGGTACGAGCTCTTGAGCTCGGACGATTTTGCCGATCGAATGGGGCTTATCAGTATCGACATCGACGAACGCCTCACCAAGGGTGCCGGCGGAGCCACCTTTTCTTCCCCATGGACGGAAATGGAAACGTTCCATTCCCCGCGCCGTCAGAAGCGATTGGGGTGTGAAGACCTGGAACTCCATCTCGATGCCAAGCCCACCCCGCCACTTGCCCGGAGCTGGAGGCTTAGAGCTGAGCTTATAACCCCTGACCAGAAGCGGCAGCTCTGCTTCAGTCGTTTCCGCTGGGATATTGCGCAGATACCCGGCCGCGAAGTCGGCACCATCCAAACCGTCCTTTACGGGCCGTGCACCAGAACCACCCCACATCGGCTGAATGACATTCACCTTCAGCGCGCCTGTTACAGGGTCGTTTAGGGCGATAAGAACTACTCCGAGCAGCCCGGCGCCCGCAGCGGGGACACGCCGACCAATCTCTGCTGGCGTCGGCTTAATTCCATCCGTAGCGAGCGAAAGCGCGCCGAAGATCATTTCCATGATTCGAACCGTCGTCGCGAAGCGCACGCCGACGGCGACGGTATGTTCCGGATTGAGCAGGCAGCCCTGTGGGATATTGACTGAGACGGGTCTTAGTATGCCTCGATTGATCGGAACGGAGCTGTCAACCGCATAGATGTAGTTGAAAATGCCCGCATTTATAAAATGGTGGTTCTTTCCTAGGGTTGGCATATTGAGCGCGACCTGCAATTGCGCATCCGTGCCTGTGAAATCGAGGTGAATTCCTGTTCCTCTTACCTGCAGGTTCAGCTTGATGCGCGCAGGCGGAAGGTCAGTGCCGTCCAATTCTAGATAGTCGACCATCTCGTAGTCGCCGTCCGGAACGCGACTGATGACTTCTCTCGCTCTCGCCTCGCCATAATCGAGAAGGTCGTCGATGCCCGCGCTCACGCGGTCGATGCCATACCTGTCGATCGTTTCATCGAGCCGACGCTCGGCAACTTCCATGGCAGACAGCATCGCTTGGAGATCGCCGCGGTTATGTCGCGAGATACGACAATTGGCGAGATAAATGCTCATCACATCCCGATTGAGGACACCCGCGTGGTAGAGCTTCGTGATCGGGATGCGTAGGCCCTCTTGATAAATGTCCTGTGCTACAAGCGCGATTGACCCAGGCACCAATCCGCCGATGTCTGACGAATGGATAAATGTCCAGGTGAAACAGATCAGTTTGCCGTCGCGAAAATATGGCTTCAGCAGATGAATATCAGGAAGATGCGTGCAAAGACCGCCCGATGTCTCGTGATCGTTCGATATGATGACGTCACCCGGTTCGAATGAATCAAACGTGCGGATTGCATCTTCCATGAGAGCCGCCACCATGAAGCCGACTCCGATATCGCGTGGATATCCAAAAATCTCTCCTTTGGTCGTGACAAGCGCCTCACCGAAATCCCACGCCTCCTTGATGAAGGGTGTGAATGAAGCCTTGTGGATAATGTGTCCCATCTCGCTGGTGATGCCACTGAAGCGATTGTTTAATATCTCGAGGAACACCTTGTCGGTTCGAGGCGACTTCGATGGCTGCGCAATAGGCATTGCGACGGTCATGCTTTTTCTCCCACAATAGTGCCGAACGCATCGATCGTGCACCGGAAGCCTGGCGGTACAAAAGTCGTCGTGTCGTATTGTTCGATAATCGCCGGCCCCACGAAGGTGTGTCCCCACGTCAGCCCGCTGCGATCGTAGACGGCGGCTACTACCATTTGGTCATCGATATAGATGTCGCGGCAACGATCTATCTTCGGTTGAACCGCATTGCCCTTTACCGGCTCTTCTCGCAGCCTGGGCATTTCTGGCTTCGGTGTGATTCCTACAGCGGTCACTCTGAGATTGATGATCTCTAGAGCGGCATTCGGATCATCGTGCCCGTAGATCGACCGATAGGTCCGGTCGAAGGTTGCTCTCACCTGCTCGACAGCATCCGGCGCTTCGAGGTCCGTCGTTGTAAGATCGACCGTCACCTCAAAGGACTGACCGGCGTATCGCATATCTGCACTATGCACAACCGAGCTGCGCTCAACGTTGATCTTCTCTTCGCGGATCCATCGAAGCGCCCGCTCATCTAGATCCTTGTAAGCGGTACGCATCTCAGCGACGCTGGCATCGGCGTGCAATGGCTCGAGACTGCAATGGAGGCTCAGAATAAAGTCGCTCTTCACGTCTGCGACCAATGCGCCGAGGGCACAAAGAGTGCCCGGCGAGGGTGGGACGAGAACCGTTCGGATACCTACCTCGCGCGCGAGCAGGAACCCATGCGTTGGACCGGCGCCGCCGTAGCAGAGGAGCGCGAAATCAGTGATATCGACGCCTTTTCGCGCCATCAGCGGCACCAACTTCGAATACATGTTCGAGGTAGCGACTCGCAGAATCGCCTCCGCGGCCGCGACGGTAGATAGGTTGAGGTCAGCGCAGAGGGAATTAACGGCGGACGTCGCGGCGTGCCTGTCCAACTTCAGCTTGCCGCCGAGAAAGCGATCCGGATCTATCACTCCCATGGCAACATAGGCGTCAGTAATGGTTGGACGAACCCCGCCCCTACCATAACAAGCGGGTCCAGGTTCAGAACCGCTCGATTCGGGACCTACCTTTAAGACGCCGCTCGAATCCGTCCATGCAATTGACCCACCTCCGGCACCAATCGATGACAGGTCGACCGCGGGCATAACGACGTCAAAATCGCCGATCTGACAAGAATTGGCGAACCGAATATCATTTTCGATGATCGCGACCTCTGTGCTGGTGCCGCCCATATCCAGAGGGATTAGATTCTTGAAGCCGGACACTCTCCCTATGAACTGTGCGCCAATCACACCTGACGCCGGCCCGGATGAGAGCGTTTCGACTGGCATCGATCGAGCTGACCGAGCGGTCATCACGCCACCGTTCGATTTCGTCGAGAGCAAGGTTGCGGAGAGCCCTCCTGCCACCAGTTCGCTTTCAAGCGCAGAGAAGTAGTTTCCCATTTTACGGCCCACATAGGCATTTACTGCGGAAGCCAAGGTACGTTCGTACTCTCTGATCTGTGGCCAGATTTCCGACGACGTACTCACGTAAAGCTCGGGAAACCGTCGCAAGACTGCTGCCTTGGCTTCCTTTTCATGCACGAGATTGCGGTACGAATGGAGAAAGGTAATTGTCAAAGCCTCGACTCCGAGGTCGACCAGCTCTTCTGCAGCCCTTACAACTTCAGTCGTGTCCAGCGGCTTCCAGACTTCGCCGCTCTGCATGATCCGTTCGTCGATCTCCCGAACAAATCTACGTCCGATCAGTGGGGCCGGCTTTTCGACTAGTAGATCGAAGATATCTGGAAGTCTCGAACGCCCGAGCGTCATGATATCCCGAAAACCGGCCGTGACCAGCAATCCTGTCCTCGCGCCCTTACGCTCTAGCAGGGTGTTGACCCCGATGGTCGTTCCGTGCACGAAATAACTAATCTGCCTTTGATCAACGTGGTGTTGCTCTGCCATGTACCGCAAGCCATTGGTCACTGCACGTGACGGATGGGACGGAGTCGACGGCATCTTTGCGATCAAGGTCTCGCCGCTCTCCTCATTCAGCATGCAGAAGTCGGTAAACGTACCACCTATGTCGATTCCTAAGCGGAAGGTCATCTCTCGTTCCTTACACGACTGGCCATACTGAATTGCGTACGAACCCAGCGCGTCCGGTTGCACTTTCGGCAGCCCGGAACACTTGATCGCGCAAATAATGTTCCTCAACGGTTTGCAGAACCCCGTCTCGCAAAAGGCAGCGCCCATCCACGAAGACGGTCTCCACGCGATGGCCTCCGCTGGAATAAACGAAGTTTGCAACTGGATTAGCCGCGGGATATGGCTGCCACTCAAGACCATCCATGCACACAACGGTCAGATCCGCCTTTTTCCCAACTTCGATTGATCCGATCTCGCTATCCCACCAAAGCGCGCGGGCTCCATCGATAGTCGCCATTTCCATCGCTTTGTGAGCTCCAATGAGCTCGGCGTTCATGCGCGCGTCTTTGTGGGCACATGCCGCCAAATACATTTCGCGAGCCATGTCCAAAAAGCGACTAATCGATGCAGCATCTGTACCCAATCCTACAGTAGCGCCGCCATCGATAAGCTCCGGAAAGCGACCGTGACTGATGCAGCCAAAAGCTCCAAACATCGATGCCGATGCGCAATGAACGATGCGCACTCCGCTTCGGAGCGCCAAGTCGACGTCCACCGCGTCAACGGCGCCCATATGTGCTGCAAGAAAGCGCTCATTTAGCGCGCCGAGCTTGTGATACCAAGCGACCGCTCTGCAACCGTGCTGCGCCAATGCGACTTCGTTGTCGAGCGGTTTGGCGGCGAGGTGTCCGTGGATGCCGGTATCGAGACGCTCGGCAGTCTTTACCACAAGCCTAACGAGGTCATCGCTGACCGATGTTGTTGACCACAACCCCATGCAGACACGGATGCGGCCATTGGCTTGTCCATTCCACGACCTAAACAACCGCTCGTTCTCGGCAACCAACACATTAGGATCTCGGCGGCCCCACGGCCTTACTGGGTCATCAATGTCACTCACTGCCGGCGCAAGAAGGACACGGACCCCTATATCGCGCGCGGCTCGCGCGACCGCATCTGGATGCAGGTTTCCAGGATCCGCGACGGTCGTTGTCCCGGACTTGATCATTTCCGCGAAGGTAGCAAGCGCCCCCCAATAGGTTTCGTCATCCGATACAGAGAGCTCGAAAGGATAAAGACGCGTCTTCCAGCGGCGACTAGCCTCCATATCATCGAGAAAGCCCTTGGTGAGGAAATGCGCGGGATGATTATGTGCATCGATCAGACCAGGGATCAGCAGTTTCCCGGAAACATCGATGACGTGCGCGTCTGGATACTTAGATGAAAGATCATCAGCCTTTCCGACCGCCGCTATTCTTTGGCCATCGATCACTACGCCAGCGTCTCTAATGACACGGCGGGTGCCGTCCATCGTGACAGTGAGGCCTCCCCACAAGAGACTCGGGTTCCGGCTGTTCATAGCCGGCGCTCCGTTGCAGATCTCGTTTCGTTCGTCGTCCTTTTGACCGATGAATTTCCGCCGAAGGGGTAGGACTGCGCGCCAAGCCGCAGGGAGAGGATACGGGCCACCCCATGCAGAATGGATACGAAATAACTATGCTGGTCGTCCGGTACGCGACCAAGCGGATAGACAAAGCTCATTGCGGCGAGCAGGATCCCATCCCTTCCAAACACAGGCACAGCCAGCGAACCTATGCCGGGGGTTCGGTCTCCTCTCGAAACGGCGTAGCCGACGACAGACGTTTCGGCGATCGCGCGTTTGAGCTCTCGCAAGCTCTGAATGGTGTTCGTCGTGAATGGATTGAGGCGCAGCGTTGAGAGAATGTTGTCACGCAGCGTCTGATCGACAAAACTTAAGAAGATCTTTCCTGGGGCAGTCGCATGAATAGGATAATACGTCCCTGTCCGCGAGCCAAAGTCGACAAAAGCGGAGCCCTCTACTCCCGCCAAATAGAAAGGACGATTGCCGTCGAGAATCGAAATTGTCGCCGTAAAACCGCTGCGGTCTACAGCAGATCGCAGAACAGGCAGAGACTCTCTGATGATCTTGTCCGAATGCAGATACCTGCATCCGATTGCATAGGCTTTCAGGCCGATCCTGAATTTCTTGGTGGCGACATTCTGAGTGAGGAAACCGTTCGCCCGGAACGTCGCGAGAATGCGCGATACTTGACTCTTCGGTAGGCTCAACTTGGTGCATATCGACGATACAGAGACGTCCTCTCCCTCGTCGATAAACTCCGAGATGACCTGCAGCGCGACCGCAAGCGACTTTACAGGTCCGACGTCTCGGACTGTCCCCTTGGCTTTTTTGCTCGCGGATAGCCTCGATCTCGAGGCTTTGATCGGTTGCTTAATTTGGAACACCATATGCCTAGTAGGCACCATGATGTCAAAACTGGTCAACTCTAATGTGGAATGTTGTTGCTTATTGTGGAACATATTTTAAATTTTTTTCAGGCATCGATTTGCCGCTTTAATGGCTGGGGACTGGTCGGTTCGACCAGCCTGGCTCGCAAAGTAAACATCTGTTGGAGAGTCCGGGCCGTCTAAAGCTCGCTCTTAAGAAGCGGCGTGCGATCGGTCGAGGTTTGAAGATCGAAGACGTTGTCAAAAGAAAATTCAAAGAACCGCTTATTTTAATGCAGGATCGGGGACGCGATTTCTGCCTTCCCATTTTGCCGATGCGACGAGGCGAAGCAGGATAAAGGGGCTCACCCTCAGACTAAGGGAAAGTGTCTACGAACACGTGCTATTTGATCGAATTTCAGCCAATGATCTTTAGCCCGCGCGGAGTTTTTAGTATGCTACAGCTCGGCGTTTCTAGAATGAGGCGAAACATCGGCGGGTCGCAAATTACCCGTCAAATCCGCTGGCCGGCCGCAGACAATTCGGTATCCTGACATTCGACACTACCGATAAGGGGGCCGACTGCAGCTCCGGGAATCGCTCGATGAAGATTGCCCAAATGCTTCCCGCACGCCGGTTTCCCCGCATTGCGGCATCGTTGCTGATCGCAAGCGGGCTTTTCATTTTGCTTCTCTCACCAACGGGGTCTCGGGCCGAAGCGGCATCCTCCTGCGGAGACGCGGCCGAGCTTACCATGTTGCCGTCACCGTTCGCGCCCTGGACGGGAATGCCGCTGCGCGTCATGGTCGTTGCCGAGAAGCCGATTACGGGGGTGCTTTCGCTGATCGCGCCTGACGGAAGCGTCGAAGCCAAATCGTCTGAACGGCACGGCGGTTCGCCTTATTCGTGGTTCGTCGAGGTTGCCGCGCCATCCGCAGGCAAGTGGCGCGCGGCGTTCGCACCGAACAATGGTGCGGCGGATTGCTCCTCGATCACGCGTGATATCGTCGTAAGTATGGGTAAGCCCAAGCCCTCGCGTCCGCCATCGGGAAGCTTTTGGCAGGTGCATGATAGTTGGAACAGGACCGCGGAATCTCTCTTTTCGGCATGGGTCGAGAAGCTGTTCGACGCACCGCCCGACCAGGATCTGTCCTGGAAGGTATGGCATGAGGTGCTGCGCGATCGGTCTCGCAATTTCCTGTTCGACTATTTGGGTCGGGACGAAGACAACATGACGTTGGGGCTTCGTCCAGACTGCGCCGACTTCGTTTATTTCCTGCGCGCCTATTTTGCGTTCAAGATGGGGTTACCGTTCGGCTACTCAAGCTGCTCGCGCGGCACCGCCGGGAAACCACCAAAATGCTACAAGTGGTTCGACGTCGAGCATCCCGACGTCGTGCGTCCCGCTGTCCCACCGACTCAACAGAACGTCGCATCGCCCCCCTCCCCGGGGCTTTTGGCCGGGCCCCAGGCGGTTGAGGCCGCTGCGAATCCGCCTCCGTTGACGCCGAAACGACCGGCATCGTTCGCCGAGTATTTGCGGGTCGTCGGCGACGTCGTCCATACTGGGGCGGTACGCGTCGCGGCGAGCGACGATCGCACCGATTTCTATTCCGTCCCGCTAACGCAACAGGCGCTGCGCCCAGGGACAGTGTATGCCGATCCCTATGGCCATGTTCTGATGCTTGTGCACCGCGTGCCGGAGTTGAACGGCACGCCGGGCGTTTTCCTCGCCGTCGATGCGGAGCCCGACGGGTCGATCACACGAAAGCGTTTCTGGCGCGGCAATTTCCTGTTCGTCCACGATCCCGCGCTTGGCAGCCCCGGCTTCAAGCATTTCCGGCCGATCGTGCGCGACAAAGGCAGCTCATTGCGGCGACTAAACAACGCAGAAATCGTCAAAAATCCGCAATACGCCGATTTCTCGCTCGAACAGTCGCAGTTGAGCGTCGAGGAATTTTACGACCGCATGGATGATGTGATGTCGCCCGAGGCGCTCGATCCCGTGCGGGCGATGACGGACGCCATCACAAGCCTCAATGAGCAGGTGAAGACACGCGTAACGTCGGTCGAAAACGGACGAAAATATCAGAACAGGCAGAACGGGGAGACCGCGATGCCGAACGGCCCATCGATTTTCGAGACGACCGGCCCCTGGGAAGATTACTCCACGCCGGCACGAGATTTCCGTCTGCTCATCGCTATCGATGTCGTTCGCGGGTTTCCTGATCGCTTCGTGCGGCGCTCCAAGCGATACGCGTTGCCGGACGGCAAGAGCGTCGAGGAGATGAAAAGGGAATTGGAGAACGTGCTCGCATCGGAACTTGCCTCGCGTAAATTCTCCTACACGCGCAGCGACGGCTCCGCGTGGACGCTGTCTCTTAAAGACGTCATCGACCGCACGGCGCGTTTGGAGATGGCCTACAATCCGAACGACTGCGTTGAACTGCGATGGGGCGCTCCTGAAAATAGCGAGGAGGGATCGACGTGCAAACGGCATGCGCCGCAGTCGCAACGCGCCAAGATGCAAGACTACCGCATCTGGTTCCACGAGCGGCGTTGGCCGACTCACGCTTAGCGGCTTGGCACAACCCTTGGCGCGCGAAGGACGACCATATAGAAGACGTTCATTGAAATCCTGCGCTCGAGCGTCGATGAACGCCAACTCCGTTCGAGATGGCCGCCGCACATCTGGAAACGCAGGTTGAAACGAGCAGGATGTCTATGGCTGCTGGGGACTGACGTCCTATTCAATCGGCGCGATCCCGATTCGATCGGCCTGTATTCCAAGGGCTGTACGCATCAGATCTGCACGCCTCACTCGAGGCCGACATCGCCGCCCTCCCCTCGCATCAGAATATGCTGCATTTGGCTAGGTCATGCCGTGCACGGTCTCATTATCAAACTGAGCGCCCCTCCAAATCGCGGACGCATCCGGGTCAGGAAACATATGACGCAAGTGAGCTATTAGCTGACCGGCGCGCGGATCTGACAACCGATACAAAACCGCCTGAGCGCTGCGGGTCCCTGTAATCAAACCGGCCTCTCGAAGCTCGCCGAGTTGTTGAGATAGCGTAGGCTGATGGACGTCGAGAATAGTTTCCAGCTCGCTGACGCTGCGTTGTCCTTCCATTAAAACACAAAGAATCGAAAGCCTGACGGGGTTCGCGATCTCCTTAAGAAAGTCGGTCGCTGCACCGATGGCGCGACATCTTACCTTGGGCCTGCGGACTCCACGTTTCATACCGCGTTGGACTTTTTTCATGCGTAGCTCGTGTTGAAATAGTTTTCTAGTGGCGCCCGACGATTTGGTTTCCTGTTTTCTTGCAACTCGCCCCTCATATTATATAAAAATATATAATACAACTATCGAGGCCTTCATGCCGCTGAAAATCGGGTATCACCCAAGCAATGTGCATCTAACTCTCGCCGCGCGATGGCCAAAAGCATTTTCAGGATTAGCGCCCGAATTTATCCCGTATACAGTCGGACGAGAAACGGCCTCAAGACTGTTGAGGGGCGAGATCGACATCGGGGGCACGGGATCGACTCCGCCTATCGTCGCAGCTTCATCCGGTATGGCGGTTCTCTACGCTGCAGCATCCGCATTCAGGCCTGCAAACGGGGTGATTTTCGTGTCGAAGACGTCCGCTATCGCGACGATTGCGGATCTGAAGGGACGCATGATCGCTTTGTTGGACGGGTCATTTCTGACCTACCTCTTGGCCAAGAAACTTGAAGAGATTGGTCTTTCGCTAAACAGCGTGCAACGACTTGACATACCTGCCGCAATCTCTGCGGAAGCGCTGCGCTCCGGTCAGGTTGACGCATGGGCCGCCATGGCGCCGCATGCTGAGCAGGCAGCAGCCTCCGGTGAGTTTCGTATTCTAGCTCACTGCGGAATGACAATTCCAAATCGATCGGTTTTCTGGACAGTGAAGGACCGTGAGCTGCCAAATGAGACAATCTCGTCATTCGTATACGAGTTACAGAAATTGGGCCGCGAGATCGCTGCCGATCCTGAACAAGCGGCCGCGCTCATTTCGTCGAAATCAGATGAGCATGAGCGGCGGGTATGGACCCGCGTTGTGCGTGGTCGTGACTGGTCTGTCGTTCCGGCTGACGAGAATATTCTCCGTGAGCAACAGGAAGAAGCTGAAACGTTGTTCCGGCACGGATTTCTTCAATCCCGCGTGCAAGTGAGCGCCGACCCGAGAGTGAACTAAATGAACGTTCTTTGGTACATGTGCGCCCCAGACGGCAGCTATCCATGGAAGCCTGAAGGAACGCGGGCTATCGACTACGGCTATTATAAACAGCTAGCCTTGGCCTACGATCAACTCGGTTATACCGGCGCTCTCTTCGCGACAGGTCCACATGACGTTTGGGGATTAGCAAGCGCCCTCCTGCCTTATACGGAGCGGCTGAAATTTCTGCTGGCCTTTCATCCAGGGCTGATATCCCCAGCTCTGTTGGCAAAAATGACCGCCACGTTCCAAGAATTTTCC
>Ga0180217_1003572_pt1 | contig 13014 bp, 9 predicted proteins | sample eDN3rd37CBELigOP_FD_128521 | JGI IMG/M metagenome (GOLD analysis project Ga0180217, IMG submission 128521) | Enriched Organic Plus compost microbial communities from Emeryville, California, USA - eDNA 3rd pass 37_C BE-Lig OP (version 2) (version 2) ... | reverse complement strand
CCGAAAAGATGCGTGAAATTTTTATACTAGGCCGCTTTGAAAACCTCTCTGCAGCCCAAATTTCCGAAAAACTCGGCATATCCGTCCAAACCGTACGAAACCAGATTTCAGCCGCTCTCAAACGCTTAAAAAATCGCTTTGGAGATAAAGCCACGTGGTTACTTTTCTTGTTTTTTATCAAATTTTGATTTTTTTTCATGAAGAGATAGTATGTTTTCAAAAATAGACAGACTAATAAGATAGACTGTCTATTTTTTGAAACATGAGATCACGTATGAAATTTGGGAATGATAACCAGAAAAAGAAAGAAATCTGGCATGGCATAATCCATAAAGCCAGACTAGATGGTGATCATTCGTTGGATGGGATGGAAGAGTACCCGACTCCGCAGATGATATGGCGTCCATGGATGTCAGTTGCTGCCGCAGCTATAGTTATGCTGGGGATACTTTATATGTTCCTTCCGTCTTCTCTATCCAATAGGTATGTCGACCATAAAGGATTGGAGTCCATTTTTAAAGACAGTCTTTCCTACTCCAAGCTTGTTCTTTCAACGGGCGATACCATATCCTTGGACAATTCGGAAGAAATTCAGCACAGTGTCGCCTATCTGCAAGGTGAGGGTCAGGTCATTGATTTTCGGAAGCTGACGTCAGAGGAATTCGGTCCCAAGACACAGCTTATAGAAACAGGAAGGGGAAAGCAGGTGCATTTTATATTGTCCGATGGTACTAGGGTGTGGCTCAATGCTGCATCAAAAATAGAATTTCCGGCTGTTTTTGGGGAGAATGTACGTAGCGTTCAGATCAGTGGAGAGGTGTATTTTGAGGTTGCGCATGACGCAGCCAAGCCTTTTGTGGTGAAAACGGACGATCAGCAGATAAAAGTTCTCGGCACGCACTTCAATGTCAAGCAATATGGCAATGATATGGAGAGAATGGTCACGTTGCTCGAAGGAGCCGTAGAAGTGAGTGATCTTGGCGGGCAATCCAAATTCAAGCTCGAGCCCGCACAACAATTTGTGCAAACTGCAAATAATAGACCACAGGTCAGGCTTCTCTCCAACCCGGAAACAACCATTGCCTGGAAAGAAGGAACTTTCTACTTCGAAGATGCCGATGCACAGGATATTATTAAGGAACTTGAAAGATGGTATCCCGTCAAGATTGAACTCAAACAATATATGAAAGACAAAAAGATCTCAGGAAGAATCAAACGCTCGGATTCGCTGAGAAAAGTAGTAGAAATACTGGAATTCTTTGATATACAGATTCTTGTTGAAAAAGACTGACTTTGCAAATAACTATCAATTAATCTATACTATTTACTGACAAACCATTATGAAGTATTATCTTTCCATTATTTCCTTTCTCGGGAAATACAAGTTGTATTCTCCTCTGGTGTTTTTGATTTTCTGCCAGATCCAGTTTGCTTTTGCCCAGATCACACTGTCGGGCACGCCACGCAATCTGACGGCAGTATTCAAAGCCATTGAGCAGCAGAGTAAGTATGTCTTTCTGTACGACAGGGATATCGTACGCATGCCGGCTGTAGACATAGAATGTAAAAATTGTCCCATCGATGATATTATTCATCTGTTGGAACGGGAGACTAGTCTGACTTTTAAGGTTTCCGGAGATCAGATATTGGTCAAAAAGAAACCGGTTGTCAAGAATGAAACAACCCCTATGGCCATTGTTGCACAGCGAGATACGCTAAAGGGCAAGGTTGTAGACGAACAGGGTAGGCCGGTAGTGGGTGCTACATTGTTGATCAAGGGGACCAAGATCGGTACTTCTACCGATAGAACGGGGATGTTTAAGCTTGTCAAACCCCAAAAGGGACAGATAATGAGCGTGTCCACTGTCGGATACCATCCGAAGGAAGTCGTTGTAGGCGAACAGCGTATAATGACACTTCAACTGCTGACCAAAGCACAGGAAATCCAGGATGTGGTCGTGTCGACAGGTTTGCAGACACGCGAGCGCAATAAACTGATCGGTAATATTTCATCCATCAAGGGTGAAGATCTGGAAGCGGCCGGTATCACGACGATCGATAAGGCACTGCGCGGAAAGATGACCGGCGTGTACGTACGTGCCAATTCGGGCAGACCGGGCGAAACCGGACAGATTATTATCCGTGGTGGCAATACGATGACCGGGAGTACCGAACCTTTGATCGTATTGGACGGTATGCCATTGCAAAATGGAGATATTGCTGGCATGGGTAATTCCAGTTCTAATATCAATAGTTTATTGACCAATGGTATAGGCAATATCCCTCCCGAAGATATTGCTAGCATCGATATACTACGCGATGCGACAGCGGCGTCCATCTATGGAGCCCGGGCGGCCAATGGTGTGATCGTCATTACGACCAAGCGGGGTGAAGCCGGAAAGGACTATATCAATTACAGCACCAAGCAAGGCCTGACGATGAGTCCCCGCAATACGATGAGTTTTATGAATTCGGCAGAAAAACTGAATTTTGAACGGCAAATCTACAAACAGTTCCATCCCGTATATGGAGGCAGAGCCAGTCAATTGCTGTTTCGAGCCGATAATGGCGTGATTTCACATGAAGAAGCCGAGCGGCAGATCGCCGCATTGTCTCAGGTCAATACGGATTGGGTAGACGTACTCTATAATCCGGCTTATCAGCAAACACACAATATCAGTATGAGCGGTGGGAGTACCAAGCTCCAATATAATGCCTCGGTCAATTATCAGGATGCCAATGGTACACTGATGGAAAACAACTATAAACAAGGTGGGGTAAACATGAAGTTGACCCGTAACTTCAATGAGAAGTTGCTCATAGATTTTAATGTGACCACGACCATCAAGCGCAATAGAGAGGGGCAGTCTGCATTGGATCCTTTTCGCTATGCGATGTTTGCCAACCCATACGAAAGACCATTTGACGCGAATGGTAATTACGCTTGGGATATCACCTACAGGAGCTTGCTCAACGATATGACCTACAATTCGGACCTGAATTACAAGACGTTCAATATCGTGAAAGAGCTGCGTGAAAATACGCTTTCTACCAATTATGGCAATGTACGTAGCCAACTTGGCTTGGAGTGGAAATTTTGGGACGGCTTTATGTACCGGGGTTCCGGGGTTCTGAATTATACCAATGTGCAGACGATGGATGAAGCCAGAGAAGGGACTTACCGTTCCTGGGCGCAAAACTGGGTAAATAGATCTATCACGACCGGTATAGGTATTCTGGACAAATTCAACTACGGTTTTCTGGAAGAAAACTCAGGTAATACACTAGATTATACCGTGCGTAATGCGTTGGAATATAATAAGGTATTTGTGGAAAAGCATTATATACAGGCCCTGTTTGCCAATGAGGTTTCCGAACGGACAAACAACAGGTTCTTTCACTACAATCCCGTCTATCTACAAGATTACAGAATGGCCGGATACCCTTCTTGGGACGATATTCCACCATCTAGATACAAGCAGTTGAATCTTACTGAATTAGGGGGGACGTATTATGAAAAGGATCGTTCGGTATCCTTTATCAGCGCACTAGCCTATTCCTATGCCAACCGTTATGTGCTGAATGCCAATTTCCGGAGCGATGGCGTAGATATCATTGGTTCCAAGAATCAGTTTACGCCTCTGTGGTCTGCCGGTATACAGTGGAATGGACATGAAGAACAGTTTGTGAAAGATAACTTTGCATGGTTGAATCGTTTTGTGCTGTCCTTTGGTTATGGATACACAGGTAGTATCAATCGCTCGGTATATCCATTCCACACCTATACCCTGAGTGCGGTTGTGTATGACGACCTGGCCAAAGCATCTGCTTTTGAATTTGGTAATCCCGTGCTGAAGTGGGAGAAGAAAAGGGATATCAACTATGGTGTACAACTGTCTGTCCTGGATAGCCGGGTCAATCTGGAAGCCAATTATTACGATAATAAAGTGACGGACTTGTTGGACAATACTGCTTTACCTCCTTCTGTCGGGCGGCTATCCTCTTATGTCAATGTCGGTATCTTGTCCAATAAGGGGTGGGAGCTATCTGCGCGTGTAGAGCCTGTACGTACACAGGACTGGCTGTGGGAAGTCGGTGCCAACCTGACTACGGTAAATAATAACCTGGATAAAGTGTACAATAAAAAAGAGCCTACCGTGTCTACGCTGACGACACAGCACATCGAAAACTATCCGCTCAAATCGTGGTTTGGTTATAAATACAGCCATATCGACCCGTCAAACGGGCACATGATGGTCAAAGCACAGAAACTGGGCGTGGACGGTGAGATCACAGGTGAAGAAATCGTCGATCTTTCTACAATATCTGCGGCAGACTTGCAGAGTCAATACCGTACATATTATCTGGGGCATGTCAACCCGGATCTGTATGGAGGGTTCAACACTCGGGTGCGCTACAAAAATGTGACGTTCTCCAGTAATTTTGTGTTTGCCGGTGGCAACCATATCATGGGTTTTCAGGACAGACGCGAAGGGCCAAGTGGGCCTACAGATGATGTGACCGCAGCACGCACCAACCGTCTGAAAAACCAACAATACCGGTGGAGGCAGCACGGTGATGTGACGGATATTCCGGCATATTCACCTGCTCCGTCAAACTATGCTAATTTTTTGGTTGATAAGGATGTAGAAAGTGGAGCCTATATCAAGTGTACGGAATTGGGTTTCAATTGGAGGGCTAATCCGGCCATGTTCAAAAAATTGGTCAAGCAATTGAATATCGGCCTCTTTGCAAACAACCTGTTTACACTTTCCCCTTATTCGGGTACGGATCCGGAGACACAGATCGCATTTGGCTACCCCACTACACCGAGTTACACATTTTCCTTAAACATTGGATTCTAATAAAGACATGAAAAAGACATTATTATATCTTATCTTATTCGGCACGGTGCTAGCTGTTGGCTGTAAGGACTTCTTGGATCTGCCACCGAAAAACCAACGTGCTGTGACAACGTTGACTGATATCAAATCCGTATTGGCAGGTTACCTGGATGCACATTCACGGAGGGCCACTCTCCCGATCGTGGGGCCATTCCCAATCATTGGCGAACGGCAAACCCTGATGTTTGAGGGGTATTCGGACAACTTCGACTTTGCGGCCAATATGTCGGAATATATGAGCACGACAAACTACTATGCCAACTATCCTTCGAAAGAGTTGTTCTACGCGAATACACTATTGTTCAACGACACGGATACACCGGATAAAATCTGGACAGAATATTATCAGGCCATAGGTTTTCTGAATGCCCTGATCGGCCAGTGTGATGACCTGCGTGACACAGACCCGCAGGAACTGAAGCGAGTGAAGGGAGAGATGCTGGTGCATCGGGCATTTTATGCCTTCAAACTGCAACAGTATTTTGCACCATTGGATGACGAAGCGATGGGAATTCCTCTATACCTGCATACGGGTGAAGAGGTCATCGGTGTCAAGATGGAACGGTTGAAGCAATCGGAGGTGTATAGCATCATCCTCAATGACCTTACGCAGGCGCTTGGCTTTTACGAAGAGGCGGGCCCCAATCAAGGTTATAACCAATTCTTTAACAGTCGTTTTATCCAAAATCTGTTGGCACAGGTCTATTGGTTCAAAGCCGAGTCCAGTGCTAAGCATGTTGATGATTACAAATCTGCCCGCGACTATGCTTTGGCCGCTGTCAACGGCACAGATACCTACATCCCGACTACATTGGCCGCATTCCGTGATGTGCAACGGAATCTAAATACAGAGTATCCGGCCTTTTATACCGAAAGTTACACTTATGCCAACGTATCCGCTTTTTATGGTACTCCTCTTTATTATATTGCAGGATTTTCTCCGGCAAACTTACGGGTGTCATCTGATCTGTTGGACTTGTTTGATGCATCGGATTTCCGAAAAGAGGCCTTCTTCGAAGGAGATAACCTTTCTGCACTATGGCCAGATGGAATGGATTTTGGACAAAGGCCCCTTCGTGTGCATCTGTTTACACCGGAGGAAGCCTATCTGATCCTGGCAGAGAGTTATTACAGGTTGAATCAGCCCGATTTGGCTCGAACAACCTTGAATCATTTTAAATCATTGCGAGGTGCCGTAGAAAGAAATGATCTGACAGGTGCAGCTATACTAACCGAGATCATCAATGAGAGACGTAAGGAATTTTTTACGGATACGGACAAGAGATGGGTGGATCTGAAACGCTATAAACTCAAAACTATACAAAGAGCCTTCCGGTTTTTTGACAAGGATTATACTGTCAAAGTGGAGCCGGGCGATTATCATTATGCCTTGCCTATTCCGCTTAAGGAATTGCAGGAGAATCCTTATATCATACCAAATGGAGGCTGGAACCCTATTGTTTTCTAATATTAAATTTGTCAGAAACATGAAAAAAATCACATATATACTGGCTATTCTGCTTGGGCTGAATAGCTGCAAGAAAGAAGAATTTGCTTATTCAGTCTATAAGCCGAAGGCCTCGGATATCGATTCGGTATATTTTTCGACAGGAAGCCCGACATTGATAGCCGATAATAAGGCGACTTTACAGTTTGTCCTGGAGGCATACCGTAAAGTGAGAATAAAGAATGATGCTGGTCAAAGCAAGGATATGATGATGTTTGTCGATTACACAGCTCTTCCGGCGTCCGACGTGAAGATCTATGCGGCCGGACAGGCCGTCAGTGGAATGGAGTATAAGACAAATAATACCAGTCTAGGCAACGTTGAGTTTTATGCGCAGATCGGCAGTACACAATCCGAGAAAAAGACCGTACAAATACGTCAGCCACAAACCACTACCCCCAAACGGATAGTGGATGTCGTGTTTCATGTTTTTGAGCTGAGTACTACGGATGTTGCCTACGATCCACTGACCTATCAGAATATAGAGCAGAGGCATGTGGAGGAGGCTATCGAGTATGCCAACGCCGTATTCAACAATACGTATGGCAAGGATCCGAACGGAGGCAGAGCCAATATAGAATTCCGCTTGGCAACCAAAAATGCCGCAGGAGCGGTCTTGGCTATGCCGGGACGCAATACGATCCAGTACAACTCGACCTGGAAGGCCAACCCTGCAGGAAACTTTACCAACAAAGATTTTACAGACAGGATAAACTCTACAGCTGCTTACCAATGGGATAAATCTAAGTTTTTGAACATCTATATCATTCCTTTTGCGCTCAATTCGGCTATAGGTAATAACCGTGCCGCTTATCAGATCGTACCTGCAGGAGAATCGCCTATTGAAGGTATCGCCAATGTAGTCGCCTCAGAAGACGATGTGCCGACGACCGATTTTTATACCACTTATGGCTTGGGTATACAGCGTACGGTATTCTTCCCGGGGACAGACCGCAAGATAGAGATCGCTTCTTATCTGGGTGAATATTATGGGCTCTATAGGACCTATAGTGCGACAATAGGGGCCACCACTGTAGTAGACTATGTGACAGATACCCGAAAATATCTGACTAGTACCGCGCAAAAACTAAACTCAAGCGGCAATTTGCTGAAAACAGCCATCGATGGTGAAAAATTCTTGGCAAATAATGCGATGGATGACCTTCGTTATGCCTCTTTGCGCAATTGTTTTACCTTAGGACAGGTAGAACGTATACGCCTGGTCATGGAGCGTTCTCCGGTTCGTAAAGCATGGATAGAAGAACTTTAACAATATAATAACACATGAAGAAAGCAATTTATACTATCTTAGGGATAGTGACAGCCCATGTAGCGGTGGCGCAGATGCAGGTCAAGGTCATAGGCCATGTGACGGGAGATACTGAAGGATACAATAAGGTCTATTTGCAGAACCAGCTGGCATCGGATTCGGCCGAGATCAAAGATGGCCGTTTTGAGATCAATATGCAGGCCGATGCTCCCGGGTCTAGGGCCATTAACATAGAATATGACCGGGCCAAAGGGAGAATGTACATGCCGTTGGTTTTATTCTATGACCAATCGGGTACGATAGAAGTTGAGTTTGACATTACGAAAGGTTTATCTTCGGGTAAGGTGAGCGGTATGAAGTCGGCAGCTACCTATTATAATTACAACAAGGAGAAATCGAAGGTCTTCATGCAGGTAAGACAAGCGGTGATCGCCAAATATGGTGAAGAAGCTTTTAAAAAAGGTAATGCTAACTATACAGTTGCGGAAGAATACCGGGACGACATCATGAATAGGCTGAATGACTCGTTGCTCAATATCTTTGTCGACGGCAATAGCATTGTCTCGGCTACCTTTATACTTTCGCAGGTTGCTACACTGCCGGTAGATCGTCTGGAAGCCCATTATGCCAAGCTTTCCGACAGCGTGAAAGAAAGCGAGGAGGGCAAGTCCCTTTATGCGCGGATACAGGGACGGAAGAATGCGTATATAGGAGCCACGATCAAGAGCTTTGAGCTGCCGGATGAGACAGGCAAGCTCCGGTCTTTTGAAGAATTTAAGGGAAAGTATGTACTGTTGGATTTTTGGGCATCCTGGTGTGCACCTTGCCGGGCATCGTTTCCAAGGATCAGAGAGGTATACGCCAAGCTGAAAGGCAAGGATTTTATCATCGTCAATATATCTATCGACAAGAACAAGAACGCCTGGCTGAAAGCCGTAGCCGATGAAGCCAATCCTTGGCCCCAACTGTATGATGACCGTCAGGTTTCCTATGAGTTTTTTAATGTCAGTGCCGTTCCGACATCCTATCTGATCGATCCTGCAGGCAAGATCATTCTGAAAGAAATTGGTTTTGATCCCAAAGGAGGGGGCAAGATGGAGTTGAAGCTGGAAGAAATATTCAATGTAAAATTTTAAATAAGTATATATGTGTATGAAACGAGTAATTTTTAGTTTAGTAGCAGGGGTCATGTTGTGGACTGGCCTGCATGCCCAGCAACGTGATTTTATCACCGTAAAGGGCAAGGTCAATTTTCCACCAAGCAAGGAAAACCAAGAGAAATATCCATTTGTGCTGAGGGATAAATACAATAAGGATTCCGAAGTATATCAGACCATTCAGTTGAAGGCCGATAGTACCTACGAGATCAAGGTGCCGTCTTCACCTGCGCGGATGTATACGCTGGATGTATTCGGGTGGGACCGTATTACGTTTTGGGCAGGTAATGATGACCTTAAAATCGATTTCCGCGGTATGGATACGGCCAAGGTAGTCATCAAAAATCCTCCGTATGTCTTTATCGAGTCAGAGGGCAAGGAAAACCAGTTGATCAATATGCTGAACTGGGAGGTATATCAAAATTATCAAAATACAATTGCTATCGGTAAGCGGCAGTACATGGCTATGCAGAGTAAGGATACCGCCATGACCAAGTCCTTATCTGATTTGATCATGGAGCAATATAGCAATATGCCTGTTCGTGCCAAATGGTATGTAAAAGCCTTCAAAAATGATCCACAGGTAGTCTATGCATTGAATATGATCAGCCCACGCAGGGATGCAGATTTTATATTGACCTATGTCGAACCGCTTATCCAAAAATACCCCTGGCTCAAAGAGGCCCAAGAAGTCAAAGACAATATAGATAAGGCTATAGCTGCTGCCCAAAAGACCGAGATAGGCACAAAATTTATCAATGTCACACAAGCGGATCAAAACGGAAAAGATCAAAATCTATACGATTACCTAAAAGGTAAGAAGTACGTATTGGTTGATTTTTGGGCTTCCTGGTGTGGTCCTTGTCGTGCCGAAAACCCGCATATACTGAAAGTATATGACAAGTACAAGAGCAAAGGATTTGATGTATTTGCGATATCTCTGGACGATAAAAAAGATAGATGGCTGAAGGCGGTGGCAGATGACAAGATGCCATGGGCTCAGGTGTCGGATCTGAAAGGTTGGAAAAACGAGGCCGCACAATATTATAATATCACGGCTATTCCGATGAATTTTTTGGTAGATGGCAACGGAAACATTGTAGCCAAAAACCTAAGGGGAGATGACCTCGAAAAAGAAATTGCCAGATTGCTCAATTGATCTGTATGAAAAGTATATTGAAAGTAATGATGCTTATTCTGTGCATGGCTTGTTATAAAAGCCATGCACAAATGGGCACGGCCGCAACCATCAGTTGGGATGTTGATGTTAGATTTGATGTCCCGGTACAGCAGGATTCGGTTTGGACGCTATTGAAGGATTATACTTTGGTATCCAAGTTATCGAAAGGTTATGTACTAAGGATGGTGGACAAAGGCCAGACATTACCTATAGACAGGGAAGTGTCTTTGTCTAATGGTACACAGAGGGCTGAGATGCTGACACAACAGGATGAACAGCACAAATTTCTAGTGTATAGAATAGACAATCTGTCCCTTCAGGAAGGGCTCAGCCTCGTGCAAGTGGCTGTCTTTACCAAAGAGAAGGAAGGTGGGTATACCGAAATAAATTGGAAAGCTATCATCCAAGGAAAAGATGAAGCCAAAAAACAAGAAACCGAACGGATGAAAATAGAAGCCGAGCAGTACAGACAAGGCTGGCAGCAATATCTACAGGTCCAAAACTAGAGAATGGTATACTTTCCTTCTCGGATTAAAAAGACACTTTTTAAAAACATTTATTTGTCTCAAAGGTTCTTTCTTTAAACCCGGATTCCTCATACGCATTCAGGGTTAAATGATGTAAAGAAGAACTATGACTGCAAAGAAAGAAAGTTTTATAAAATCTCATTTCACTATTCTTAAAAATACGGTGATGGGATTTACGAGCGAAGATAGCTTGAAATATAGTGCTTCGTTAGCCTACTATACAGTTTTTTCGTTGGGTCCCATTCTGGTGCTGATGATATCCCTTGCCGGAATTTTTCTTGGTGAGGAGGCCATCAGAGGACAGCTCTTTACAGAATTGCAGGGTCTCATTGGTGCCAGTGCCTCACGTCAGATACAAGAGGTCATAAAAAATCTTTCCTTATCCGGCAAATCCAATATTGCCCTTGTCATCAGTGCTGTCACCTTGCTGTTGGGAGCCACCACCGTGTTTGGTGATATCCAAAATTCTATCAATAAAATTTGGCACGTAAGACCTAAGGTTAAAAAGGGCTGGCTTAAAATGTTGAAAGACAGGCTACTTTCTTCTTCATTGGTTATAGGTCTTGGATTTCTTCTCGTTGTCACCCTGATTGTCAATGGCATCATCTTAGCATTGACAGATCGACTGCAACGTTTTTTTCCGGATATTACCGTATTCTTGCTCAACAGCGTTAATTTTTTGCTTTCTTTCGGCATCATCTTCTTATTGTTCTGTGTGATATTTAAGGTTCTTCCTGATGTTAATATACAGTGGAAAACAGTACGGTCTGGCGCTCTATTTACAGCCATACTTTTTGCAGTAGGACGCTTTCTAATTGGCTTTTATATAGAGAACTCCAATACGGAGTCTACTTATGGAGCAGCCAGCTCCATTGTTTTGATATTGCTGTGGGTATATTATACAGCAGCGATTCTTTATTTGGGAGCCATCTATACTAGGGAATATGCGACATATAAAGGTGTGCCGATAGGGCCTTCTGAGTTTGCTGTACATGTCGAGTTAAAGGAAATAGAAAGAGAGGTAGATGAAATTCCCCCCGCACCATTGACAACAGATGAAAAGACGGAAACAATAGAGGAGAGGAAAATAAGAACGGGAGATAGAGGAAATTTATAGAGGTTCTATTTTGCTATAATTTATTTACTACCTTAGTAGCAGTAACAACTGACCAAAGAAAATGAAATGTCTACCTCTTGCCGACGAGAAGTCTCTGCTGTTTAGGTTGCAGAAAGGGGATCAGTATGCGTTTGAACAGTTATATACCCACTACAAAAAACATATTATAGGACATCTGCTTTTCATTTTCAACTCCGATGAGCTAACTCAGGATATTGCACAAGAGACATTTATCGCCATTTGGGAAAACCGCGCACAAGCCAATCCCGAAAAATCATTTAAATCCTACATCTTTATATTTCCCCCAAATTTGTAGTGGATAAAATTAGTCGTCACACGAACCAAGCAGGCTCTTTTGAGGAAACCGAAGAAAGTGAACTCATCGCAGATAACCGAGCTTGCGAGCTCTCCGAAGGAAATCTTTTTATATGCCTTAAGGAATATCAACTATATCGCTTTACAATAAAACTGTAGCATTTTCCCTACATTTCCGGGAATTGGACCGGGAATCGACAGATCAAGGCATGGCTTTTGCCATCGTTTTAGATAAAAGGAGGTCAAAATGATAAGGACACCTTATACGACATCTGTTATCATCCTGATCGTCACATGCGTGGTCGTGCTGATGACCACTTGTAACGGTATTATCTAAGTGCACAATGGATAAAGCGTGTTGCACAGATCGTATGCATAGTAGGTCATACGAGAGGGTATCATTTGACGCTACGGAGTCAGACCAGACCACTGGGCCGGAGAGATTTACCTGATCCGAAGACCAGACTTTTTCATCTTTTTTGTTTATTCACGGCTCATCATTGTGGAAATGGGTGCCGGATATCACATCACTCCCGATCACTTCCGCCATCTCGGTTTATGAAATGGATTTTCAATGCACGGCATATATCCTATGCTACCGAATGCTTACATAACACCAAGATAGGAAATACCCCGCAAAATAATAAACAAAATTATACTGTTAGTGAGCCTGTTACGCCTGTTTTCGAAGGGGAGTGACCAAACAGGTATTGACAAAATCGAATTGGAAAACCCTACTATGTTGGAGATGATTAGGAAAATGTGATCTATCAATTGCTTTAGAGAGACACAATCATTATTTTTACTTTGTCAATACAATTTATACTGTTTGATCACATCGACAAAACACCAAACGTAGAATAAAAAAAGGGAAGCAGTAGCTCAAAAAGAATATCTTACCAATGAAATTCAGTCTTAACCCATTGCGGCAAACCATCGTCAAGATTCTCGTTATCATGGGTTGATACTCCGGTTTTTTAATTCTGCAAAAATGATAAAATATTTATGATATATAGGTTAGTTGATCGTTCCTTATG
>Ga0180217_1003570_pt1 | contig 13022 bp, 11 predicted proteins | sample eDN3rd37CBELigOP_FD_128521 | JGI IMG/M metagenome (GOLD analysis project Ga0180217, IMG submission 128521) | Enriched Organic Plus compost microbial communities from Emeryville, California, USA - eDNA 3rd pass 37_C BE-Lig OP (version 2) (version 2) ... | reverse complement strand
GGCGGCAGGCCGGCGCCGCGGCCGATCGTGCCCTGATCCGCCGCATGGCCCAATGCCGCTCCCATCACCGCACCGAGTGGCCCGCCCGTGAAGAAGCCCGCCACGCCGCCGATGATCTTGCCCCAGACTCCCACGCTACGCGCCCTATCCCGAGCCGCCGAACGCCGGGCTGTAGCACGGCGCGTGGCGCGCCGCACGGCAGACTCCACCGTTTCGAGGCATGACGGCCAGGCATCGCCCGCCTGGCCTGGCCACCGCGCGCTGGCGCCCGCGGCAGCCGCTCCGCATGCTCCATCCGGTCGCAGGTTTCGCGGCGGGCGGCGGCGTGTCTCCGCCCGCGCGCTTCGCCCGGATGGCCTCTATCGCCCGCCCTCCAGCACCCGTCCGCGGGTCTCGGGCAGGGCGTAGGCGGCTCCGAAGAACAACAGGTTCGCCGCCACCCCGAAGATCGCGATGGCTGCCGCGAGGCCGAAACTGCCGGAGAGATACCCGACCAGGGTGGGGAACAGCGCGCCGATGCCGCGGCCGAAATTGTAGCAGAACCCCTGCGCCGAGCCCCGGATCGAGCCCGGAAAGAGCTCCGTCAGGAACGGCCCGCATCCGGAGAAGGCGCCGTGCGCGAAGAAGCCGAGCGGGAAGCCCAGCACCAGCATGAATTCGTTGCTGATCGGCAACTGCATGTAGGCCAGCGTGGTGAGGATGGCGCAGAGCGAGAACACCAGGAACAGCGGCCGCCGCCCGATCCGGTCCGCGAGCCAGGCACCGGTCAGAAAGCCGCAGAAGGCGCCGAGGATCAGGAAGGCCAGATAGGGCGTGGAGCCGACGACCGTGAGGCCGCGTTCGGTCTTGAGGAAGGTCGGGACCCAGACCATGACGGCGTAGTAGCCGCCCTGGACACCGGTCATGGCGGCGGCGGCGAGGATGGTGGTCCGCAGGACGCCCGGCGCGAAGATCGCCGAGAGCGGCGCCTTGCCCTGCATGGCACGGGAGGTGACAGCCACCTCCGGCTCCTTGACCGCGCGACGGAGATAGAGCACCAGCAGCGCCGGCAGGAAGCCGATGGCGAACATCGCGCGCCAGGCCTCCTCGGGCGGCAGCAGGCTGAAGATCACCGCCTGTGCCAGGACCGCGAGGCCCCAGCCCACCGCCCAGCCGGATTGCACTGTGCCGACGGCACGGCCGCGATAGCGGGCACGGATCGTCTCGCCCATCAGCACGGCGCCCGCCGCCCATTCGCCGCCGAAGCCGAAGCCCAACAGCAGGCGCAGCACCATCAGCTGCTCGAAATTCTGCGCGAAGGCGCAGAGCAGGGAGAAAACCGAGAACCAGAGGATGGTGAGCTGCAAGGTCCGCACCCGCCCGATGCGGTCGGAGATCCATCCGGCCAGCCAGCCGCCGATGGCGGAGGAGAGGAGGGTCAGCGTGGCCGCGAACCCCGCCGGCCCGGCGGCGACCTGCCACTGCGCCATGATGGTGCCGAGCACCAGCGGGTAGATCATGAAGTCCATGCCATCGAGCGTCCAGCCGGCGGCGCAGCCCCAGAAGGTGCGCCGCTCGTCCGTCGTCATGGCGCGGTAGAAAGCGGTGAGGGCGCCGGAGTCTTCCGGCTCTTCGGCGCTGGGTGTCCCGGCAGTCGTGCTCATGGTTCGACGGTTCCTCCCGGCCGGTGGATGCCCGTGCGTTGGCCGCCCGTGGCGTGGTGGCGGGCCCGCGCAGGGCCCGTGCGTCCGGGCAGGCTTGCAATGCCGCGGCAGCCTGTCCAGGGGGCAGGCCTATCCATGGTGTCGCAGGGGGATGCGCGTGCCGCCTGGGGCCTGTCGCGCCGCGGCCATTCCGCTAGGATCGGGCGAAACGGCAAGGAAGGAAACGCTGCCATGGCGCTCACGCTGCGTCCGCTGCACCCTCTCTTCGTCGCCGAGGCCACGGGCGTGGATCTCGCCCGGCCGCTGCCGCCAGAGGAGATCCGTGCCATCGAGGCGGCGATGGACCGCTACGCCGTGCTGGTCTTTCCGGATCAGCCGATGGACCAGGCGCAGCAGCTGGCGATGGCGCGGCAGTTCGGGCCGCTCAATCCCGGCCTGAAGCAGATCGGCAACCAGACCAACCGCACCATGCCGGCGGAGCTGATCGACATCTCCAACGTGGATGCGGAGGGAAGGCCGCTGGCGCGCGAGAGCCGCAAGGTGATCAGCGGCCTTGCCAACCAGCTCTGGCATTCCGACAGCAGCTTCCAGGCGCCGGCGGTGTCCTACTCCATGCTCTCCGCGGTGGTGCTCCCCTCCTGGGGCGGGGAGACGGAGTTCGCCGACCTGCGGGCCGCCTGGGACGCGCTGCCGGACCGGCTGAAGCGGGTGGTGGAAGGGCGCGAGGCGGAGCACTACGCGCTGCATTCGCGCATGACCCTGCTGGGCGACACCGGCTACACGGAGGAGCAGCAGAAGGCCCTGCCGCCCGTGGTCTGGCCGCTGGTGCGCACCCATCCGGGTTCGGGACGCAAGGTGCTGTTCTGCGGCATCCATGCCAGGCGCATCCTCGGCATGGGTCTCGCGGAGGGGAAGATGCTGCTGATGGACCTGCTGGAGCACGCGACGCAGCGGCAGTTCGTCTATCGGCATGTGTGGCGCGTCGGCAATCTGGTGATGTGGGACAATCGCGCCACCCTGCATCGCGGCCGCGCCTACGACCTGGACGAGCCGCGCGAGCTCCGCCGGACCACCTGCGACGAGGTGCCGCGGTCCTCGGCGCTGAGCGCGGCCTGAGGGCGGCGATCCGGCGCAACGCGTCAGGCGGGCCGGGGAAGCCGCCCGCCGCCGCCTGCAGGCCGGCATAGCATGTGGCCCGCGTCTCCTCGGTCGCGGTGACGCCCGGGGGCGCTCATGCGCCGGCCAATGCAACTCGCGGTTCCGAACCGTGGTGCCGTGCGGCATGCGTGGTCATGCGCCCATGGACCACCACACCAGACCGCACCATCGGGCGGCGCCGGCGCAGCCATTGCCACGCGCACCCCGAGCCCGGTCCCGGGCACCGTTGTGCACGCGGCGCGCGAAGAGGACGGCCTCAGTACATGGAAAAGTCGCAGCCTGGCTCCGCTCTGGCCGGTATGGCAGGACTGCCGTGCCACGCCGCGGCCCGCACGCCATTCGCGCCGCATGCCCGGTGACCCGCCGCACAGCACCGTTCCGCAGCGCATCGCCATGCTTTCGTCCGGCGGCGCCGACCGGCACCGCGACGCACCGAGGAGGCAGCGATGCTGCGCAAGCTGACGCTACTGGCCACCCTTCCGGCGCTGCTGGGAAGCTCGTACCCTCCCACCGCCCAGGCGCATGAATGGGAGGTCGTGCAGACGGGCGAGAACTTCGACGTGGTGTGGTCCGGTGGACCGCGGGACACGCTGGTCGGCGGCGGCGCCGGTCGGCTGGTTGGCGGCGGTGAGGACGGCGAGGTGGTGTATGCCGGCCCGCTCGCGTTCGAGCGGCCGATCTTCGCCGCGCTCTCGGGTGGCGGCGAGGACATGAGCCTGGCCTACGGCGCGCCGCCCGAGCGTGGACGGGCGCTGATGGCGATGGCCGGCGCGGGTACCGCAGCGCGGGCCGCAGCAACGCCAGCGCCGCCGCAGCCGCGTTGATCCTCGGGTGAGGGCCGCCGGCTCCGTCCCTGCGTCGGGGAGACCGCGCGGCGTTCCCGTCGTGCGGCACGGCGATGCATCGAGGAGGCGAAGGCATGCGATCCGCTCCCCAAGACCGGCTGGATACCCTCGCATTCCTCGACGGTGCGGATCCCGCGCTGCTGGCGCGCTACGAGCACCAGGCGATCTGGCGCAGCTACGCCCCTGGCGACGTGGTGGTGGATTTCGACGATCCCACAACCGAGGTCTACCTGATCGCCGCCGGCACCGTCCGGATCACCGTGCGCAGTCCAGGCGGGCGCGAGCTGATCCTGAACGAGCTCTCCGCAGGCGATGTCATCGGCGAGATCGCCGCGATCGATGGCGCGCCGCGCAGCGCCAATGTCACGGCCGTCGTTCGATCCCGCCTCTGCTGCCTGCCGGCCGAGGCGTTCCTCGGGATCGTCTTTGCCGCGCCGCCGGTGTGCCGGCGGCTGCTGCGGCGCATGGCCGCCAAGCTGCGGCTGCAGACGGAGCGCGCGCTGGAACGCGAGGCGCTGACGGTGCGGCTACGGCTCTGTGCCGAGCTGCTGCGGCTGTCGCGCCGCCGGCCGACGGCGCCGCCCGACGACGCGCGCATCGTCAGTCCGCCGCCGCCGCAGCATGAGATCGCTGCGCGCATCGGCGCGCGACGCGAGGCCGTGTCGCGCGAGATGGCGTTGCTGGAGCGCCAGGGATTGGTCGGGCGCTCCGGCGGCGCGATCCTGATCCCCCGGCCGGAGGCCCTGCAGGCGCTGATCGACGCCGGCCTGCGCGACGAGCTTGGCGCGTAGGACTGCGCGGCTACCCCGTTGACGCTTCCGGCTTGCCCGCCGCAGCAGCCATCGCGATGATGTGACAGGCCTGGGTCGTGGCTTCCTGCGCGCCGCGACGGGTATGGCGGTCTGCCGGACATCGGGGGAAGGGCGCATGGGCCGATCGGGAGCCTGGGCAAGGTGATTGCCTTGCAGCGTCGACTTGTCGCCGTCCTCGCCGCTGATGTGGCGGGCTACGCGCGGCTGATGGAGACGCGGGAGGAGGAGACCCACGGCCGCCTCATGCGGTTCATGCATACGGTGGTCGAGCCGGCCATCGCCGACCACCGGGGGCGACTGGTCAAGAACACCGGTGACGGCTTTCTCGCCGCCTTCGACAACGCGGTGGACGCCGCCGAATGCGCGCTGGCGATCCAGACGGCCTGCGCCCGCGCGAATCGCGCCGAACCGGAGGCACCGTCGCTGCTGTTTCGCATGGGCCTCAATGTCACGGACGCCATTGTCGAGCCGCACGATATCTTCGGCAGCGGGGTCAACCTGGCCGCCCGATTGCAGCAGAGCGCGGAGCCCGGAGGGCTGGTCGTCTCGGCTGTCGCCGCCGCCGCGCTGCACGGCCGGCAGGGGATCCTGCTGGCGGATCTCGGCGAACTCACGCTGAAGAACATGGCGCGTCCGGCGCATGCCTTCGCTGTCCGAGCGGTCGGAGAGATCCCGGCCCCGCCCGCACCGCAGCTTCCCCCGCTGCCGGACGATCGTCCCTCCATCGCGGTGCTGCCCTTTCGCAGCTACCCGGCCGATGCGGACGGTGCCTATTTCGCCGAGGGCATCATCGAGGGGATCATCCACGTGCTCTCGGGCATTCAGGCGCTCTTCGTTCTCTCGCGCTCCTCGACCCTGTCCTATGCCGGCTTGCCGCAGGACCCGCGCAAGATCGGGCAGGACCTCGGCGTGCAATACGTCCTGCAAGGCAGCGTGCATCGCGTGGGCACCCGGCTGCGTGTCGCGGCAGAGCTGTGTGACACGACGGCCGGCGCCGTTGTCCGCACCGTCCACCACGATGGCATCGCGACCGACATCTTCGAGCTGCAGGATCGCATGGCAGCGCAGGTCGTGGCCGATATCGCCCCCGCAGTGCAGGAGCGGGAGCTGAAGCGCGCCATGCGCAAGCACCCCAGCAGCATGACCGCCTATGAGCTCGTGCTGCAGGCGATTGATCTGCAGTATCGCCTGGACCGCACCTCCTTTCCCCGGGCACGCGGCCTGCTGCAGCAGGCGATGGCGCTCGATCCCGGCTACGGCCCGGCCTATTCGCACGCCGCGACCTGGCACATGTTCAGCATCGGCCAGGGCTGGAGCCAGGACCTGCACGCGGATGTCGCCGAAGCCGCGCGCTGCGCCTCGGCCGCGATCGAGCGCGACGGGAAGGATGCGACGGCACTCGCCATCCATGGCCACATGCTCTCCTTCACCTGCCGCGACCGCCTGGGCGCCATGGTGTTCCTGGACCGCGCGATTGCCGCCGGACCGAGCTGCGCCATGGCCTGGGCCCTGGGCAGCGCCACACTCGGCTATCTCGGCGAGGGCGCGAAGGCGGTGGAGCGGGCGCAGCGCGCGTTGCAGCTCTCGCCGCTCGATCCCTTCGCCTTCTTCAGCGAGCACATGCTGTCTCAGGCCTATTATGTCAGCGGCGACTACGAGAACGCGGTCCTCTGGGGCCGCCGTTCGCTGGCGCGCAACCGGCTGCTCACCTCGAATCTGCGCACCCTGGCCGCGAGCCTCGTCGCGCAGGGCGAGATCGAGGAGGCGCGCCGGATGGCGGACCGCGTGCTGGAGATCCAGCCGGACTTCCGGCTGAGCCGCTTCGCGGCGCGGACTCCCTTCAGGCCGGAGATCCTCGCGCAGCACCTGCCGAGGCTGCGTACGGCCGGACTGCCCGACTAGCTGCCGGCCTGCTTCCCCCGAACGAGGGAGGGAGCCGGCAGGGAACACGGCTACACTGCGAGGGGCCGGAGGCGCGAATCCCGTCTTCAACCGACAGGGCCCGCGCTGCGTGGCACAATCGCCGCAGGATGGGTCCGCAGTGCGAGGGACCACCGGCCGTGCTTGCGCATGCGATCAGGGACGCACCGCAGAAGGAGGACAGGCGCGTGAGCAACATGGGCGACATGGGGGACATGGGCGATCTCGGGAATATGGGCTTGTTCCTGGCGGGCGGCGGCGGCATCGCCTTTCCCGATCGCGTCGACCTGCCCTTCGTCGAGGAGCTCCTCGGCTCCGTCGAGGCGGGGAGCGGGTCCTGGGCATTCAGCAGGACAGGCGACAAGACCGCCGATCTGCGCCTCCCGAACCGGTCATGGACGGACCATGACTGGAGCGCACGCTGGGCGGCATGGCCGATCTTCTCGGACTATGTCCGGACGCAGGACTACACCGGCGTGGGGAAGGGCGGCGCCGGAGTCACGATCCCCGATTGGGACCCGGACCGGACCGCGACTGAGATCGACAGCCTGTGCCGCGACGCGACGGATGAGCGCGCGGACGCGCTCGGCGAGATCGTGGCCCAGGACGGCTACTACGAGAAGTTCCTCGACCTCTTCATGACGGCGCTCGGCGTGCGGTCCGGCTCGCACGGCGCGGTGGAGCGGCTGTTGCATGTGGCCGGCCTCGTCGGCCTGGTGGTCTCGATGTACTGGAAGGCCAATGCTAGGCCGAAGGGCAGCGCGAGGCCCGTGCCGCGGCCGAGGCCGAACCAGATCTGCCCCGCCCTGCGCCCGCCCGTCGCGGTGCCGGGCCACCCATCCTATCCCAGCGGCCATGCGTGCCAGGCACTGCTCATGGCCTGCGTCGCCGAGGACATGCTGCCGCGGTCGCTGCGCCAGGAGGAAGAGTGCGCCTACCGGAAGCTCCTGCAGACCCAGGCCTTCCGCATTGCGCGCAACCGCGAGATCGCCGGCCTGCACTACCGGTCCGACACCGAGGCGGGGTTTGTGCTCGCGCTGCAGGTGTTCGGACAGCTCAAGCAGGTTGCCAGTTACCAGGCTGCGAGGGAGGCGGCGCGACAGCAACTCGAACCCGGGTTCCAGCGGGAAGCGAGGGGGCACTCCCGGTGAGCACGGAGGCCTGCTCCTCGCCGGAGGAAGAGCTTCCCGGACGGCCCTCGCCTGAGGTGGACCAGCATTGGGACCCGATGCCGGATCCGGCCGACATCGGGCGCATCCGCCGCGATCCCGAATTGCTCGAGCGCTATCGCCTTCCGCAGGAGCCGGATCGTGGCCTCGAGCCGGAGCTGTGGCGACTGTGGGACGAGATGCTGTCCGGCGGGAAGCTGCGGTTCGTGCGGGCGGACACGGTGGAGGCGCATCGGGCCGTGGAGAACGGGCCGCCGCTGCCAAGGGCCACCAGGCTTCAATCCAGCCGGAACTGGTCTGGCGCCGTCCTTGCGCCGAATCACGGCCAGCGCATCGTCATGGCCGGTGGTCGATGGGAGGTGCCGCGGGAGGTGAAGGCCGGGGCGCTGACCCGGGACTCGAAGCAGCGCGGATGGCTCGCCTCGATCTGGGTCGGGATCGACGGCCAGCGTCGCTGGAGCCCTTCCATGCCGCAGATCGGCACGAAGCATCCGGTGGACCGGCATGGGACGCCAATGCCTCCCTTCGCCTGGTGGCAGTGGTGGCTGCGTGACCACTGGTCCAACTACCAGGAGATCCGCGGCATCCCGGTGCAGCCCGGCGACAGGATGCTGGCCATGCTGACCCTGCTGTCCCCGTACAAGGTGCGGTTCCATCTTCGGAACGCTACCCAGGGACCGATGACGAGCTTCGACGTCACCGCGGCGAAGTTGCGGCAGGACGGCGAATGGGTGCGCCTGCCGGCGCTCGGCTCCTCCGCGGAGTGGGTGGTGGAGCGGCCCGGCGATGCCGAAAGCTGCCGGCCGCTCGACCTCTTCGAGCTGCCGGATTACGGCAGCGTCGTCTTCACCCGCTGCGCCGCCCGCGCGGCGAAGCGGCCAGGGGATCCGGTCCGGCGGCGGGAGCTGGCGGCGCCACGCCTCATCCGCATGGTGGCGCTGCGGGACGATGATCCGCGCAGCCGGCTCGTCTCCGTGCCCCGCATGGACGGGGAAGAGGCGGCCTCCGTGCGGGTGAGCTTTCGCCGGCCCTGAACGGGCTGCTTGGCCGGCTCGCCGGCCAGGGCGTTGTCCGGCCGGGCGCTGCGCGCGCCCGGCAGGCGGCCTCAGCCCGGGCTGCCGCCCCTCCCTTCCCCGCGCAGCCGGAGCGGCACGAAGCGCTGGCCCTGCTGGCTCTCGATCAGCAGCAGCGCGGTCGAACGATTCTGGCGCCGCAGCCGCTCGAGCTGCGCCTGCAGCTCCTGCGGCGTGCCCACGCGCTCCTGCTGCACCTCGACGATCACGTCGCCCGGGCGCAGCTCACGCTCGGCGGCGGTGCTTCCCGGCATCACATCCGTGATGACCACGCCGCGTTGCTCGGGATCCAGCCCGAAGCGTTCGCGCAGCTCCGGCGTGATACCGGCGACGCTGAGGCCGAGACCGGAGAGTTCCGTCGGGCGGTCCTGCGGGCCTGGCGTCGCGGCGGCCTGCTGCTCCGAGGGCAGCTCGCCCACCTTCACGGTGATCGTCTGCTCATCGCCGTCACGCCAGACCACCACGGGGACCTCGCGTCCCACCGGCGTGTCCGCCACGATGCGCGGCAGGGTGCGCATCTCGCGCACCTCCTGCCCGTCGAAGCGCAGGATCACGTCGCCGTTGCGGATGCCGGCCTCGGCCGCCGGGCCACCCTCCTGCGCGCGCGCCACCAGCGCGCCGCGGCCCCCGCCCTGAAGGCCCAGCGATTCCGCGATCTCTTCCGTCACCTGCTGGATGTTCACGCCGAGCCAGCCGCGCCGCACCTTCCCCGTATCCGCGAGCTGCGTGACAATGTTGCGTGCCAGATTGGCGGGGATGGCGAAGCCGATGCCGATCGAGCCGCCGGTCGGCGAGTAGATCGCGGTGTTGATGCCGATCACCTGGCCCTGCAGGTTGAACAGCGGCCCGCCGGAATTGCCGCGATTGATGGCGGCATCGGTCTGGATGAAATCGTCGTACAGGCCCTGGCGGATATCGCGGCCGCGCGCGGAGACGATGCCCGCCGTCACGGTGCCGCCGAGGCCGAAGGGATTGCCGATGGCGAGCACCCAGTCGCCCACCTGGGCATCGTCGGAATTGCCCCATTGCAAGGCGGGCAGCGGCTTGTCCGTCTTGATGCGCAGCACCGCGAGATCGGTGCGCGTATCGGTGCCCAGCAGCTCGGCGCGGATCGAGGTGTTGTCATGGAGGATGACGTTGATCTCGTCGGCGCCCTCGATGACGTGGTTGTTGGTCACCACCAGCCCGGAAGCATCGACGATGAAGCCGGAGCCGAGCGACTGCGCACGGCGCGGGCGCGGCGGCTGGTCGGGGGAACCGGGCCGGTTGCGGTTGAAGAAGTCGCGGAAGAACTCCTCGAAGGGACTGCCGGGCGGCGCCTGGGGAATGTCAGGCGCGTCCGGCCGGTCGCGCCGCGCCTGCAGGTTCTGGGTGGTGGAGATGTTCACCACCGCCGGCAGCAGCTGCCGCGCCAACGGGGCGAAGGAGGCCGGCGCATCGTGCATCGGCGCTGCCGGGGCGGCGGCAGGGGGCGGCGCGGCCTGGCCGGGCGCGGCGGGGGTGGTCTGCTGGGCGGTCTGGGCCAGTGCCGCGCCCGTCGTGAGCGCGGCGAGCAGTGGGGCCAGAGCCAGGGAGGGTAGGCGCATCAGGAAACACCTCGGAGCGGGTCGTGCAGCGCGGGGCCCAACGCGGCCCGGGACGCCAAGGCTTAGAGCAAATCCGCGGGCGCGGGAATCGAGGCAGCGTCGATTGCCCCCCGATCCCGTGGGCCGAGCCGGCTGCGTGCCGGTCTGCGCCGCCCGGCAGGTTGGCGCGGAGGGACCAAGTCGCAAGATGGATGGGGAGGCCGGCAGCCGCCTCGGGGACGGGCATGGTTCGCCCCGGGCACGGCCAGCGGTGCGTCCGCGCTCTGATCCGCGCCCTGGCGCCATCCTCCGCGCGGACGTGACGCCGCCCTAACGCCCCATGGCGTCCCAGCAGGCGCGCGCCAGCCGGCCCACCGTGGCATAGGCCGCGGCAAAGCCCGGCAGCCCGTCCGGCATCCTGTCCGGCACGCGATCGGTGTAGGCCGTCAGGATGAAGAGCGGCCGCCCGTCGCGGTACACGATGCCGGCATCGCTCCGGCCGCGCGCATCCCGCCCGGTCTTGTGCGCGACCTTGGTGTCGGCTGGCAGCAGGCTCGGGATCAGGTTGCGCAGCCGCTGCCAGGACAGGATGTCGAGCACGAGGCGGCACAACTCCGGCGTGCAGCCGAGCGCGGCCGCCGCCTCCGCATCCTCCGCGCCGCGCAGCACGCGGTCCAGCAACAGGCCCTGGTCGGCGGCAGTGGTGGTGGCGGTCGCGTCCAGGGGGTGGTCCCAGGCGAGGCCCGGTGGCGGGATGTTCGCCCGATGCGTGGTGCCGGCCATGCCGATGCCGCGGCACCAGGCGTTCAGCGCATCACGGTCCAGCCGCTCCAGCACGAGTTGGGTGCAGACATTGTCGCTGGTGATGATCATGTTCACCAGGGCGTCGCGCAGGGGCAGCACCACGCCGGGTGTCATGTGCTGGTAGGTGCCGGAGGCGACGCCCTGCTGCAGCCGTGCCTCCACGGTGCAGGGCTCCGTCAGGTCCAGCCGCCCGGCATGCACCTGCGACAGCGCGTAGACCAGGATCGACGTCTTCCGCGTGCTGGCCGAGGGCACGACGACATCGCCGTCGCGCTGCGCGTCCTGGCCCGTGGTCAGATCCTTGACGTACCAGGTGGTGGTGAAGGGCTGCGCCTCGCAGATCTCGTTCAGGCGCCGTACCAGATCCCGCATCGCCGTCCTCCCGCGTGAGGACGCGACGCTAGCGGAAGCGGGCAGGAGGGGCCAGGGTTGCCGCCCCATCCGACGCGACGGTACCTTGCCGGGAAGGGATCGGAGGAAGCGGCGGATGATGATCCGGGTGGCGCGGGACCTCTCGGTGCGGCTGGAGGCGGCCGAGGATCTGAAGCGCTTCAAGCTGGTGGTCGAGGGCGATACGGCGGGTGAGACGCTGCAGCGTGCGCTGGGCGAGGCCGGACGGCTCGATGGCGAGCATGTCTGGGTCTCGCCGGCCTGGCTGCGCCGCGCTTCCGGCCGTGCCACGGATGCGGACTGGCTGCGCGGCTTCGACGCCATGGTGGCTTTCGCTGCGAAGCAGGGCTGGGTGGACGAGGCCGGCGCCATCCGCGCGCATATCGAACGGGCCTGAGCGATGTCCGATACCCTGCTGGCACCGCCCCGCGAGGACTTCATCACCGTCGCGGGCTGCCGCACCTTCGTGATGCGCGGCGGCGAGGGACCGCCGCTGCTCTATCTGCACGGTGCCGGCGGCGGTGGCATCTGGTCGCCCTTCCTGCAGCGCCTGGCGCGGCGCTTCACCGTGATCGCGCCGGAGCATCCGGGCTACGGCCGCACCGACACGCCGGATTGGTTCGAGAACATCCACGACGTCGCCTATTTCTACCTTGACCTGATGCAGGCGATGGATCTGCGTGGCGCGCATGTGCTCGGCGCCTCGATCGGCGGCTGGATCGCCGCGGAGATCGCGGTGCGCAACACGACCCGCATGAGAAGCCTGACCCTGATCGGCCCGGCCGGCATCCATGTCCGGGGAGTCGAGCGGCCGGACATCTTCCTCTGGACGCGCGAGGAGGCCGTGCGCGCGCTGTTCCACGACCAGCGGCTGGCGGAGGCGATGCTGGCGCAGCCGCAGGACGAGGCGGCGGTCGAGCGCGCGTTGAAGAACCGCTTCGCCACGGCGCGCCTGGCCTGGGCGCCGCGCGGCTTCGATCCGCATCTCGAGAAATGGCTGCACCGCATCGACGTGCCGACGCTGATCGCCTGGGGGAGCCACGACCAGTACGTGCCGGTCGCCTACGCCATGCGCTGGAGTGAGCTGGTGCCGCAGGCGGAGGTCGTGGTGTTCGAGGATTGCGGCCACATGCCGCAGATCGAGCGCGGCGAGACCTTCTGCGCCGCGTTCGAGGAATTCACCCGGAGGCTCGGCCGATGAGGTTCTTCTTCTTCCACCTGATGCCCTATGCCGATCTCGACCCCGACTACGACAAGCTCCACAAGTCGGCCTGGGTGACCCTGCCCAACAGCTACTACGATCCGGTGCGCGGCGCGGAGCTCTACCACCGCTACCTGGATGAGCTGGAATACGCCGCCGAGCTGGGCTTCGAGGGCGTGGGCGTGAACGAGCACCATCAGAACGCCTATGGCCTGATGCCCTGCCCGAACGTCTTCGCGGGCATGCTGGCGCGGCGGCTGAAGGGGGATGCGAAGATCGCGATCCTGGGCCGCGCCCTGCCGGTGCTGTCCAATCCGCTCACCGTCGCGGAGGAGTTCGCGGTGCTGGACAATGTCACGCGCGGCCGGATCATCACCGGCTTCGTGCGCGGCATCGGCGCGGAATACCATTCGATGGCGGTGAATCCCACCGAGAGCCATGC
>Ga0180217_1003569_pt1 | contig 13024 bp, 22 predicted proteins | sample eDN3rd37CBELigOP_FD_128521 | JGI IMG/M metagenome (GOLD analysis project Ga0180217, IMG submission 128521) | Enriched Organic Plus compost microbial communities from Emeryville, California, USA - eDNA 3rd pass 37_C BE-Lig OP (version 2) (version 2) ... | reverse complement strand
CCCGCCGGTCATCGTGATGCCAGGGAATGCAGCCTGACCGAGCGCATTCACCATGAGCGAGAGCGCCAGGGCATTCGTCGACGACATCAGAACCACGCCGGAGGTCGGCGGGTTGTCGGCATCGATGAACTTCTGGAACAGCGCACGCATATCAACGCGGACAGCATCCTCGCTGGTTCCCGTCGACACGATGGCCGGACCACCGTTGAGGATCGACGCCGGCTTGACGTCATTGGTGCCGGCATTCGCCGGATCGATGAAGTCGATATCCAGCCGCGAGCGCAGGGCCTCGACCAACTGATCGCGAACGATCACGTCGGCCGACGGGCTGGAGTCGCGGATCGCTTCCATGGTCAGAACGGCGATATTGGCGACCTTGAGCGGGTCCAGCGTGGTGCGACTGAAGTCGAACTTGGTCAAAGGCTTGGCGGAACCCTCACCGACCCAGTAACCGTCACCGCCGGAGGTTTGGCCGACGAGCGCCACACGGAACGGCACGCGGCGAAGCGCCGGGACGCCATTGGCGCCGAACTTGCCGATGATGGTCTGCGGCCGGAGAAATTCGATGAAATCGGCATAGACCGAACTTTCATCGCCGACCAGGTTGCCGACCCACGTTGTGTTGGACGTGCTACCGGCCGCCACCGCCGCCTTGAGTACATGAACCACCGGTTCGTCGTTGGTGTAGCGCTGAATCGCGAGCTGTTCGGCCTGCGGAAGATTGCCCTTAGCCAAACCGATGCACTTGATGACGCGCGCCATCTGAATGCCCGGCTCGAGCTTCGGAGCGACCTTCACCTGCGCCGGAACGGTGCGGGATTCGGTCCCTTCTTCCGAGGTCGCGCCCTTGACGGGACGCGCCGCGGCGCCGGCGGCCTTCTCCATCGTCCGCAGACGCTTGAGGTGGCCGTCGATCGCTTCGATGTCCTTCTCGAAGCCGTCGTATTCTTCCTGCTGCGCGGCGTCGAGCGTGGTGCCCTCCTCCGCCGCCTTCTCCATGATCGCCTCCATGCTGGAAACGATCGAGGCGCGCTTGGCCTCGTAGGCCGTGATCTGTTCTGCGAATTTGCTCATGATTATCCCTTTCGGATCGAGCGAATGACAAATGGTTTCGCCCCGACGCGGGCGGGATCAGCCAGCCGAACTACGCGAACGCTCTTGCCAGACGCGGCTACGGTCGCAGGGTTTGCTGGAATTTCGGGTTCAGGGACGCCGGCAGCGGCGCGGAGTCCCTTGTCGATGGATTTGACGGCGGAGATGACGGCTTCGGCGTTCGCGGGGATTGTCACCGCGCTCAATTCGAAGACCTCGATCTCCTGAAAATGGATGCCGCCCTTCTCCATGAAGCTGTATTCGAGCGGGCGGAATCCAATGCTGACGGCCCGCACCAAGCCGAGCTTGATCGATTGCCACGCTTCCTCGATACGGTCACGGAGCGCGCCTTCGTCGTTCACCACCGGCAACTCCGCGGTGAACGGGACGCCATCCTTGGTCGGCTTTCCGAACTTCACGATGCCGATCGGCTTATCGTGCATGTGCTGCCAAAGCAGCGCCAACGGGTTCGTGAATTTCACACCCATGGGCTCGACGATATCGCCGACACGATCCGGTGCCGGCGTCGTCGCCATACCTGAGATCGTGCGTTTGTCGTCCTCCACCGCTTTCACGGCGAGGATGGAATATGCTCGGTTCATTTTGGAATCCTCAGATGATGATCATCTGGTATTGCGGCTTCTTCGCCTCGAAATCCGCCAACGCGGCGCCGACGGCCATCGCGTTCGTCACATTGCCGTCGATGCGACCTCGTGACCGCTTCTTGTCGAAACAACGATTGCCTTGCCCGTCGGTATCGACCATCGTGTTTGCGGCACACATATAGGTGATCGGATTTCTTTCGATGGTGATGCCGCCACTCAGGATTCTGTCTTCGTAGCGCTCGATAGACGTCGGCATTGTCAATTGCCGCTCTTCGAACATGCGCCGCTTGCCCTGCGCGTGCGGGACGAGTTTCAGCCCCCTGCCTTCCGGCTTGTCTTTCCCTTCGTAGCGCCAGACCGGAAATCCAATCTCTTCGCACGCGGAAATGAAATCAGCGATGCCGGCGACGTCGAAGGCGAGAAACTGGACATTGAACTCCGCGACCAACTGCATGACACGCATGGCGACGAACGTCTTGTCGATTACAGAGCCCGGAACGGCCTCTATGTGCTTCTCCTCGGCCCACCGCTCGTATGGCGCGTTGTCGCTTCGCGCGCGGTCGGCCAACCCGTCCTTCGTGGTCCAGTACCAGGTTTTTGCCCAGAGATGCCCGAACTCGTCGATCCAGACCGCCGTCAGCGCGGTCAAGTCGTTCTTCATTGACAGGTCGAGAGCCAGCCAGCACAGGCACTTCTTCAACGCTGGGAGATCGATCGGCCCGTCCGATTGGACCGCCGACCATGCTTCCTCCGCAATCCAGAAACTCACCGACCCCGTCGGAATGCCAAAGTACAACCGCTTGACCGACATCGCGTCGGCCATCGACGTCCGCGCCGTGTTGACCGCGCCTCGGATATTCTCAATCGGAAAAGTCACGCCGAGCGCCGGAAGAGATTTGACCCAAGCCTTTTCATTGTCGAAGATCGTTTCGCGATCGGCTTCATCCACGCGCGCGATGAATGCAAAGGATTCATCGTCGTCATATTCGCCCTTGGCGATCTTCTGGTAGCGCTCCGAGAGTTCAGTGCCGACAATCTGCGTTGATGCCGGCGTATTCGTCCCCATCAGAAACAGCGCGTCACCAGCCTGCTTGTCGATAGCTCGACGCCAAACATCGATCGGCTCGCGAGACTTGAATTCATGAATCTCATCCGCCGCGACCAGCGCGGGGCGCGGGCCCGAGTTCGCATCCGTGTTGGCAAGAGCTTGGAAGAACGATCCCGATTCCGGATGCTCAATCTTCCATGCGTTGCCGAGAACACCGCGGATAATCACCTCGCCGCGAGATTCGAGCGTATCGCCCTCGTCCTGATCCGGGATTTGTGATCGACACATCGACACCGCATCAGTGAAAAGGATATTCGCGGTGCGCTTCTCCCAACCGATCGCGTAGACCTCGGCGCGCGGGATGCCGTGCCATCCCATCATGTAGAGGCCAATCGCGCCCATGAACGGCGACTTCGCTTGCCCCTTCCCGGTCTCGATCCACGCGCTACGGAAACGCAGCCGGCCACTTTCGAGTTTCCAGCCGAACAACGATCCTGCCGAAAACATGTGCCAAGGCAGCGGCTCGAACGGACAGCCAGCCTTTGCGCCAGCGGTAACCGTGAACATGGCCGGCATAAAGCGGAGAATTCGACCAGCGGCGGCGGCATCCCACACCAGCCCGCGCCGCGGCCCATCAACCAAATCCTTCAAATGCCGCTCAGCGGCATGGCAAACAAGTTCGCCGACGACAAACTTGCCGTCAACCGCCCGTTTTGCCCACCGCGTTACTGGATCTGCTGGCAATCGGCTTGAGGAATTCGTCCGCCGCCGTTGCGCGCCTTGCTTTCCGCTGGACCTTGCCACCGCTATTGCGCCGCCGCGGGCTCAAAGCCAACTCGGCCTCCAGTGCTGCAGCCCCTTCGCTGGCCTGCTTGAATACTGTCCACGCGGGGTCGATCTGCCTGACCCGCGTTTTCTTCGCGGCACGGATCGCTCCGCGCTCGCCCATCTCTCGCAACTGTCGGTCGGCCTCCAAACGAAGCCCTATCAACCTCTTGATGACATCCCCGTTATCGGGACACAGCGTCTGGGCGTCCCGCATCTCACCGATGATTGACCGCCACTGCGCCCGCACGAAACTGAGGTCCAACTCATCCGAGTAATAGACCGACCAATCGGGCTCCGGAGGTTGGCCGGGGAACAATTCTATGGCCGTGGTCATTGGCTTTCTTGCTTCCCGCTACCCCTCAAAACTTGAAAGGGGTCTTCCTTTTTTGGTCCCATTGCGTATGGAGGGTGGGCGCCGGTCCAGCGAGAGGCGCGATCTTGAAACTTTATTACCCCCACCCGGGGGGGGGAGCTAGCGGCCGGCGTTCCAAGGGTGATCCGCGGCGATCGGCCGGCCATCGCGATCACACCCAACCTCAAAGCCTCGCGCTTCGATGATCTGCTCAATCTGGTCGTGGCAGGGAGCGCATGACGATGACAGGTTCGCTGGATCGAAGAACAACACCTGATCACCCTTATGTGCCCGGCGGTGATGAACAACGGTCGCCGGCGTCACCCTGCCCTCACGGTCACACCGCTCGCACAGCGGCTGCTTGAGCAACTGCGCCGAGCGTAACGATTGCCAGCGCGCCGACTTGTAGAGTTTGCGCCATGGCTGCTCTGCCCTACGCTTGGCGTCATACTCACGATTGCGGTAACGACGGTCGAGAGGCTTAGGCACAATCACCTGTCTGCCCGCACAACTCGCATGGTGCGGTATCGGCTGGGTCTGCATGGTGCATCACCAGATCGTCAACGGTGAATGGCTCGGCAAGGTTGCGAGCGACACGACGCTGGCGAATGCGAGCCTTCCCGCCATCACGCTCGACGCGGGTCACCGGGAGGATGATGACGTCACCCATGCCGCACCTCAGGCTGCTCGCATAAACTCACCGAAGGCCGCCTTGGCGGCCCGGCAGTATTCCACATGGGCCGCTTCCGCAGTTGGGAAAATGCCGAGATATGACTTCACGCCATTAGCCGAAATATGCGCTCGATAGCCGGCGATCCGCCCATTCTTGCGATGAGTAGTCACGCCCTTGGGAAGAACTTTGCCGCGCCGCAACCTCGTGTTCGCACAATTTTGCGTTGGCGTGGCGAGCCGAAGATTCTCCCACCTATTGTCGGATGCGTCGCCATTCTTGTGATCGATCAACAATCCATCGGGCGGCCACTCGCCCGTCATGAGAGCCCAAATAACCCTATGCACCAGCAAGCTGCGACCACGAAACTCGACCATTCGGGTGTGGCGATGAGTAAGTTTCCCGGCCAATTGGCCAACCTTGAAACGTGGATGCGGCGCGCGCTTCCACCGCAACTCACCAGTGCGCGGCTCATATGAAAATGCTGCCTGAAGATCGGCAACGTCCATCGCCATCTCTGCTCTATCCGCGCAATGAAAGTTGGAGCCCAAAGCCGGAATTGAACCAGCAACCATCTGCTTACAAAGCAGCCGCTCTACCTGTTGAGCTATTTGGGCTGATTTCGGAAATGCAAAAGCCCAGCACTGTGGCTGGGTCTGTCCGGCTATCTACCGGCGGCAATGGGATGACTGTTACTGGCGGCCTTGAACCCGTCCGTACCCATCGCTCTCAGCCTGCGATCTTGCGCAGACTGAACAGATTTTATGTTAAATGATCTAGTTCTTTCTCGCAACTATATTTCGGGGTTATTCACATGGGCAACAATACCGAAGAACGATCAGTTTCTGAGCAGACCGCCTTTCGATTCGCATATGCCGTTAATCTGCGACATGGGGCGGAACGGATCACTGAAAAGGACGATCCGATTTCAATTGCGGCGCTTCCTGTTTTTCTATTACTTGGATTCGCTTTGGAGAACGCGTTCGCCTGCTATCTTATATCGAATCGCCACCCGACGCCGGCGGACTATAAGAGCCACGATCTAGCTCGCGCGATGAACGCATGCAAAAAATATGGGCTTATCCTGTCGAAAGAGGCCGCCTCCTTTGTCGAAGATCAGACTCCAATGCAAAAGAACTTTGCATTTCGATATCCTGAGAAGCTTGGAACGATCTCCCTCCCCGACGCAAAAACATCTTGCAAAATTGTTCGCGATATAATGATAGATATTGACGTAGCTCTGAAAATGAAAGGCTTCAGCCTGGAGCGCATTGCCGAGAAGATGTAACTAAGCCGCCACCACCATCTCTGCTGGCAGTGTGTGCCGGATCATTCCAAACAACACTTGAATACGGCCGGCGCCGTCTACTCTCTCGACGTTAGCCAGCATTCCGTCATAGACGGAGCCTTCGGCTTCGACCTTTACCGCATCGCCGCACTTGAACGCCGGCCGATTGCGGCGGCGGGCCGGTGCCTGCCGAATGAAATCCAAATGCTTGTCGGACTGCTTCCGGAAGATCGAGAGTACGGCTTCGTGCGGCAAGACAACGAAGTCGCCCTTCTCGTTCTTCAGCAGGCGGCTCACGCCCCGAACATTTCTCAGATCGTTGGCAATCTCCCCACCAGACTTTCGGATCATGCCGTAACCCGGGAACATCGGCCGGGCAATCAGCCTCGTGACCTTCTGGCCATTCTTACCCGTTCGGCCGGTCGGCACTCGCCGGCGGATGATCGGCACATAGAGCTCATGGCCCAGTTCGTGAATCCTCCAAACTGTCCGGATTTCCTGCCCAGGCTCCGTGATGACGACGTACCACAGATCCTCATCAATCGGAGGGCGGATACCTGGCTCGTCCTTGCCGCTGCGAAAGGTCGGCGGGGTTGAGAAGCGCCAGAATAGCCCGGACAGATTCCAAGCCGCGCGATACCAGTAGACCTTGTCGAGAGCCTGCATACGTCCGTCAGCGTCCGCACGCGCCAGTTCGACGAACACGCCACGCGTGGGCGGATCCGTCTCGGCGTTACGCCACTCGACTTCGAATTTGTCCTGCACGTTCTCGTATCCCTTCAATTCTTGAATGGTGGCGACTGAAATGATGACCCGGATACGCTGGGCTAGAATGGCATCTCGTCAGACGGCTCAATGCGCTCAAAGACCACATCGGCCTTTACCGCTCGAGCTACACTCTGGAGCACGTAGAACTCGACGCCGGGATTGTTCCGGGCCAGCCGCTTCGCTTCCGCCACCGCAATGTGCTCTGCGGCGTGGCGCACAGTCGGCGCGCCCTGATCGAGGCCGTAGACCATCCAGAACCGTTGCAGATTGCCGTTCATTTCAGTTCCTCGCTCGATTGCCTCACCCTCTCCCGCTTCATCGCCGTGTACGCTCTACGCTTTGCTGTGAGACGACGGCGACGGCGGATGGAGGCTGGTTTGTGTTTGCTCATGCGACGGGCTCGGTTGTTGTCGCCGCGCGGCGCCGTTCGAGCCTAGCGTCCACAATCATCCGGTTGACGGCCGGACGCTTGACGCCGAACCGCTCGGCAATATTGACCGCCGAAACACCTTGTTCGTGTAACCGCAGCGCCTTCTCGGCACGCACCAAGTATTCCTCGGACTTCAAGCCGCATCCTCCTTATCTGCCGGCCGACCGCCTGATCGCCCCCCGCTCGAACTCGGCGCGCTCAGCCAATTGCTTGTCGATGCGAGCCTGACGCGCCGCCGCCTCGCGACGGGGCTGCATGATTTCCTCACAGGCGAGGTAGACCTCCCGTACCGTCGGCAGGAAGTCCTTCTTGGTCGGCAGTCCATGCGCTGGGTGTGTCACGTCTCGGATGACATCCTCCGGATACCGGGCCAGCGTCGCGGTGATCGCTGCGACGTAGGTGTCCGGATCGTTGGCGTCACCCCTGCGATAACAGCCGAGGAGAAGTCGCGCCCGCTCCGTCGCGTACTCCGTCATCACCGCCGGGTCCCGCGTCGAAACTGCGGATTTTGTCAAGGAGACGGTCAGCGGCTTGAATGATGTTTCCTGATTGCTGTTTTCCATTTGCGGTCACCGTGAGTTTTTCGGGTTGGCGAATTTCGACTTGCGGAAGCGGCGCAAGATGCTGCGCCATGGCTTCCGCCAAGGGCTTTTCCAGATATTTGAAATGCTCGACGAAGCCGTTGCGCTTCCGGCGAACAACACCCTTCGTCGCTTCAATCATCACAGCGCCGATCCAGCCTTCGTTGAGGCATTTCTGAACCCAGAGGGCGCAGCCAACCCATCCCGGCGGGACCTCTTCGGGTAGATTGAAACCGCAAGCACGCTCAAGGGCGGCCGTGATTTCGAACGCCTCTGGCGAAATCAGGCACGCGCGCGTTTCAGTATCAGTATTTCTGGCTTCTGGACTCTGGGGTTTAAGGCTGTGGTTAGGTGCTGGGTTTACAGGGGGGTTAACCCCCTCCTTATCGGTATTGGTGATTTGGGGATTACCACCACCTTTTCCCCAATCGCTCGCCTGTTTCGATTTGGCCTTATCCTTGACCATCCGTCGGGAATAGATGACGCCATTCTCGTCGCGGCTATAAACGCCCGCGCTCTCCAGTTCGGCCAGCAACTTTCCGGCGTCGGTCAACGGCAGGCCCACCAATGCCGCAATCTGCCGATTGGTGACCGGCTTACCGTCCGTGATTAGGAATCCATAAGGTTCGGCTTCGTGCATGACGCACATAAGCTCTATCCAGAGCCCGCGCGCCGCCACGCTGCACATATGCAGCTTCCTGTCCCCGCTCCAATCGGACGGGTAGAATTTGAACCATGGCTGTTTTTTGTCGCCTTTGGCCACCTAGATCATTCCCATCGCCTGTAGATAAGTTTCCAAGATCGCCTCGGCCTCGGCACGCTCGTTGGCGTCCTGCTTGCGCATCCGCACGATGGTGCGCAGCGCCTTGACGTCGTAGCCGTTGCCCTTGGCCTCGGCGTAGACGTCCTTGATGTCGTCGGAGATCGCCTTCTTTTCTTCTTCCAGCCGCTCGATGCGCTCGATGATGGCCTTGAGCTGGTCCTTGGCGAAACGGGTCGCGGGCTCGTCTGGCACCGCGTGGCTGTTGTGGCCCATTGCTGCGGTCATGCGGCTCTCCGGGTGTTCGGGAATCCGTTGTGCTCGACGCCGTCAAGAAGGCGACCGGCGCGCTTCTTACCGACACGAACGGAGTTGCCGTCGGCGCGATTGATCAGTTCGTAATGTTCCTGCAATTCGCTGGGCCAATCCTCAGCATCAGCCCACTCGCCCCATTGCTTAAACAGGAATGGCACTTCGGCAGCCGCGCACTGATCGCGCAGGGCGCGAGGCCAATCGGGGTGCATCGGCCGCGCGTGACCGCCGGATTCTCCACCACAGATCACCCAATCTATCTGATCGAGCCATGGCGATAGATCGATCAGTCCAAGCATCGGCTCGATGCTCAGGCCAACCCACGGGATATTGAACTTGGCCTTCAACGCCAGCAATCGCGGGATATCGCGATCTGCCTCAGCCTGGTTCACGACGGTAATCATGAGGCCAGCGTGGAACGGCCATGATGCCCGGCCGATTGCCGCCAATCGCTTCTCGACCACGCTGATGCGCTTCGTGACGATCTGGATGGCCAGACGGTTGCAGACTTCGATCTTGGTCCAAGCCTCCGCGAACCACTCAGTCGGCACTTCTGTATCGAAAAGGTCCGACATGGATTGGATGAATACACGGCGCCGCGTATCGACGTGCGGCACTGGCAGACCAAACACCTTGGCATTCTCGACCGCGCAAGTCGCGTCCGCCGCCCAATCCGCATAGGCGTTGTCGAGCCGATGAATCAGCGCGGGCGCACTCTTGATCTTCCGGCGCGGCACCCCGACGCCCCAGATATTGCCGCCGGTCCGCTTCGACCAAGCCTCCGCATAGCAGTGATCGCAGCCGGCGCCGACCTTGGTGCAGCCCCACCAGAAATTCACCGTCGCATCGGTCCATTCGATATTACTGGATTGCGCCACTATGCCGCCCTCCCTTCAAGCGAGGCCACGGCGGCCGATAGATATTCGAACTCCTCGTCGGGCTCGGCTTCACGTGAAACGCTGCCGAAGTTGCGTGGGACGTAGCGCGATGATCGGCGTCGAAACTCTCGTTGCGCCTCCGCATGACACGCGCTGCAATAGCGCTGTCCGGTTCTGTTGTGTTGCTGACGGCAGCGGGAGCAAGTCATGGGTGAAAGCCCTCGTTGCCGTTGATGCGACTGGCAATCTCGCCGGCGACCGCGGCATAGCCGACTTGGTCAATGAAGTTGTCCGACCGGAACGGGCCGTAGTTACGCCGATTGATCTTCAGAAGCTCAAGGATGGTAACGACGTCGAGCGCGTTCAGCGGCGTCTCTGACGCCTTACCGACGGATTCCAGATAGCCATTCACCAGCGCTGCCAGCGACGAATAATGGGTTACGGCATCGCCATAGGCTTCCTTACGGTCGCCGCCGACGAGATTCATGGCTGCGAGAGCGAAGTCTTTCGCGTTCATGCGGTCTCCCACGAAACACGGTGAAGCTGGGTCGGTCCGGAATGCTCGCGGTCCCAGACGAACCATGCGAACGCCATACCGGAGTTGCTGTGCTTCCCTTCCCATCCGGCGCGATGCATCATCGGCAACCGCTTGCGGAAGACGTGGACGCGCGCGAGATGGCCGTTATCAAGGATTGGCGTCCGGCGGTCGCTTTCGAGGAATGCCAGTCGCAGCAGCATCACGACCTTCGGGCAAAGATGGAGCGCCTTGGCCACGAACTCGCCGGCGTTCTTAAACGGCGGATTGGTGACGATTGCCTGCACACCAAGCGGCAATTGCTGCTCAAGCAGGAAATCCCATCCTGCCTGATCCTGATCCGGGGAATCATAGTGAACCAGGTCGGTTGCAAAAACTTGATGGCCGGCGGCGCGCAGCGTCCGCGCAATGACGCCGGGTCCGCACGCCGGCTCCCAGATCACTTGCGGCAGATCCTCGACGCGCAGCAGCGCCGTCACCGCTTCGGGCGGGCTCTCGTATAGATCGTCCTTCCGCAGATTGAGCGCAGCGCGCTTGTTGCCGGTTCCTGATGCGAGGCCCGCCATTACGCCGCACCTCGCCCAAAGAACAGCCCGGAGCGAGCAATTTTTGCGAACTCACCGTAATATTCAGCAGATGCCGCATTGTAGACCGCGACCGCCTCTTCCTTCGTTTCGAATAGCCCGAGATGGCGACTCGCCAATGAGACGCGCCACTTCCTCGTTGTGCGGTGTAACGAAACACCCCGGAATCCAGACGAATTATCGCTGCGGATCTTGGCGTTCCCGTTGTTCTGCGAACGAGTTGCTAATCGCAGATTGCAGATGCGGTTATCGGCTCGATTGCCGTTCTTATGGTCAGGCTCAAACCCCGCCTCTGGCCATTCGCCATAATGATAGAACCATGCGAGCCGGTGCGCGCGATATAGCTGCTTGTTGATGGAGATGAAGACGTAACCGTGGATGGCGCTGACGGCACCCGCGACAGTCCCAGCGGCGTGTCTGCCAAGTCGGCGCTTCCGAATAAATAGCCCGGTTGCTGGATTGTAGTCGAACCGCTCGCGCAGCTCTTCGAGTGTGACCGTGGGATTCTTGCGCCGCAGGTCGGATGGCAGGTCGTTCATGCGCGAGCACTCCCGTAAAATAGGCCGCTCGCATACACAGGATATTGATGCGCCCGCTTACCGGGGTCCGTCTTGCACGGACGCACGGTGCCGGTCCGGATGATTACCCCGTCCTTGATGGCGCGCATCCAGACGGACCCGAACGCATTTGGGTGAGACGGCTTCACTCGGACAAGCGGAAGCACGTGATCGACATGGACTTCGCACTGCCGTCGCGCGACATGGCAGATCGCAGCATAGGCTGCCTCGGCAAAGTCAGGATTGCTGAAGACCTCGGCGAATGCCGCTTCGGTCATGCCGGCATCGCGCCGATGCTTAGCCCAGTCAAATAGATCCGCATTCATCTGCATGCCCTGGCCCCCGTCGTATTGAGGACAGCCTGAGCTAGCAAGGCTCGCAGCTCGGTCTTGGTCATCTCCGGTGCCGGAGGCAGTTTGTTGCGATATTCCGGAGACGTTTTGCTGTAGCCGAGACCGATGGCGCGCCTGGCCGCATCTGCTTTCAGCTTCTCGCGCCGCAGCCGCGCACGCTTCCGGGCCTTCTTCTTTCGCTCGCGGGCTTTTGCTCGCACTGCGGCTCCATCCGGATCAACCAGGCGCCAGCCCAGCCGATCGAGCTTGCCGGCGATGGTGCTCCGCGATACGCCCATGGCGGCCGCAATGCGGGTATAGGAAAGGCCGTTGTCGAGATGCTGACGGAGTTCGGCCAGACGCTCCGGTCCCCATGGCGTGTTCATGGCAGTTCTCCGAGAGCCTTTAGGATTTGGTTGATGTCGTGGGAGACCGGATCCCCGGAGGCCACCAGTGCCTCGATCTTGCGCACGGCATGGAGCGCCGTCGTGTGATCGCGGTCCCCGAACCGCTGGGCGATATCCGGCAGGGATTTGAGCAGCAGCGTCTTGGCGATGTACATCGCGACCTGCCGGGGGCGCACCAGCTTGGCCGTGCGCCGGATCGACAACAGGTCGACCAGCGTCACGTTGTAATGCTGGCAAACGGCCCGCTGAATATCGCTGATCTTTGGCCGGCGAGGATGAAATGGGCGGTCGGAGACCAGATCGGCGCACCAAAAGGTGTGCTCGTATGCCGCCATCGGATTCTGGACAGGATCAACCGGTGCTGACGCAGCCGGCTTCGAGTTGGTGACAGTCGCTAAGGGGCGCCGAGCCGGTACCGTTGGCTTGGCCTCACCCGCTGGCCGAACAACGCCCAGGCGGCGCAAGCGCTCGGCCCGGCTCGATGAAGCCCGCGCTTGTCGCTCTGTCACCTGCTCTTGATGCAACGCTACCATAGCGCCCTCACCTCTCGAGACGATGGCCGTTGTGCCAGAAATGGCAGAAGCGGCAGTGATAGGAGACGAGACCCTTGTGACGGCGGGCGTTGCGTTTCGCCCGCTCGTAGGTCTCGAACTGAGTCTTGCCCCGGCACGAACTGATGAACGTCCCGAAGGATTGGGCCGCGGGACCACGCATCTTCACGAGGCCGAAGGCGGCCACGATGTCATCGGAGTTAAGTTCGGTTCGGCTCACGGTCGGCATCACCGCTTCCCCTGGCTTGAGCCACGGCGCGATGAATAGGGCGATCACCGTTCGGACGAAGAAAGCCCAAGGCGGCTTCTTTCCGGGCGAAGGCGGCACTGAGCTTCTTGGATGCATCGGCATTGCTCTTGGTCAGCCGGCGGGCGGCCGCTGTTGGCGGAAGTTGAGCTTCAAGCTGGAGCGCTTCTTGCGTGGCCTCAGCGGCGATGCGCCGTTT
>Ga0180217_1003565_pt1 | contig 13041 bp, 8 predicted proteins | sample eDN3rd37CBELigOP_FD_128521 | JGI IMG/M metagenome (GOLD analysis project Ga0180217, IMG submission 128521) | Enriched Organic Plus compost microbial communities from Emeryville, California, USA - eDNA 3rd pass 37_C BE-Lig OP (version 2) (version 2) ... | reverse complement strand
TCCTCTCCGCCGCCGCAACCCTGGCGCAACCGGGCGCGCCGCTCGCCGCCACCGGGTTGCGCGACATCGCCGCCCGGCACGGCTTCGCCTTCGGCCTTGCCGTGCAGCCGCGGCCACTGGCCGGGGATCCTGCCTATGCCGCGGCGACGGCGCGGGAGGCCGCGCTGCTGGTGCCGGAAGGCGCCACGAAATGGTGGGACTTGCGCCCGGAGGAGGACCGCTTCGACTTCGCGGGCATCGACGCCATCACCGCCTTTGCCGCGCGGCATGGCCAGGCGGTCCGCGGCCATACCCTGGTCTGGCATGCCGCCATGCGTCCCTGGACCCTGGCGGCGCTGGCGGAAGGTCCCGCCCGCGCCCATCGCCTGCTGGAAGTGCATCTGGACGGCGTGCTGTCGCACACCGCCGGCGCGATCCGCGACTGGGACGTGGCGAACGAGGCGGTGGCCGATCCGTGGAATTCCGGCGACCTGCTGAAGGACAGCCCCTGGCTGCGTGCGCTCGGTCCTTCCTATCTCGACCTCGCCTTCCGCCTGGTGCGGGAGCGCGACCCGACCCTGACGCTCACCTACAACGACTACGGCTGCGAGCATGCGACGGCCTATGACGAGGAGAAGCGCCGCCGCGTGCTGGCGCTGGCACGCGGCATGCGCGACCGCGGGGTGCCGCTCGATGCCGTCGGCCTGCAGGGGCACCTGCATCGCGATCTGCCCTTTTCCGCCGGCACGGTCCGCGACTTCGTCCGCGCGCTCCGCGCGCTCGATCTGCGCGTGCTCATCACCGAGCTCGACGTGATCGAGCCGGAGATCCATGCCCCCGCCGGGGGGCTCACGCCGGGACCGAGCATCGCGCCCGGTCCGGATGCGCCCGATCCCGCCGACATCGCCGCGCGCGACGCGCGGGCGGCTGCGCGGGTGCACGCCTTCGTCTCCGCCGTGCTGGAGGGTGGCGGGGATGCGGTGCTGGCCTGGGGAGTGGCGGATCATCACAGCTGGGCGACCCGGGCGCAGCCGGCCGCGCGCCCGCTGCCGCTCGACCGCGATTTCCGCCCGAAGCCCATGTGGCACGCGCTGGCCGCCGCCTTCGCCGGCCAGGCCTGGCCCTGAGGGGCTTGGCCCCTGCGCTCTCCGGTCTAGATTGCTCCCAACGAAAAGCGCAGGAGGACGTCCATGGAATTCGGCGTGCTGTTCACCTCGCACCCGAACCCTGCCGAGGAGCCCTACCCCCATCGCGCCGTGCATGCGCGCGTCACCGCCGAGATCGAGGAGGCCGAGCGCCTCGGCTACGACACCGCCTGGATCGCCGAGCACCATTTCTCGACCGGTTACGGCATCATGCCGGACTGCTTCGCCTACATGGCCTATCTCGCCGCGCGCACCTCGCGCATCGGCATCGGCGCGGCGGTCATCACCCTGCCGCTCTACGACCCGATCCGTGTGGTGGAGAACACCGCCTTCGTGGACATCCTCTCGAACGGCCGCGTCCGGCTCGGCATCGGCTCGGGCTACCGACCCTATGAGTTCGTCGGCCTGGGCCGCGACTTCGAGGCCCGCCGCGACATGGTCGAGGAAGCGGTCGGGCTGATGTTCGAGGCCTTCCATCGCCGCCGCTGGACGCACAAGGGCAGGTACTTCCAGGGCACGGTCGAGGGCACCTACGAGATGCTGCCGGTGCCGGTGCAGGAGCCCCATCCGCCGCTCTACATGGCCGGCGGGACAGACCGCTCCATTGCCTATGCCGGTCGCCAGGGCTTCGGCCTGATGCTTTCCACCCTGCCTTCGGCCGAGACGCTGGCGCGCCAGATCACGCTCTACCGCGAGGCGCTGGACACCGCGCCGGAGGAACGCCGTCGCAACCCGGCCGCGGGCCATGTGGACGTCGCCCGCTATGTCTATGTCGCCGAGACGGATGAAGAGGCGCGGGCGGATACAGAAGACGCCATCATCCGCCACATCACGCATTTCGGCAGCAGCGGCACCGGGGGCTATCTCGGCAGCGTGTCGGAGAAGGGGCAGGCGCTGAACTATGACGACCTGCTCGCCACCACCCTGCTGCACGGCTCGGCGGAGACGGTGGTGACCAAGCTGCGGGCGCTGCAGGCGAAGACGGGGATGAGCAGCCTGCTGCTGCACTACCCACCCTATTATGGGGCGCAGAAGATCCGGCGCAGCCTGCAGCTGTTCGCCGAGCGGGTGATGCCGGCCTTCCGACCGCCGCACAGGGCCGCGGCCGAGTAGACGCAGCCCGGGACTTGGTGCTCCGCCGCCCGGCCGGCGGGGCGAGGGCGGGTCGGCCACTTCCGGCCGCGGCGCGCGAGGCATTCGGCAAGGAGGAGCGCATTGCGCGGCGCGCTCCTCCATCGGCCTGCGGCCCAGCGGCAGGGCCTGCGCACGCCGCGCCGCCGGCCGGAGCATCTTCCGTTCGCCCGGGCTCCCGGCAGAGGCTCGCGTTCCCTGCCTTCACGCGCATCCTCGCCCATGCAGGCGCTTTCACCTGAATGGGATCTGCTCTAGCCCCGGCCGCGCAGCGGGATCTCGCGCAGGAAGAGCGCGGCCAGCAGGCCGAGCGCGGCGATGCCGCCCGCCGCAAGGAACACATCGGAGAAGGCGGCTTCCGCCCGGGCGGCCAGCGCGGCCGCCTCGGCGGCGCCCGTGGCCTCCTGCGACAGGCGGTGCAGAAGCTGCCCGGGATCCTCGCCCATGGCCCCGCCACCAAGCCGGCCGAGCAGCAAGGCCGAGAGCAGCGCCACGCCGAAGGCGCCGCCCATCAGGCGGAAGAACATCATGCAGGAGACGCCGATGCCGCCATCCTTCGGGTCCAGCGCGTTCTGGATGGTGACCGTCATCGGCGAGAACTGGCAGCCGAAGGAGAGCCCCAGCAGCAGCGTCACCGCCGTGTCCATCCAGAGCGACCGCCCGAGCCCGGCCCAGGCGACGACGAGGCACATGAGCATGGCGACCGTATTGCCGAGGATCGCCAGGAACCGGTAGCGCCCCGTCGCCGTCACCGCCTGGCCCGCCAGGAAGGAGCCGGTGACGCTGCCAAGGGTCATCGCGATCATCCGCAGCCCGGCCTCCTTGGCCGGAAGCCCCGCGACGAGCTGGTAGTACAGTGGCACCAGCATCACCAGCGCCATCATCACCATGGAGGACAGCGCGGTCACCAGGATCGCCACGCTGAACACGCGGTTGCGGAACAGCGGCAGCGGCAGCATGGGCTGCGGCGCGACCCGTTCCTGCGCCACCAGCGCCAGCAGGAACACGGCCCCCAGCCCGAAGCAGAGCAGCGCCGCGGGGGAGAGCCAGGAGCCCGACCGCTGCACGAAGGTGATGCCGAGCAGCAGCGGCGTGCAGGAAAGCAGGATCAGCGCCGCCCCGGCCCAGTCGATGCGAGGGCGCTTGCCCGGGCGCGGCAGGCGCCGCAACTGGAACCAGGTGGCGGCGAAGGCCGCCGCGCCGAGCGGCAGGTTCACCCAGAAGATCCAGTGCCAGGACAGGACGTCCACGAACAGCCCGCCCAGCACCGGCCCGATGATGTTCGCCGTGGCGAAGGTGGCGGAGAGATAGCCCTGCACCCGCCCGCGCTCCCGTGGCGGCAGGATGTCCCCCACCACGGCGAGGGCGATGGCACGCAGCCCGCCGCCGCCCAGGCCCTGCACCACCCGCATGGCGATCAGCCAGAGCATGGAGGGAGCGAGGGCGCAGAGCGCCGAGCCGAGGACGAAGACCGAGACCGAGGCCAGCAGCACCGGCCGCCGGCCATACAGGTCCGAGAGCCGCCCATAGATCGGCGTGGTGACGGTGGAGGCGATGAGATAGGCCGAGACGACCCAGGGCATCACCTCCCACCCGCCGAGATCACCGGCGATGGCCGAGAGCGCGGTGGCGACGATGGTCTGGTCGAGGCTCGAGAGGAAGAGCGCGAGGGTCAGCCCGAGGACGATGCTGCGCACCTCGCGCGGCGAGAAGGTCGGGGCGTCAGGCTGCGGGATGTCGGGCGTGTCGCGCACGGTGCGCGGAACCTAGACCGGATCGCCGCAGGCCGGAACTGGCCGGAGACGAAACTCCGGCCGACCACCCGGCGCCGCCGTGCGCGGCCTGCCGGACCGTGGCGCCGCGGCGCGATAGCCGCACGCGGCCTGGCCGGCCGATGCGAGGCTCGCCTCCCGGCGGGATGCCCGGCGGCATGCCGTGTCCCGGGCCGAAGCCCTCCGCGCGCCCGGAGGGAAGCATGGGCATCCGGCAGGGGGGCGCCGGCGCGACCCGCATGCTCCGCGTCCCGGCGCGGGCGCGGCACCGCCCGCATGGGCATCCCTTGCCCGCGACCCTCCGCGCGGGGCGCTTCGCCGCCTCCGGCGGCATCCCCCGCGCCGATGCGGTCCGGCGACGAAGCCGGTACGGCACGGCCATGGCGCTTCACGCCGCGCATCCCGCGCCGCAGACTGGCGCCCGTGATGCCAGCGGAAGGCCCAAGCCATGCCCGATACCCCCGGCAAGCCCGTCCTGCTCACCGGCGCCTCCGGCAATCTCGGCCGCGTGCTCGCACGGGAGCTGGCGGCGATGGGATGGACCCTGCGGCTGACCGACATCGCGCCCTTCCCGGACCCGTTGCCGCATCGGGCCCGCTTCGTGCGTGCCGATCTCGGCGACGGCCTCGCCATCCTCCGCCAGGCGGAAGGCTGCGGCGCCATCCTGCATTTCGGCGGCGTGAGCGTGGAACAGCCCTTCGAGACGGTGGCCGGACCCAACCTGCGCGGCCTCTATCACGTGTACGAGGCGGCGCGCCGCGAGGGCGCGCGCGTGGTCTTCGCCAGCTCCAACCACAGCATCGGCTTCCATGAGCGCCCGCCAGGATCCGCCGGCCCTCCGCCGGCCGGAGCGCAGGGGAGCGAGGCGAAGCTCGACATGGACTGCGCCTTCCGCCCGGACGGGTATTACGGCCTGTCCAAGGCCTATGGGGAGCTGATGGGCCGGCTCTACTGGGACAAGCACGGGGTGGAGAACGTCAATCTCCGCATCGGCTCCTGCTTCCCGAGGCCCACCAATGCGCGCATGCTCTCCACCTGGCTGTCTTATGCCGATCTGGTGCGGCTCTGCGCGGCGGCAGTGACGGCGCCGCGCACCGGCCACTGCGTGATCTGGGCCTGCTCGGCCAATCCCGCCACCTTCTGGGGGAAGGACCACCGCGACCGCATCGGCTGGCAGCCGCAGGACTCCGCCGAAGCCTTCCGTGCCGAGCTGGAAGGCGTGGTGTCCGGCGACCCGGTGGAGGAGCGCTATCAGGGCGGCGCCTATTGCGCGGTCGAGTATTCGCGCAGGACGCCCTCGCCGCGCGATCCCTTCGCGCTGGAATGAGCCGCCCGGAGAGGCGGACTCGCCGCCGGTGCGCGGCACCGCGCCGCCACGCCTGCCAGTGCCAAAGAGCCGCCATGGTCGTCGGCCATGCGGGACATCCCGAATCGAAGCGGAGGCCGCATCCTGGACCAGCTCTCCCCGGACCCGCTCGCGCTCGCCGGCGGCGAATGGACGGCGCGGCTGCTGCCCATGCAGGGTGGCGCCTGCGCGGCGCTCGCCTGGCGCGGGCGCGACCTGCTGGTGCCGCTGCCAGTCGGCGCCGATCCGAATGCCGCCTTCTGCGGCGCCTTCATCATGCTGCCCTGGGCGAACCGGTTGGATAGCGGCCACTTGCCGGTGGCCGGCACCCTGTACCGGCTTCCGGTGAACCGGCCGGAGGACAACACCGCGATCCACGGCATTGCCCGCGAGCATCCCTGGCGCGTGGCGGAGGCTGCGCCCGACCGCGCCGTGCTGGAGCAGACCTGCGACGGCGCCGCCGCGGATCCGCCGCTGCCCTGGCGCTACCGCGCGACTCTCTCCCTGGCGCTGCGGCCCGAGGCCGCCCGTCTCGCGCTCGACCTGACGAACACCGCATCGGAGCCCTTTCCCTTCGGCCTCGGCTGGCATCCGTTCTTCCTGCGGCCGCCGGGCACGCGGCTGCGATTCGCCGCGGGGACGCTGTTCGCACGCGATGCGCGCTGCCTGCCGGTATCGCCGCAGCCGTCCTTCGGCGTGGACGGCGCCGAATCCGCCTATGAGGGGCTCGACACGCATTTCGCGCAGTGGGACGGCATGGCCGAGATCCTGCGTCCCGACCTCCGGCTGCGCCTCGTGGCGGAAGGCGCCTGGTCGCGCAATCTGCAGGTCTTTGCCCCGGCCGGCAGCAACGTGCTCTGCGTCGAGCCGGTGAGCCATGTGCCGGATGCGCCGAACCGGCCGGACATCGCGGCCTACGGCCCGATGGCCATGCTGCCGCCCGGCGGCACGCTCTCGGCGCGAATCGCCATGCACGCAGCCCTGCCGCGCTGACCCGCCACCGACGGGCACCGTCGGGCATGCGGCCGCGTGCACGATGTCTCGCAGCGCATTCCCGAGCGTGCATGCTCGCCCGAAAATCGCATGGCGAGGCGCTTTCTTCGGCGGCGCGCGGGAACGCGCGAGGCGTGGTGACGTTGCACGCCGCAACTGCAACACATCAGGGAGCGCGATGAAAGCCGCGGCACGCAACACCGCACGCGCAACACCGCATTAGCGTTGCGGTCGTGCCTGCAAGGGCGTAACCCGTGGTCGGCGGAAGCCGGCCCGTGATGGCCGGGAACGCCATCCACGGCGGCGGGCCGTGCGCGCGATGCCACGGCAGCCGATCCCGGACGGAGCCAAAGCCACCGTGTCGCTCGTGCCGATGCGGTGCCCGGACATCCCGGATGCGTGGCGCCGCCCGAGGCCAGATCAAGAAGGGACATGGAGGATGAGCGAGAGCGACACGGGACAGCACGACGACCCCGCAGCGGTCGTGCGGGAATTCCGCCGCCTGGTGAACATGTCCGCCGAGGAGCTGCGCTCCTGGCTCGACAACCCGGCCAGGGAAGCGGTCCGTCGCATGGGGGAGAACGAGGACGCGGCGGCCGGCGACCATCCCACCCGCCGCATCGTCGAGATGCTCGAGGCCGGCGAGACCGCCGGTGAGTCGCAGGAGGAGCGCGACCTCATGCGCCGGGCGGTGGACTTCATCGATCATCATCGCGCCGATCGCCCGGAGGGCGGTATCGCCGACATGCGCTGGCGCTACACCCTGATGGACTGGGGCCACGATCCGCTCAAGGAGGAGCAAGCGAGCATCATGCAGGAAGAAGAAGACATGCAGGAGCAGCCCGGGATGCAGCCCGAGGCGCAGTCCGAGCAGCCGAGCGAGGAGGAACAGCCGATACGTCGCCGCCGCTCCACCGGCACACGCACGCGCCGCAGCGCCGCGGCGCAGGCCGGGGGCGAGGAGGCCGGTGCGACACGTCGGGCCGGACGCGGGCGGAGCACCACCGGCGCGAAGCGCGCCACCGGCACGCGCGGCCGTACGGCCGGTGCCGGCACCAAGCGTGCCGCTGCAGGAACGGCGGCGCGGCGCGGCACGACGGGGCGCGGCACTGCAGCGAAGGGCACCCGCGCCACCGGGCGCACCGCGGCGACGTCGGGCCGTGCCGCCACGGCGCGTGGGGCCGCGACGCGCGGTGCGGCAAAGCGTGGCACCGCGGCGCGCGGAACCACGGCACGCGGGACGGCGAAGCGTGGCGCCACGGCGCGCAGCACCGCAACGCGCGGAACCGCAGCGCGCGGGACGGCGAAGCGCGGCACGACGGCGCGCGGGACCACGGCACGCGGGACGGCGAAGCGTGGCGCCACGGCGCGCAGCACCGCGGCGCGCGGCACCGCAGCACGCGGGACGGCGAAGCGCGGAACCACGGCGCGCGGGACGGCGAAGCGCGGCGCGGCGACGCGAGGCACTGCCGCGCGCGGCACGGGCGCTCGCGCGAAGTCGGCGACGGCCCGCGGCGCGACCGGGGCTCGCGGGGCCCGCAAGACCACCGGCACGCGAGGCGGCGCCAAGCAGACCTCGGCGCGCGGCACGCGTAGCAGCGCCGGCACCGCCCGCGGCGGCCGCGCGACAGCGGCCGGCAAGCGCGCCACCAGCGCCAAGGCCAGCACGCGGAAGACGGCTGGCGCCCGTAGCGCCGGCACCGGCCGCACGACGCGCAGCAGCGGCCGCGGTGCCGGTGCACGGGGCACCACGACCCGGGGTGGTCGCGGCGCCACGGGCGGACGCAGCAGCGCCCGCAGCAGCGGCCGCGGTCGGCAGTAGGTAGCCCGCCAGACCCGGATCACGCCTGCCGGGCAGGCGTGATCCGGACCCGATGAGTCTCGGCTGGAGACAGGGGGTGTGCCGTCGGCCGCCTCCGGTGATCCGGTCCGGGAAGGCGTCGCCGTCCGGGGACAGGGCGCTCACGGGGCGAGCGTTCACGGCCCCGGCATCAGGGGGCGCCACGCGGCTGGCCATGCGCCCGGCCGCGTCGCGCCCTCTTCGACCACCGCCGGCTGATCTGCCACGCTGCAAACTGGGCGAAGGCCAGGCGCAGATGACGGAAGCTGCCTTCGCTGCCCGTGGCCATCCTGGCTCGGCACCGACATGCATCCCTGGCGATCGGCTGGCAACGGCGGGCCGCGAGCCGGAACGCGGTGCATGCCGCCGCCCGGGCGCCCCGCCGCTGTCTTCCTGCCAGTATGGCCTGCTGCCGACAGGGTGCATCCGGCTCGCGCCTTCCCGGCTGAAGCCGGGGCGCGGGACAGGGCAGGCAGCCCTCGCGCGGGTGCGGTTCTGCTCGGAGCGTCGGTGCCATGCTGACGATAAGCCGCCGCTTTCGCCTCCGGGGCGACCCGGTGCCGAGCGGCGGCACCTGCCGGACCTAGCCCCGACACGGGCGACTGGGGGGGCCGACCTCACCGGAGCCCTGCCCGGCCGGGCGCCGGGGCCGATGCCGCCCCGCCCGGCCTGCTGCAATTCCCACCGGCGGTGGGCGATGCCGGCGATGGAGGCCGCTCTTCTGTGTCAACATGCAGGCAGGTCGGTATAACTCCCGCGCCATGAGCACCGCCCCCTTCGCCCCCACGCCGGCCGAGGACCTGGTCTTCGGCCTGACCCGCGTCCTCGACCTGCCGGGCCTGACGGCCGCCGGCGGTGCGCCGCTTGGCGCCGAGGACATCGCGGCCATCATCACCGAAGCCGACCGCTTCGCTCGTGACGTGCTGTGGCCCAACGCCCAGGCCGCCGACCGGCACGGCGCGGTCTACGAGAACGGCGTGGTGCGGACGCCGCCGGGCTACAAGGAGGCGTACCGCGCCTGGATCGAGGGCGGCTGGCAGGGCCTCGCCGCACCCGCCGAGGTCAACGGCGTCGGAACCGGCGGGCAGGACCTGCCGCAGGCGCTGTGGATGGCGGTGCAGGAACTGGTGGTGGCGGGCGACATGTCCTTCAGCCTCTGCCCGCTGCTGACCGCCGGCGCGATCGAGGCGCTGGTACGCTTCGCCTCGCCGGCGCAGCAGGCGGCCTGGCTGCCGAAGCTCGTCTCCGGCGAATGGACCGGCACCATGTGCCTGACCGAACCGCAGGCGGGCAGTGACCTTTCGCAGGTGCGCACCAGGGCGGAGCCGGACGGCCAGGGCGGTTACCGCATCACCGGCCAGAAGATCTTCATCACCTTCGGCGAGCACGACCTGACGCCGAACACCCTGCACCTGATCCTGGCGCGCCTGCCGGATGCGCCGCCCGGCACGCGGGGCATCAGCCTTTTCGCCGCGCCCAGGCTGCTGCCGGATGGCCGGCGCAACGCGCTGCGCTGCGGCGGCATCGAGAAGAAGCTCGGCATCCACGCCGCGCCCACCTGCGTCATGCTGTTCGATGGCGCGGCGGCGGAGATGGTGGGCGAGCCCAACCGGGGCCTGAACGCCATGTTCGCCATGATGAACGCGGCCCGTCTCGGTGTCGGCGTCGAGGGCGTGGCGCAGGGTGCCCGCGCGCTGGCGCTGGCGGAGGCCTATGCGCAGCAGCGCATCCAGGGCGGCCGCCCCATCGCGCAGCATCCGGATGTCGCGCGCATGCTGGCGGAGATCCGTGCCGTCACCCTGGCCGGCCGGCTGCTGGCGCTGGAGGCCGGTGCGGCGCTGGACCGCGCGCGGCTGCTGAAGGGAGAGGATGACGAGGCGGGCCGGCGGCGCGACGCCGCCGAGACGCGCGCGGCGCTGCTGACGCCCATCGTGAAGGCCTGGTGCACCGATCGCGGTGTGGACAGCGCCAGCCTCGGCATCCAGGTGCATGGCGGCATGGGCTTCGTCGAGGAGACCGGTGCCGCCCAGGTGCTGCGCGACGCGCGCATCGCCCCGATCTACGAGGGCACCAACGGCATCCAGGCGATGGACCTGATCGGCCGCAAGCTGCTCCGCGACGGCGGCGCCGCGATGCGCGGGCTGATCGCCGAGTTGCGCGCGGCCGATCCGCGTCTCGCGCCGGCGGCGGACGCGCTGGAACGCGCGACGGACTGGATGCTGCAGCACGGCCTGGCCAGCGCCGATACCGCCCAGGCCTCGGCCGCGGCCTATCTGGATGCGGCGGGCTGGACCCTCGGCGGCTGGATGCTGGCCCGCGCCGCGGCGGCCGACGCGCGCTACGCCCCACTCGCTGCCTTCTACCTGCGGCGCCTGCTGCCACGCGCCGGGGCGCGTCTGGCGGAGATCGAGGCGGCGGAGGCGGTCCTCGCGCTGGTTCCGGCATGACGGTGCCGGCATCTTCGTGGCACGCCGGTGCGGCCGCGACGGCCTTCCGCGCGTCACGCCTGCGTGGCATGGGGCCTTGCAGCTCCGTTGCGCTGCATCGGGGCGGCCACCCCCGCGATAGAGGCGCATGAACGCACCGCTCGCTACGCCCTTCCTGCGCCGGAGCCATCCTTGCGTGGTCGTCATTGGTGCAGGTCCGGGCGGTCTTGCCGCCGCCATGCTGCTGGCCGCCCAGGGCGTACGCGTGGTCCTGCACGAGAAGGACGAGGTGCCGGGCGGCCGCACCCGCACGCTCGTCACCGAGGCCGGCTACCGCTTCGATCTGGGCCCGACCTTCTTCCTCTATCCGCGCATCCTTGCCGAGATCTTCGCTGCCTGCGGCGCGCGGCTGGACGAGGAGGTGCGGCTGATCCGCCTGGATCCGCTGTACCGCCTGGTGTTCGAGGGCTCCGGCATGACGCTCGACGCCACCGCCGACATGGCGCGGATGGAGGCGGAACTGGCGAAATTCTGCCCGGAGGACGCGCGCGGCCTGCGCCCTTTTCTCGAGGAGAACCGCCGCAAGCTCGCGGCCTTCAAGCCGGCACTGGAGCGATCCTTCGATTCGGTGCGCGACATGATGCGGCCGGACATCCTGCGCAGCCTCGCGCTGCTGCGTCCGCACCGCAGCGTGGACCAGGATCTGTCGCGCCATTTCCGCGACCCGCGGGTGCGCCTCGCCTTCTCCTTCCAGACCAAATACCTGGGGATGAGCCCGTTCCGCTGCCCCAGCATGTTCACCATCCTGAGCTTCCTGGAACACGAACACGGCGTGTTCCACCCGGTCGGTGGCTGCGGCGCCGTCTCCGCCGCCATGGCGCGCGTGGCGGAGCGCCTGGGGGTGGAGATCCGCTACGGTTCGGCGGTGGAGCGCATCGCCTTCGCGGGCAGGTGCGCCATCGGCGTGGAGGCGGGCGGGCAGCACCATGCGGCCGACGCGGTGGTGGTGAACGCCGATTTCGCCCATGCGATACCGCGGCTGATCCCCGAGGCGCTGCGTCCTTCCTGGCGCGACCGCCGGATCGCGCAGGCGCGGTATTCCTGCTCCACCTTCATGCTCTATCTCGGCATCGAGGGGACACTACCGGGAGTCGCGCACCACACGGTGGTGCTCTCCGGGGAGTATGTGCGCAACATCCGGGAGATCGAGACCGGCATGATCCCGGAGGTGCCGAGTTTCTACCTGCAGCACGGGACGGCGACCGATGCCAGCCTGGCGCCGCCGGGACATTCGACGCTCTACATGCTGGTGCCGGTGCCGAACCTGCGCTGCGACGCGGACTGGGAGCGGGAGGCGCCGCGCTACCGGCGCCTGGCGCTGGACCGGCTCCGCGCCGCGGGCGTGCCGGAGATCGAGGGCCGCATCCGCTACGAGCGGATCGTCACCCCGCGGCAGTGGCAGCAGGATTTCGCGGTGGGCTACGGCGCCACCTTCAACCTGGCGCATGATTTCGGGCAGATGCTGGCCTTCCGGCCTCGCAACCGGTTCAATGACCTGCGCGGCGTCTATCTGGTGGGCGGCGGCACGCATCCGGGCAGCGGCCTGCCGGTGATCTACGAAAGCGCGCGGATCAGCGTGGCGCTGCTGGCGCGGGACCTGGGGCTGTCGTCCCGCCCGGCCGCGGCACCGATCCCGGAGGCGCCTCTGGCCGCGCCGCTGGGCACGGGTTGAAGCCGAACAGGGTCGGGGGCGGAGCCCCGCGAGAGGAGGCATCCATGGGCGCACATGTCGTGGTGGTCGGTGGCGGCCTCGGCGGCCTGGCGGCGGCGACGGTGGCGGCCGCGCGCGGGCATCGGGTGACCTTGCTGGACAAGAATCCCTGGCTCGGCGGCAAGGCCGCGGTGCTGCATCTGGATGCGCCCGATGGCAGCGGCCGGTTCCGCTTCGACATGGGCCCGACGATCCTGACCGTGCCGCGCGTGCTGCGCCGGATCTATGCCGAAGCCGGGCGCGACCAGGCGCGCGCGCTGCCGCTGATCCGGCTCGATCCGCAGTGGCGCTGCTTCTTCGATGACGGCGCGCGCATCGACCTGGTGGAGGATGTGGCGGCGATGGCGCGGTCCATGGACGCCCTCGCCCCCGGCGCCGGCCAGGGCTACCGCGGCTTCCAGAAGCTGGCCCGCCACCTGCACGATGTCTCCGAGCGCTTCTTCTTCTGGAAGCCGGTCGAGAGCATGGCGGACACCGTCAATATCCGCTCCAACCTCGACCCGTCCATCATGCGCGACGTGCTGGCGCTGCGCATGGGCCGATCCATGGCCCGCGTGATTCGCGGCCATGTGCCGGATGCGCGGCTGGCGCAGATGCTGGACCATTTCTGCCAGTATGTCGGCTCCAACCCCTATATGG
>Ga0180217_1003564_pt1 | contig 13043 bp, 15 predicted proteins | sample eDN3rd37CBELigOP_FD_128521 | JGI IMG/M metagenome (GOLD analysis project Ga0180217, IMG submission 128521) | Enriched Organic Plus compost microbial communities from Emeryville, California, USA - eDNA 3rd pass 37_C BE-Lig OP (version 2) (version 2) ... | reverse complement strand
AGTTGAATAAAAAGCTATTCCACAACTTGTACATCCTCATACAATCAGCTAACACGATTCATCATTTACTTCGCTGATGGTACTTACACTGGCCTTTATAAACTCATTACGGTTAACCCGCTTATTACTGTGTGTTCGTGAAGATAATGATTAATAGACAGACTTGATATCTACTCACATACAAATGAAGAAATGCAGAAGAAAACAGCCAATCGGTTTGATGATCGTTTCTGGACTTAACAGACAAAAAAGCACATAAAAACAAGCAATGGAATCCTTATAACTGTAAGACAAAGCAACAGTCTCGTGCAGTTTCTGTGCAGTCTTTGTGCAATGTATAAAAACCCAGGAATAAAATGGATATGTCAGCAAACAAAGAAAAAGCCCAAACCCTTGATACATAAGGATTTGAGCTTTGTTTAAATGATGACCTGTGAGGGACTTGGACCCTCACCTCCACCCTGTCAATTTTCCGAACCGCCTTTTGAACTATCTGCAATTTCCTTTTGGGATTCTTCGGATCCAACATTTGCAGGATAAGCATGTTTTAAAAATATCTTCTTTCCTTCTCTAATTTTTTCAAAATCATTTCACCAAATCAAAGGCATTGACTCGTTGCAAGTTTGCAGATACTTCGTAGGATGCTGGGGTTATTTGTTTAAGTTCATCAAGGGAAATGCCTGCAACAATTTCCTCAAGATATAGTTGTCCGCTGCGAATTTTAAAGACTGCGTATTCGGTGATAACTGTATCAACCCTCCCTTTTGCCGTTAAAGGATAGGTACAGCGGGAAAGGATCTTCGGTTCACCTTTCGCATTCAAATGGGTTGTTGTAACAATTACTTTTTTCGCGCCAGCAACTAAATCCATCACACCACCGACTCCTAAAACATCTTTTCCTGGTATAGCCCAGCTGGCAATATCCCCGTTTTCCGCTACCTGCAGTGCCCCAATGACGGTAGCGTCTAAATGTCCGCCGCGCATCATCGCAAAGGATAGAGAACTATCAAAAAAAGAGGTATGTGGCAGCTGAGTAATTGGCTGTTTTCCTGCATTAATTAAATCCCGGTCCGCAAAACCCTCAGCTGGTGCCGCCCCAACGCCTAGAATACCGTTTTCAGAATGTAAGGTTACTTTTCCCGGAGTAAGATAATCAGCCACTAATGTCGGGATACCAATACCTAGATTCACGATGCCTTTCTTTAATTCCTGGGCAGCGCGCCAAGCAATATAGTGTCTAATTGACTCCAATTTCATTAGGCATTCACCACTCTTTTTACAATGACATCAACAAATATAAATGGTGTAACGATTGATTCTGGGTCAAGTTCCCCAACCTCTACAATCTCCTCTACTTCAACAATGGTTAAATCTGCGGCCATCGCCATAAGCGGATTAAAGTTTCGAGCCGTTTTACGATAAATAAGATTGCCCGCTTTGTCAGCTTTGTACGCTTTAATAAGAGCAACATCGGCACTAAGTGAATGTTCAAGGACATACTCACGATTGTTAAAATAACGAGTCTCTTTTCCCTCAGCAAGCTCCGTTCCAGCTGAAGTCGGCGTATAAAAGGCTGGAATACCAGATCCGCCTAAACGTAACGCTTCTGAAAATGTTCCCTGTGGGATTAACTCAATATCGATACGCCCTTCGTTATATGCTTTCATAACTGCTTTATTTGTTGTGAAATAGGAACCGATAGCTTTTTTTATTCGATTCAATAAAAATAATTCATTTAAATTCGAGCCTTCAGTTATATTATTGCTCATAATCGTTAATTCAGTGACCTCATCACGATTCATCACCGCCTGAAGCAAATACTCCGGGATACCAGAATCTCCAAACCCTCCAACCATCATTGTCGCACCATTAGCGGGTATTTTTGCAATTGCGTCTTCAGCTGTTAGAAACTGAACATTTGTTTCAACCTGATTGCCCTTCACATTTTGCATATAATCATCCTTTCATTTTGAAACGTGAAGTGATGGTCGATGATGCTTTTGAAAACCCGCACCCATTTGTGGATAGATTTTATCAAGTTTATAAATCCATAGAAATATCTCGATACTAATCCCTATAAATCTATTACTATCTTTTGTATTACTAGATAATGCAAGAGATATGCCAGAATGAAAATGCTTAACATATAGGTTTTTATTGACTTAATGTGTTTTTTACATATGCATTTTTGCATAAGATGATGGTTTTTTGCATACTATCCGCTTGCTTTTGTTTATTGGATTTGCTAACATAACTGACGAACGTTCGTAAAATACGAGGTGATTATATTGAAAAGTAATGAAATTAAAGAGGCAGCTCTAAAATATTTCACCATTCATGGTTATGAAGGAGCATCCCTCTCTCAAATTGCTGAAGAAGTCGGTATAAAAAAGCAATCAATTTACACCCATTTTAAAGGGAAGGATGATCTTTTTCTGCAAGTTTTGCGTGATGCGAAAGAGACTGAGCTATCTTCGAAACTTCAATATTTCAATAAAATCGATTCAAAAAATCCTGAAAAAGATTTATACGGATTTCTAAAATTGGTCATTGATCTTTTCCAAAAAAATGAGCAGTTAAAGTTTTGGCTACGTATGTCTTTTTTTCCACCAGCACATCTTTCAAAAGCAATCGAAGAGGAAGTAATCAATCTCGAGGAAAAGGTGCAGGTGGTGCTAGAAAGCAAATTTCAGGATTGGATCGATGCTGAAGTAATAGTCAGAGATGCAGCGAAAACGCCGACTTTCGCCTTTTTGGGAGTAGTCGATTCTATTATGCTGGAGCTTGTATACGGAAATGATGAGAAGCGGCTGAAGGATAAATTAGAAGCCTCTTGGACAGTATTTTGGAGAGGTATTTCACACCGGTGATTGGAACAGAAAAGAGGTGTTGATTCATGAAGAAAACAATAAAAGAACAAAAAGCGGTATTAATTATTCTTCTAAGTAATATATTCATTGCATTTCTAGGAGTTGGTCTTATCGTCCCTGTTATGCCGTCTTTTATGGACATCATGCATTTATCAGGAAAAACGATGGGCTATCTTGTTGCGGTATTTGCGGTCTCACAACTACTTATGTCACCGCTCGCAGGACGCTTTGTTGACCGTTATGGTAGAAAGAAAATCATCATAATCGGCTTACTCCTCTTTAGTGTATCAGAACTTATCTTTGGTTTAGGCACGAATGTTTGGGTGCTTTATCTATCAAGGGTTCTAGGAGGATTTAGTGCCGCCTTTATTATGCCGGGTGTTACTGCATATGTTGCAGATATTACATCCGTTCAGGAACGATCCAAAGCAATGGGCTATCTTTCTGCAGCCATTAGCACGGGCTTTATTATAGGGCCTGGCATTGGTGGCTTTATTGCAGAATACGGAATACGTTTTCCTTTCTTCTTTGCGGCATCTATTGCTTTTTTAGCATGTATTACATCCATATTTATTTTAAAAGAGCCGCTAACCAAGGAACAGCTTGCAGAAATTTCTGCTAATACAAAGCAAACAAACTTTATAAGCGATTTAAGAAGATCGATTAATCCGCTTTACTTTATTGCATTTATCATTGTATTTGTACTCGCTTTCGGTCTATCAGCATATGAAACTATTTTTAGCCTATTTTCTGATCATAAATTCGGTTACACGCCGAAGGACATTGCAGCCATTATTACAATAAGCTCAATCTTTGGCGTTATTATACAAATATTTATGTTTGGAAAAATAGTAGATATACTCGGTGAGAAGAAATTGATTCAATTATGTTTAATCATAGGTGCTATATTGGCGGTGGCGTCCACTGTGGTTTCTAGCTTTTTAGCAGTGCTTGTAGTAACTTGCTTCATCTTCCTTGCATTCGACTTACTTCGTCCGGCATTGACGACATTTTTATCAAAAGCTGCCGGGAAAGAGCAAGGATTTGTTGCTGGTATGAACTCAACCTATACGAGCTTAGGTAATATCGTCGGACCAGCGATGGGGGGAATACTATTTGACGTAAACATCCACTATCCTTATCTTTTCGCTGCTGTCATAATGGGAATTAGCCTTGGTATTACAGTCATGTGGAAAGAAAAAAGACTAGTAGAAAGCTTAGCAGAATAAGTAAACTTTTTTATAAAGCCTAAACATAAATTTGCTAGATGAGAATCCATTTTGATTACTCTTTTTCAAAATGGATTGTTCTTTGTTTACTATAAAATAAGGGTTTATGGAATATTTAAAACTTCTCATTTATTTTACTAGAGCCTTCATTAGTGTTAGACCTAAATAGACAGTTCTCTTGTTTTTCTATAGATTATGGCTGCCATTAATCCATCCAATGTTCCACCACTAGTTCTATTTAAAAGATACTTCTTATTAAATAAATTAATGAAATGGTCTTCGTGCCCATGAAGTTCATCAGTTGGATATACAAATATCCTCGTGGTATCGTAAGCTCTAAAGCTATCTATCGATAAAATAGAATTTTCTTTACTTCCGAATATTAACCGGTCAAATTCTTTTTGTTTACTCCAATGAGACTGAATCCGTTTTTTAATATTACCACTTCTACCGATATAAGCTTGAGCATATTCATCTAGCACCATAATATAATATCCAGGAATCTCACTTAACGGAACAAGGTCAGTAATTTCCTTAAACACTTTAGTTTTACTGATAAATGCCATAAGTTCTTTATTAAATTCCGGCTTAGATAATACATCAAAATACTCTATATTCAAATCATAATTAAATAAACTATCTTCTATATGTTTATTTATCTCTGAGTCAGAGTAAACTTTTGTTGTATCTAACGAACTTTTACTACTTACTTGTATGTAATTGTCTCTTGTTAGTTTTAATCCATCATATTTTTCACGTATATTTACTCCAAAATGTTTAACCACTGTAATTTCTTCCCCTCCTCATGTATACAATATTATAACAACCATAAGTGTTTATAAGACTTAAAAAGATTAATATAAGTTATCATTGAGCCAAAAAGAAGCACAGGGACGGTCCCCGCGCTTCTCTGTTTTCTATATCTTATTATATTTTCTTTACTTCTAAATATTGAACTATCTGCCAAGCCACCATATAAAAAAGCTTGGGTAACCCAAGCCTTAAACTGCTAAATGTTTGATTTTTTAACTTGCAAGCTCCGTATCTAATTGAACTCCTGTTGATAATATTTCATCTATATATTGAAGCACATCATGATTTTCTACATCGTCAAATAATGAATAATAAGAAATATAATTCGTTTTTAACATATTTTCTTTGATATCTTTCTTATCAATCGCATCAAGGATAACTAATTGGGGTTGATTATTCTCATACTCTCCAGCGGCCAAGAAATACTCGTTTTCATATGTAAAAATAATGTTATAGAAACCATCATATTTTTTCGTTTGGATAATGTTAAACATATTATTAATCCCCCTACTATTTTGATTTCATTAGTTCTAAAGCTGATTTATATATATCATTCTAAACAATACTTGTTGAAAAAAATGTCGATTTCTCTCCTGAACGACACATTTTTTAACGACAAATTTCTTGCATTCTGCCAAACACCTACCAAATATGGGAGCTTTCTTGTAAATGGCATCTTTTTACTTAATATAAAACAGGCTACAAGTCAGCATTTTAAGTAGATATTGAGGATGAATGCTGTCGCGAAGATTATGTTTGTTGAATAAATTAATAAATAGGTATGATGGCATAACCATCCTCTTCCTTTCTATATGATGCACACATATTATGAAGGAGGGTTTTATAATGAAAAAAATTGAATTCGACAAAGAATATTTGGAGTTAGTTGCAAATTTACCTGATTCTCTTGAGGAGTATCAGTTTTATCTAGGACTGAAAGAACGAAGAATTTATTTTAATTATGATGTGGATACAACCATTGTTAATAAAATTGTTTATTGGATTCAAGAATGGAATCGAGAAGATAGAGAATTAAATATTCCAGTCGATAAAAGAAAAACAATACAAATTTATATAACATCTAATGGTGGAGATGTAGTGGCAGGTTTTGCTGCTATCGATGCCATCAAATCAAGTGAAACGAAAGTTGAAACGATTGGTGTAGGTTCGTGTGCTTCTATGGGTGCTTTACTTTTAATTAGCGGACATTATAGAAAAGCATATCCTAATACAGTCATTCTTATTCATGATGGGAGTATGGCTGTTCAATCCACTTCTAAAAAAGCGAAAAATACAATGAATTTCTATGATCGTTTAGATGATCGCATTAAACAGTTTATTGTGGAGAATACAAATATTTCAGAGGAGCTATATACTGAGAAGGAAGATGAAGAATGGTATATGTTCGCGAATGATGAGGGATTAAGTTTAGGAATTGTACATGAAATCATCTAATAGTTTACAAGAACTTCTTAACATAGCGTTTGTTTTTTCTTAGTGTATTGGATGAGAAGTTTTTATATAACATTTATCTCAAAGAAATTTCATCATTAATCGAAATTAAACCTAGACCAACGCTAGTGCTCCAATGTATTGGATCACTAGCCATGTCGAAAAATGAAGTAGAACTTTTTTGTGAAAAAATAAGCACTAAAGGGACAAACCCTTTGTGCTTATTTAATAACCTATTATTTTGCGAATACGTGATCACCGATACGAACAGTAACTGGACGAGAAAAAATCCATTCACTTGTTGATTTTTGAGGATTATAGAAATATAAAGAACCATTACCTTGTCCACGAAAAGCAATCGCTTCATCTACCGCTCTATAATCTTCACTAGTTGGCGTATTATTAATCCGTCCATCTTGTACTGGTGAAAATGCATAATGTCCTTGGTCTATTTGGTATATAACACTCTTAACGTCATTTGGAAATAACGAACTGTCTACACGATTGAACACTACTGTTGCCACAGCTACCTTACCTGAAAAAGGTTCTCCTGCCGCTTCTGCATGCACCAATTGAGCTAAAAGTGTTCTTTCAGCAGATGTGATTGTAGGAATAGTCAAACGTTGACCAACATACAAATTATTATCCCACTCATTATTAGTCTTTTGAAGAGAAATTAAAGGTACTCCATATCGTTGACTAATTTTCCACATTGTATCTCCTGGTTTAACAGTATAATTAGTTGCAGCATCAACAGAATGAACCTGAAAAGCTGATAATGTCATCCCTAATGAAGCTACGAGCAACATTTTTTTTAATATTTTCATATGTACCCCCTAGCAATTTATCTAATCATCACATATAAGGGTAACAATTCTATTATTTTATTTCCACATACTAAAAATACCAATCCTTAAAAATTCAATTATATCAATACTTCATTTAGCTTCTGTTAATTTTTTCTGTTATCACCCCCGTGAGATGCCGGGCCAACAATAAGAAAAAGCTTGGATAATCCAAGCTTTAAACCATTACAATAATTGTAATTTTATGTTATTATTAACTTGCAAGCTCTGTATCTAATTGAAGCCCCGTTGATAATATTTCATCTATATATTGAAGTACATCGTGATTTTCTACATCATCAATTAATGAATAATAAGAAATATAATCTGTTTTCAACATATTTTCTTTGATATCTTTCTTATCAATAGCATCCAGGATAACTAATTGAGTTTGATCATTCTCATATTCTCCAGCAGCCAAGAAATACTCGTCTTCATATGTAAAAATAATATTATAGAAACCATCATATTTTTTCGTTTGGATAATGTTAAACATATTATTAATCCCCCTACTATTTTGATTTCACTCGTTCTAAAGCTGATTTATATATATCATTCTAAACAATAATTATTTAAAAAAATGTCGATTCTTCTCCCGAGATACACATTTTTAAACGACAAATTTTTTGTTTTATCAAATATATAACCGTTCCTCTTCCTTTAAAAATTCGATTCATCCCCTGGAATAAAGATATTTTAGAACAAAATAAAAAATGGACAGGAATACTCAAATTCCCATCCACTTTCTTCTATATTTTTCTTATTCTTCTCTTTTATAGTTTTTTCAATAAATTATAGAATGATTATATAAATAGATTAACTAGCCAACTTTCTACTTTTTTCTTTTTCAGCAGCTTGGTTTGCTTTCATCTTGCGAATACCAAAGAAAATAGCTACTCCCCATCCAAAAAACAGAAAACCATAAATAGCAGGATAGTATACTTCATCTGTTACCCATGTACTTAAAATTGTACGTGCATTTACTATAATAATAAAACCACCAACTAAAATTCCCATTAGTTGAGCTGGAACCATTCGAACGAGCCATGCCGCAATCGGTGCGGCAACAATCCCTCCTATCATTAGAGCCCCGACCCAAAGCCAATTCACGGTTTCCCATCCTAAAGAAATGATAAAACCGGCAGTCGCAGACACAGCGATAGCAAACTCGCTCGTATCTACTGTTCCAACTACTTTACGCGCTGTCATTCCTTTTTTAGATAAAAGAACAGGTGTTGCAATCGGCCCCCAGCCGCCGCCTCCTGTTGCATCCGCAAAGCCGGCAATTAAACCTAATGGTATAGATTGCTTAACTGATAATGGTTTTGATACCTTTTCTTCACTAGACTGAAATTTAAATAGAAAACGAAAAATAACATAGAAACCAAGCAGTAAAAGGAATGTCGAAACGTAAGGCTTAACGACATCACCGGGTAAACTACTTAAGAAGCAAGCACCAACGAAAGCCCCTATTGATCCTGGAATAATCAGACGATATACCAATTGTTTATCCACGTTTCCAAATTTGATATGAGATACTCCCGAAGCGGCTGTTGTCACGACTTCAGAAAGATGGACGGACGCAGAAGCTACTGCTGGTGCAATACCAAATGCCAATAAAAGAGACGATGATGTGACGCCATATGCCATCCCCAATGCTCCGTCAATTAGTTGTGCTAAAAAACCTACAAATGCCAAAACAATCAGCTTTTTCATATTTTTCCTCCTGATGCCTTTTATTTAGTTATGTATTATCTGAAGATACAGAATTTTGTTTTTTTGAAAAAACCCCTACTCTAAGCAGTTAAGAGTAAGAGCCTTCAGTTTATCTGATCCGCTTCCTCATTTTCTTTTTCATAACAGGTATTAAATTAGAATTTTTTAAATATAAATAAATTTTATATTATTGATAATAACCGTACTTTTCCTACCTGTCAACTATAGTTTATATATTTTCTTACCTATATTAAATATAAACTGGATTTGAGGTCGTATCCTTGAAATGAGATTTGATTGAATGTACACTATAAACCTTGATAAAAGAGCAAATAAAAAAGCGTGTTTTGAAATAAAGATAGTTCAAAACACGCTTTTAATATATTCAAGTATATCTATAGTAACAGGTACTACTCAATAGAATAAACTCATAAAAGAGTTAATGCTTTTGTCTCATCAATATGAATAAACGCATCATATCGTTCAGACAAACGAGAAGGCACATAATTTCCATAATGCTCGTGAGCAGGATTATATACGACACCAATGGCCCTATGCCCCATTACATTGCGAAATAAATGTTTGTTTTCTTCTGTAAAGAGCAAATATTGATTGAAATCACCAGCGTTGTGCATTGCTTCTTCCCAACTTCCCTCTGTACCTTTTGGAACGGTCATGACCTCAGCAGGGTCTCCCCATCTCTTTGCAGCAATAACAGTCCCTTGATATGTACCAAAACCAATCGCATATACATTGTTTTGTCCATATTTTTCTCGAGTTAATTGACCTACATTAACCATTCCTTCATTAGCCATATCCGTAGCTCGAGCATCACCAATATGTGTGTTATGTTCCCAAATGGTTCCTTTTGCTGCTTCACCATAAAAACTTCCGATATGGTGAAGGGCTTCGACCATATGACGATCCCGAATATTCCAAGATTCATTATCATTTGTCACCATCGTATGATAATAATGCTCAGCGTTATTCGCAACAATCGCATTAATATTCATATTAAGGGCTGCTTCAGGATCTTCAGGATGAATACTTTTATTTTCTTTTATAGTATTTAATAGCTCGAGGATTTCACTCATACAATCTTCTCCATAAAATGCAGAAGAAATTCCGTACATTTCCGGCTTACGTTTATATGGATCAAAACATTCAATGGCATTTAATGCTTTTTGCAAATCGGGCGACTTAATTTTTTTTAAGTAGTCTACGATTGCCTCCATAGATTCCCATAAACTATACACATCAAGACCATAAAATCCTACTTTTTTCTCTGTTTGTGTTTGATTATACGAATGTAACCAATCGATGAGATTCACAATTTCATGATTAGCCCACATCCAACTTGGCCAGCGGTTAAACGATTTTTTCAACACATCTTCCGCACTTTGATATTCGGGAGCCAGCCCTTTTACATAGCGGTTCACCTCGTAACAAGCAGGCCAATCCCCTTCCACAGCGACAAAAGAAAATTGATGCTCTTGAATAAGTTGCTTTGTTAATTCGGTCCGAATAGTATAAAACTCACTTGTACCATGACTCGCTTCACCAAGCAAAACATATTTAGCATGACTTGCTGCGTTAATCAAAGGCTGAAGTTCTGTTGGACTTGAAAATTTAACAGCATAGTTCTTAATTTCGTCTATTAATTGATTTGTTTTTAACAATTCCGTTCACCTCTTTTTTAGTATGAACGAATTTGAGCGGCTTCATTAAATATTAAATGTTCTACTAAACTATATTTTAAAAATAAACTGAGCGATTTTACCACTCAGTTTATAAAAATTCCACTACAAAGGCATATTTATTGTTGTAAGATAGGAGCAACTACATCAATTCTATTGGTCCAAACACCGCCAGAATAGTTAGATGGCAGACGCTTAACATCCTCCGCTGTATCAAAACCTTCTGACCATCCTCCATCACCTGCAACAATAAATACTCGTGTATCTACATTTTCTAATCGTTTGATAAATTTATCCGGCCATCCCCACATCCACGAAGCATATGTCTCTGAAATGTGAATTTGTGTATTTTGACAAGCAGCAGGAACATATCCCGTCCATCCTACAGCGATATAAGGAAGCATACAACTTTTCATCGTAGCTTATGAATTAAAAACGATTCATCTGGAAAATAAGATAGCACTTCTTCAAGGGACGGCATAAGCCCTACTCCTTTGCCACGGAACGGATAGCTTTTTCCATTATCAGCCGTATATCCGTATCCAATGTCCAAAGACTTCAATTCTTGCATAGTATGTTCTCTCGTTACCCCTTTTCCATCTGTCCGGCATTCAAGTGTCCAATCATGGAACACAGCAAACTGACCATCTTTTGTAGGTTGGACATCAAATTCAACGATATCAGCACCCGCTCCAAAGGCTGCTTCCATAGACGGAATCGTATTCTCTAGATAAGGATGTTCTGGTTCATAAATCCTTTCTGCCGTACACGTATCACTTTTAATTCCTTCCATATGGAATGTTTGGGCCATTCCTCTATGCGCTAATAATAGAGGGTCTTCATCTTTCGTTTTAGTAAATAAAGAGGTGTTATTTATGTACATGAATACTACTAAAATCAATAAAAATAGGCCAAATCTTTTTATAAATCTTTTGAATTTCTTCATAATTCCTCCAATTTTTTATATATAATGTAGTTTAGCATGGATACCCTCCGCTTGCATCGTTACTGTAGCTTTATAAAAAAGTAAGCTGCAAACGCTGATTTTACACAGAAAAAACCAACTGTTTTGAAACAATACAAAGATTGCTCAAAACAGTTGGTTTTTTATTTATTTTAGTTTGACGGTTCTAATTTCAGCATTGCACCAAAATATTGTGAAGCAGTCGTAAAAGAAATAAATGCACATAATTCACTTATTTCCTCTTCACTGAAACATTCTCTCAAAACATCAAAACTTGATTCAGCTATTTCACCCTTTTGTTTTAAAAAGACTTCTGCAAATCCTACTGCAACAGATGTTTTTTCCTCAAAATTAATTGAATCTGGTTTTCCTTTGGCCTTACAATACTCACATCCGTTACTTTGAGCTAATGTTCTTCTTACTTGTTCCTTTAATTTAGATGTTAGCATTCCATCTTTCCCCAACACATCACCTAACTGACTCCACCCTTCCATTACATCCTTATTATGCCCCAATAGCCTTTGGAAAGGTGTTTCCCCGAAACAGGATTCAACAATTCTTGCCATCTAAGTCCCTCCTTGTTATGTTTAATTATAGAAAATAAAATAACTAAATTACATTAAATTCAAAACGATTATCAAGTAAATAATATTTAAAATTAACGATTAATAGGAGAAAACTTTAAAAATGAAAATAGATGAAATTGATAAAAAAATTTTAGATGAACTACTCAATAACAGCCGTTTATCAATGAGTGAGCTTGGAAGAAGGGTAAATTTGTCCTCCCCATCAGTAACGGAACGAGTAAGACAGATGGAGTCCTTTGGGATTATAAAGAAAAATACTTTATTGGTCGATTATGAAAAATTAGGTTTACCGATTCAATGCATAATTGAAGCAACCGTTAAAAATGGTGACTATAAGTCTTTTAAGAGTTATATAGAGAAACTTCCAAACGTAGAATTTTGTTATCGAATAGCAGGGAGTGCTTGTTATATGTTTAAAATGCAGTTTGAAACTTTCGCTAACGCAGAAAAATTCATTGATGAGGTTAGTCCAATCGCACAAACTGTCACACATTTTATTTTTTCACAGGTTCCAACAAATTTAAAATTTAATATAGACGAAGAATTTTAGCTAAGTCTTTACTCTTCATTTAGCTGAAAAGCAGTTGAAGTAACCGTCAATTAATATCAATTTTAATTCTTGAACAGAATTCTTTTTATTATAGTGATAGGTAAGCTTTTGAAGTTATCGCCAGCTTTTCCCCCACCTCACACCGTACGTGAGACTTTCACCTCATACGGCGTTCCAACTAATCCAATTCATTCAACATTTTTATGTGTATGCAAGATGAAATTTGAAATCAGATAGCTTCGTTCAGGCATTGCTCACGCAATTCATTGACCTTTTTAAGTTCCTTTTTCTTTAATTTAAGTGTACTTAAAAGCTCTTGT
>Ga0180217_1003563_pt1 | contig 13045 bp, 11 predicted proteins | sample eDN3rd37CBELigOP_FD_128521 | JGI IMG/M metagenome (GOLD analysis project Ga0180217, IMG submission 128521) | Enriched Organic Plus compost microbial communities from Emeryville, California, USA - eDNA 3rd pass 37_C BE-Lig OP (version 2) (version 2) ... | reverse complement strand
TCGGCTCGCGGGTCACGTCCACGCCCGCGAAGATGCGCGCGCTCTCGGAGATGCCCGGCAGCCGCTCGTGCAGCACCTCGGGATCGAGGTGGTCGAGGTGCAGGAAAATGTGATCCTTGTTCTTGCCGACGCCGCGACCCTCGCGGATCTCGATGGTCATCGAGCGCGAGACGACATCGCGAGAGGCCAAGTCCTTCGCCGAAGGCGCATAGCGCTCCATGAAGCGCTCACCCTCGCCGTTGACGAGATAGCCGCCCTCGCCACGCGAGCCCTCCGTGATCAGGCAGCCCGAACCGTAAATTCCCGTCGGGTGGAACTGCACGAACTCCATGTCCTGGAGGGGCAGGCCGGCGCGCAGCACCATGGCGTTGCCGTCGCCCGTGCAGATATGCGCCGAGGTGCAGGAGAAATAGGCGCGGCCGTAGCCGCCGGTCGCCAGGATCGTGGTCTGCGCGCGGAAGCGATGGATCGAGCCGTCATCGAGGTTCAGCGCAATGACGCCGCGGCAGCGGCCCTCGTCGTCCATAATCAGGTCGATGGCGAAATATTCGACGAAGAACTGAGCGGAGTGACGCAGCGCCTGCCCGTACATCGTGTGCAGCATGGCGTGGCCGGTGCGGTCGGCCGCCGCGCAGGTGCGCTGAGCGGTGCCCTGCCCGTAATGGGTCGTCATGCCGCCGAACGGGCGCTGATAGATGCGGCCGTCCTCCTCGCGGCGCGAGAACGGCAGACCCCAATGCTCCAGCTCGTAGACCGCGGCCGGCGCCTCGCGGCACATGTATTCGATGGCGTCCTGGTCGCCGAGCCAGTCGGCGCCCTTGACGGTGTCGTACATGTGCCAGCGCCAGTCATCCTGGCCCATATTGCCGAGCGCCGCCGCGATTCCGCCCTGGGCGGCCACGGTGTGCGAACGGGTTGGAAACACCTTGGTGATGCAGGCGGTGCGAAGCCCCGCCTCCGAGCAGCCGACGACGGCGCGCAGGCCCGATCCGCCGGCGCCGATCACGACAACATCGAACGTGTGATCCTCGATCGGATAGGCGCGGCCGTTGATGCCTGGCGCGCCGTTGGTTTTGGCCTCGGCCATGTCAGACTCCGAAAGACAATTTGAGAACGGCGAAGGCGGCCGCGACGGCAATGCCCAGGCAGAACAGCGTGTTGATCATCAGGAGCAGCATCCGCGGCAGCTCCTCCGGCACGTAATCTTCGATGATGACCTGCATGCCCTGCCACATGTGATGGGTGGCGAAGCCGATGAACAGCAGCATCATGATAGCGACCAGCGGCGAGCCGAGGATTTGCACCTGCGCCGCATGGTTGCGGCCCAGAAGGCTGATGATCACGAGCACGAACGCGATGGTCAGGGGGATCAATGCCACCGAGGTCAGGCGTTGCTGCCAGAAATGGTGCGTGCCGCTGCGGGCCGATCCGAGATAGCGCACGCGCGCGAGCGGCGTGCGAATCGACTTGTCGTTGCGCTGGGGTCCGCTCATCAGATGCCTCCCATCGTCAGGTAGCCGATGAACCAAAGCACGATCGTCAGGCCGATCGACCCGACCAGCCCGGCCACCGTCAGCCATTCGCGCTCGGCCGCGCCGAAGCCGCGCCCGGTGTCCCAGATCAGGTGGCGGATGCCGCCGAACGCATGGTGGATCAACGCCCAGGTGTATCCGAACAGGATCAGGCGCCCGAGCACGGAGCCCATGAACCATTGCACGTTGGCATAGGCGTTGGGCCCGGTGGCGACGGCGATCAGCCACCACACCAGCAGCAGGGTGCCAAAATAGAGAGCCCCGCCGGTGATGCGATGCACGATCGACATCATCATCGTCAGCATCGGCCGGTAGATTTGCAGGTGCGGCGACAGCGGCCGGGGCCTTGGCCTCGGGGTCGCGCTTGGAGTGGGGGCATCGGCCATGGTGAAAATCCGGCAGTTTGAAGGCGTGGCGCAGCGAGTTCGTTGGTAGTGGATGCCCGCAGCGCCCGCAATCCGCCCATCCCGGAATGGAGACGCTTGTCCCCACCCCGGAACGGTTCTAACTTCGTTCAACGCGAAATAATATGGGAAATCCATCCACTGCAATGCGTGTTTCCCGTAGTTAGATTTCGTGAAATCCGAATCCTGAAGGACTTCAAAAATTCATGCGGTTCGATCTGGTCGATCTCAGCCTGTTCCGCCATGTGGTGGAGGCCGGCAGCATCACCCGGGGCGCCGAACGGGCCAATCTGGCGCTGGCGGCGGCCTCGACCCGGGTCCGGAATATGGAGGATGCGCTGGGCGCGCCCCTCTTGGTCCGGACCCGTCATGGCGTGCGCCCCACCCAGGCCGGCCGCACCCTCATCACCCATGCGCGAACCATGCTGGCTCAGTCCGAGCGCCTGCGGGAGGACTTGAGCGCCTATGCCGGCGGACTGGCGGGCCAGATTCGGGTGCTATCGAACACCAACGCGTTGACCGAGTTCCTGCCCGACGCACTGTCCTCGTTCCTCACGGAGCATCCTCATGTCAGCGTCGATCTGGAGGAGCGGCTATCCGACGAGATCGTCGGACTGATCGCCGAGGGCGTCGGCGATATCGGCATCGTGGCCAGCACCGTCGACCCCGGCCGGTTGACCACCTATCCGTTCCGCAGCGACCGCTTCGTGCTGGTGGTGGCGAAATCCCATCCGCTGGCGAAGCGCTCCGCCATCGCCTTCGCGGATATCCTGGAGCACGACTTCGTCGGGCTCGACCGGTCCAGCGCGGCGCAGCGCTTCTTCGCCGACAAGGCGGCCAGACTGGGCCGCCCTTTGCGCCTTCGCGTTCAGCTTCGCAGCTTCGATGCCGTTTGCCGGCTGGTCGAATGTGGCGTCGGCGTGGGAATCGTTCCCGCGACGACGGCGACGCGAGCCGCGCGCAGCATGGCGATCGAAACCATCGCACTGACCGACGCCTGGGCACCGCGGGAGCTGGCCATCTGCGTGCGCGAATTGGACAGCCTTGCGCCCTATGCGCGTCAGCTCGTGGAACACATGCGGGCTCACTGAGCCCGATCGCTCCTAGAGCGTTTTCGAGCGAAATGGAAACCGGTTCGCGTGAAGAAAACGCGACAAAACAAGAGCTGAGCCCCGGTTCTGATCCTATCAGAACCGGATAGGCTCTAACTGACGACGGATCGGCCCGCCTGTACCACCACGCGCGCGCCCACCGGCACGCGGCGATAGAGGTCGATGATGTCGTGATTCAGAAATCGCACGCAGCCGGACGACACCATGGAACCGATGGTCCATGGCTCGATCGTGCCATGAAGCCGGTAAAGCGTGTCGCGACCGTCCCGGTACAAGTAGAGCGCGCGGGCACCAAGCGGATTTTCCGGGCCTCCCGGAAGACCACCCGCGAATTTCGCGTATCGATCCGGCTCGCGGCGGATCATGTTCGCCGTCGGCGTCCAGCCCGGCCATGCCGCCTTGCGGCCCACGGTCGCCGTGCCCTGGAAATTGAAGCCCTCCTCCTTGCCGACGCCGACGCCATAGCGGATCGCTCGACCGCCTGGCAGCACCAGATAGGCATGGTATTCACTGGTGTTGACGACCACCGTGCCGGCCCGTTCGGAGGTCCGGAATGCAATCTCCTGTCGCAGGAAACGGGGATCGATCTGCGTCAGATCCACCGCCGGAACAGGGAACGGCTCATCATAGATCGCGCCGTACATGGCCGCGTGATAGGGGTCGATGATCGGGCCGGCCATCGGCGCCGGCGGCTCGGACCGGGTCACGCATCCACCCAGAACGGCGGTCGCGCCAAGCATCCACTCTCGTCTTGTCAGCACATTCTTCTCCTGCGACCCATCGTCTGCGAGCATCATCGGCCAATCGAGCCGACGACCACGGGTGCATGCACCACGATGACGCTCGGCGTCCATTTTTCGATGCGGAGCAAAATGGCGCGATCGCGACTTAATTAAGTCGAAGCGGGGCACGAGCGATCATCTCGCCCCCGCGTGTGATCGAGCGGCCACACTTCCGTAACAGAGTTACCCATTATGGAGTTGCCGCGGTATGAGGACCCAATAGTCTAGCTCCAACAACACACGAGGATCGTCGCGCCCATCGCGAGCCTTCAGTGGGAAAGCGGCGCAAGGATGGTCCTTCGTGGCCACGGTCCGAAGCCGCAGCGCTCCGACGTCGCTTCGGCTTCGCAGCGGCGCCTTGGCCAGGACCTCAGACCACGCATAGACCGTTCCGCCCGCAAACAAGGGCGCCACATGGCGCCCCCCGTTGATTGCCGCGACATGGAAGGCGTTGGCTAGGCCATTGAACGACAGCGCCCGCGCCAGCGAAATGACATGCCCGCCGTAGATCACGCGGTGACCGAAACGGCTCCGCTGGGCCATCACCTCATCGAAATGAATGCGGGCGGTATTTTGGTAGAGTCGCGTGGCGATCTGATGCTCGGCCTCCTCGACGGTCATGCCATCGATATGGTCAATCCGCTCCCCCACAGCATAATCGTCGAAACGGTGCCGGCTGCCAGCGAGCGCAAAATCGTAGGACGACACATCGAGCGCCGGACAAGCCTCACCCAGCAGATACGGATCGACGGCGGTCACGAGCCTCGGCAGATGGTCGGCCGGAACGGGCGCAGCCTCGTCCCTCTTCCGCACCATGACCCAGCGCACATATTCCAGCACCACGCTGCCGTCCTGCTTGGTGCCGGTCGTGCGCACATAGACGATGCCGGTCTGGCGGTTGGCATTTTCCTTGAGTCCGATGACCTCGGATGTGGCCGTGAGCGTATCGCCCGGGAAGACGGGCGCCCGGAACGTACAGCCGGCATAGCCCAGATTGGCCACGGCGTTCAGTGACACATCCGGCACCGACTTGCCGAACACGATATGAAACACCAGCAGGTCGTCAACGGGCGCGCGGGGGTAGCCGATGGCGCGCGCGAAGACATCGGACGATTGGACGGCGAAGCGGGAGCCGTACAGGCCCTGATATAGGGCCACATCCCCTTCAGTGATGGTTCGCGGCGTCGCGTGTCGAATGGTCTGGCCGAGGCGGAAGTCCTCGAAAAAATGACCGCCGGTGGTCTTGCTCATGGAATGGCCTGGGGCAAGAGACATGAAAGTGCGATATGGAGGCTTCCATGCAGGATTTCAGCCAATCAATAGCAGCACGACACCTGTGACGGTGAGCGCCGCGCCAGCAGCCCGCTGAAAGCCTGCCTCCACCCGGCCGAAGGCCAGCGCGCTCAGGCCGACCGTCACCATCGGAAACGTCGCCACGATCGGCGCCACGACGGTGATCGGTCCAGCGCCGATGGCGGCATAGAACAGCAGCGTTCCGACGCCATTGAAAAGCCCGTTGAGAGCGAACCAGGCCCGCCCGGCCCAGGACGTGCGGACGATGAAATGACCGTTGCGGAAGCGTTCCACGGTGACCACCGTCAACGACGAGAAAATATAGCCGGTCAGCGCCGCCGCGAGCGGGCTCGGCCAAAGCTCCAGGCCGATCTTGATGACCGGCGGCACGACGCCCCGCAGGAGCGCGGCGGCCAACGGCAGAAGCAGGGCGGCCGTGCGCCATGTCGCCACGTCACGGGTTCGCGTGATGGTGATCATGAGCACGCCAGCCACGATGACCAGCAAGCCGACGAACTGCCAAAGCCTCAAAGGTTCGTTCAGCACGACCACCGCCAGCAGCACCGAGAACAGCGGCGCGATATTGCCCAACGATGCGGTGATGACGGGACCGAGCGCCCGCGTGCTGGCAAACGTCACGAGCGTCACGAGCGCCGGGAAGATCAACCCGACCGCCATGAAGATCGGGACCGCGCTCCATACGATGGTCTCGCCGGCCAACAGGAACGGCGCGGCGCAGAGGAAAGCCAGCGTAAAGACCGGAATGCTGATGGCGGCCCCCGACAGGGGGTGCACGTAGCGCAAGCCGTATTTTGTGACGACCACGCCGGCACCGAGAAAGGTCGCCGAGGCCATGGCCAGGAGAATCGCTGTCATGGCACTTTATAGGGATTCGGACTGGTCCCTGGAATTGGGAAGGATGGATGTCCGCCCCAACCCGCCAGGGGCCGACCATCCTTGCCAAGCCGCACGCCGCCCTTTAGCAGTTCTCCGTTTCTCGGAAACGCTGAACTGCCCAATCTCTTTGTTTCATCGCAATTCCGGACGGGAAGCCGCGTCGCACTTTTCCTGGAATTGCTCTATCAAACCGTCGCTTTTTCCGACGGATGACGAGGACGACATGGCGAGCCACAAGCTGCTGCTGCTGCCCGGAGACGGGATCGGCCCCGAAGTGATGGCCGAGGTCAAGAAGCTGATCGGCTGGATGAACAGCCACGGCATGGGGACCTTCGAAACCGAGGACGGACTGGTCGGCGGCGCCTGCTACGACGCCCACAAGGTCTCGATCACCGACGAGACGATGGCCAAGGCCCACAATGCGGATGCCGTGATCTTCGGCGCGGTCGGCGGCCCGAAATGGGACGACGTGCCTTACGACGCGCGACCCGAGGCCGGCCTCCTGCGCCTGCGCAAGGAGTTGGAGCTTTACGCCAATCTGCGCCCGGCCGTGACCTATCCGGCGCTGGCCGACGCCTCTTCGCTCAAGCGTGAGCTGGTCGAGGGGCTCGACATCATGATCCTGCGCGAGCTGACCGGCGGGGTCTACTTCGGCGAGCCGAAAACCATCACCGATCTCGGCAACGGCCAGAAGCGGGCGGTGGATACGCAGGTCTACGACACCTACGAGGTGGAGCGGATTTCCCGGGTCGCCTTCGAACTGGCGCGCAAGCGCGGCAACAAGGTCACCTCGATGGAAAAGCGCAACGTCATGAAGACCGGCGTGCTCTGGAACGAGGTCGTCACTCAGGTCCACCAGCGCGAGTTCAAGGATGTCACGCTGGAGCACCAGCTCGCCGATTCCGGCGGCATGCAGCTCGTGCGCAATCCCAAGCAGTTCGACGTCATCGTCACCGACAACCTGTTCGGGGACATGCTGTCGGATATCGCGGCCATGCTGACCGGCTCGCTCGGCATGCTGGCCTCCGCTTCGCTCGGCGAGACCAATCCGAAGACCGGCAAGCGCAAGGCCATGTACGAGCCGGTGCACGGCTCGGCGCCCGACATCGCCGGCAAGGGCGTGGCCAATCCGATCGCCATGATCGCCTCGTTCGGGATGGCGCTGCGCTATTCCTTCGACATGGGCAAGGCCGCGGATCTGATCGACCAGGCCATCGCGGCCACGCTGGACCGGGGCCTGCGCACGGGCGACATCCAGTCCCCGGGCTGCACGCTCGTCGGGACCAGCCAGATGGGCGACGCGATCATCGAGGACATGGAACGGCTGGCCGGCTGACGTCCGTCCGCACCCTCTCCCCGCCAAACTGAAAACGGGATGCCATCCTGACCGGATGGCATCCCGTTCGTCATTCCAGGGATCGGCTGGCCCGATCGGCCGGCCAGTCCGCCACCCCCTCAGGGATGACGGCGGAAGCCGTAATCGAACGGTCCATTCAGGGGCTGGCGATCGGAGCCACGGCCGGGGCCGAGCACATCGATCGGGCGCTGGCCCGGAAGGCTGATGTAGTCGGTGTATTTGCGCTGACCCGGCAGAACCTGGGTGCCGCCGTCGAGGTAGGATCGCGGCTGGACCACGATGCGGGTGCGAACCTGGCCGGTCTCGTCGCGGAACCGGACGACCATGCTCTGCGAGCCCTGGCGATAGCTGGAGCGCGCCTGCGCATCCGCATCGGTCGTGCCCGCCACCGGCACGATGAACGCCCCGGCCGTCAACGCACAAACTCCGAAAACCAGCGACCTGAGCGACATTTCGGCTCCTACCTGCAATTTCCAAGCGTCCAAGGACAGCCGGAGGGGATCCGGCGATTCAACACATTTTAGCCGGCTTTGTTCCCCTTGACCATCGTCAGCGGCGACCGTCCCCAGCGGTGCCATGGCGTTGAAACGTCCTCTTGTCTCGCCTACAAGGTCGCTTCGCGCCAAATGGCGCGCCGCGGGTTGGAAAAACCCGCCGATTTCCCAGTCTTTGGAGATACGCATGGGCTTCAAGGTCGCCGTCGTCGGTGCCACCGGCAATGTGGGCCGCGAAATGCTGGATATCCTCGCCGAGCGGCGCTTTCCCGCCGACGAGGTCGTCGCCCTGGCCTCGCGCAGGAGCCAGGGTGTCGAGGTGTCCTATGGCGACAAGACGCTCAAATGCCGGGCGCTGGAGCATGCCGACTTTTCCGACGTGGACATCTGCCTGATGTCGGCGGGCGGCTCGGTGTCCAAGGAATGGTCCCCCAAGATCGGGGCCCAGGGCGCGGTCGTGATCGACAATTCATCGGCCTGGCGGATGGACCCCGATGTGCCGCTGGTCGTGCCGGAGGTGAATGCCGACGCGCTGGCGGGCTTCTCGAAGAAGAACATCATCGCCAACCCGAACTGCTCGACCGCGCAGCTCGTGGTTGCGCTAAAGCCGCTGCACGACAAGGCCAAGATCACGCGCGTCGTGGTTTCGACCTATCAATCGGTGTCGGGCGCCGGCAAGGACGCCATGGACGAATTGGACCGCCAGACCAAGGCGCTCTACTCGCTCCAGGAGGTCGAGGCTAAGAAGTTCCCTAAGCGCATCGCCTTCAACCTGATCCCGCACATCGACGTGTTCATGGAGGACGGGTTCACGAAGGAAGAGTGGAAGATGGTGGTCGAGACCAAGAAGATCCTCGATCCCAAGATCAAGCTGACCGCGACCTGCGTGCGCGTGCCGGTGTTCATCTCCCATTCGGAGGCGGTGAACATCGAATTCGAGAACCCGATCTCCGCCGACGAGGCGCGCGATATTCTGCGCAACGCGCCGGGCTGCATCGTGATCGATAAGCACGAGCCCGGCGGCTACGTCACGCCGCACGAGGCCACCGGCGAGGACGCCACCTACATCAGCCGCATCCGCGAGGATGGAACGGTGGAGAACGGGCTCGCCATGTGGGTGGTCGCGGACAATCTGCGCAAGGGTGCGGCGCTGAACGCCATTCAGATCGCCGAGAGCCTGATCAACCGCAAGCTCATCCAGCCGAAGAAGCAGGCCGCCTAGAGCGTTTTCGAGCGAAGTCGAAACCGGTTCGCGTGAAGAAAACGCTCTAAGCCCCAGCCGGGCGGAAAGCCCCCGTTTCCGGATCGCGCACCGACAGTTCGCCCTTGGCGACGCCGAAATAGGCGCCGTGAAGGGCGAGCCGGCCGCGCTCGACCAGGATGCTCACGCACGGGAACGTCATCAGGTTTTCGAGGCTCTGGGCGATGGATGCCTGCTCCATCCGCTCCAGATATTCCGCGTGCGACAGCCCGGCTCGATCGACACGCTGAGCGACCGGCCCCATCAGGGACATCCATCGGCCGATGAAATCACCCGGCGACAGCGGAACGGCCTCCTCGGCGAAGGCCCGCACACCGCCGCAATGGGCATGTCCCAGGACGACGATATGCTTCACGCGCAGCGCCTGAACGGCGAATTCCAGTGCCGCCGACACGCCATGGTAGGTGCCGTCCGGCGAATAGGGCGGCACGAGATTGGCGACGTTGCGGACCACGAACAGTTCGCCGGGGCGGGCATCGAAAATCACCTCTGGCGAAACCCGCGAGTCGCAGCAGCCGATCACCATGACTTCGGGTGACTGGCCAGCATCGGCCAGTTCCTGATAGCGGTCCTGCTCGATGCGCAACCGTCCATCGCGGAACGCCTCGTAGCCTTCGATCAACCGGTCTGGAAAGGGCATGGCCGAACCCTGGCCGATGATCGTGGCATTTTCAACCGGCTTTCCGGCCCACGTCCGGCTTACGCCCAGATTGCAGCGTCGGGACCGGGTGGAAAGCGACGCAGATGCGGCAACCACATCACGCGTCCGCCAACGCCCGGTTGTTGCCTGACACCACGCGCCTAGTATCATTGCGACCCTGCGGCCCACAACGGAAAGCCCGCCCACCGATGACCATTCGCCCACGCCGCAGCATTCTCTTCATGCCCGGCTCCAACGCCCGCGCCATCGAGAAGGCGCGCACATTGCCCGTGGACGGCATCGTTCTGGATCTGGAGGATGCAGTCGCGCCCGAAGCCAAGGCCGGCGCGCGCGAGCAGGCCTTTGCCGCCGTCAGAGCCGGCGGCTTCGGCGCACGCGAGGTTTTCGTGCGCCTCAACTCCATCGAAACACCCTGGTTCGCCGACGAGCTGGAGGCCGCAGCGGCCACGCCGCCGGACGGCATCATCGTGCCGAAGATCGCCATGCCGGACCAGTTCGAACGGATCGGCGAACGCCTCATGAGTCTCAAGGCCGACACGAAAACCCGCGTCTGGGCCATGATCGAAACACCGGCTGCGATATTCAATCTGCCGGCTTTGGCCGCCATGGCGCGGGATTCAGAGACACGTCTGGCCGGCTTCGTCATGGGCACCAACGATCTGGCCAAGGAGACGCACGCGCGGCTCCTGCCTGGCCGCGCGCCCATGCTCGGCTGGCTGAGCCAAGCCGTGCTCGCGGCGCGCGCATACGGCATCGCCATCGTCGACGGCGTCTACAACACCATCGGCGATACCGAAGGCTTCATACGCGAATGCGAACAAGGTCGTGATTTCGGCTTCGACGGAAAGGCGCTGATCCATCCGGGCCAGATCGGACCCTGCAACGAGGTCTTTTCACCAACAGCATCCGAAATAGAAGACGCGCGCGGGATCATCGCCGCCTTCGAGCGCCCCGAGAACAGGGACAAGGGCGTGGTGCAGATCGACGGCCGGATGGTGGAACGGCTGCATGCCGAGATGGCGGCGCGCACGGTCGCCATCGCGGATGCCATCGCGGCTCGGCGCTTCGCATAGGCGGTTGGCAAACGTGTCGCACCATGGCTGGCCGGCATCCCGAAAACTGGGGACGAAATTCCGATTTCGGTCAACGCAACATGTGCTGGTGTGCAACGTTCCGTGCTCGATGAATGACTTTGTTGAGCAAACAACGCGATGGCGGCGCAGCGTGAGCGGCCGGTCAAGGTCGCTGCGGCCAACCGTCGCAAACCGCAGCCCAAACCGCGGCCCCGGTCCGCAGGACCGTAGCCATCGTGCGCGCCTTGCGGCTACATTCTCCCGCGATGGGGGAATTGCTGCCTTCAATGCCGGTCGGAGCGGCATCTCTCCCGTGAGCCCTCGCCTGGAACGCCGTCACCAAGCGGCTTCCGTAGAACTGTGTGTGTTGGGATGAAACTGGCGCTGATCGTTCTCATTCCCTTCATCGGTGCTCTTCTGCCACCTCTCGCCATCCAGGCCGGTCGGAATGTCTGTACCATCGTGACGGCGGCCGTCACTGGTCTCTCTCTCGTCCTGCTTCTGACTGAAATCCCCACTGTCTATTCCGGCGAAATCCCGAGCACGGTCATCCCATGGCTGCCGAGTCTCGGCCTGTCGTTCTCGTTCTTCGTCGATGGATTGGGAATGTTCTTCGCGGCGCTGATCCTGGGGATCGGCTTGCTGATCATTCTCTATGCGCGCTTCTATCTGAGCCGCACCGATTCAATGGGGCGGTTCTTTTGCTATCTGCTGCTGTTTCAGGGCTCGATGGTCGGCATCGTCCTGAGCGACAATATTCTGCTGCTGGTGGTGTTCTGGGAGCTGACCAGCGTCAGCTCATTCTTGTTGATCGGCTATTGGTATCACCTGCCAGCCTCGCGCCAGGGCGCGCTGATGGCGCTGACCGTCACAGGCGCCGGAGGGCTGGCGCTGATGGGCGGCATGCTATTGCTCGGCAATATCGCGGGCAGCTTCGAATTGACCGAGATTCTGGCGCGCGGCGATGTCATCAAGAGTTCACCGCTTTATTTGCCAGCCCTGCTGCTGATCCTGGCCGGGGCCTTCACCAAATCGGCGCAGTTTCCGTTTCACTTCTGGCTGCCGCATGCGATGGCCGCGCCGACGCCGGTGTCCGCATATCTGCACTCCGCTACGATGGTGAAGGCCGGCGTTTTCCTCTTGGCGCGCCTGTGGCCAGCGCTTGCCGGCACGCAGGAATGGTTCCTGATCGTCTCTCTGACCGGCCTCGCCACGATGGTGATCGCGGCGTGGATCGCCTTGTTCAAGGATGACCTCAAAGCGCTGTTGGCGTTCTCGACCGTCAGCCATCTGGGCCTTCTGACCATGCTGCTCGGATTCGGCACCCGGTTCGGCGTCATCGCCGCGATGTTTCACATTCTCAACCACGCGACCTTCAAGGCCGCGCTGTTCATGTCGGCAGGCATCGTCGATCACGAGGCCGGCACACGCGACATCCGCCGGCTGGGCGGCCTCTACCGGCTGATGCCGATCACCTCCGTGCTGGCCATCGTCGCCGCGGCCTCGATGGCCGGCGTGCCGCTGTTCAACGGCTTCCTGTCCAAGGAGATGATGCTGGAGGAGGCATCGAACACGGTCTATGCGGGCCAAGCGTGGCTGTTCCCACTCCTCGCGACACTCGGCGCGCTTCTGTCGGTCGCCTATTCCGCCCGGCTGATCTTCTGCGTCTTCCTGGGCAACGAGCGACACGATTACCCACACCACCCGCACGATCCGCCGTTCGGCATGTGGCTTCCCGTCGCAATCCTCGTGGTGCCGATCATCGCCATCGGTCTTCTGCCGGCGGTCTTTGCCGGGCCGATCGTCGAGCGTACCGCGCTCGCGGCGGCGGGTGGCACCCTCCCCGACTATTATCTCGCGCTCTGGCACGGCCTGACGCCTGCTTTGCTCATGAGCATGATCGCCCTCACGGGCGGCCTCGTCCTCTTGTGGCTCTATGCTCCGGTCAACCGCCTGCGATTGTCGGTGCCGCGCCCCGACGCAATGAGCCTGTTCAAGGCTGCCGTGGCTGCCGCGGTTCAGGCATCGCGGCGTTTCATGACCGCGTTCGACAAGGGCACGCTGCCACGTCCCATGGCCGTCATGGTCGCCGCTATCGCCGTGTTCGGCATTGCCGGATTCTATTATGGAGGCGGCCCTCTGACGGGGGATCGTCCGCTGACACCGGTGACACTGCCGG
>Ga0180217_1003560_pt1 | contig 13054 bp, 9 predicted proteins | sample eDN3rd37CBELigOP_FD_128521 | JGI IMG/M metagenome (GOLD analysis project Ga0180217, IMG submission 128521) | Enriched Organic Plus compost microbial communities from Emeryville, California, USA - eDNA 3rd pass 37_C BE-Lig OP (version 2) (version 2) ... | reverse complement strand
GTGGACCTTGCGGATGGTCTGGGCGGCGAATTTCGGCGTCGCCGCGGTCAGCAGCACCTCGGCGCCGCTCGCCTGCAGACTGACGACCTGGCTGTCGATGGTCGGGTCCGTGACCTCGTAGGAGGCGAGGATGACGCGCTTGTCGAACTGCTCGCCGAACACGTCCCGCACGCCATGGACGTAGTCCTTGCCGAAGTCATCGTTCTGGTAGAGCAGCGCCAGCCGGGCATCCGGCTTCTGTTCCGCCAGGTACTTGGCGTAGATCTGCGCCTCGGTGCGGTAGCTCGGTTGCCAGCCGATGGTCCAGGGCGTGTCCTCGTAGTTCCCCCACTTGTCCGCCCCGGTGGAGAGGAACAGGTGCGGCACCTTGCGCGCGTTGACGTAGCGCACGATGGCGCTGTTGGTCGGCGTGCCGAGGGTGTTGAACAGGAAGGCGACCCGGTCCTGCTCCACCAGCCGGCGCACCTGCTCCACCGTCTTGGGCGGGCTGTAGCCATCATCATAGCTGATGAAGGTGATCTTGCGCCCGGCGATGCCGCCCTGCTCGTTCACCATGCGGAAGAAGGCCTGATGCGAGCGGCCGATGACCCCGTAGGCGGAGGCGGGGCCGCTGTAGGGCATGGTGTTGCCGATGCGGATCTCGTCCCCGGTCACGCCCGGCGTCCGCTGGGCCCGGGCAAGGGCCGGCGCGGCCAGGCCTGCGGCCGCGCCGGCGAGGAGTTGGCGTCGGTAGAGCATGGTCGTTTCCCTCCTTGCTCCGCACCGGCCGGGCCGGGCTTCTACCGTGACGGCGCAGCGGCCCTGGTAGCAGCCCCAATGGAATGCCGGCGCTAGATGCTGGCGCCCTCGATGACATTGCCGAAGCGCACCCAGGACTTGCCGTCCCAGCGTTGCAACTGCATGTGCCGGATCGGGTGGTAGTTCGTGGGGCTCGTGCTCACCTTCACTCCGGGCAGGAGCGTGGCGATCTCGAGCGGTGCGAGGCTGGTGGCCTGCCGCATGACATTCTCGCGCGAAAGATCGTTGCCGCAGTTCCGCAGCACCTGGATCATGGTGGTGCCGACGCCATAGGCGTAGGTGTAGTTGTTATCGCCGATCTCGCCATCGGGCAGGTACTCGCGCATGAAGGCGCGCCATTCGTTCATGCCCGGGTCATTCGCCCAGCTCGGGTCGGACTGGTCCTTGCGGTAGTCGGAGGTGATCAGGCCGATCGCCTTCTCCGAGCCCGCCGGCTCGATCACCACGGAGGCCGAGACGGAGACGTTGCTCATGAACATCATGGGCTTCCAGCCCATGTCATGCACCCGCCGGATCGCCTGCGAGGCGAATTTCGGGATGAGGCCGCAGATCAGCACATCCGCCCCGCCGGCTTGCAGCGCGATGAGCTGGCTGTCGATGGTGGCGTCCGTCGCCTCGTGCGAGGCCAGCTTCACCATGGCATCGAAGCGCTGCCCGAGTACGTCGCGCACGCCGTTCACGTAGTCCTTGCCGAAGTCGTCATTCTGATGGATCAGCGCGATCTTCGCATCCGGCCTCTGCTCGAGCACGTATTTCGCGTAGATCTGCGCCTCGGTCCGGTAGCTGGGCTGCCAACCGATGGTCCAGGGATACTCCTTCGGGTTCGCCCATTTGTCGGCGCCGGTCGCCAGGAACAGGTGCGGGATCTTGCGCTGGTTCACATAGCGATGGATGGCGCTGTTGGTGGGCGTGCCGAGATTGTTGAACAGGAAGGCGACGCGATCCTGCTCGATGAGGCGCCGCGTCTGCTCCACCGTCCTTGGCGGGCTGTAGCCGTCGTCATAGACGATGAAGTTGATCTTGCGCCCACCGACGCCGCCCTGGTCGTTCAGTCGCTTGAAGACCGCCGCCAGCCCCTTTGAGATGACGCTGTAGGCGGAGGCGGGCCCGCTCAGGGCATTGGTGCTGCCGATGCGGATCTCGGTGGCCGTCACGCCCGGCGCCTCCCGCGCCGGGGCAATCTTCGGCATGGCGAGCCCCACGGTGCCCAGGGCAGCGCCACCGAGCAGGCCGCGGCGGGTGGTGGTGTTCATCGTCTCGTGTCTCCCGGACTCGATGTCGTCAGCTTGCGCCATTGTGTGGGCGGATGATCCGCGCCGCGATGCGGCGCAGCAGCCCGGCGAAGCCGTCGGGCAGCAGGAACAGGAACAGGATCAGGATGACCCCGTAGATCACGCCCGGAGCGGATTTCGAGATCGCCTCCGCGATGTTCGGCACGAACAGCACGAACAGCCCGCCGAAGACCGAGCCGAGGATGGAGGCGACCCCGCCCGCGACCATGCCGACGAAAAGGGTGATGGAGACGAAGATGGTGAAGCTGTCGGGGGCCACGAACTCCACCACGGCGGCGGAGAGCGAGCCGGCGATGCCGGTGATCAGGGCACTGGCCGCGAAGGCACGGGTCTTGAGCGAGGCGGTGTCCATGCCCATGGCCTCGGCGGCGGTGGGATGGTCTCGCGTCGCCATCAGCGCGCGCCCGATGCGGCTGCGCACGAGATTCCAGGCGAGCAGGAACAGCACCCCGGAGATGCCGAGAGCGACGAGGTACATCCATTGGTCCGGCGTCAGCGCCACGCCCGCCGGGGGCTCCGGCTTCAGGATGAACAGCCCCTGCACGCCGCCCGTCCAGTGCTCGAGCGCGTTGAGCTTGAGCAGCTGCGGTACCGCCACGGCCAGCGCGAAGGTGGTCAGCGCCAGGTAGAGCCCGCCGAGGCGGAGTGCCGGAAAGCCGATGCCGTAGCCGAGGGTGGCGCAGATGACGGCGGAGACCGGCAGGGTCCACCAGAAGGACCACTCGAGGTGGTACATCAGGATGGCCGTGGTGTAGGCGCCGACCGCGTAGAAGGCCCCGTGGCCCAGCGAGATCTGCCCGTTGAAGCCTGTGACGATGTTGAGGCCGAGGATGGCCAGCGCCATGATCACGGCCATGGTCAGCTGGAACAGGCGGAAGCTTTCCAGCAGAAAAACCGGCAGCACGGCGATGGCGATGCCCACCAGCACCAGCAGCACCCACTGCCAGGTGGCGGTGCTGCGGTGTGGCGCCGCGCTGGCGAGGGCCTCGGTGGCGGGAAATTCCTTGGTCATGCTCATGGCGACCTCACACCCGGCTCAGCACGACGCGGCCGAACAGGCCGGAAGGCCGCACGACCAGCACGCCGATGATGATGATGAGGGCCACGGTCAGCTTCAGCTCCGTACCGACCACATAGGCGCCGGCCAGATTCTCCAGCACCCCCACCGTGAAGCCGCCGAGCACGGCGCCCATCGGGTTGTCGATGCCGCCGAGCAGGGCGCCGGCGAAGGCGTAGAGCAGGATGCCGAGCATCATGGTGGGTTCGAGGAACACCACCGGCGCCACCATCATGCCCGCCACCGCGCCGATGGCGGCGGCAAGCCCCCAGCCAAGCGCCAGCATCCAGCCCACCCGGATGCCGACGAGGCGCGCGGAGGCCGGATTGTATGCGGCGGCCCGCATGGCGAGCCCGAGCCGCGTATGGCGGAAGAACAGGTACACCAGTGCCAGCACCGCAAGCGTCACCGCAGTGGAGCCGAGCTCATGCGCCGAGACGAGGCCGCCCAGCAGCAGCCCCTCGCTCTCGAAGGGTGAGGGGAAGGGCTTGGTGGTGTAGCCGAAGATCCAGCCGGTCAGGTTGCCGATGATCAGCAGCAGACCGATGAACACGCCCACATGCGTCAGCACCGGCGCATGCTGCACCGGCCGCATCAGCAGCCGCTCCACCGCGACACCGATGGCGAAGGAGACGATGATGGTGGCGAAGAAGGCGATCCAGTAGGGGAAACCCGCCCCGATGAAGCTCAGCGCGATATAGGTCGAGAGAGTGGCCATCTCGCCTTGCGCAAAGTTCACGTGATGGGTCGCCTGGTAGATCATGACCAGCGCCAGCGCGACCGAGGCGTAGATCCCTCCCGTAGCGATGCCGGCGATGATCTGGTGCGCGAGTCCGTCCATGTCACATCCCTCTCGGCCGGGGACGGCCTCAGTATCCCAGGTAAGAGCGCCGGATCGCCTCGTCCCTGCGGATCTGCTCGGCAGGGCCGGAGACGACGATGCGCCCGGTTTCGAGCAGGTAGGCCTGGTCCGCGAGCTCCAGCGCCAGATTGGCGTTCTGCTCGACGAGCAGGATGCCGACGCCCGATTCCGTGCGAATGCGGCGCATGATGCCGAAGATTTCCTCCACGATCAGCGGCGCGAGGCCGAAGGAGGGCTCGTCCATCAGCAGCAGCCTGGGCCGCAGCAGCAGCGCGCGGGCGATGGCCAGCATCTGCTGCTCCCCACCCGAGAGCGTGCCAGCCTGCTGGCGCCAGCGTTGCCTCAGCCGCGGGAACCACTCCCACAGGCGCTGGAAGTCTGCCTCGATCTCCCTGTCGCGGCGGATATAGGCGCCGAGGCGGAAATTCTCCTCGACCGTCAGCTCCAGGAAGGTGCCGCGACCGTCCGGCACATGGGCAATGCCCCGGCGGGCGACGTCCTCGGTGGCCTTGCCGTCGATCCGCTCGCCGCGGAACAGGATCTCGCCCGCGGTGCGGACCATGCCCGAGACGGCGCGCAAGGTGGTGGTCTTGCCCGCGCCATTCGCGCCGAGCAGCGCGGTGACGCCACCCTCCTCCACGGCGAAATCGAGGCCATGCAGCACATGGGTCGGGCCGTAGCCGGCGTGCAGGCCCTTCGCCTCAAGCAGCGCGGGCATGCTCGCCTCCGCCGAGATAGGCCCGGATCACCTCAGGGTCATTGCGCACCTCCGCCGGCGTGCCGTCGGCGATCTTCCTGCCGAAATCCAGCGCCACCACCTTGTCGGAGACATGCATCACCAGGTTCATGTGATGCTCGACCAGCAGGATGGAGAGATCGAACTGCCGGCGCACAGCGCGCAGCAACTCGGCCAGCGCATCCACCTCCCCGTGGTTCAGCCCGCCCGCCGGCTCGTCGAGCAGAAGCAGCCTGGGCCGGCTGATCAGCGCGCGCGCCATCTCCACCCGCTTCTGCGTGCCGAAGGGGAGAGCGGCTACCGGCACATCGGCGAAGGGGGCGAGGTCAAGCAGCGCCAGCAGTTCCTGTGCGCGGGCCCTGGCCTCCGCCTCCTCCCGCCGCACGCCGGGCAGGCGCAGCGCGCTGGCGACGAAGCCGGACCGGCCCAGCGCATGCGCGCCCGAGAGCACGTTGTCGCGCACCGTCATGCTGCGGAACAGCGCCAGGTTCTGGAAGGTGCGGCCGATGCCGAGGCCGGCCATGCGATGGCGCGGCAGGCCGGTAGTTACCGTCCCGGCAAAGCGGATCTCGCCCTCGTTCGGGCGGTAGATGCCGCTGATGCAGTTGAACAGGGTGGTCTTGCCGGCGCCGTTCGGGCCGATCAGCCCGCAGATCTGGCGTTCTTCCACATCAAAGGAGACGCCGGCCACGGCGGTCACGCCACCGAAGCGGACCACGACATTGCGCACTTCGAGCAGGGCCATGGGGGCGACTAGCGTCTGCTGACGGAGCGGCACCGACGCGCAGGGCGCCATAGCGCAAGTGGCGGCACCGGGCCGCAACATCCTTCCATGGATCCTCCCCGATCCGTTTCGCAGCCGCTACGCAAGGCGGCGCGCCGTTCGTTTGTCGGGACACATTTGACGGGGCAGACGGTCATCGTGCAAGCAGGTTTTCCATCGGCCTCGAAGCTGGGCGACGTCGCCTCCCGCCGAGTTGCGACGCAGATGGCGATTCGGTGACGCGCAGGACACGAGCGCACCGGGACGGGCGCGGAGCGCGATGGCAGCCATGCGGGCAGGCCCGGCACTGTCGCGCATCTGCACATCGCCTGCGCGCCTTTGCCCGTGCGCGATGGGGATGATCGTGCCACGGGCCGAAAAGAGCATTCCACGGCCGCCGCACCAGATCGACATGGAACGAGGCTTCGATTCCGGCACGCAGGAGGCGGGCATCGGTTCACGCTGTCGGTAGCGGAGGCGTCGTGGTGCGGCCTCCCCGACTGCGATGTCGGGACACTCGCTATCGTCGGAGCATCGCCGCAACCTGGCATGCGCCGCATGACGTCGCGCCACGGTACCCGATGGCATGGCGCTACCGCCTGGCGATGCGATCCGCCCAGCCTGACCGGGCGTGGCGGCCCTGAGCTTCCGGCACCCGGGGCCGGTCAGCCCCGGGTGCTGTCTGCCGCCACAGGCGCAGGCGGCTGCTCATCCGGTTTGCGCCAGGATGTCCTGCACCTGACGCTGCCACGCATCCCAGGCCGCATCCGCCGCGCTGCCGGCGCGCTCGGCCTCCTGGGAGGCGGCATTCAGGCGCTGGCGTGCCTCCTCGTGCTCCGGCCCGGTGCGGTCCTCCGCCGCGGCGCGGGCACGGTGCAGCGCCTCCTCGGCGATGACGTATTGGCGGATGGCCGTGCGCGCAGCATCCAGCAGGCGCCGCGCCGCGGCCAAGCGATCCAGCAGATCGGCCAGTGCCACGCGGCCAGGTGCATCGGGCGGCAGACGCTCCAGCACGGTGCGCAGCGTCTCCAGTGTACCGGGACCGCCAGGCAGACGGCGCAACTCGCGTTCCACGTCCACCTCGCGCCAGCGCAGCAACAGCGGATCGCCGAGACCCGGATCCCAGAGCGGGATCTCCGTGCGTCCCTCCCGTTCCCAGGCGAAGCGCAGGGTCTGTGCCGTGCCGTCCAGCATCGCCTCGTGTCGCAGGCCGAAATCGCCCTCCGCGGCGACATCGAAGCGGGGCATGAAGCCGGGTCGGCGCGGCAGGTCCAGCACCATCCGTCCTCTGGCACCGCGCGGGTCCACGGACAGCGCCGTCTCTTCGCGCTGCAAGGTGCCGACCACCACCACGCCGCGGCGGAACTCCACGCGCATCGGCCGCTCGCTCGTGGCGCTGGCGGCGGTCATGCGCAGGTCGCGGTCGCGCGCGAAGGCCAGCAGCCGCGTCTCGCCCGGCGCCATGGCAAGGATCTCGGCATCGCCGAGATAGGCCCCGTTCTCCGCCCCGGCGTGGCCATAGACGGTGGCGAGGCCGTCGGGCAGCACATGGGCCGTGGCATTGGTGATGCGCACCGCCTGCAGCGGGTTGCGCGCCTGCAGGTCCTGGACCCACCACAGGCGCTCGGCCGGCAGGGCCACGTCCAGGAAGGGCAGATTCGCCGTCTCGCCGCTGCGCAGCGTGACGGGGGCGGGCAGGGTGAAGGCGACGCGGCCGGCGGAGGAGGCGGCGGTGGCTTCCGGCACCGCGGCGAGCGACGCGGGGGCGGCGGCCGAGGCCGCCTCGGCAGATCGGCGCAGCGCCCGGGCGTCGCGCGGCGCGGCGAAGGCCGCGGCGGGCGGCATGGGTGGCGGACGCTGGCCGGTATCCGGGCGAGCCTGCACCTGCTCGGCGGCGCGTACCGGCAGCTCAGGCCGTGGCACGGTGATCGGCGTGTAGAGCGGTTGATGGAAGGCGGCGGGATTGCCGGAGACCAGCGACAGCCGCACGCCGTCCCAGTCGGCACCCGAACGGTTCTCCACCACCGCCCAGCCCTGCAGCCGGGCCTCGCCCTGCGCAGCGGGGATCAGCAGGCGCCAGGAGGGCTTCCACAGCGGGGCGGCGGTCACGGTGGTAATGGTGACCTCGCGCGGTGCCGTGGCACCGGCGAGGCGGATCTCCACCTCCCGTCGGTCCTCCGCGCGCGCCGCGGCCAGCGCCTCCGCCGCGCGGGCGACGCGGGCTGCGAGTGCCGAATCCGCGAGGCGCACTTCCTCACCCTCGCGCAGCACCAGCATGCGCAGCCCCTGTGGCGTGATGAGGGAGACATGCAGCCCCTGCTCCCCCTCCTCCGCATCGGCGAGGCGGCCGGTCGCGCCGGCGGCTACCACGACCTGGCCGCGCAGCGCGCGCAGCAGGGTGGTGCGGTTCTCGAAATCGGTGGGGCGAAGCGGCAGGCCGCGAAAGGCTTCCTCGGCCATGTCCTGCGCAGGCAGGCGGACGCCCTGCACCATGCCGGCGGGATCGCGCACCAGCAGCGACTTCAGGATGTCGTCCACATCGCTCGTCGGCGCCTGGAAGGCAACGACGGAGTCGGGCGGCAGGTTGCCGCTGCGCTCCATCTGCACGAGGCCGGCATTGGAGAGGGTGACACTGCGCACGGGCAGCTCCGCAGCCGCGGTGGGGAGAGCGAGTAGCAGCAGCGGCAGCACGGCGTGACGCATGACGACCTCAAGGTGGTTGCGGCCGAAGCGTAGCACGGACGCGACAGAGCCGCAGTGCAGCCTGCATCACGGAGGAGTCCCTCCGTTGCACTGGGGCGTCATGGCGGTACTGCAGGGTCACGGCACGAGGCGGACCATCACCGAACTGGTGGCCGCCGCCAAGCGGGAGCTGATGCAGCGTGCAGCGGTGCGGCACGCAAGCTGATGACCGGCTGGGAAGGCAGGCGCGTCCCCGCATATATGCGGTGTCGGCGGTGCAGGAGGTCGGGCATGATGGCACCCGCCCCGCTGGCACGTCCGACTCGCGCCGCCCATGCCCGCCGCGGTGCAAGGGGATCAGGGTGTCTTCCGAGACACAAGCACGGCACGCCGACAGGCCAGGCTGGCGCGGCATGTCGTGGCCGCCCGCAGGCAGCTGGACCGCCGCCCTTCCGGAGCAGGGACTTCACGCCCTAAGGCGGGCGAGTGCCACTGCCGCGCCGAAGCCTGCCACCGAGAACAGCAACCCCGCGCCGAACACCGTCAAGTGGCTCTCCCCGCTCGCGGCGAAGATGCCGGCCAGGGCGAAGCCGATCACGGTCTGCACCACGGCGAAGGTCGCGGTGCACTGCACCCAGAGCCCTGCCGCCTGCGCCGGCGCCAGTTCGCGCGTGACGGAGAGCGTCACCGTCGTCACGCCGGTTGCCGCGAAGCCTGCCAGCGCCGCGGCCGGCAGAACCAGGATGGCGAAGGGGGGCAGGGCCAGCGCCAATGCCGCGGCCTGGATCAGCAGCCACAGCCGCAAGGTCGCCAGGCCGCCGAGACGGTCGACCACACGCCCACTCAGTACCCCGCCGGCCACACCGGCCAGGCCGAACACCAGCCAGGTCATGGCACCGACGCCGACACCAAGGCCCCGTCCGCGTGCGGCGAGATCCGCGAGGTAGACCATGGGTGGCACCATCCCCGCGCCGTGCAGCCCGTAGGTCAGCAGCAGCAGCCGGGCGCGGGGCGGGGCCTCGGCCGCGGCGCCGGTCAGCGCCATGTCCGGCCAGCGCGGATGGGCAAAGGCCCAGAGCAGCAGCGTCAGCCCCGCCAGGCCAAGCCAGGTGGCGGGGAGGCCGCTCGGCAGCAGGGCCGGCACGGCCAGCGCGCCGATGGCGATGCCCGTGCCGACGCCCGCGATCACCACGCCTCCCGCCGTGCCGCGGGAGCGCGCGGGGACGCTGGCCTGGGTAGCGGGCCCCGCGAGGGCCATCAGCAGCCCGCCAGCGATACCCGCGACGGTGCGCCAGACCATGAACCACCAGAAGCCGCCATTCCAGGCGCAGGTGGCGAGCGAGACGACGATGAGTCCCATGCCGAGGTCGAGCGTGCCTGGCACCCCGAGCCGCAGCCCCGTGCTCCGCCCTCCGAGGGTGCCGATCAGGTAGCCGAGCAGCGCGGCGGCGCCGAGCAGGCCGGCCTCGCCCCCATCCACCCAACCGGCGGTCACCATGGCGGGGAAGAGCGGCACATAAGCGAAGCGCGCCAGCCCGTTGCCCGAGCATGTCGCGGCGGCGCCGGCGAGCGCCGGGCGAAGGAAGGTGAGGCCCACGGATCAAGTGTAGCGATTGCGCGACGAAGCGGAAGCATGCGGCAGCGGCCCGCGGACAGCACGCCGCCCGGACATGTTCCTCTGCGGCATGGGCGGGCATGGCCATCTGCCAGCCTGCCGGAGCCGGCACCGGCGCGGGAGATCCACGATCCGCAAGGAGGGCGCGCCGACATGTCGGGTCGGGCGGGTCATGAAGATACTCCAATTCCTATTGATTTAATAGAGATATAGTGCTCCACTACGGCGTCTGGTCGCCATTCAGGAGCGGATCACCGTATGCGCCGACGCGATCTCTTCGGCTTGCTTGCCGCCACTGCCCTGGCAGTGCCCCGTCAGGCACCGGCACAGGGAGGGCGGGCAGCCGCGTGGCGGCCTGCGCGGCCCATCCGCATCATCGTCCCGGTCGCCGCCGGCGGCAGCCAGGACGCCGTCGCGCGCATCCTCGCCGGCCCGATGTCGGAGGCGCTTGGGCAGACGGTGATGGTCGAGAACATGCCGGGCGCGGCCGGCAATGTCGGCTTCCAGGCGGTCGCACGGGCACGACCCGACGGATACACCCTGCTCGCCGGCTCCGACGGCCTGTCCATCAACAAGACCCTTTTCCCGCGCCTTCGCTTCGACCCCGTGGAGGGCTTCGCAGCCGTGTCCTGGGTCGTGCGCGTGCCGCAGATCCTGGTGGTGCGTGCCGACCGCCCGGGGGCGGAGGAGGGCATCGGTGCCTTCCTTCGGGACGCGCAGCGCGAGGCGCCGGCGGTCGGCACGACGGGGGTCGGCAGCCTGGCGCATCTCCTGGGCGAGGAGGTGCAGGAGGCGGCAGGGATCCGCTGGATCCACGTGCCCTACCGCGGCGGCGCCCTGGCGGTGAACGATCTGATGGCCGGGGTGATCGATGCCGCCCTGCTGAACATCGGCGCGGCCGCGGGCCTCGTCAGGCAGGGCGTGCTGCGTGGCCTCTTCGTCTCCTCCGCCGACCGCGTGGCCGCGCTGCCGGAGGTGCCGACCATGATGGAAACCGGACCGCTGCGGGACGCGGTGGTGGGCTGGCACGGCATCGTCGCCCCGGCCGGCACCGATCCGGCGATCCTCTGCAGCCTGGACGCCGTCGTGCAGGCGGTGCTCGCAAGGCCCGCAATAGCGGCGCGGCTCATCGCGCTTGGCGTGGAGCCCGTGGCCGAGCCTCCGGAGCGGCTGGCCGCGACGATCCGCGCCGATGCGGAGCGCTGGGCCACCGTGATCCGTCGCGCGCGCATAACGCCATCCTGAGCCTCGGGCACCGCCTCGCACCCCGCCGCAGGACGGCCTGCCCCGCAGGCAGGGGAAGGGATGGCACCCGCACCGTGTGCTGCTAGGCTTCCCGCAGAAGCGGGGAGGGCACCGCGTGCGGTTCGGCATCTTCGACCAGAACGACCGAGGCCCGTTGGCGCTGCCCGACCACTACGAGGCGCGGCTGCGGCTGGTGGAATTCTACGATCGCGCCGGCTTCGACATCTACCATGTCAGCGAGCACCATGCGACGCCGCTCTCCGCGACACCGGCGACGGGTGCCTGGCTCGGTGCCGTGGCGCAGCGCACGCGGCGGCTGCGCTTCGGTCCGCTGGTGTACATCCTGCCCATCCGCCATCCGCTGCAGCTGGCCGAGGAGGTCTGCCTGCTGGACCAGATGTCGAGCGGGCGGTTCGAGCTCGGCGTCGGGCGCGGCATCTCGCCCTACGAGCTCGGCTATCACGGTGTCGACGCAGCCGAGGCGCCGGCGATGTACCGCGAGGCCTTCGACCTCCTGATGCAGGCGCTGACGCAGGAGGTGGTGCATTTCGAGGGGCGCTGGTGGTGCTGTCGCGACGTGCCTGTGGTGCTGCGGCCCTTCCAGCGCCCGCATCCGCCGCTGTGGTATGCCTGCGCGACCGCGGAGGCCGCGGTCTGGCCGGCGCGGAACGCCGTCAACCTGGTGTGCAACGCGCCGGTGCCACGGGTGCGCGAGATCGTTGCGCGCTACCGCGCGGAATGGGCGGCGGCGGGGCGGGCGGAGGTGGCGCTGCCCGCACTTGGCCTCTCGCGCGCCGTGGTGATCGCTGAGACCAGCGCGGAGGCCAAGGCGGCGGCGCAGCGTGGTTGGCGGCGCTATGCCGAGAGCTTCCACATGCTGTGGAAGAAGCACGGCACCGGCCCGCAATTCGCGCGCGTGACGGAGGATTTCGCCGATGCGGAAGCAGCAGGCATGGGCTTCGCCGGCACGCCGGCGGAGCTACGCGACGCGCTGCTGGGACAGGTGGCGGAGACCGGCGTGAACTACCTGGTCTGCCGCTTCGCCTTCGGCGACCTGACCCATGAGGAGCAACTCCGTTCCGCCCGCCTGTTCGCCGAGGAGGTGATGCCCGCGCTGCGCGAGCGACATCGCGCGACCGCCTGATGCCCAGACGCCTGGAGGAGACGACACCGATGGCCTTTCCCCTGCCCGAGTCCAACCCCGAATCGCTCGGCCTCGATCCGAAGCCGCTGGCGCGCCTCTGCGCGCTCATCGAGCGTCACATCGCCGAGGGGCATCACCCCGGCGCGCAGCTGGCGGTGGCGCGGCACGGCAAGCTGGCGCTGTTCAGGAGCTTCGGCCGCGCGCGGGTCGCGCCCGATGCGCCAGCGGACGCGCGCAGCCTGTTCCTGATGTACTCCAACACCAAGGTCGTCACCGCCGCCGCGGTGTGGATGCTGGTGGAGGAGGGGCTGCTGCGCTTCTCCGACACCATCGCCCAGCACGTCCCGGAATTCGCGGCGCACGGCAAGGGCGGCATCACCGTACTGCAGTTGCTGACGCATCAGGGCGGCTTCCCTTCCGCCGTGGTGCCGGAGGCGTGCTGGGCCGATCACGCCCTGCTGCGCAAGACCGTCTGTGACTTCACCCTGGAATGGACGCCCGGCAGCAAGGTGCAGTACCACGCGGCCGCCGCGCACTGGACGGCGGCCGTTCTGATCGAGGCGATCACCGGCCAGGACTTCCGCGCCTTCATCCGGGAGCGCGTGATCGCGCCGCTCGGCCTGGAGGACGAGATCTTCGTGGGCCTTCCGGATGCGCAGCAGGACCGTGCCGCGGCGATCTACGATCCGCCGGCGGAGGGCAGGTTCACCCCCCGCATGCCGGAGAATACGCCGGCCGGACGTGCGGCGGGCATCCCGGGCGGCGGTGGCTACGGCACGGCACGCGGCATGGCGGCCTTCTACCAGATGCTCGGGGCGGGCGGCGTGCTGAACGGGGTGCGCGTGCTCTCCCCGCGCATG
>Ga0180217_1003558_pt1 | contig 13065 bp, 11 predicted proteins | sample eDN3rd37CBELigOP_FD_128521 | JGI IMG/M metagenome (GOLD analysis project Ga0180217, IMG submission 128521) | Enriched Organic Plus compost microbial communities from Emeryville, California, USA - eDNA 3rd pass 37_C BE-Lig OP (version 2) (version 2) ... | reverse complement strand
CGACCGCGTCGCCTCCAAGTTTGACCTCACCGTGACCGATGATCGCGAGTTCCGTCTTGAAGCCATCAAGGCCTACAACGAGCTGGCGCTGGTACAGGGTGAAGAGAACGTGATGCGTAACGTGCCGTCCGTCTTCGAAGAGGCCGCACGACTGGTTGGTGCTGCTGACATCATCAAGATTGATGACGTCTCTTCCCTGTACTCGACGGCTTTCTACGATGAGGCGGTGAAATGACCATGCAAAGCGTCGCGACGGGCGGCGGCAAGAACAACTCGATCACGCTCAACGGAGCTGAAAAGTACTTCGGCGTTCGCGGTCACGGCGTTCAGGCCCTGACCCCGACGACGCTGGACATCAAGGGCGGCGATATGACCATTCTGCTCGGCCCATCGGGCTGCGGCAAGACCACCATGTTGCGCATGATCGCCGGCCTTGAGACGCCGACTGCTGGTTCGATCGAGGTTGGCGGCGCCAACCTCTGGTCGAACGGCAATCGCAATGTCGATGCGCTGAAGCAGCTCGGCATGGTATTCCAGGAAGCCAATCTGTTCCCCTGGCTCACCATCGAAGAGAACATCGCACTTCCGTTGAAGCTGCGCGGTGTCGACAAGGCAGCGCGGCAGGCAAAGGCGACTGAGCTCTGTAAGCTGGTCGGCATCACCGGCTTCGAGAAGCGCTATCCGAAGGAACTCTCGGGCGGCATGCGCCAGCGCGCAGCAATTGCGCGCGCGCTGAGCTACGACCCTAACATCCTGCTGATGGACGAGCCGTTCGGCGCACTCGACGCGATCACGCGCGATACGATGAATGGCGAACTGCAGCGCATCTGGATGGAAACCGGCAAGACCGTTGTTCTTGTGACGCACTCGATCACCGAAGCTGTGTTCCTTGCCAGCCGCATCATCCTGCTCTCGCCGCGTCCGGGCCGCGTTCAGGAAATCATCGATGTGCCGTTCGAGCGTCCCCGGGATTCGAGCATCCACAAGCTGCCGGAGTTCCAGGCGATCGTCGCGCATCTGCGCACGCAGCTGGAACACTGATGGGCTTCCGCAAGTCAAACGAGGCTTCAATGAGTGAGAAAAACAACAATCCGTCGGCGGAAGGGCCAGCCCAGTTCCCCGCCTGGATCGGTAGCCTGCTGCTTCTGTTCGTGTTCCTTGGAGGCTGGGAAGCTTACGTTCGGTTCTTCAACGTCAGCAAGCTGATCCTGCCTCCTCCTTCCGCGGTTGGCATGCAGTGGATCCAGTACCTGGCTGACAAGAACGTTTGGTTTCACACCGGCGTAACGGCTTGGGAAACCTTCCTCGGCTTCATCCTGGCGAGCATTCTGGGTGTAGGCCTCGGTATGATCCTCGGCAAGATGCCCCGTCTGGAGCGCATGCTGAACCCGTTCGTGATCGCCACGCAGGTCATTCCGAAGGTGGCGCTGGTGCCGCTTTTCATCGTCTGGTTCGGCTTCGGCATCACGTCGAAGGTCGTGATCGCCACGATCCTGGCCTTCTTCCCGATCCTGCTCAACACCGTCCTCGGTGTGAAGTCGGTCGAGCGCGGCCACAGCGAAGTGATGGCGAGCATCAATGCATCGCCCATGCAGCGACTGGTGCACCTCGATTTCCCAAGCTCGCTTCCGTACATTCTGACGGGCATGGAAGTTGGCGTGGTGCTCTCCATCATCGGCGCGGTGGTCGGTGAATACCTTGGTGGCAACGTTGGTCTCGGCAATCTCGCTGTCCGCGAAATGAACACCTACAACACGACTGCGCTGTTTGCCGTTATCGTGCATCTTTCGGTGCTGGGCTTCGCCTTCTATGCCGTTGTCGTCGGCGCGCGGAAGTACCTGATCCCCTGGCACGGTTCGTCCAATTAAAGACTGAACTGAAAGCATCGCTCACGAAGCCGTCGCCCTCGGGGCGGCGGCTTCTTGCATTTAACGCCGGTAGTCAGCTGTTAAGCCTATGATGTGATGGGAGACAAGCAGCCCGACGTTTTTCTGGACACCCCGTCACTTATCTTCTTACCTGTGGCACCCATCAGTTCCCGCTGAACATTACGCCACGGAGTGCCGCATGCTGGTCGACCAAACGCTGCTGCTGACGCAGTTCATGACCCTTCTCGCCGTTCTGGATCCGATCAGCCATACGACCCTTTTTCTCACCGCTACCGGTGATCTCGACAAGGCAGGGCGGCGGAAGGCCGCGCTCCTCGCCATTCCACTGGCCTTCATCGTGCTCGTGGTCTTCGCAATCGTCGGGCAATTCATTCTGCAGGCAATGAACATCTCCCTCATCTCCTTCCAGATCGCGGGCGGCCTCATCATGCTGATCTTCTCGCTGACGATGGTTCTTGGGCAGGGCGGCGGTCACGCCAACAGTGCGGAAGTCGGGGGAGAGACGCCGGAAAGCCTCGCCGTCTATCCGCTGGCCGTGCCGATCATCGCCGGACCGGGAGCCATGCTGGCGATGGTGATCCTCATGGACAACAATCGCCTCAGCTTCTTCGAGCAGATCGAGACCGTCGCAATGCTCGGCCTCAACCTGCTGATCATGCTAAGCCTGTTCCTGGCCGGGGACTTCGTCTCCCGCGTGATCGGCAAGCATGGAGCCAATGTGCTGCGGCGTGTGATGGGTATTCTGCTGGCGGCATTGTCGATCAACCTCATCGCGGAAGCGCTGACGCAATGGCTGGGCCTGCCCGCCATCTGACCTGAGGCTGCCGCTCCTGCCGACCTACCCCAACTGGGGCATTTGGCCCCCTTGCTTGCTTTTCCGGGAAGGGTCAGGAAAGATCACGGTTTAACGCTCGAGTCTGCGTCGGGTGCTTGCTCTGCAACCTCCCGCCGTCTCAGGAGATCTTTTCATGGCCCTTGTGTTAGGCCTCGTTGCACTGGCGGGCCACATTGCCCTGTTGCTGTGGGGCACGCGGATGGTCCAGACGGGAATCCAGCGGGCCTTTGGACCCAGGCTGAGGTCCTTCCTCGGCCACGCACTCAAGAACCGCGTCAAGGCGCTTCTTGCGGGACTGGGCGTCACGGCCATTCTGCAGAGCAGCACGGCGACTGGTCTGATGGCTGCTGCCTTTGCGGCAGGCGGCCTGGTTGATCTCGTCCCGGCGCTGGCGGTGATGCTGGGCGCCAATGTCGGCAGCACGCTGATCGTGCAGGTGCTCTCGTTCAATATCGCAGCCGTCTCCCCGGCCTTAATCCTGATTGGCGTCGTGATGTTTCGCAAGGCCACGAATCATCAGATCCACGACCTTGGGCGCGTGATGATCGGCCTCGGCTTCATGATCCTGGCGCTGCACCAGCTGCTCGACCTGCTGACCGAATTCGAAGACTCCGCAGCCCTCTCCTGGGTGCTGGAGAGCATCTCGGACGCAATGCTGCTCAACATCATCCTGGCGGCTATCCTCACCTGGGCTGCGCATTCCAGCGTGGCGGTGGTGCTGCTGATCATGTCACTTGCGGCCCACGACCTCATCCAGCCCTTCCAGGCCTTTGCGCTGGTTCTCGGCGCCAATCTGGGCACGGCAGTCAACCCGGTGCTGGAGGGCGATATTGGTGACGATCTTGCCGGCAAGCGCCTGCCGATCGGCAATCTTTTCACCCGCATCGTGGGCCTTGTTGCCGCCATGCCTCTGCTGGATGAAATCGCCGAGCTTGCGCCGCTGATGGCTGCGGACGACGCGCGTGCGGTGGCAAACTTCCACACCGCCTTCAATCTCGTGCTGGCGGTTGTCTTCCTGCCATTGCTCGGACCCTTCTCGAAGCTGCTGATCAGGTTGCTTCCAGAGAAGGTGGATGAGAGTGACCCCACGCGTCCGCGCTATCTGGACCCTGCGGCCAAGGAAACGCCCATGGTGGCGCTTGGCCAGGCCACTCGCGAAGCCCTGCGTCTGGTGGATGTTCTGGCGGAGATGCTGGAAGGTGCCCGCACGGGCATTGCGGGTGCCGACCGCAAGGCGCTTTCAGCGCTGCGTGAAAAGGATAACGTGATCGACCACATCAACACGGCCATCAAGACCTATCTGACGTCGATTGATCCGGAAGAACTGAGCGAGGCCGACAAGCAGCGTCTCGACCAGATCCTTCTCTTCTCCACGAACCTTGAGCAGGCAGGCGATGTGATCGACCGTGGGCTGCTTCCTCACCTGTTAAAGCGTGTGCGGCGCGGCCTCAGCTTCTCAGACGAGGGGCAGAGGGAGTTGAAGCGTCTGTTCGACAGGCTCACCAACAATCTGCAGACCGCTGCATCATTGCTTGTCGCGCAGGATGAGCGGATGGCCCGGATGATGGTGCGGGAGAAGGCGGAATTCCGCAAGGCCGAGAGTGAAGCAACCCAGGCCCATTTCGTCAGGATGCGGGAAGGCAACCTCGATTCCTCCGCGACCAGCTCGCTCCATCTTGACCTGATCCGGGACCTGAGGCTGATCAATTCCCATCTAGTGGCAGCGGCGGCGTATCCGGTGCTGGAAGAGAAGGGCCAGCTGCTCGATAGCCGCGTTCCCATAGCAGACCAACTGCCCGATTGATCATCACGCGTCCGGTCGCCAGTCGGTGATTTCGAGCACGTTGCCGCCAAGCTTGGAAAACGCGCGCTGGCGGCAGGAGAAGACGATGATCTGCTGGTCACGTGACTGCCGGTGCAATGCGTCGAACATCTTCTCGATCCGGTCGTCATCTGAATAGACAAGCGCATCGTCGAGAATGACGGGCGCTGGCCGTCCGTGCGCAGCCAGCATGCGGGCGAAGGCGAGCCTCGTCAGGATCGACAACTGCTCCTTCATGCCGCCACTCAGCACCTCGATGCTCTCTTCCTGCCCGTTTCGGCGAAGGGACTGGGGCAGATAGGTCTTCTCGTCGAACTCGAAGGAAACGTCATCAAAGAGCAGGTTGAGAAGCGGCCGCAGCTCCTTGATGACCGGCTGCAGATAGAGATCGCGCGCTGCCGAACGCGACTGCTGCAGGGCCGAGCGCAGGCGGACCAGAACGGCCACCTCCTTCTCAAAGCGGGCGACACGCTCGCTGGCGATGGCAAGGGCGTCCTCCGTCTCTCGCCAGGCTTCTTCTACGGCTTCGTCTGACCTGTTGCGGATCTCCGTGTTAAGCTCGGCAAGCTTGATGTGCAGGCTTGTCTTCTCCCGGTTCGCAGCCTCTTCGACCGATCGCGCCCGCTGCAACGCCGCCTCAACAGCGGCAAGGTCAGGCGCAGCCAGCTGAAGTTTCTCCACCTTCTGATTCAGCTCATCGAAATGCTGTTTCTGCTGGTGGTAAGCATCCTCCAGCCCCTGTTCGCGCAGGGCGCGCGCTTCCGCTGCTCCCAGGATCGAGTCGACCTGTGCCAGTTCGGCAAGCAGCCTGGCGTGCTTTGTTTCGATGGTCACCAGTGCATCATCGGCCCGGCTGCGAAGCGGTTGGGCTTCGCGGATCCGGACGTTTGCATCCGTCAGCTTCTGTGCGGCCTCAGCGGCTTTCTGCCTTGCAGCTTCCGGATCGCCCTCGACATCGGGAACGCTTGCGCCAAGCATCTCGCGCTGGGCAACCAGTTCCTTGAGGCGGGCAAGTCCTTCGGGGGCCTGATGTTCGAGCCGCAGCTCAAGCTGTTTCAGCTCCGAGAGCTTGTCCTGGATTGCCGTTTCTCGCGCACGTGCTTCGGCAAGATCCGTGAGATTGGCGGCCTCGAGCAACTTCCGCCGTTCCGCCTCCTTGCGCAGTAGCGTTGCGTCGGCATCGGCTGGACGGTTCGAGCGCAGCATGAGCGTGCCTGCACCCTCGATCTGAAGCTCGAGGACGTCATCGAAGCTCTGCTCCTCGCCGTCCTCAAGGTTACTCCCGCCTAAGGTAACACCAACCGTCGGCGCAGGCTGATACTGCATGCGGAATGTGGGCAGGCTGGCTTCCTTGGCGGCGCGGAGCCCCGCAATCTCGACGTCGAGCTTCTGCAACCTGTCGATCAGGCCGGCGGGCAGGGCGAGTGTGGCAAGCTCTGCCTTGAGGGCTTCGTGCTGGGTGCGTATGGCCTCCGCCTGCAGCAGCCTCTCACGGAGCTGGACGAGCTCCTGTGCGGCCTGTCGGGCCTTCAAAGCTGCATCCAGCCGCTGCAGCAGCTGCCGCGCTTCGTGCTCTTCGGCCTGGGCGGCCTGAGCCGCAGCCAGTGCCTTGTCAATCGCCTGCGAAGCCTCGTTGCGCCGGGCCAGGGCGACCCGTCGCTCCTCTTCGACGCCGGCAAGCTCTGCCTGCAACTCCTTAGCCCGCTTGAAGGCGGTGCGGAAGGCAACGAGATCCTGCTCCGCCTTTTCAAGTTGCGAGCGGGCAAGCTTCGCCTCAGCCTCGGCTGCCTTCAACGCCTCGCGGTGCGCCTTGGCTGCCTCGAACACGGCGGTGGCCTTCTCCACGGCGGAACGGCGAGCGGCCTCTTCCTCAGCATCCTCAAGGATGGACAGCCGTTTCACCACCTGCGCACGCTGGTCGAGCGCTTCGCGGAGCCGGTCAACCTCACTGTGTAGCCGCTGCTCTTCGGCAATCAGCCTGTCCCGTTCCTCGATCGCTGCCGCGTAAGGGCCACGCGCCTTGGGCTTCAGTTTGTCCGTGACGAGCAGGCTCAGCTCTTCATTGCACCTGTCGATGATGGCGCTCATCCGCCGTCCGCCCGTGATCGCTTCCACCTCCCCCTGGACGGAAGTCAACAGGCTCTCGCGGATGCGCTTCTCGTTTTCTTCTTCACGCTTGTCGCGCTGGTCGAGGCCGGTCACGCCCTGACGAACCCAGAGTAGGCCTGCCGGTTCCGCCGTTCCGCCGCGCATGAGGCTTGCGATGAAATTTTCCGCCTCGTCAGCCTGGGCAATCAGCCTGCCGTTCTGGAGATCCGTGACGCTTGCGTGCTTGCTGCTCAGGAACCTCTTGGTGAGACGGTACCGGCCAGTGCCTGTTTCGATATCGGCCTGGACCATCGGCGCGCCGCCGCTATAGGGCTGAAGGCTTTTCACATCCTTCGCCATGCTCGTGTGCGCCTGGAAGAACAGCGCGTGCAGCGCCTCGAAGCTGGTCGACTTGCCGAACTCGTTCGCGGCGCAGAAGACGTTCACCCCGTCCCGGATGTTTTCGAGCGCCACGCCCTTGCCGGCGAAGCGTCTGACATTGTGCAGTCTGAGAGCGGAAATCTTCATGACGCAATCTTCTGCGAATAGGAGAAGAGGCGAAGCAAGGCGTCGCGGGCGACCTGCCTGTCGGCAGCGGAAAGCGCGGCGTTCTCGCTTTCAGTCAGCAGTGTTTCGGCGGCGATGCGCAGCGCACCGGCCCGGTCAATGGCATCAAGATCTCCGGCATCGCAATCGGTCTCAAGTCCGGAATCGTCCAGCGCAAGGAAGGCGAATTCTGGTGCGGCATGTTCAATCGTCGCGGAAAGCGATGCCCGACCCTCAGGTCGCGTTCGTCCGATGGCAAGGATACGCATCAGGGTCTGACGGCGTTTCACGCCTTCAGGCAGCAGCTGCTCAACCAGCGCTGCCGGATCGTCTTCGCTGAGCAGATGGATCGACTGGGTGGACCAGGAGAACGTGCCTGTCTCCACCGGCGTCACCATGGGCTCGGCGCCCGCAGCAGGGATCTCGACGGCAAGTGCCCGCCCCGGTTCGTTGTGCTTGAAGCGTTCCGGCTCGGGGGTTCCGCTGTAGTGGGTGCGGGCATCGACCGCCATCGTGCCGTGCCAGTCGCCCAGCGCAAGATAATCGAGGCCGGAGCGTCTTGCCCTATCCGGCGCTATGATTCCGGATGCATCACCATCTTCGGAGAAATCGAGAATGCCGCCGTGGGCGAGGCAGACGCGGATGTTCCGCTCGGCCGTTGCCGCACTGTCTACCCATTCGGTGAGGTCACGGCCCGGACGTCGCGTCGTGCATGGCGATGGCAGGAGGGTTGCCTCTGCGGAAAGCATGATCGGTGCTGCTTCCGTCGCCAGAACCACATTGTCCGGCGCTTCGACCCTTAATGCGTTCCAAAGCTGCGAAGCCTGCAGGGAATCGTGGTTTCCCGGAAGGATGATCCACTGCAAGGGGGCGTGGGAGGCCATTTCGGCCAATGTCTGGCGGCGGATTTCCGGTGAAGGTGTCTCCGTGTCGAACGTGTCGCCTGCAAGCAGGATGACGCCGGCCCCGTGATCACGCGCCGCCGCAGCAAGCTTGCCGAGAACCGCGTGTCTTGCTTCCCGGAGGCGTCCCCTAATCTCCTCGGGCATGTTGCCGAAGCGCTTTCCGAGGTGAAGATCGCTGGAGTGAATGAATCTGAGCATGGCTCCTTCGCGCCCGACCCTGGGTCTCCCGGCTTCTCTGAGCAGTTGGACTGATAGTAGTAACCCCTGAAGGAGCCCTATCAAGGGCGGCGGCGCCGTCGTCCCCAAGTTACGGGAGCGTCCGCGTTTCTCGTTGACGCGTCACTGTGATAGTAAATATAGTACTTATTTTTAAAGTTAAGCTATTGATATATAAAGATAATAGGAGATCCCAGTGCGCAACCTCACCAAGGAAGAATGTGAGAAGATTGCCGGAGGCGTCGATGCTAGCGGGGTTGCTGCGACTGCCGCCCTCTCGTGGACAGGCTTAGTGGCTGGAGTGGCAATGGGAGCTATCATAGCCCCTGCACCATTACTCGTTCTGGGAGGAGTTGGAGCCTGTGTAGGCGGCGCGATTGGCGCGGCGGCCTGGTTGTCAGACTGACATTCAGTCTAACTGGTTCTGCCCGGCCAAGGTATTTATGACGAAAAACAGACGCCATCAAAACCGATGGTTCCGATGGCGTCTGAAGTCTTTAAGATACTGGTACGACTTACCTGAATTCGCGGATGTCCACGAACCGTCCGGCAATGGCGGCAGCGGCAGCCATGGCAGGCGAAACGAGGTGCGTGCGGCCCTTGAAGCCCTGACGGCCTTCAAAGTTGCGGTTCGAGGTCGAAGCGCAACGCTCGCCCGGACGCAGACGGTCGTCGTTCATGGCGAGGCACATGGAGCAGCCCGGCTCGCGCCAGTCGAAGCCGGCCTCGATGAAGATCTTGTCCAGACCCTCAGCCTCGGCCTGAGCCTTCACGATACCCGAGCCCGGAACGATCATCGCATTGACGCGCTCGTTGACCTTCCGGCCCTTGGCAACTGCGGCAGCGGCGCGAAGGTCTTCGATGCGGCCGTTGGTGCAGGAGCCGATGAAGACGCGATCGATCTCGATGTCCGTGATCTTCGTGCCAGCGGTCAGCCCCATGTACTCAAGAGCGCGCTTCTTGGAGAGGCGCTTGGTCTCGTCTTCGATGAGGTCCGGATCCGGCACGACGCCGGTAATCGAGACCACGTCTTCAGGCGAGGAGCCCCAGGTGACGATCGGAGGCAGGTTGCCCGCGTCGAGCTTCACGATGCGGTCGAAGTGAGCGCCTTCGTCCGTGTGCAGCGTCTCCCAGTAGGCGCGGGCCAGATCCCAGGCCTTGCCCTTCGGAGCGCGTGGACGATCCTTGATGTACTCGAAGGTTGTCTCGTCCGGAGCAATCATGCCTGCGCGTGCGCCGCCCTCGATGGACATGTTGCAGACCGTCATGCGGCCTTCCATCGACAGTGAGCGGATGGCTTCACCGGCATACTCCATCACATGGCCGGTACCGCCAGCGGTGCCGATCTCGCCGATGATGGCGAGGATGATGTCCTTGGCGGTCACGCCATCCGACAGCTTGCCGTCGACCTGGATCAGCATGTTCTTGGCGCGGCGCTGGATCAGCGTCTGGGTAGCCAGAACGTGCTCGACCTCGGAGGTGCCGATGCCGTGTGCCAGCGCGCCGAACGCACCGTGAGTGGAGGTGTGGCTGTCGCCGCAGACGATCGTCATGCCGGGCAGGGTGAAGCCCTGCTCCGGGCCAACGATGTGCACGATGCCCTGACGCTGGTCTGATTCGTTGTAGTACTCGATGCCGAAGTCAGCGGCGTTCGTTGCGAGCGCTTCCACCTGGATGCGGCTCTCTTCGTTCTTGATGCCGAACCTGCGGTCCGGGGAGGTCGGAACGTTGTGGTCAACAACGGCCAGAGTCTTCTCCGGGTGGCGCACCTGGCGGCCAGCCACGCGCAGGCCTTCAAAGGCCTGCGGGCTCGTCACCTCGTGAACGAGATGGCGGTCGATGTAGAGCAGGCAGGTTCCATCAGCCTGTTCATCAACCAGATGATCGTCAAAGACTTTGTCGTACAGGGTGCGCGGTTTGGTCATGAGTTTGAAATCCTGAAAATGCCGAAAGTGTAAGACCCGGAAGCGGTTCACCCGCTCAGGTAAGTCGGCTCAGCAGCGTGCCTGAAAGGCGTGCATAAAACCGGCCCGGCAGGCGCTTCGTGTCCTGCAAGACAAAATCCTTCGGAGCCGGGTTCACAGCTAGGTTCAGCATGGAATTGTCATTACCAGCGTTTTGCCCGGGCTGCAATCGCGTGTTGACCCGATCTGCGTGGTTCAAAAAAGCGATCTTGGCTGGTGTTAATGCAAATAGAAAAGGGAGCCGAAGCTCCCTTTTCACATTCAGCAATCGCACAGGCGATTCTTATTCGCCGGCAGCCTCTGCTGCGGCCTTCTCGGCGGCCAGAGCCTGTGCTGCTGCAACCTTCTCGGCCTCAACGCGGGCCTTCTCGGCAGCGGCGGCAGCGCGGTCAGCGTCGTTCAGCTTGCGCGAACGTGCGTTGGTGTTCTCAACGATACGGGCGGACTTACCGCGACGATCGCGCAGGTAGTAGAGCTTGGCGCGGCGAACCTTACCGCGGCGGACAACTTCAACGCCCTCGACCAGCGGCGAGTAGACCGGGAACACGCGCTCGACGCCTTCACCGTAGGAGATCTTGCGAACGGTGAAGCTCTCGCTGAGGCCGCCGCCGGAACGGGCGATGCAGACGCCTTCGTAAGCCTGCACGCGGGTACGCGAACCTTCGGTCACGCGAACCAGAACGCGAACGGTGTCACCGGGCGAAAACTCGGGAAGGGTGCGCTTTGCAGCAATCTTTGCGGCCTGCTCGGCCTCTAGCTGACGGATGAGGTCCATCGTTTTATCCTCTTTCGTTCTTGGGAACGTCAGAGCGCCCATCTCGCTGGCAGCCATTACCGCCTGAGGGAGTGTGCCTTCGGATGAAGTCACAGGGGCGAGTTCACGTTCGTGATTTAGTGTGAGGAGCCATGAACCCATGGCAGCCTTGGGCTGGGCACATACACCAGTCCGTCTGGTGAATCAACAGCCCTTGCTGCGGCAAAGTCAGGAATCGCGGCCAATCCGGCCCAGATGCGTGTCCTTGAAGCCGGATTCATGCTTCAGCCCGTAGCCCATCACGCGGTCCATGCAGATATGGGCGACGAGAATCAGTCCCACCGTGGTCGTGAGATCACTGGCGAGCAGCCAGCCGACCAGCAGCACACCCAGCGCCGTCAGCCACGTGTGCGCAACATTGTAGCACCATGCACCAATGCGTGGTCCGGCAAGGTAGCCCAACATTGAGAGATCGGGCGCAAGAATGAGGAGTGCAAACAGCCACCAGTTTCCGGCGAACTGATGGTAGGCGACGAGTGATGCCACCAGCAGTGCCGCATATTCGAGTTTCAGGAAGAGCTTCATGTTCCGCCAAAAAATATAAGCCGCCGGACGATCCGGCGGACGTAATTGAGTCCGGCCGAGGGGACCTTGTGACTATTCGCTCACGATGATCGTGCCGGGGCCGAAGAACAGGCTTTCATAGCCATCCGCAGAGAAGGTGAAGGCGTCGTCACGCGTCATCGTCAGGATCGCGGTTCCACCGCCATCCAGCAGCTTGAGCTTGTCTGAAGAAAACTCCCACTTGTTCCAGTCTTTGTCCTTCCATTCATCGGGGCAGTCGCCGGACTGCTCCAGCGTTCCTTCCGTCGGGGAGGTGGCCTCAACCATGAAGCCGCAGGAGGCCTCGCCATTGTAGCCGCTGAGACTGAACGTTCCATCCATCAGCTCTTCCAGGGCGGGTTCGTCGAAGCCACCGCGGTCGAACGAGAGTATCCGCCCGTCGGCTAATTCGGCGCTGAAGCTGTCTGCTGTCAGGCGCTCGAGCGTCAGCACTGGCTGCCGGGTGTAGTCTGTGAAGACGATGGAATCGCCGCGCGTTGACCAGGCGATAATCTCCTTGAGCGGGAAATTGCGTACGCAGGTGGCCGTTACATCAAGGCTTGCCCCGCCAAGAGAGCCTTCATCCATCAGGATGACCAGGCAATAGGGGTCACCCTCGGAAACGCCTGACAGCGTCCAGTCACCGACGAAGGGCCGGGCCCAATCCAGCCTCTCCTGCGCCTGAGCGAGCGGAGAGAAGCAGCACAGCACGCTCGCGAGGGCTGCGCTCAACAGCGGTGATTTCATGCTGAACCTCATGAGAACGGTTGACGCGATAGTTCAGGGCGACTTCCAAAAAAATCATTAGCCGTCTCAAGGATGCTCTTCCAGCTTAATATTGCTGGCTGCGCAGTTTCAGCCGCGCTCTCGCAGGTGAGCTTCCCATAGATCCGGCCGACGCTCCCGTGTGATCTCTTCCGCCCTGGCTCTCCGCCACTCGGCGATCTTCTTGTGATTGCCTGAGAGCAGAACTTCGGGGATAGACTGATCCTCAAAGACTGTCGGTCGCGTATAGTGCGGGTGCTCCAGAAGCCCGTTCTCGAAGCTCTCTTCGGTGCCGGAATGCTCGTTGCCCATGACGCCGGGCAGCAGGCGCACCACTGCATCTAGCAACACGAGCGCGGCCATTTCGCCGCCTGACAGGATATAGTCTCCGATCGATACCTCCTCGAGCTGACGGCTGTCGATTACTCGCTGGTCGATCCCTTCGAAACGTCCGCACAGGATGATGGCACCAGGACCACCAGCCAGTTCGCGAACCTTCGCCTGCGTGAGCGGCTTGCCGCGCGGGCTCATAAGCAGGCGAGGGCGCGGGTCGTCAGCGGCAGCAGTCGCATCGATGACGCGTGCCAGCACGTCGGCGCGCATGACCATGCCGGCTCCACCACCGGCCGGTGTGTCATCGACGCTGCGATGCTTGTCGAGGGCGAAGTCGCGGATCTG
>Ga0180217_1003557_pt1 | contig 13066 bp, 15 predicted proteins | sample eDN3rd37CBELigOP_FD_128521 | JGI IMG/M metagenome (GOLD analysis project Ga0180217, IMG submission 128521) | Enriched Organic Plus compost microbial communities from Emeryville, California, USA - eDNA 3rd pass 37_C BE-Lig OP (version 2) (version 2) ... | reverse complement strand
GGAATCGGATGGAATTGTAGTGTGTGTCTGCCATGTCATCTCCTCTTCTGTGGTGTCCGCCGTGGGGCGGGGTGTCCGCCCGGTAAGCGGTCTTCGGCTTGGTAGGCCGAGTCGTGAATCGGCGCAGGGCCGATGCTCTATTAGGGCTGTTTTGTCGTCACGATGCAAGCGTTATTTCGGGGCGGGCGGCGTTCTGCTGGTTGTTGTTCCCCGCCAACCAACCGCGCACCAGCGCGACCGTAGCAGCGGCACATTCGTCTTCCGTAGCCGCGGCAACAACCTCGACGGTATGCCCCAGCCTCGCCATATCGGCGTGCCTTTGGCGCTGAGCCGCGCTAAGCCTGCCGGTGCTGGTCTTGTACTCGATGAACGCGATGCGGCCTTCCGGTAGATAAATCCGCAGGTCTGGATCGCCTGGCGTAAGCCCCGTGGCAATCGCCTGCATCTGGGCCTTGGGGCCACGCTTGCCGCTGGCCATGTCTCCAGCCAGTAGAAACTGCCTGCCAAACTCCGGCATAGCCTTAAGAGCGCGAACCGCGGCGGCTTGTAGTTTCCACTCCAGCTCGGGCGCGGGTTTGGCTGTCACCTTGCCGTTTCGGGTAGTGAGACGCATGCGTTGGCCCGCTATGCGGACGGTCTGGGTGGTGGTTTTGGTCATGGCACGCACCTAATTCCAATTCCATAGACCATACATCATAAATTTAGACTCCCTTTTTCACACATAAGAGATAGGTATTAGTTTTTGGAATTAACCCCTATATATACATATAAGATGCTGATTTTATTGAGAGAGTTAATTCCAAAAATTTTTGGAATTGCGTGTAATTGCGGAACAGATTTCGTTTTTAATTCCACGCGCCGCTTTTCCTTGGAATTAGATCAGGCCGCTTCGGCGTCATCCCGAACGCGGATTGTAACCCCGCGCCCCTTCGCCTCCGGCTGGTAGATCTCTCCTGCGATGACAAGTCGGTCCAGTGCCGCTTTGACCATCCTGTCGTCGGCTTTCGAGATGCCGGTCCTTGTTACCAGTTTCGACAGCGGCAGGCTGCCACCAGCGCGACGTAGCGACCTCATAATAGCCTTGCACAGTTCCTCGAATTGTGATCCGGCCATGTGCTCTCTTGCGCCCGCATCCAACGTATCGATAGACCGCTGCACAATTGCATAAGCCCACTCAACGTCATCGACGGTAACGCGCGGTTCGCGTGGGTTGTTGCTAAGCGCCCGAACAGTGGCAATCTTGATGACGTGCTCGGCTGTTCGACCTATAAGGCCATCGTGAGCGCCGTGGTCCTCGATTTGCTCGTATTGCCAGTCTTCAATGGCAAGCCATTTTGCCTCAGCCGATTCATCAGCCCACGGCACCGTGTAGAGGTGTGGGCGCATAAACGGGTTGCGCCAGTTCGCTTTCGCCGTGTCAGGTACGGGCAAAGCCTGCCTAGCGTCTTTGAGCGCTGACGACAGCGTAACAGGCGTCACCATCAACGGTGGTGCATCTTGCCTCGCGGGCCGCTGGTTGGCCTCAATGACCACCATGCGGGCGACAAAGCCATCCGACAGGGTTTCTTCGGTCAGGCCGCGGTAGAACGTAGTCGGCGTTGACATGCCGAACAGGGACACCGTGGGCGCGAATATAGGCTCGGCACTACTGTCGCGCTGCGGGTCAGCGTGCTCTTTACCCGACCATACACTGGTGGATTTGGAGAAGATTTCCAGCAGGACTTTGCGGATGGTCTTGGCCCACGATGAGGAACCTGCGCCCGTGACTGACTGCAACACGACACCCATCTCGTCCCATGGCATGACGAATACGGGGCGACGACGGCAGACTTTTTCAATGGCACTACCGGACGTCACCTCGCCGGGGCCAATCAAATCCTGCATGCCGGAATCAAGCGCGACGGTCTGGATGGTCTTGTGCGCGTGTTCCTTGCCGAACCCCGGTCCTGCCACGCCGACCAGGTACAGGTTGATACCCGCGCCCGTTGGCCCGACTACCTGCCTGCCGAACATGGTTGCCACGAACGACAGCCCCGCCAGCACAGCAAACTCCGGCACAGGGAGACGAGCGGTATCCAGCGACCATTGCGCAATTGCGCCGATCAGCCCGCCAGCGGATTGAGGCGTGAACGGGTCTAGCTTCCCGCGCGGCGCACGCACCGGCGGTGTGTCCTCTAGCGGCGCAGCGGGGGTCACGGGCTTTGATTCCCGACGCTGGCGAGACTTTTCTGCTATCCGGCGCGCCGATTCTGCGCCACGCGATACCCATTCTTCCTCGTCTGGCTTATAGCCCGTTTGCTTCACCAGCCAGTCATATGCGGTCTCGAACATATTGGTCTGCATAGCGGCCATAACGAGACTGATAGGCGTGTAGGACGTGCTGCCACCCCAGTCCGTGATACCCTCTGGATGGATGCCGACATTGTGGTTCTCCACGCCACGCCAAAAGGCCCGCGCACGATAGCCGTTGCGGTTGCGCTTTAGATCAGCTGGCGCAAAGAGTGCCGGAACCCACGCATCCAGATTGGCAAGCGCAAAGTTGTTCGCTTCGCGCCAGATGGTGTCACCGAATACGTCTTCGCCATTGCGCACCAGGGGCTTGAACTCACGAAGTTCACCAAATGGACGTAGAGCGTCCTCCAGTTTCTGCGCGATGTCGTCCGGCAGAAGTGGCAGCTGCTCAATCGACGTATCCATGAGTGTGTCGTCGGTGAGCCATTCATAAGCAGTGCCAGTGTCCGGGTGAACGGTCGGTGGGAGCACAGTCTGTCTCCCGTGAGCCAGCAAATCAATGATGCGGCTTTCAAAGCCGCCAGGCAGAACAAGGCTGAAAGGGCGGCTGACGATGTTCTCGGAGCCGCGGTAGAACGCGCTGTAGCCCTTCTGGCCCTTCTTCTTGACGGTCGGCGCTGGGATGACCGCCTCGATTGCGGCGCGAATATCCATATCGTCGGTGTCGACGTCGATGACTTTCAACTGGTGGTCGATGGCTACGCAAACGCCAGCGTCCGGCCATCGTGACCAGATGCTTGTTTCGATTTCGGTCGGCAGACGATCACAAAACCGCGACCAGTCCATGTCACCGTACCATTCGCCGTGCGACATCGAACCGGGTCGCTTGCTGCCCGGCAGCACGGGGATGGCGTGATAGCCCATATCCACAAGTTCCGCTCCGACGCGGGCGTATGGGCTGTCCTGCTTGGGCTTGTTGTTGATGAGCATCAGGCGGCGGTCCTTGTCATGTTGGGTGTAACGACGCGATGCCACTCCACGTGGCAGTCGCGGCACAAATGGCTTGTTGGCCAGTCGTCGGCGTCCGCAAATAGGTGGCGCGGCGCCCAGTGATGAAGCTCGGTCCCCTCGGTATTTCCGCAGCGCTCACATGGTTCAACATCATGAATCCGGATGAATGGAATACGGCCTTCATCCAATCCAGCTATATCGGCATGTGGGAAATTCGCGCCTACGTTGCGGCACTCCGGGCAATACGCCTTGTATTGGATGGTTCCATTTCGTGATCTGACTTTGCCCAGATGCGCCACTGTTAGGGTGCGGGAGCAGTGATAACCGTGGCGTGGCCGCTTGCTCCAGTCCAAATCCGCAAGCTGCGTCTCATATGGTTCAACGTCAGGCTGCACGCGCGGCCTCCTTGTTGTCGTTGGCTGGTGTGGTGGTGCGCGGCATATGCATGTCGATGCGCTCGCCTAGCCATGTGAACAGCGGGACCGCCCAGCTATTGCCGAGTGCCTTGTAGCGTGGGCCGTCCGGGCATTGGTCGGCTGGCTTGCCGCGCCATGGGATGGCTGTGTAGTTGTCCGGAAAGCCTTGCAGGCGCTCGCATTCGACTGGGGTTAGGCGGCGGACGGCGGAACCGTAGAAAGCGCCATTATGGCGACGACTGCCGTTGTTGCTGTCCAGTGTGGCATGCACGTCGTCAACGCGAACGCCGCTTTGGCTCGATTGGAAAGCCAACACATGCGGCTTATCCCCACCGCCTTGGCTTGCGCGCAGAGCCGTTGCTACCTCGCCGCCAAGCTCGGCAGTCGCGCCGCCTTCACGCCCACGGATGGCGACGGACTGCGCGACAATCGGCGTCCCCCGCCCCGTGCCATCCTCACTTGCGTCCGCGCCTTCATCTTTTAGGGTGTGTGCGATTTCGCCGGTTACGCTGACGGCAAGCATCGTCGTGGTTTCATAGTCCTGCGACGAACCTTCACGCGTTGTAACGCAACGCGCTATTTCGGGGACGTATGTCTCCTTGGTGACGTCATGGCTGCTGTTTGCTTTCGCAAGCAGCTGATGGCTTATTTCGTCCGCTGTTCCGCACCGCACCACTCGCACGTCGGCCACCACGTCGCTGCGTTCTCCTCCTTGCATTCCTGGCACACGAAGTCTGGTTTCGCCGCTGGTGACGAGTCCGCCATCCAATTCGAAGTCGGTTCCAAGCCCGCCACCGCCTTTAGTGCGTGCGCTAATTGTGTGCGCAGGCTTTTGCCCCTTTTCTCGGCTCGGCGGAGTATGCCGCTGCACGCCTTCGCGCTCAAAAAGAACCGCCGCGGGATCGGCCCCGATTCCAAAGTCTGCGACAACGATGACACGGCGGCGTCGTTGGGCCACTCCCCAGTATTGAGCGTCACAGATGCGCCACGCGGCACGTCCCTTCGGTCCAGCGACCAGACCAGCACTGCCCCACTTTCCCCGTGTTGGTGGCTCGATGGCGGCATCAGCGCCCACAAGTCCGCCGAGGAAGCATCCGAAGGCGTTCCCTTTGTCTGAGAGTACGCCGACGACGTTTTCCCAAACGACGTTCCGAAGTCCATTTCCTGCTGCAAGGGCATGCGCAATCTCCACGAATTTGAGGGTTAGATTGCCGCGTGCATCATCAAGGCCGCCACGCAGGCCGGCCACGCTGAACGCCTGGCAGGGCGTGCCACCGCAAAGGATGTCGACGCGACCTAGTTGGCTGGTGTCGATCTTGGTGAAGTCCCCAAGGTTCTGCACGTCCGGGTAATGGTGTGCCAGCACGGCAGACGGGAACTTCTCGATCTCCGAGAAGGCAACGGCCTGCCATTGCGGCCATGCCACTGACGCCGCTTCAATGCCGCTGCATACCGACAGGAAGCGGAGCGGCTCGCTATTGGCAACAATAGCCGGCCGCGTGTTGTCGTTTGCGTGCTTCAAAACGGGGCCTCCTTCCTAATCGCATCCCGCAACGCATTGCCGTAGCCCTGCACGACGGTTTTCCAGAGCATCCGGCGCGTAAGATCGTCCATTGCCGCCATGTCCGTTCCGTGCTCCGCGGCAAAGTCGCCGGCTATCTCATCTGTGCGGTCAAGGGCACGATGCTCGTACGCGTCCATTCGCTTGATGCGGCGGATGTCCTCGATCATTAAGCTGCACGGCGCGCACAGCCATTTCGGGTCTTTGTCGCGGCTGTGGGTGAAGCCGATGCCTATGCCGATGGCGCGGCATACGCCGCAGACGTGGCAGGTGGTGGGGTCCTCGACGCCGGTCATGCCGCCACCTCGTCGAAGAGCGAGGCAGTTGGCGCGTTGTCGTTTGCAGGCTTCGGCTTGAACATGGATGGCGATCCGATTGCGCGCTCTATGGCGCGGCAAGCGGTGTCGAAATACGTAGGATCAAGCTCGACGCCGACAAATGCCCGTCCGAGGCGCGCGCACGCGATGCCTGTGCTGCCAGACCCCATGAAAGGATCGAAAACCGTACCGTCGGTCCACAAAACTACATGCTCCATCAGTTCAACCGGCTTCTGCGTCGGGTGGTCGCCGTTGCCCGTCCGAGGCGCGCGCACGACGTCACTCGGTCGCCCGTTCGGAAAGAAGTGCTCGGGTCCTGGATAAAACAGAGCGACCTCCGTTTGCCGCCCATGCTCGTGCTTTAGGTCTCCCATCGACCAGTTGTTCTTTACCCACGTAATAAGGCTCTTGGGCTTTGGGACGTCGACTAGATTGTCCCACCGGCAGAAGATGTACTTTGAGTGCGCGGCGGGTAGATCGCATGTCCACTGCAGCATTCCAACGTCACCGTCATTTGCAATGGCCTCATGCTTGACGGCGCGATAGTTGGAACGAAATGCCATGCCGTAAGGCGGGTCGGTTATGATCGCGCTGTAGACCGCCCCCACGTCCCGGCAGTCTGCATTGTAGAGTGTGATGTTGTCGAAGGTCTCGATTCTCATGCTGCCACCTCGAACTTGTCAGACTCATTCCCCCAAGCCGACCAACCCGGCCACGCCTGACGCGCGAACAGTTCAAGATACGGCCCGTCGACCAGTGCTTCGATCCGCGCGTATTGCTCGTCAGGCTTGCGGCTGTGCTCTCGGCGCGGCGCCTTAATCAAGCTCCGAACGCCATTGCTCTTGCGGCGTGGCTTACCGCGCTTGAACAGGTGACAAATCTCGACCTGCTGACGCGTCCAGTAGCCCATACCCATTCGGCCCTTGTCCCAGACGAATGCCACGGACACCGGCTTGAAGTCCCACGCTGCAGCGACGTCGAACGCCTCGCGCTGCAGGTGCGAAACGGTCCACATGAACAGCAGGCAGTCCTTGGCCGCCACCGCCGCGACGGGCAGCGCCTTGATGTCGTCCAGCGACATGACCGGATAGGGTTGCTCTCCACGCGCTGGCGCGACGTTGTCGTTGGCGTAGGTTCTAAACGACCACGGCGGATCGGCAAGGATGCAGCCGAACGGGCCGCTCGGTAGCGGTTCCATATCATCTCCTCATTGTGGTGCACGGTTGGTAGCCGTGTGGTGTCGTGGGTGCCGCCATGTTGTGCGGGGCACAACTAGGCTGCGCGGACGGTCAAAGTCTCCCCAGGCTCGCCCATACGCGCGCCCGGCACATCTCCCGCCGCAAGCGCCTCTTTGATCGCGGCCTTATCCGGCGTCCTCACCAGCCGAACCACATTGTCTGGCAGCAGCGCCTCGTCGATGATCTCCACGCCGGCCGCCTTCTTCGTAATCGACACGGTTGCCTCCGGCAGCGCCACCTTGGGCAGCCCAGCGGCCTTAAGCAGCCGGAACAGCAGAGCCCGCATGGCTTCTTTCCTGCGCTCGTGGCGTGCCTTACGGGCCGCTAGATCGCGCTGGCGCTCCGCAATGGCCTTGCTCATAGAGTCGGCGTCCCGCTCGACAGCAACAATGCGGGCAAGCACGCGGTGTGCGTCGGTTTCGCCTTCGATCGTGTCGGCGCGCAGTTCCTCGTCCTCGGCGAGTTCCGGGAACGCGGCCAGAAGGTCCGCGAACTCGCGTTCGAGGACGGTGACGTCGTAGGCGAGATAGTTGGCATTAGACATGGGTGGCCTCCTCAACAGGGAAATCAGCGGCAGCAGCGTCAATTGCGGCAAGCATTGACGTGCCGTGCCACCACCTGTTGCCGACACGAACTATCCAACTGCGCGTCGCGTCGTCCTGATGGATATGGACGCTGGTATCGCTGCCGTTCTCGACGTAGCCGCACATGCGGCGAAGCGCCTTCATTCTCTCGTTGTTCGTCATGCTTCATCTCCTCTTCGTGGTTATCCGGGTTGGTAGCCCGGTGGTGTGACCAGTTGCGCCGCGCGCAACGCGGCACCGCTAGTCTGCACTAGTACGGAATCGCGTCGTCCAGCAGTTCGGCGTAGTTATCGTTATCGGGCGCGGGCACGTTATCGTTGCTGGCCGCCGGCGCGTCTGCAACGCGATGCGCTTTCACGTCGGGGTATTTGGCCGACTTGCTATAATCCAGCTGGATTTCGGCGGTGGAGCGCAATTCCGACTGGCGCTCTAGCCATTCCATGACTGACTTAGGCGCGGGCCTGCCGCCGCCGTGGGTGATCCAGTACCTGTCGCTTTTGCTTTTGAAGAAGCCCTGATGCGCCGGCCCCATCCATTCGTTCACGGTTTTCAGGCCGACCGTGTATGAAACCTTCACACTGTCGAGCTTCCCAGACTTCCCCTCGTGATAAAAGAACCGACGATTTTTCACCGGGAACCATGGACGCTCCGTCGATAACACGGGCGTCATGTCCGCCTTGGCAGTGATCTTTTCTTCCTCGTTCGGCGGGAAAACATAACCGCAGCAGTGGCAGGTCATCAGGCTGATCGGGATCAGTTCGCCGCAGCCCGTCTGCCCGTTTTCATCCGTCTTGTCCTGCGGGCATAATTTGCGCGGCGCCTCTCCATCACCGCTGCCGGGCGGCTTCGGGCGGATTTGGTCGATAGGCCCATGATAGGCCAGGTTCTTCCCGTGGTCGGCGACGAGGCAATCTTCCTTGCCCGGCGAGTTGCGCGTGCCGCGGCCGAGAATCTGCACCAGTTTGCCGGGCGACTTCGTGGACAAGATCAAGCTGATGAAATCCACGAATGGGAAATTCGTGCCCGTCGTGATCATGCTGACCGAGCTGATCGCCCAATACTTGCCCGCCCTGAAGCCTTCAAAAATCTCCTTGGTCTGGTGCGCGTTGTCGCTGGTCAGGACGGCGCACGTCCTGCCGTGCCGGCGGATGGCTTCGGCGATATGGCGCGCGTTCTCCTTGCTGGTACTGAAAAACAGGCCCGCTCGCCGGCCTTCGGACAGCACCATGTCCTCGGCAATCGCTTCCTCGATGATGCGTTCCGCAGCCGCCGAAAGCTGGCCGGGGATGTACTCGCCTCCCCTTGTGCCAACGCCTTTCAGATCGATCTTGGAAGTCGTCTTCGTGCTCGTCAGGCGAGTGAGATAGCCCTGCTCGATAAGCTCGCCGATACCGACTTCGTAGACAACGTCATCGAACAGTTTCCGCCGGACAGGTTGGCCGTTCTCATCAACCTCGCCATCGGTGTCCAGATCGTCGGTGAGCCGACCCGAGTCCATGCGGTAGTCGGTCGCCGTCGTGCCCATGACGCGACTGTCTGGATTGGCTTTCTTGATGCCCGCAAAGAACTTGCCGTATTGCGTGTTGGCGTTTCGGCTGATGGCGTGCGCCTCGTCGACAATCACCAGATCGACAGCGCCGATTTCTTCGGTGCGCTTGAAGACGGACTGGATGCCGCAAAACAGCACCTGCGCTTGGCTATCGCGTCGCCCAAGCGACGCTGAATAAATTCCCGCCGGCGCAAACGGTGAAAGCCCGATGAATTCCTTGAAGTTCTGCTCCACCAGCGACGCCGAATGCGTGACGTTGACGATGCGCATGTCGGGGTACTGCGCAAGCAGTTCCTCGATGATCTTCGCAATCACCAGCGCCTTGCCAGCTCCGGTGGGCAGCACGATCAAAGCGTTGCCGCTATCGGGACGCGCCCAATACTCATACAATGCGTCGATGCTGGCACGTTGGTAATCGCGAAGCTGTAGCACTATGCGGCCCTCTCATCCATTTGAAACAAGACGTCTCGCACCGCCTCAACGGCGTTATCTATCTCGTTATCGTTCGCAGCGACGAGTTGCCTTGCGGCGGAAACAAGCAACAAAACGTGGGCGTGCTTCATGCGCGGACGCTTGTTGATGGCCTGCTCTTCTTGGGTTGCCCACCGACAATTCCCTGGTTCGTAATGACCGTTTACATCTATTCTATCGAGTGTCGTCCCATCAGGGCGCTCGCCCATATCTTCCAGGAAGTTGATGAACTTCGCCCACCTTTCACAACACTCAACTCCTCTTCCCCCATAATCCATGTACTGGTCATTATTGGGGTTGGTGCATCGTTGCCGCATGCCGTGCCATGACTGATAGGTCGGAGAGGGGCGACCTCGCTGAGAAGATCTTGAGTGCCCGTGCTTTGTGACCTGAGCGACACGAATCGCGTGGGCCTCGCAGCCGCAATGCGTGGACTTACCCCTCCTAAGGTTCTCCGCACGCGTCGTCTTCTCGCCACCGCAATCGCAAACACAGCGCCATTCCGCTTTATACTTCGGCGGCTTACCCTTGATGTATTCGACTGCAACCAACTTCCCAAAGCGGAGTCCTGCAAAATCCTTCGGCTTTACTTCTGTATGCATCACGCCACATCCTCCCCTTCCCGATTATCATTCGCTGCCCCATCCACCCACGTCTTGCCGCTGCGCAGTAAATACGTGACTGTCTCGGCGCTCTCGTCCGAATCCACCAACTCTCCGGGCACAAGCGCCGGTATCGTGAGATGCGCAGGACAGGCGGCTTTCTGCTCATCGACGCTCAACGGCTTAGCCCAACGGGCGCAGGACCAATGCGCGTCTCCGTGCATTTCCGGCGTGCTGTGCAGGCACGAACGGCACGACACGCGCGACCAACCGCCTTCGTGGCAGATGTCGCGGTGATCGCAAAAGCGGCAGCCGAAGAACTCCGGGTTTTCCGAAATGCGAGACGGCGGCTCGGGCATGTTGATGATGCGCTCCAGCCGCGCAAGCAGCCTCAGCGTCCAGTCAACGTCGTACTCGATCCGTTCAAAGTACCGCTCGTCGTCGTTCTTATTCACGACCAGGTAGCCCGCGCGGGTCAGACCAAACGCGTGCATACCGAGCTGCACCTGCCCGAAATGCAGCGGGCGGCCGACCTTGCAGCCCTTCTTGACGATCTCCTTGAAGCCCTTGTCGTTGCTGGACTTGAACTCAAACAGATGTTCCGTCTTCGGGGCCTCCGGCAACCCGATGCCCTTGCCGTCGCATTTTCCGCGGACATGGCCGCCCACAAGCCGGATGCGGTCTTGCTGGCCATAAACCTCGACGCCGATGCGTTCCAAGTCCGCAACAAGGCGTTCCTCCCACACATCGCCGGTGCGGAAGATGGACAGGTTGCGCCCCGGAATGGGCTTCTGATTGGATGCCCATCTGAAGGTGTACCATAGACTCCGGTCGCACTCCGTGGCTGCCAGCCCGACGCTTATGCCGAGGCTGTCATAGTGCTCATTCGCATCCTCGTAAGCCTTGTATATTGCGGCGACGGTGGATGCTCTTGGGCGAGGTATGGGGGCCATTACCGAGCCGCCAGCGTCCAAAGGATGGCCCGGATATCGTCGATGGTCTTGGCATCCCGGATTTCAATATCCAAGTCCTGCTTCTCAACGATGCGCTTCGCTTCGAACAACGAAAGACCGGTTGCGCGCAGTTCCCGGATGCGCTCCAGTTTGCTTTTCATTCGAACATCTCCATCGTTTCCGTGCAGCGCGCCGGATTTTCGGGGTCTTCGCGGAACTCCGAACAGTCAGGCTTGCCGTCCGCTACAGACCAGTGGTGCGTTGACGTAAAAGCGTAGTAGTGCAGAACACACTCGCCCGGGACGTCCTGTCCGAACTCATCTTCCCAATCACCTTCGCCATTTCGGTCGAGGCAGTGGGCGCACAGCGTTTTCTTGAACCAGTCCAATTCCGCTTCGTTGGCGGGCTGCCACGGCCCGCCATTCTTCGTTGCCGCGCTCATGGTCAGACACGCATCGGCATCAGCACGACCAGCACGTCGTCGTCACCGCCGGTAAAGATCGTCGGGCTGCCCGCGTCATTCAGCGCAATGCGCACCGTGTCGCCGGACAGGTTCGCCAGCAGTTCGGTCAGGTACGCCGCATTGAAACCGATCTCGATCGGCTCGCCGCTGTAGTCGGTCTCGATGCTGTCGGTGGCTTCCGCGTCGCCGCGCACCGACAAGGCAATCTGGCCGGGCGCAATCTCCAGCTTGACGGCCCGCCCGCGTTCGGTGGCGACGGTCGACACGCGCTCGACTGCCGTGGCCAGCGCCTTGCGGTCAGCCAGCACGATCTTGCCGTTGCTGGTCGGGATAACGCGCTGATAGTCGGGGAAGGTCCCGTCGATCAGTTTGCTGGTTATGGTGGTGTCGCCATCCGCGCCGTTCGAGGTATGTATACGGACCTTTGTGTTCGACAAAGAAACGCGGACGTTGCCTTTCGGCAGGATCGATACCAGCTTGCGCGGCAGGATGACGCCTTCAAAATGGTCGCGCGGGTCGCCGTAGTGGCGTGACAGCCGATGGCCGTCCGTCGCAACGGCAGCAAGCCGGCCTTCTGCGGTATGGAAATAGACGCCATTGAGATAATAGCGCGTCTCTTCCGTCGAAATCGCAAACTGCGTCGGCGCGACCAGGCTGGCCAGGTCCACGTCAAACTCGACGTCGAATCCACCAGCCGCGAAGGATGGAAAGTCATCGACGGGCAGCGTTGCCAGCCGGAAGCGGGAGCGTCCGGACTTGACCGTCAGCGTGTCGCCGTCCAGATCCAGCGAAACGTCGCCGCCGGCCTTTTTGGCAATGTCAGCCAGCAGTTTCGCGTTGACCGTCGTGCTGCCGTTGGTGGCGTCGAGCACCGGAATGCTGGTGGCTACCTCGATATCCAGGTCAGTCGCGCGGGCGCTGAACTGTCCGTCCTCGACGGACAGCAGCACATTGCCGAGGATTGGAATGTTGTTGCGAGTTTCGACGACCTTGGTGACTGCGGTCAGCAGCCGCGTCAGGTCTTGGCGGGGCAATGATAGGCGCATAGGTTGTCTCCTCTAGTGGTGGTGGGCCTGCCGGTGGTGAGCCGGCAGGGTGGCGCGTGTGGCTAGGCGGCGAGCGGCCAGCCGTCCTCGTCCAACTCCGGCGCGACGTATGGCTCGCCGTTCAGGTTGGCGATGTGCCGCAACAAGTCTTCGGCATTGCCCGGCATGTTGTCGTTGGCCGGCTGCACCCAAGGTTCGCTTTCTGCGTCCTCAACGGTCAAAGCCTCGATCGCCGCTTCCAGCGTGAACGGCGTGTCCTCGTTGCCGAGCACAACCTTGTCTCCGTAAGCGCCGCCGATCTGGTCTTTCAGGTCTTCCCACGAGTCGATGCGAACGCCGCGAACGGCGAGCGCAATTTTCATCATGTCGCCCTTACCGATGGTGTAGCCGCGCTGCTGGTACTTCAGCACGCGGGTTGCCGATGCGAGCGGGTAGCGCGTTCCGGCGTTGAACTTCAGGAAGCGCTGGCTGTTGTGCTTCAGAAAGTCCGGGTGAAAGATGAAGCCGGATTCGGGGTGCGGTTCACCAGTTTTTACGAGACGCACGCCATCCCAATGCGACCTCTCGCCTGCATCCAAATCCAGCGCGCCCATACAGACGGTAAAGTCGAACGCCTTGAAAAT
>Ga0180217_1003556_pt1 | contig 13068 bp, 12 predicted proteins | sample eDN3rd37CBELigOP_FD_128521 | JGI IMG/M metagenome (GOLD analysis project Ga0180217, IMG submission 128521) | Enriched Organic Plus compost microbial communities from Emeryville, California, USA - eDNA 3rd pass 37_C BE-Lig OP (version 2) (version 2) ... | reverse complement strand
TTCGTGTGGAAGCCGGGCTACGCCGACTACTATCCCGAACTCCCCGGCGGCTCGGCGCTGGGCAGCACCATCAACGTGCCCGCGATCGACCTGCGCAAGCTCGGTGACGAGGAACGCAACCTGTTGACCCCACTGGCACTGGCGCCCAAAGGCATCTGGTTCGCACCGAAAGATCTGCGGCTCTTCTACCAGATCCGGCAGAACTGGCGCGGCAAAGCCGTCCTGCTCAAGCTGATCTGGCGGATGTTCCGGGCCCGGGTGTTCGGCGACCGGATGGCGGCCATCGGCCAGTCACTGGCCGCGCGCCTGCGCCTCGCGCTCAAGGAGCAGGGCATCCCGCTGTGGCTGAACTCGCCGATGACCGAACTGATCACCGCCGACGACGGTGCGGTGATCGGCGCGGTCGTCGAGCGTGACGGCACACCGATGCGGATCGGGGCGCGGCGCGGCGTGATCCTTGCCTCCGGAGGCTTCGACCACGACATGGCCTGGCGCAGGCAGTACCTGCCGATCCTGGAGAAGGACTGGAGCTTCGGCAATCCGGCGGCCACCGGTGACGGGATCCGCGCCGGTGAGAAGGTCGGCGGCGCCACCGAGCTGCTGGACGAGGCCTGGTGGTTCCCGGCGATCTGCTGGCCCGACGGACGGCTTCAGTTCATGCTCAACGAACGCATGATGCCGTCGCAGTTCGTGGTCAACGGCGAGGGGAAGCGTTTCATCAACGAGGCCGCGCCGTACATGGATTTCGCGCACGCCATGATCGAGGGACAACAGTCCGGTGTCACGCACATCCCCTGCTGGCTGATCACCGACATCGACTCGTTCCACCGCTACGTCGTGGCCGGGCACCTGCCGATCCCCAAGATCCCGTTCGCGCCCGTGCCCACCGGCCGCAAGGTGCCGCAGGCCTGGCTGGATTCCGGTGTGGTCCAGGAGGGCCGCACCATGGAGGAACTTGCGGCGAAAATCGGTGTGCCGCCGCAGAACCTGCGCGCCACGGCCGAGCGGTTCGACCAACTCGCGCGCGCCGGGCACGACGACGACTTCAACCGCGGCGACAGCGCCTACGACAACTACTACGGCGATCCCACGTTGCCCAACCCGAATCTGCGCCCGCTGGGCAAGCCGCCGTACTACGCGTTCCAGATCATCCTCGGAGATCTCGGCACGTCGGGAGGGCTGCGCACCGACGAGTTCGCCCGGGTGCTGCGCTCCGACGAGACCGTAGTGAGCGGTCTGTACGCCGTCGGCAACGCGTCGGGCGCGGTCATGGGGCGCAGCTACGCGGGGGCCGGCGCCACGATCGGCCCGGCCATGACCTTCGGCTACGTGGCGGCCAGACACGCAGCGGCGGGTGAGTCCGCCGTGCCCAACCCCGACAACGCACTTCAGCACCGGATTTCCTAGGAGGAAGCAAGAGTATGAAGATTTCGCTGTTCTACGAGTTCCCGCTGCCCCGGCCGTGGTCGGAGGACGACGAGCACCAGTTGTTCCAGCACGGCCTCGACGAGGTGGAACTCGCGGACAAGGCGGGGTTCTCCACGGTGTGGCTCACCGAGCACCACTTCCTCGAGGAGTACTGCCATTCCACGGCGCCCGAGATGTTCCTGGCCGCGGCCAGCCAGCGCACCGAGAACATCCGGCTGGGTTTCGGCGTCATGCACCTGCCGCCGCCGATCAACCATCCCGCGCGCATCGCCGAACGCGTCGCCACGCTCGACCACCTGTCCAACGGCCGTGTCGAATTCGGTACGGGTGAGGGATCGTCGGTCGCCGAGCTCGGCGGGTTCAACATCGACCCGGCCGACAAGCGCACGCAGTGGGAGGAATCGCTCGAGGTCGCGATCCGGTGCATGGTCGAGGAGCCGTTCAGCGGGTTCAAGGGCGAGCACGTCGAGATGCCCGCGCGCAACGTGATCCCCAAGCCGCTGCAGAAGCCGCACCCGCCGGTGTGGGTGGCGTGCACGCGTCCGTCGTCGGTGCAGATGGCCGCCCAGAAAGCCATCGGCGCACTGAGTTTCGCCTACACGGGCCCCGAGGCGCTCAAGGAACGTGTGGCCGGCTACTACAAGGAATTCGAGGAGCAGGGCGCGCCCGTCACGCCTGCCATCAACCCCAACATCCTCGCGATCGGCGGCGACCTGTCGATGATGGTGGCCCGCACCGACGAGGAAGCGCTCAAGCGCCTCGGCATCGGGGGCGGCTTCTTCTCGTTCGGCATCATGCACTACTACCTGACCGGTATGCACACACCCGGCCGCACCAAGGTGTGGGAGCGTTACGAGCAGGCGGTCGCCGACGATCCGACGCTCGCCTACGGACCCGGCCGCGGTGCGATCGGTTCACCCGAGACGGTGCGCGAGTTCCTGCGTGGTTACGAGGCCAGCGGGGTCGACGAGATCATCCTGCTGCTCAACCCGCGCAGCCACGAGGGCACCATGGAGTCCATCGAGATCATGGGCAAGGAGATCCTGCCCGAGTTCATCGAACGCGACGAAAAAGCGGTCAAGGACAAGGCCGAGCGCCTGGAGCCCGTGGTCGAGAAGGTCGAGTCGCGCAGGCAGGGTTCGGACGCACCGCTGTTCGACGAGACCTACGCGTTCGGCGGCCTGCCCACCGGGCGGGGTGGCAAGTTCACCGCGGGTGAGATCCCCGAGGCCATGGCCGAGATCAACGAGGGCCGCGTCAAGGCCGCGCAGGCCGAGAAGGCCGCGCGCGAGTCCGCCGGCTGAGCGGTGGCCGCACTCGACGCCCTGGTGCGCTACGACGGTCGCCATGTCGTCGTCACCGGTTGTTCCTCGGGGATCGGCGCGAAGGTTGCCGCTCAACTGCGCGGCCTCGGTGCCCGCGTCACCGGGTTGGATCTGCGCGCGCCGGCGTCCGGCGCGGGACCCGACGCGTATCACGAGATGGATTTGGCCGAACCGGATTCCGTCGAGGCCGCGGCGGCCGCGGTCGACGGTCCGGTGCACGCGCTGTTCAACGTTGCCGGGGTGTCCTCGGGTATCGGCGATCCGCTGCTGGTGGTCCGGATCAACTTCCTGGGTACCCGGCAGCTCACCGAGGCGCTCGCCGACCGCATTGTCGATGGCGGGTCGATCACGTCGGTGTCGTCGCTGGCGGCGTCGTCGTACCGCGAGAACCGCGCGCTGACAGCGGGTCTGGTGAACACCGGTTCGGTCGAGGAGGGACTGCGGTGGTGCGCCGAGAACCCCGAGGCGTTGGCCGACGGGGGCTACCGGTTGTCCAAGGAGGCGGTCATCCTCTACGGCATTTCGAAGGTTGCTGAACTCGGCGCCCGCGGGATCCGCGTCAACTGCACCGGGCCGGGCGTGACGGACACGCCGATCCTCGATCAGCTGCGCTCGGCGTACGGCCAGCAGTACCTCGACTCGTTCACCACGCCGCTCGGCCGCAACTCCGAGCCCGACGAACAGGCCGCGCTGCTGGTGTTCCTGGGCAGCGCGGCAGCCAGTTACGTGACCGGACAGGTGATCTGGGCCGACGGCGGCATCATCGCCCAGCGCGAGACCGCCCTGATCGAGTCCACCCGAGCCACACAGGAGAGCTGAATGCCCGCGAGTATGACGGACTTCCGCCGCGTCGCCCACGACGTCTGCAACTGGGGACGGTGGGGCGAGGCCGACGAACTGGGGACGCTGAACTTCATCACGGCCGACAAGGTCGCCGAGGCCGCGTCCCTGGTGAAACAGGGCAAGGTGTTCGCCCTCGGTGCCGACTTCGGCTCGGCGGGCCCGCAGGGCGCGTTCCAGTTCCGGCAGAACCCCACCCACGTGATGACCGTCGACGGCGGCGACGCCGCGACCCTGACCAAATACGGGCCGCAGTGGTTGCTGAACTCGGTGGCGCACCAGGTCAGTGAGTTCTTCGTGGACAACCCGTTCCGGTTCAACGACGACATGATCGTGATGCCGTTGCAGGCCGCCACGCAGTGGGATGCGCTGTCGCACGTCTACTACGAGGACCGGTTGTACAACGGCTTCCCGGCCGATTCGGTCACGAGTTTCGGCGCGTTCCACTGCAGCATCGACAAGGTCGACGTCAAGGGCATCACGAGCCGCGGTGTTCTGCTCGACGTCGTGCGCCACCGCGGCGCCGAGGTGTTCCTCGAACCCGGAAACCCCGTCACGCCAGAGGAACTCGACGCCGTGGCCGCGGCACAGGGCGTGCAAATCAGGCGCGGGGACATCGTCGTCGTGCACACCGGATGGTGGACACGGTTCCTGTCCGCCGGCGACGGGGCCGAACCCGGATCCGGTCTGGACTGGCGGTGTGCCTCATGGCTGCACGATCACGAGGTCGCGGCCGTGGCCGCCGACAACCTCATGGTCGAGGATCCCGACCCGGCATCGGGTGTGGAGGGCACGTTCTTGCCGATGCACATGCTGTGCCTGCGCGACATGGGCCTCATGCTCGGCGAGTACTGGGATCTCACCGCGCTGTCGGCCGACTGCGCCGCCGACGGTGTGTACGAATTCCAGCTCATCGCACCGCCGTTACGGGTCACCGGAGCCGTGGGGTCACCGGTCAACCCGATCGCGATCAAATGAACGAGCCAGAAGTGGCTGTGGACTTCGAACACAAGACCATCGTCGTCGACGGGTTGACCACCGCCTACCTGGAGGCCGGGGACCCGGCACGTGATGCGGTGGTGCTGCTGCACGGCGGCGAGTTCGGGGTCAGCGCCGAGCTCGGCTGGGAACGCACCATCGGTGCGCTCGCTGCCGACCACCACGTGCTGGCCCCGGACATGCTGGGGTTCGGCGGCAGCGCCAAGGTCGTCGACTTCACCGACGGCCGCGGTATGCGGATCCGGCACATCGCGCGGTTCTGTGCTGAGCTCGGTGTGGAATCAGCGCATTTCGTGGGCAACTCGATGGGCGCGATCAACCTGCTGGTCGACACCACCTCGGATGCGCCACTGCTGCCGGTGCGCTCGCTCGTGGCGATCTGTGGTGGCGGCGAGATCCAGCGCAACGAGCACATGGCTGCGTTGTACGACTACGACGCGACCTTGGAGGGCATGCGGCGCATCGTGGCGGCGCTGTTCGCCGATCCGTCGTACCCGGCCGACGAGGACTACGTGCGCCGACGCTACGAGTCGAGCATCGCGCCGGGAGCGTGGGAGGCACTGGCTGCGGCCAGGTTCCGTCGGCCGGGTCTGGAACCGCCCGCCGCGCCGTCGAGTGCCCGCGCCTACGAGCGCATCGGCGTGCCCGCACTGATCGTCGAAGGAGAGCGGGACAAGCTGCTGCCGTCGGGGTGGGCCGCACAGATCGCGGCCCAGATCAGCGGAGCCACAAGCACCGTCGTCGCCGACGCGGGGCACTGCCCACAGATCGAGCAACCGGACACCGTGAACCGGTTGCTGTCGGACTTCCTGAAAGAGGTGTCATGAGCGAATTGGCCGGGCGGGTGGCGGTTGTCACCGGAGGCGCATCCGGGCTCGGTGAGGGACTGGTCCGCCGGTTCGTCGCCGAGGGAGCGCAGGTGATGATCGGCGACGTCGACAAGGACCGCGGCACCGCACTCGCCGAGGAACTCGGCGCGCACACCGAATTCCTCACGACCGACGTGGCAGACCAGGAGCAGGTCGCCGCGCTGGTGTCGGCCGGCGTCGAACGCTTCGGCGGACTGCACGTCATGGTCAACAACGCCGGCGTCTCGGGCACCATGCACCGGCGTTTCCTCGACGACGACCTGGCCGACTTCCACAAGGTCATGGGCGTCAACGTGCTGGGTGTCATGGCGGGTACGCGCGAGGCGGCACGGTACATGGCCGACAACGGCGGGGGATCGATCCTCAACCTCACCTCGATCGGGGGTATCCAGGCCGGCGGTGGCGTGATGACGTACCGGGCCTCCAAGGCCGCGGTCATCCAGTTCACCAAGTCGGCGGCAATCGAACTCGCGCACCACGAGATCCGCGTCAACGCGATCGCGCCCGGCAACATCCGCACCGCGATCGTGGCGAAGTCGGCGTCGGAGGAGGACCGGGAGCGCATCGAGGAGTTCGAGGCCAACATCCGGGCCCAGATGCGCGCCGACCGGCCGCTCAAGCGCGAGGGCACGGTCGAGGACGTCGCCGAGGCCGCGCTGTACTTCGCGACCGACCGCTCGCGCTACGTCACCGGCACGGTCCTGCCGATCGACGGCGGCACGGTCGCGGGCAAGGTCATCGTCCGCAAAGAGAAGCGGTAGGGGCGCCGAGACTACGCATCTTGCTGTGAAAATGCCGATTTCACGCCATGAACCGTAGTGTCGGCGGGTTTGAGAGGGGTCGCATAATTCAATCGCTTGACTTAAAGCATGTGACCCGGTTCACTGGACTGGTGACCACAGCCAGCCGGACAGCGAGTCGGTCGGCTCGGGCCGACCGGGCCAGCAGCACACAAGAGGCCATCCTCAAGGCCGCCGAACGGCTCTATGCCGAACACGGCGTGTTCGCGGTGTCCAACCGCCAGGTCAGCGAGGCTGCCGGGCAGGGCAACAACGCCGCGGTGGGATACCACTTCGGCACCAAGACCGACCTGGTGCGCGCGATCGAGCACAAGCACCGCGGCCCGATCGAATACCTGCGTGAGCAGATGATCGACTCGGTGCAGGGCTCGACCGACCTGCGTGGCTGGGTCGGCTGCCTCGTACGCCCGCTGACCGATCACCTTGCCGCACTTGGCAACCCGACCTGGTACGCGCGGTTCGCGGCGCAGGTGATGACCGACCCGGCCTACCACGACATCGTGGTGCGTGACGCCCTCAGCTCGCCGTCGCTGGTGCAGGTCGTCGAGGGAATGAACAGCTGCCTGCCGGAGCTGCCCGCCGAGATCCGGGCCGAACGAAACATCATGGCGCGCAACCTGTTGATGCACAGCTGCGCCGACCGCGAACGCGCCCTCGCCCAGAGTGCACCCGTTGCGCGTTCGTCATGGCAGGGCGCGGCGTCGGGCCTGATCGACGCGATCGTGGGCCTGTGGTTGGCGCCGGTCACCGGAGGAGACGAGTAAGCAGTGAAGGTTTCCGTCGACCAGGACAGGTGCGTCTCGTCGGGACAGTGCGTGCTCAACGCGGGCGAGGTGTTCGACCAGCGCGACGACGACGGCGTCGTGGAGCTGCTCGACGACAGCCCCGACCCCGACCAGGAGGACAACGCGCGTCGCGCAGCGGCGGCCTGCCCGGCCCTGGCCATCGAGATCCACGACTGACACAGACCGATCCCAGAGGAACACACCGACACATGTCCGAGACCCTGACGCAGCCCAGCGCTACCGACATCCCCGGATACCCCATGGAGCGCGCGGCCGCGTGCCCGTTCGCGCCGCCGCCACAGATGCTGGACATGAACAAGGCCAAAGGCCTGTCCCGCGTGCGGATCTGGGACGGCAGCACGCCGTGGCTCATCACCGGCCACGAGGAGGCCCGGGCGTTGTTCGCCGACTCCCGGGTGAGCGTGGACGACCGTCGTCCGGGCTTCCCACACTGGAACGAGCACATGCTGGCCACGGTGCACAAGCGGCCGCGGTCGGTGTTCACCTCGGATGCCGAGGAGCACACCCGGTTTCGCCGGATGCTGTCCAAGCCGTTCACGTTCCGGCGCGTCGAGGGACTGCGTCCGGCCATCCAGAAGATCACCGACGAGTGCATCGACGCGATCCTCGCCGGACCGCAGCCGGCGGACATCGTCGACAAGCTCGCGCTGCCGGTGCCCACGGTCGTGATCAGCGAGATGCTCGGCGTCCCATACGAGGACCACGAGTTCTTCCAGGAGCACGCCAACGCAGGCCTGGCCCGCTACGCCGCCGCGGATGCCATGCAGAAGGGCGCGATGAGCCTGCACCAGTATCTGATCGACCTGATCGAGAAGAAGCAGGCCGAGCCCGCCGAGGACGCCGTATCCGATCTGGCCGAGCGCGTCACGGCCGGTGAACTCAGCGTCAAGGAGGCCGCCCAGCTGGGCACGGGCCTGCTGATCGCCGGGCACGAGACCACGGCCAACATGATCGGCATCGGCATCCTCGCGCTGCTGGAAAATCCCGAACAGGCCGACTTCCTGCGCAATGCCGAGGATCCGAAGGTGATCGCCAACGCGGTCGAGGAACTCATGCGCTACCTGTCGATCATCCAGACCGGGCAGCGCCGCGTGGCGGTCGAGGACATCGAGATCGGCGGCGAGACCATCAAGGCCGGCGAGGGCATCATCATCGACCTGGTGCCGGCCAACTGGGATGCCAAGGCGTTCCCCGAGCCCGACAAGCTGGACCTGACCCGCGACGCCGGGCAGCAGCTCGGCTTCGGTTACGGCAGGCACCAGTGCGTGGGCCAGCAGCTCGCGCGCGCCGAACTGCAGATCGTGTTCCACACCCTGCTGCGCCGCATCCCGACGCTGCGCCTGGCGATCCCGCTCGAGGAAGTGCCGTTCAAGCACGACCGGCTCGCCTACGGCGTGTACGAACTTCCCGTCGCCTGGTGATCCGCGACGCCTCCCACCAGTCAGATTGGAGTCACCCTGATGTCCGTCGCCACTCAAACCCTCTATCCGCCCGAAGGTTTCGGCGCTCCCAAACACCGCAGAGGCCACGCGTCGCCGGACGGACTGTCCAGCCTCCCCAAGGGCACCGAGGTCTTCTCGGCCGACAACCACATCTCGGTTGCCGACGACATCTTCTACGACCGGTTCCCCGAGGAACTCAAAGGCGCCGCGCCGCGCATCTGGTACGAGGACGGCGCGTACATGGTCGGCATGAAGGGCAAGGCGTGGACCGGAGGTGACTTCGGCCGCGTGCTCATGCAGTACGACGATCTGGCCGGCGCCGCGTCCAACAACATCAGCGCGCGCGTGCGGGAACTCAAAGAGGACGGCATCGACAAGGAACTCGCGTTCCCGAATGCTGTACTCGCCTTGTTCCATTACCCGGACAAGGCCATCCGCGAGCGCGTGTTCCGCATCTACAACGAGCACATCGCGGCCCTGCAGGAGGAGTCCAAGGGCCACTTCTACGGCGTCGGCCTGATCAACTGGTGGGATCCGTCGGGTACGCGCAGCACGCTCGAGCAGCTCAAATCCCTTGGCCTGCGGACGTTTTTGCTTCCGCTGAATCCCGGTAAGGACGACGAGGGCAACATCTACGACTACGGCAGCACCGCGATGGATGCCGTGTGGGACGAGATCGAGGCGTCGGGCATCCCGGTCAGCCATCACATCGGGGAGACCCCACCCAAAACGCCGTGTGAGAACAACAGCGTCGTGGTGGGCATGATGGTCAACGTCGACTCGTTCCGCGAGCAGTTCGCCAAGTACGTGTTCTCCGGCATCCTCGACCGCCATCCCGAGCTCAAGATCGGCTGGTTCGAAGGCGGCATCGCGTGGGTGCCCACGGCACTGCAGGACGCCGAGCACATGTTGGCCTCCTACCGGCACATGTTCAACCACGAACTGCAGCACGACATCCGGCACTACTGGGACAAGCACATGTGTGCGTCGTTCATGGTCGACCCGCTGGGCCTGCGGCTCATCGACGACATCGGCGTCGACAACGTCATGTGGTCAAGCGACTACCCGCACAACGAGTCCACGTTCGGATACTCGGAGAAGTCGCTGGCCACCGTGGTCGACGCGGTCGGCCCGGAGAACGCCGTGAAGATCGTGAGCACCAACATCCAGAAGTTCCTGGGGCTGCAGTGACTCCAGCGACGACATTCACCCACAGCGGCGTCACCCAGATCGCCCGCACCGGGCTGAGGTGGCTCGACATCCCGGCCGAACCGGACTTCGCGCGGTTGCGGCGGGACGTGTCGGCGCGGCTGCACACGGCGATGTCCGAGCAGGGTGTCGACGCGCTCGTCCTGCTGGGCAACAGCAACGTGATGTACGCGACCGGGATTAGCTGGCCGCTCGCCGACGCCGGACTGTCGCACGTCGAACGACCCGTGGCCGTCGTCCTCGCCGACGACGAGCACCCGCACCTGTACCTGCCGTTCCGCGAAGGTGCGGCCATGGAGTCAGGGGTGCCCGACGACCACCTGCACGGGCCCGTCTACCTCGAATTCGACGAGGGCGTCGAGCAGTTCGGCAAGATCCTGGCCGGCCTGGTGCGTGCCGGGGCCACCATCGCGGTCGACGAACTCACCGGCGCGATGCGCCGCGCGGGCACCGCGCTGTTCCCGCAGGCGCCCGTCGACGCGGCGGCGACCATCGGCGCGGCCAAGATCGTCAAGACCGTGGACCAGATCTCGGCGCTGCGCCGGGCCACCCAGATCACCGAGCAGGCCGTCGCCGACATCCAGAAGTCGGTGGCACCCGGCGTGCGCCAGATCGACCTGTCGGCCGAATTCGTCCGCCGTTCCTTCGAACTCGGCGCGACCACCAACATGTTCGACTCGATCTGGCAGGTCATGCCCGCCTCGCGCGCCGACGGCACGTGGACCACGCACGGTGATCTCGCGCTGCCGCTGCTGACCACCGAACGCGAACTGCGCCACGGCGACGTGTTGTGGACCGACGTGTCGATCGCCTACCACGGTTACTGCTCCGACCACGGCCGCACCTGGATAGTGGGGCAGGATCCCACGCCCGCGCAGCAGCGCCAGTTCGACAGGTGGCGTGAGATCGTCGACGCCGTGCTGTCGGTGACGAAGGCCGGTGCCACGTGCGGCGACCTGGGGCGTGCGGCCACGAAGGCCGCCGGTGGGCAGAAACCGTGGCTGCCGCACTTCTACCTGGGCCACGGCATCGGCACCAGCGCGGCCGAGATGCCCATGATCGGAACCGATCTGGGCCAGGAGTGGGACGACAACTTCGTGTTCCCCGACGGCATGCTGCTGGTGTTCGAACCCGTGGTGTGGGAGGACGGCACGGGTGGTTACCGCGGCGAGGAGATCGTGGTGGTCACCGAGGGTGGCTGGATGCCGTTGACCGCTTATCCGTACGACCCCTACGAGGTGTCCAGTGGGAATTGACATCGAGGCCGACAACCGGGCGCTGCGCGTGAGCCGGCGCGAACGCGCGCTGGCACAGATGGAGGCCTACGACCTCGATGTGCTGGTGCTCGGCAGGCAGGCCAACGTCCGCTACATCTCGGGCGCACCGCAACTGTGGGTTGTCGGAACCCGTCCGTTCGGGCCCATCTGCACCTACGTACGCGAGACGGGTGAGATCCACCTCAACAGCACATGGGACGAGGGCATCCCCGAGGAGATCCCGCACGAGAACCTCTACGGCCTGGCCTGGAACCCCATGACGCTCATCGGGGTGCTGCAGAACATCAAGGGCACCGCGACCGCGCGCCGCGTCGGAACCGACGCCCTGACACCGACATTCGCCAAGCTGCTGCCCATGGCGTTCCCGCAGGCCGAACTCGTCGACGGCGAGCAGGCCATGCGCGATGCCCGCCGCATCAAGACGCCCGAGGAGATCGAGGCGCTGCGGTGGGCGCTGTCGATCGCCGAGAAGGGACTGGCTGCCGGTGTCGCAGGTGTCCACGCGGGTACCAGCGAGCAGGCGCTCTCCGGCGCGATCCTCGAAGCCGAGGCCGCAGGCGGCGTCAGCACACCGGCGACGCAGGACGCGGCGTGGGTCACCTCCAAGGAGCATCCGTGGCGCCGCGCCGGGGGCGACGGCCGGGTGCGTGACGGGGACCTGATGGCGCTCTCGGCCGGTGTGCTGGCCGACGGCTACGTCGCCGAGGTCGCGCGCACGCTGTACGCGGGTGAGCCGAACGACGCCGTCCGGGCGCTGTACCGGCGACGGGATGACCTGTGGGACAGGCTCGCCGGCGCGTGCCGCCCCGGCAGGCCCACCAGCGCGCTGCTCGACGCCTACGAGCAGGCGGGTGAACCGCTGCCCGCGATGCCCGTCGCGCACGGCCTCGGGTTGGGTTTCGACCCGCCCGTGGTGTCACCGGCCCTGCGGGCCACGGCCGACGGCGAACGTTTCGAGGAGGGCATGGTGCTCGCCGTCACCAGTTACGTGTGGGAGGCCGGCATCGGTGCGGTGTTCACGCGCGACGCCGTCGTCATCGGCGCCGACGGTCCCGATGTGCTGACCACCGTCCCGGTATACGGAGAGGCTGTCCATGGCTGAGCGGCCGACGCCGGAGGAGATCATCCTCTACGACAAGGATCCCGAGACCAAGATCGCGACCATCACGTTCAACCGGCCCGAGTTCCTCAACGCGCCCACGTCGATGGCCCGGTTGCGGTACGCCGACGTGCTGCGCGCGGCCAACGCCGACAACGACGTCAAGGTCGTCGTCATCCGCGGGGTGGGGGACAACCTGGGCAGCGGCGCCGATCTGCCGGAGTTCATGGAAGGCAATGACAATCCCGCGGTGCGCCTGGCCGAACTGCGCCTGGAGGACGACGGCGTAGGCGAGGTCACGTATCCGCCCCGGGGCACGTTCCGCAACGGCGCCACGATCTCGGCGTGGTACGCCAACTCGCAGGCCGGCAACCGCGCGCTGCAGGACTTCAAGAAGATCAGCATCGTCGAGGCCAAGGGCTACTGCTACGGCTGGCACTTCTACCAATGCGCCGACGCCGATCTCGTGATCTCCAGCGACGACGCGCTGTTCGGGCATCCGTCGTTCCGCTACCACGGCTGGGGTCCGCGCATGTGGACGTGGGTGCAGATGATGGGGCTGCGCAAGTTCCAGGAGATGGTGTTCACCGGGCGCCCGTTCACGGCCGCCGAGATGTACGACTGCAACTTCCTCAACAAGGTCGTGCCGCGCGACCGGCTCGAGGCCGAGGTGGACAAGTACGCCACGGCGTGTGCGCGGAACCGCCCCGTGGACACCGTGTTCCAGCAGAAGATGTTCTTCGAGATCTTCAAACAACAGCAGGGCGAGTACATGGGCAGCCTGCTGAGCGCGTTCTTCGAGTCCATGGGCAACGGCGTCGCCAACGACAGCGACGACGACCTCGACATGTTCGAGTCGATCGACTCGGGACTGTCTGCCGCGGTGAACGACAACGACAGCAGGTTCCCACCCGAGTTCCGCCTCTCCAAGAAGAACCGGGCGAAACCCTGACACCCATGACTGCACCGCTTGA
>Ga0180217_1003548_pt1 | contig 13091 bp, 9 predicted proteins | sample eDN3rd37CBELigOP_FD_128521 | JGI IMG/M metagenome (GOLD analysis project Ga0180217, IMG submission 128521) | Enriched Organic Plus compost microbial communities from Emeryville, California, USA - eDNA 3rd pass 37_C BE-Lig OP (version 2) (version 2) ... | reverse complement strand
TGTAGAAATGGCCGCCGCCAGCCTCGAATGCCTCTCCGCCGATCAGCGCTTCGGCGCCGGTATCGCGCGCGCGGGACACGATATTGGATATGCGGCCTTGCTGCGTCTTGTTGATGATGGGAGGCAAGGATGTGGTTTCCTCCCACGTCGGCCCAGCGATCGCCGCCTGCATGCCGGCCTTGACCGCCGAGAGGAAGCGGTCCGCGATCCTGCGCTCGACGATGAGCCGGCTGCCGCAGAAGCAGAGCTGGCCGCTGTTGCGGGTTGCGGCATTGGCCACGATGCGGGCGACCTGATCGAGATCGGGCGCGTCCGCGAACACGATCTGTGGATTCTTTCCGCCGAGCTCGAGTGAGACCGGCTTGAGACCATGCCTTGCCGCTTCGGCCATGATCGCCGCGCCGGTCGCAGTTGAGCCGGTGAAGCTGACATACCGCACCAGCGGATGGCGGACCAGGGCGCTCCCGGTTTTGGAACCTGTGCCGATCAGCACGTTAAACAGGCCAGCCGGGAGCCCCGCCTCGATCGCCAGCTCCGCGATCCGTAGCAGTGAGAATGGCGTCAGTTCGGAAGGCTTGATGACGACGGCGTTGCCGGCTGCAAGGGCCGGCGCGACCTTGATCATCGCCAGGATCATGGGGACGTTCCACGGCGAGATCGCCGCGACCACGCCGTAGGGTTCCGGAATCGTCAGGCTGTAGATGTCCGAACGCGTGGCCAGAACCTCGCCATCCATGCGCGCGGCGCATTCGCCGTAGAAGCGGACGATCTCCGCGGTGACCGGAACGTCACGCGTGCGCGTTTCGGCGATGGGGCGCGAGGAGAAGGCTGCCTCCATGCGGGCGAGTTCATCGCCGTGCTGCTCGATCAGGTCGGCCCAGCGGCGCATCACCCGCGACCGGGCCCGCGGCTCGCCGCTGGCCCAGCCGGATGTTCTGAAAGCCTGGTGGGCACTGGTGACTGCGACATCGACATCCTCCGCGTCGATTTCCTTGAAGCTGTGCACCAGCTTGCCATCCGAAGGGCGATGGACGCCGATATCCGCACCGGTGCCGGAAAAGGGCTTGCCGTTGATGAACGAGTCCTTCGGAAAGGACAGTTGATCGGGATCGAAGGACAGGCTCATGGCGATCTATGGGACCTCGAAGAGAATGCGGAAAATGCGATTCACGATCCGCGGCAGGAAGGGCGGGCGAAAAAAGTGCTGCCCCCGACTATGGCGGCAGGGATAACAATTCTAGTCATGGTCAGATGAGAGCGCGGCACACTCCGGCGAGGCGTGTGCGATCGAGTCCTGGCTCGCCGTGTCGGCACCCCTCGCCATCATGATGGAAGGTGCAGCCTCCCGGTTCAGCAGAAGTTGCACGACGTCCGGCCGCGCATAGTGCCCGGCGGAGTCATAGATCTGCTTGGCATGGATGATGCGGCTGAGATCGATATCCGCGAACAGGATGTCCTCCGCATCGATATGCGGGTCCGCGAGCAGGCAACCATCCGGACCGACGATCACAGTTCGCCCGCCACCGGTTGTCACCATGTCCGGGCGGCCCGTAAAACCAAGCTTATCGATGGTGTCTTGATCGATCCGGGAATGGACGCTGACGACGAAGCACTGGCCGGCAAAGGCGTGGTAGCGGGCTGCCACTTCGGAAAGATCGCTGAAGACTGCGGCGCGTGGATTATGTGTGACGGCCGAAAGGCCCGGCCAGGCTGCGATGTGAATTTGCTCGTGCTGGGCAGTTAGCGCGTGTCGCACCAGGTCAAGCGAGTGCTCGCCGCAGATCAGGCCGCCGATGCGGCCGTGCTGCGTCTGATAAACGCGCAGGCCGCTGCCGTCGCCTTGGGCCCAGACGATCCGTTCGACATTGGTCATCTGCAGCTTGCGATGACGCCCCATTAGTTCGCCGTCGGTGCCGAAGAACAGCAGGGTGTTGTAGAGCGAGGTACCTTCGCGCTCGGTGATGCCGATCACCACCACGGCCCCGGCCTTGCGCGCGCAGGCCCCGAGTCGCGCCAGATGCGGGCTGTCGAGCTTAAGGCTGTTGGCAAACAGCCGTTGATACAGTGCCCGGCCATCGAGCGGCGCGTGAGTCCAGATCCAGAACGGGTATCCCGGAATGAAGGCTTCGGGAAACACGATCAGCCTTGCGCCCTGATTTGCGCTGTGGGTGATCAGGCTGCAGGCTTTCTCGATGCAAGCGTCAAGATCGAGATAGGCCGAGGCCGCATGAACCGCGGCGACCCGGACCGTTGGAAACTCGTCAGTGATCATCCGGCTGCTCCGATCGGACCGCACAGCGGAAAGATGACAAAACGCTATCCCAGTACAGGTAGAATCACGGTCCGGTAGCGGGACGCGATCTTGCGCTTCAGCACCGGATCCTCGATCTCGTATTCGAATTCATGGGTGGCGCGCACGCCGCCGATGGCGGCGCCGGTACCGCCGAACAGGATCGTGCCGTCGGCGAGCCCGCCGCCGTGAGTGTAACGCGCGATCAAATCCTGCGGTGATAGCATCGCGCCGGTGCGGGCCTCCTGATAGAGGCGGCGCTGGCCGTCTTCGATGACATAGGAACGCAAAATCATCTCGTCCCAGTGATTGGCGACATCGTCGAATGCCCAGAACCGCGGTGCAATCGGCTTGTCGCAGATCTGCTTCGACAGCGTGACGGTGATGCGCTCGGCCTCGCGATCGGTATGGTCCGAGCCCGTGCCGACCCAGAGCTTTCCGCCGTGCGCGAGGATTGTATATTCGACTTCGCCGCCGGAGGCTTCGCCCAAGACTTCGATGACGTTCGATGTCGTGAGACGCGAGGCGGCCACACGGTAAAAGATCGGCGTCGAGGCCGGCCGCCTGACACCGAGTTCTTCGAGCTCGGCGATATGCTTTTCGAGCGCCGCCGCATCGCGCCCCGTCCAGCCTGCGATCACGCAGGAGGAAATCAGGACGTCTTTGTCTTGGATGCCTTGCAACGTTTCGAGCTGCAGGCGAAAGGAGTGTCCGGTCATGGTTGTTCCAGAGATCATTGCAAGGCAGTTGCGGTTCGCCCGTTGCCCCAGCAGCGCGGCATGAAGCGTGGTGCCGGCTTATCCGAGTTCCGCTGCGCGGCGCAGACTGGAGATCATCGCAATGCGCTCGAGATGCGCGCGGCGACCCTCCAGCGTCGAGGCTTCCTTGCGCAGCCCTTCACGGAAGGCGCGTTGACCTTCGGCATCGCTCGCTTCGAGGTTCTTCTTGTTCTGAATGGTGTACTTCTGCACGTATTCGAGCGTGACGAGGCGGCGCTGCAGATCGTAGCGATCGAGCTCCGTCTCTGGTGCCTCGCCCTTCCACACCTGTGCCAGCCGCGATGTCAGGTTGAGCGCATCGTGGATGCCACCGTTCATGCCCATGCCGCCGAGCGGATTGTTGATATGCGCGGCATCGCCGGCGAGGAAGCAGCGGCCCTTGCGAAACTGCTTTGCGACGCGCTGATGCACGCGATACAGCGTCGAATGGAGAATTTCGAACGGGCCTCGGCCGGGCGCGGCAATCGCCAGCAACGACTGGCCGTAGTCCTGGGTGGTCGCCGCCTCGTCGCTGACGTCCTGAGGAATCGGGAACATGATGCGCCACATTCCGGGGATGCGCAGGAAGAAATGCCACAATTGCGGATCGGCGACGTAATTGACTGAAACGAGGTCGGGAATCACTGCGTCGAAATCAAAATTGGTGCTCAGCACCAGGAAGCGCTCGGGCCAGGTGAAACCTTCGAAATCGATGTCGAGCGCGTTGCGCACCGTGCTGCGTGCCCCGTCAGCGCCGATCAGCCATTGTCCTTCCCGCTGCTCGCTTTTGCCGTTGCGATCGACGGTGACACGGACGCCGCCTTCGTCTTGAACAACGTTGTCGACGGTCGCTTCGAATTCCAGCGAGAACAACGGATTGTCGCGCAGCATCGCATGGAGGATGCGCGTCAGCTTGAACTGCTCGCTCTGCAGGCGATAGGGGTGGGCGGTGAGGTCCGAAATCTCGCCGAAGTCGAATTGGGCGATGATGCCTTCGTCCTTGGAGCGATATTGCACCTTCGGCGCCACCAGACCCTGGGCGATGAGAGGCTTGGCCGCGCCGAGCTGGTCCAGCATGTCGAGCGTGGGCGGATGGAACGTCGACGCGCGCGATTCCGCACTCAAATCCTTTCCGGCTTCCAACACCAGGACGGGAATGCCTTCAGCGACCAGTTTCGCCGCGGCGACCAGTCCGACAGGTCCGGCACCTGCGATGATGACACGCTCGGTACTCATGCTGCTTTCGATGCCTCCAAGGCTGATGCCGTCATCTGCCGTCACGGGCGCGCGGCTGCCATAAGATCGCCTCTTGCGAAAAGGGATCCGATGCTGTTTGAATCAACATCTGATATTTCATGACGGGTATATAGCTGTCAATCCTTGCATATAATGCACATATAACGTGCATTACCGCCTGAATTTGTGATATTTTATGCGTGTCCTTTGTATTAGTTTCTGCTGCCGGAGGTGTCTGTGAGATCGCTGGAAGGAAAAGTTGCGCTGGTGACAGGCGGAGCGCAGGGATTGGGGGCGGAGTTCGCCCGGTCGCTTGCCAGAGCCGGCGCCGCGGTCGCCGTCGGCGACATCCGCGATGCCGAGGCGCTCAGGGGCGAAATCGAGGGCGAGGGCGGCAGATGCCTTGCATTCACGCTGGATGTCACCAATCCGGAATCGGTGTCGCGTTGCGTCAACGCGGTGGTGGAGTCCTTCGGTGCTCTGCACATTCTGGTGAACAATGCCGGCCTGTTCACCAATCTGCCGATTCAGAAATTCACCAGCATCACCAGCGAGGCGTGGGATCGAGTCATGGCCGTTAATGTGCGCGGCGTGTTCGAATGTGCAAAGGCGGTCGCACCGATCATGCAACGGCAGCGATATGGCAAGATCATCAACCTTGCTTCCGGCACGGCCGTCAAGGGCGCGCCGGGCTTTCTGCATTATGTCGCATCGAAAGGTGCTGTCATTTCGATGACGCGGGCGCTGGCGCGGGAACTCGGGGACGATGGCATCTGCGTCAATGCGCTGTCGCCGGGCTTGACCATGACTGATGCCGTCGCTCAAAATCCGGACTGGAAGGGCGACATCGTCGCCAACAATATCGCGTCACGCGCATTGAAGCGCGAAGCCACCGCCGATGATCTGGTGGGCACTCTGTTGTTCCTCGCATCTTCCGCGAGCGACTTTATGACGGGGCAAACACTTGCCGTCGATGGTGGCTCGGTGATGAGCTAGGCCGCAAATATGGTGCGGCGATACTCGATACTTTGGAAAAAATCGCGATCGCGCCGGCGTGGTTGTCGGCCCGAGACGGCGCATGTCACATGACAGGTTTCCTGACACATCACGAGGGGACTGCGGCGTTGTGGCGCCCTATGTGGCGACGAGAATCCGTGCGTTGCTGATCTGTTGGAGCAATCTTCTGAAATATATGCGTAATTTGTTGTGTGGAGAGAGGGCTGCCTATGTTGTCACTAAGATTTGCGTAGATTTTAAGCTTGCTATAAATGCGTTTGGCAGCAAAATTCGCCTCCTGATATTTCAATGGAGACCTCAATGAAACTATCCAGGGTTGCTTTGTTGGGCATGGCTGCCGCGGCCATCGCCGGCATCTCCGCCGGTCTGGCGTCGTCGGCCAGCGCCGCGCCGCGGACGGACAAGTGCGCCGGTCCGATCACATTCGGGACCACGATCTCTGCGACCGGCCGCAATTCCACGCTGGCGGATCGTTGGGTCAAGATGACCGAGGTCTTCGAAACCGAGTTCAACAAGGATGGCGGCATCTTCATCAAGGAATGCAACAAGTCGCTGCCGATCAAGATCATCAGCTACGATGACCAGAGCACGCCCGCGACCGCAGTGACGCTGTATGAGCGGCTTGCGACCGGCGACAATGTCGACTTCTTCCTCGGGCCCGACTGGTCGGCAGTGAGCTTTGCGGTGTCACAGGTCGTCGAGCGCCACAAGATCCCGACCGTGATGTCGAATGCGTCGGCGGCGAACATCTGGACGCGGGGGCTGAAGTACATTTTTGGTGTACAGTCGACAGCGGAGGGCTGGTCGAACAATTACTTCGAAATGCTGAAGGGATTGTCGCCGGGGCCGAAGACGATCTTCTTCGTGGCGCAGGATAACCTGCTCACCAAGGACGTTGTGGCGCATTTCTCCAAGAAGGCGGAAGCACAGGGCATCAAGGTGATCGGCAGCGAAGTGTTCTCGCCGGAGCTGAAGGACTTCACCGCGCTGGCGCTGAAGCTGCGTTCGGCGAAGCCGGACCTGATCTATATTGCCTCTTATGACGCGCCGGCGTTGCCGCTGATCCAGCAGATGCGTCAGATGAAGGTGAAGGCCAACGGCGTTCATGAGATCATGACCACCGGAAAGCTGATCCGCACGCTCGGCAAGGATGCCGAAGGCCTCAGCGGCGAACTGAGCTGGCTGCCCGGCACCAAGGGTGACTACAGCGAACTGATTGAGCGTGTGCTCAAAGGATCGGATGTCGACGTGATGGACTATCTCTGGACCATCAATCGGCTCAACGCCTACCTCGTGATGATGCAGGCGGTCGAGCGCGCCGGCACGCTCGACCGTGACAAGGTGCGTGACGTGCTCGATAAGGGAACGTTCAAGTCGCCCGTCGGGCCCATCACTTTCCATGAGGGTGGCATTTCCGATGTGCCGGCGTTCACCACGCAGGTGCAGGATGGCAAGGCTGTGATCGTCGCGCCTCCGCCAGTCGCTCAGAAGCCGTTCATCTATCCGTCCCCCAGCTGGCAATAAGCCGTCTGGCGAGGTTCGTCATGGATATCACCATATATCTGCAATTGATGATCGGCGGGATTCTGCTTGGTGGAATCTATGCGCTGGTGGCGTTCGGTCTGTCGCTGATCTACGGCGTCGTCCGGATTCTCAACTTCAGCCACGGCACGCTGGTCGCGATCGGTGGCATCCTGGCGAGCCTCGCCTATACGGACCTGGGGTTGCCCCCGTATGTCAGCGGCATTGCGCTGGTGCTGGCGTTTGGCCTGTTCGGGCGGCTGTTCTTCCAGTTCCTGCTGGAGCCGCTATCCGCCCGCACGCCGAAGGAGGCTGAGATCGGCGTCGTTCTGGTGACGGTCGGCGCGCTCCTGATGATGAGCGATATTGCGGCTTTCCTGGCCGGCCCCACGCCCAAGAACATTCCTGTCCGCTTTGATCCGATCGAGCTCGGAGATCTGATCCTGTCGTCGACACAGGTTTACGCGCTGGCCGGAATCATCCTTCTCACCGTCGCACTGCACTTCTTCCTGCGCTACAGCTGGTTCGGGCGAGCGATACGCGCGGTATCGCAGGATGCGTTCGGTGCGACCATTTCCGCGATTCCCGGGAAGACGCTGCATGGCAACACATTCGCGTTCGGCTGTGGTCTCGTCGCCATCGCCGGCGTCTTGTATGCCACCATGTTTCCCGTCGATCCCTATATGGGCTTCTCACTCACGGTGAAGGCTTTCACCATCATCATTCTCGGCGGCATCGGCAACCTCACCGGAAGTCTTCTTGCCGGCATCCTGCTCGGCGTCGTCGAAAGCCTCGCGGCTTTCCTGATCGGCTCGGAATGGGCGCCGGGCATCAGCATCATGTTGCTGCTGATCATTCTTGTCGTCCGCCCGCAGGGCATTTTCGGGGGTAAGCCGGCGTGAACGGATCCGTCAAGGCGAATACGCTGATGCCGCTGGTTTTCGTCGCCGCGGCCGCCGTCCCATTCGTAACGCAAAGCTACGGCCTTGCCTTCTCGATATCACTGCTGTCGGCTTTTATCCTGGCGCAGAGCTGGGATTGGCTCGACGGCAAGGCCGGTTACACCAATCTCGGGCATTTTGCCTTCTTCGGGGTCGGGGCCTATGCCTTTGCGATCCTGAGCTCGAAGGGCGTGGCAATCTACTGGGGAATTGCCGCGGGCGCGTTGGCCGCAATGATCACCGCACTGGTCTTGAGCTTTCCGCTCTTCCGGCTGCGGGGCAATTATTTCGCCTTCGCGACGCTGGCGCTGCTGCCGCTGTTCGAAATCCTCGCCTTCAACCTGACCGATATTACCAAAGGCGCCGATGGCATTCCACTGTCGCTGCCGCGCCAGATCAATCTGCTGTACGGCCTTCTGCTCGGCGGAGCGCTCGCCGCCGTCGCCGTGAGCTTCTGGCTGGACCGTTCACGCTTTGGATTCGCGTTGAAGGCGATCCGCAACGACGAGCAGGTGGCGGAGACCAGCGGCATCCGCATTTTTCCGATGAAATGCGCCGTTTTCATGCTGGGGTCGGCATTCGCGGGCTTCGCGGGAGCGATCCAGGCCTGGTATCTCGGCTATATCGACCCGCCGACGGTGTTCGGCCTTGACGTGGCGCTGATCCCGATCGCGATGGCACTTTTCGGCGGCTCGGGTCTGATCTGGGGGCCGCTGGTCGGCGTGCTTATCCTCGGCACGGTACATGACCTCCTGCTCACGCATTTGCCGGTGCTGCAGACAACTGCCTACGGTCTGCTGGTGCTGTTGATCGGGCGTTTTCTGCCGGGCGGTCTGCTGCGGACCAAGCTGCTGAAGAAGGTGCCGTTTCTTGCTTCGCTGGCACAGGAGCACCACGATTTCGCTCCAAGCTTCTCCGGAGACCTGGGCGCCACGCCGCTGTTCAGTCCGAACGCGCGTACGGAGGATGCATCGCTGGTGCTCGACGTGCAGGGCGTGGTGATGCGGTTCGGCGGCAATGCCGCCGTCAACGACGTCAGCTTGCAGATCAAGCCCGGCGAGGTGATCGGTCTCGTTGGTCCCAACGGCTCCGGCAAGACGACGCTGTTCAATTGTATCTCCAAGGTATACGAACCGACCTCGGGCTCGATCGTGCTGTCAGGACAGTCGCTCGCCTCCAAGCGCCGTGACGAGGTGGCACATCTCGGCATCGGGCGGACCTATCAGAATCCGCGACCTTTCGGCGACCTCACGGTGATCGAGAACATCGCGATCGCCCTGATGTTCCGTGGCCGTGACCCCCTGCACCACAAGCAGGCGCTGGTCGAAGCCGGACGCTTCGCTGAGTTTGCCGGGATTGGTGACAAGCTGTCGGTGCGAGCGGATACGCTGTCGCTGCAGGACAAGAAGGTGCTCGAGTTCGCGCGTGCGCTCGCAAGCGCGCCGAAGCTGCTGCTGGTCGACGAGGTGGCTTCCGGCCTCACCCCGACCGAGGTCCACCGCTTCATCGCGCTCCTGCGTGCGGCGCGGGACCAGTATGGCGTCACCATCATCTGGGTGGAGCACATCTTCTGGGCGCTTGCCGAGATTGTCGATCGCATCGTCGTGCTCGAAAGCGGCACCAAGCTGATGGAGGGCTCTATCGAGGAGGCTGTCAACAACCAGCGCGTTCAGGAAGCCTATTTTGGCAGCAAAGGAGAAGCCGCATGATCGAGCTTCAGAACATTGCCGTCAAACATGGCAGCATGACTGCGCTGTGGGACATCTCGCTCAATATTCAGGAAGGTGAACGGGTCGGTTTGCTCGGCGCCAATGGTGCCGGCAAGAGCACCACACTCGGTGCGATCATGGGCGTCTATCCATTGTCCGCTGGGACGATCCGCTTTCGTGGGGACGATATCGGCCGTCTATCGCCTGCGGAGCGGGTGGCGGCCGGCATTGCGCTTGTTCCCGAGGGACGGCATCTTTTCCCGGCGATGAGCGTGCAGGAAAACCTCGAGATGGGCGCCTATGCCAAGTTGGCGCGCCCGTCGGTCAAGCCACAGCTCAAGCGGGTGTTCGGGCTGTTTCCGATTCTCGAGGAGAAACGCTCGCAGCCGGCGGGCCAGCTCAGCGGCGGACAGCAACAGATGGTCGCGATTGGCCGCGCGCTGATGTCGAATCCATCACTGTTGCTGCTCGACGAGCCTTTTCTCGGCGTTGCGCCGATCGTGATCAAGTCGGTTCTTGAGGCGCTGCGGAAGATCGCAGCGGATGGCGCCACCATCCTTCTCGTGGAGCAGAACGTGCATCGAGCATTCGAGTTCGTCCAGCGCGGTTATGTCATCGAGAATGGACGCGGCGTGATGGAAGGCTCAGGCGACGAGATACAGAACGATCCGGAATTCTCGACAAAATTTCTCGGGCTGGTCTAGCCCCTGTCGCAATTCGCAGGTCCGCGGCGTCTCGCTGCGGCTGCGCATTGAGGACCAGTCTACCAATACCGGGCGCGCCGGGGATCATCCGCATCGGCATTTTGGGATGCCGGCGTGAGGCTCGTGCTTCGATGAAAGGTTTTCACGATGAATCACAACGCGTCAGTTTTTCCCCGTTATCCGGGCATCGATGACAGGGATAGCCGGATCGCGCGATTTGCCAGGGCGGTCGCCGACGAGGCGGCGCTCGCGCGGGCGCTGGAGGAAGCGGACATCGTGCCGCAGCTATTGCTGCAGGCCCATCTTTCCGGTGACACCGATCTTCTGAGCGAGGCGGCGGGTTATATCAGCGGCGGTTGGAGCTTCATGGAAACGCTTCCGGCTGCCTTGCGGGCGAAGATCCAGGCCCGTCTGATAGAGACGCTGAAGGCCTGCGCCGCGGGACGCATTTCCTCCTCGCTGATTCCGACGCGAACCGAGCTCGGACGCATCGCGAGTGTCGGCATAGGCGAGATGCTGGCCGACGACTATGCCGCGATGTTCCTGGAGGAGATGCCATCGGATTCCTCGTCCACCGACCAGCGCAATGTGACGTGGCGGCTGCCCTCGACGCCGAGCCTGGAGAACTTCCATGTCGTCATCATCGGCGCCGGTCTTTCCGGACTGTGCATGGGCATCAAGCTGCGCGAAATGGGAATTCCATTCACGATCTACGAGAAGAACGAGACCGTGGGCGGCACCTGGTACGAGAATTCCTATCCCGGCAGCGGCGTCGATATTCCGAATCACTTCTACTCGTTTTCGTTCGAACCCAAGCATGACTGGACGCGCCACTTCGCCAAGCGCGATGAAATCTGGTCCTATCTCGAGCATTGCGCTGACAAGTATGATGTGCGGCGGAGCATCGAGTTCGGTATCGAGATGACGGACGCCGAATATGATGAGGCTTCGCTGCGCTGGAACGTCACGCTGAAGGATAAGTCCGGACAGTCGCGCGTGGTCTCGGCCCCGGTGCTGGTCACGGCCGTCGGTGTCCTCAATCGGCCCGCCATCCCCGATCTTCCAGGAATGTCCTCGTTCAAGGGAGCGCTGTTTCACTCGGCGCAATGGGATCACAGCGTTGACGTCAAAGGCAAGCGCGTTGCGCTTGTCGGCACCGGTGCCAGCAGCATTCAGATCGGACCGACCATCGCTGGTGACGTTGAGCGGCTGTTGGTGTTTCAGAGATCACCGCATTGGGTGATTTCGCACCCCAACTACCATCTCGAGGTCAAGGACGGGATGAAATGGGCGCTGGAGAACATTCCGTTCTTCGCGAAGTGGTATCGCTTCCTGTTGTTCTGGGCGGCAGGCGACGTGCTTCACCGCATGCTGCGGGTCGATCCAAATTGGCCAACGCCGGATATCTCGCTCAATGCGGAGAACCACCAGTTCCGCCAGCGTCTGCTGGACTACATCCAGTCGGAGCTGAATGATCGTCCCGATCTGATTGCGCGGGTCACGCCGAACTTCCCTCCTTACGGCAAGCGGATGCTGCGCGATAACAACTGGTACAAGATGCTGAAGCGCAGCAATGTCGAGCTTGTATCCGAGCACGTGAAGGAGATGACCTGCGACGCGGTGATCGACGGCGCAGGACAGCGCCATGAGGTCGATATCGTGGTGCTTGCTACCGGATTTCTCGCCACGCGTCCGCTATGGCCGGTTAACGTGAAGGGTATCGGCGGCGCCAGCCTCCGCGAAGTGTGGGATGATGATGACCCGCGCGCCTATCTGGGAATTACCGCGCCGAAATTCCCGAACCTGTTCATGCTTGCGGGTCCCAATACGGGACTATCGCACGGGGGAAGCTATTTCTTCGTTGCGGAGTGCCAAGTCCGCTACATCATGCAGTGCCTGCGCGAACTGATCGAGCGCAAATACGACGCGATGGAATGCCGTGTGGAACCGCACGACGAATACAACCGCCAGGTCGATGAGGCGCACAGCCGGATGGTCTGGGCCCATAAGAACGTCAAGAGCTGGTACAAGAACGACAAGGGGCGGGTCGCGGCGCTTTCGCCGTGGCGTCTGGTCGACTACTGGAAATTGACCTGGGCGCTCAACCCGACCGACTATGTTTTCTCGCGGCGAGCGCACCCGCCTGCCGAAACCTCGGAGGCGAAGGCATGACGCCGCAGACCGTGTCGCGCCAGGACGTGCTGGCGAGAATTGCGGCGCTCGGCGCGCAGTTCAATCCGGATGTGCTGGCGCAGACTCGCGCCGCGATCGAAGCGCTGGCGGGTGAGGGCGCCTCGCAGCATGGGCCGGTCAGCGAAGCCTATGGCGATCATCCGCGTCAGCAGATCGACATCTATACGCCGGACGGGCGGGAGAGGCCGGTCCTGCTCTATGTCCCCGGCGGCGGATTTGTATCGGGCGACAAGTCCGGCTACCGCCGGCTTGGCAACTATTTCGCCGCCAATGGATACCTTACGCTGATCGGCAACTACCGGCTTGCCCCGGAGGTGCAATGGCCCGCCGGTGCCGAGGATGTGGCGGCCATGATCGATTGGGCGGCGCGGCAGGCTTCCCGGCTTGGTGGCGATCCGTCGAAGATTTTCGTCTTTGGTCAGTCGGCCGGTGCAACCCATGCGGCTGGCGCACTGTTCGATCCCGACCTGCGTCCGCGCAGCATGGCGGCAGTGCAGGCCGCAGTGCTTGCCAGCGGCATCTACCGCATCACGCCGGCGGATTCGGAATCGGGGATCACCCGATATTTCTCGGCAGATACCACGACCTATCCGCAGCGATCGCCCCTGACTCATGTCGGCAGGAGCGAATTACCGCTGCTGCTGGTGGTGGCCGAATACGATCCCGTTTTTCTCGGTCGGCCGACGTTGGAATTGGCTTCGGCGGTCTACACGCGGGCGGGG
>Ga0180217_1003547_pt1 | contig 13092 bp, 12 predicted proteins | sample eDN3rd37CBELigOP_FD_128521 | JGI IMG/M metagenome (GOLD analysis project Ga0180217, IMG submission 128521) | Enriched Organic Plus compost microbial communities from Emeryville, California, USA - eDNA 3rd pass 37_C BE-Lig OP (version 2) (version 2) ... | reverse complement strand
TCATCTTCGCTCCTTTGAAAGGCTACGATGAGCCAGAAATCCTCCGCTCTCAATTAAGCCCGTTTGGTCCCATTAGCGCTGACGCCGGACAGGGTGACGCACGACCATGCGCTTCAATGTGGTGCCCAGGAGAGGACTCGAACCTCCACGGTGTTACCCGCTAGTACCTGAAACTAGTGCGTCTACCAATTCCGCCACCTGGGCAGGTGGGCCGCTCGCGGCCGCGCACACATAAGGGCGGGCCTTTCATCTTGTCAATTGCAACAGCGACCGGAACCCGTTTCGGCATGCCGCGATCGGCCGGACAATCCTCCGGCGCCGCGGCCCCCTGTACAGCCTCCGGACCATCCTGTAATGCCGGGGCATCTGGATCGCTCCGCCCCTTCGGTCAGGACCCATGACCTTTCAGGCCAATAACGACACGCTCGTCACCGTTTTCGGCGCCTCCGGCTTTCTCGGCCGCCATGTCGTCCGTGCGCTCGCGAAGCGACACTATCGCATCCGCGCCGCCGTGCGCCGGCCGGACCTCGCGGGGCATCTCCAACCGCTCGGCCGCGTCGGCCAGATTCACGCCGTCCAGGCCAACCTTCGCCATGCCGAATCGGTCGAGGCGGCGGTCCAGGGCGCCGGCATCGTCATCAATCTGGTGGGCATTCTGTTCGAGCGCGGCCGCCAGCGCTTCGATGCCGTCCAGACGGAGGGCGCTCGCAATGTCGCCCGCGCGGCCGCCAGCCACGGCGCCCGCCTGGTCCATGTCTCCGCCATCGGCGCCGATCCGGATTCGTCCTCACTCTATGCCCGCTCCAAGGCCGGCGGCGAACGCGCCGTTCTGGAGGCGCAGCCCACGGCCGTGATCATGCGCCCGTCCATCGTATTCGGACCGGAGGATGATTTCTTCAACCGCTTCGCGGGCCTGGCGCGCTTCATGCCCGCGCTGCCGCTGGTCGGTGGCGGAGGAACACGCTTTCAGCCGGTGTTCGTCGGCGACATCGCCGAGGCCATCGCCCGTGCCGTCGATGGCGAGGCGCAGCCGGGCGCGGTCTACGAGTTGGGCGGACCGGAGGTCCTGACCTTCAAAGAGGTTCTGGAATACATCCTCAAGACCATCGAACGCCGCCGCCTCTTGCTACCTCTGCCCTTCGCGCTGGCCCGGCTCCAGGCGCAGATCCTGCAATATCTGCCCAAGCCGCCGATGACGCCGGATCAGGTCGAATTGCTTAAGGCCGACAATGTGGTTTCCCAGGCGGCCATCGACGAGGGTCGAACGCTCAAGGGGCTGGGCGTATCCCCGACCGCTATCGAATCGGTCGTGCCGAGCTACTTGTGGCGCTTCCGCCGGACCGGTGAGTTCAAGACCGGTCGGGCGCTTTGAGCCCGGCACCGTTTTCCGGACCGGGCCGGTCACGCTGATTGCCGGCTTACGCCTTATTCCGGCGTGCAAATAAATCCGCCAGCACCACCGTCCTCCGGCGGCGCACAGCAGCAGAAAAACGCCGGCCGGGACGGCGGCGGCGTCTGCTGGCTGCCACCAGAGATCAGAAGCTCCCCGTCCACCACCACATGTGAGATGCCGGGCAGATCGCCGTGGCCGATGGCATCGGACAGCGTAACTCCGGCCGAACCCGTGACAGGACCGCAAAGCAGGAGGTCCGCCGGCTGGCCGGGCTCCAATATTCCCTCTTCCAGGCCATGCGCCTTGCCGACATTGCCGGTGGCCGCCGCCACCGCCTGGCCCGGCGTCAGTCCGCACACCGAACTGGCGTAAAGAATGTTGCGCAGCATGCCGCGCGGGATCACGCCCGTGCCCCCAGGCGTATCGGTGCCGAGCACCAGCCGGTCCAATCCGTTGCAGGCCGTCAGACGATTGATCAGGCGCAGCGTCGAGCGGTAGTTGCCCGACGAGCAGACCTCCAAGGCGAAGGAGGTCTTGTCGACGACCGAATCGATGTCCTCGTCCGGCATCGGGATCGGACCACCGGAGACGTGGGCGGCGACGTCCGGCTGAAGCCAGGAGAGAACCTCATAACCGCAGACCGCGCTGGCGCCGGAGCGCGAGACGCCCCCGGTGTGAACCTTCACCAGCATTCCCCGGTCGTGGCACCATCTGACGTAGCGTTTGGCCTCTTCTTCCCGCCCAGCGAAAGGATAAAAGAGAAACTTGGCGTATCGCACGCCGGCGTCAGCCAGCCTGTCGAAATGCGCTTCGGTCATGCCTGGCACCATGAGCACGGTGCCGGCCCGGACCTTCACGCCGCTCCAGCGCACCCGGCCTGTGGTCGCGCGAGCGACGATGGCGATCGAGGTGACCAGCTCCGGCGTCAAGGCGCTGTAATCCAGACCTGGAATGTGCAGTTCGCCGGCGGAGACCATGCTGGTCGTGCCGCCGTGCAGATAGTTGCGAATCCAGCCGATGGCATCCTGCGCCGGCGTCCACTCACCGAAAACAGGGTGGACATGGCCGTCGATCAATCCCGGCAACACGGCGCCGCCGGCCGCGTCCAGCACGCGGTCGGCGCGCGGCGCCGCGGCTTCCGCGACAGCCGCGTCAAGACTGGCGATGCGGCCGTCCTCGATCAGCAGAGCCTTGACGGGGGATTCCGGCGCATCCATGCGCCCGGTGAAGAACTCACCGATATTGAGAATAACGAGAGATGACATGCGCTACTATTTCTCAGCCTTTGGCTGAGGGCAACCAACGAAGGGTTTCAGCCTCGAAGAAAGCTTGTGCTTGCTTCGGAGCCATGAAGTTGGCCGTCGCCCCCGCGCGAGCGAGAAGCTTGTCCGTCTCCGGCTTCTTCATGCCCTCTTCCAGCTTTGCCGCGATGGCCTCGACAACGGCATCCGGCGTGGCGGCCGGCGCGAAAACGCCATGCCAAAGCTCGAAAATGAAGTCCTTATAGCCAGCCTCGACGGCGGTCGGCACGTTCGGCAAACTCGACGCCCGCTCCTTGCCCGTGGTTGCAAGCGCGCGCACCTTTCCGGACTCGATCAGCGGCAGCATGCTCGGAATACCCATGCATACATATTGAACGCGACCGGCCAAAAGATCGGGGATCGCGGCCGCTGTGCCGCGATAGCGGACGGCTACAGCCTCGGCGCCAGAGAGCTTTCCGAATATCTCGCCGGACTTGTGAGTCATCGTGCCGGGCCCTGGCGAAACATAACTCAGCGAGCCTTGCTTGCGGCCATATTCGGCCAATTCATCAAGCGACTTGACGGGAATGCTCGCGGGTACGACGCAAACCAGCGGCGCCGTCGTCACCATCGCCACCGCGCGCATATCCTTCAAAAGATCGTAAGGCAGCTTTTCCTGGATCGAAGGATTGACCGTGATCGCGGCATCGGACAGCAGCAGGGTGTATCCGTCGGGCGCGGATTTCGCGACCGCGTCCGTGGCGACGATGCCGCCACCACCGGGGCGATTTTCAACGACGACCGGCTGATCAATGAGCTCGCCCAGCACCTGGGCAACGGTTCGACCGGTGAAATCGACGATCCCGCCCGGGGCGTAGCCGATCACCATTTTCACCGAACGGGACGGCCACGTTTCGGCCCAGGCCGGAGAGCCGATCGCGGGCACCGTCATTGCTACGGCGGCTCCGACAAGAAATTCGCGACGATTCAATCCATTCATTTCAAATCGCCTCTTTCAGTATCGGCACGATGCCGAGGTTTTGCGTTCCAGCACTCCGTCGATAACCGGGCTATGATTGGCCCTTTTAAGTCCGCCGTCGTCGCAACAATGCAACGCCTCCTTTTGCGACGCCATCGGATTCGTAGATTAGCACCGACCATCCGACCTATGGGCAGGACGGCGGATCCGGCCACACGCTCGATTATGAGATGAAATCGACGCAACAGCGGAAATCGCCAGAACATCCTTGCTTCGACTGATATCCAATCGCTTCATTACGACTCGATATTTAATCAGTCACTCGATTTTGGTTCCAATGACGGCGCTGCCGCAAGTCGAAATGAGGGGCACGCCATCGGCGCGCCTGCACACAAATTCAGCGATTTCGGAACAGCTTCTATCCGAGCTGCCGCAAGGACAATTTATTTCCTGATCGCGCCGAGAACTTAGATCTTTGATCTTTTTCATCTGCCGACTGGCCGCGCCGGAGATGCAAATATCTGGCTTGCAATATACGAATTCGATCATGAACCCGCGACGATGAAACGCCCTAGCCAAACATCAGCAGTCCGGCGAGGCCGATCGAGCCGATCACCAGCCGCCACCAGCCGAACAGCGAAAAACCGTGTCGCGAGACATAGTCGAGCAAAGAGCGCACCACGAACCAGCCGGCGATGAATGACACGGCAAAGCCGACCGCGACGATGAGCGTGTTGTCCACGGTCATTAGATCCTGGTTCTTGTAGAGGTCGTAGACGAACGCGCCGGCCATCGTCGGAATCGCAAGAAAGAATGAGAACTCCGCCGCCGAGCGCTTGTCCGCGCCAAACAGCAGCGCCGAGACGATGGTGGCGCCCGAGCGCGAGACGCCCGGAATCATCGCGAAGCACTGGCACACGCCGATGCCGAGATACATCGGCAGCGAGAACGCCGTGGCATCGTGATAACGCGGCTTCAGGTCGAGCCGATCAACCAGAAGCAAGATCACGCCGCCGACGATCAGCGTGGTGCAAACCACCCAGGGGCTGAACAGCACCTCCTTGATGAAGCCATGCGCGAGAACGCCCAGCAGAGCGGCGGGTAGAAAAGCCAGCACCACCCCTATGGCAAAGCGCCGCGCTGCCGGATCGTGGAAAACACCGACTGTGATCTGCCACAACCTGACGAAATAAACAGACAGGATCGCCAGCACCGCGCCGAGCTGGATCAGCACGGCGAAAACCTTGCCGAAATCCTCGTCCGCGAAGCCGAGAAAATGCTGAACCAACAACAGATGTCCGGTCGACGAAACCGGAATGAATTCGGTGAGCCCCTCGACAAGACCGAGAAGTGCGGCCTTCAGAAGATCGGCGATAAATGTTCCGGACATGACCTGCGCTGGAGAATAGAGGGCGGGAAATGAGCCGTGCCTGACGCTTGTGGCCCAAAGGCGGCGCTTTTGGCCGACCATGCCCGGACAGCGTTAACGGGCCGTCAACCTTGAGCAATGGTTGTTTGGATATTGAGACTGGAATGGGCTTTAGCTTGGATTCTGCCCGATTCCCGCCTCACCCGAGGTTCACCGTCTCCGGCGAATCACACCATGCTGACGCTCCTTCATCACCCTTGCTGCCCCCATTCCCGCTTTGTCCGGCTCGCCCTGGGCGAGCACGGCTTGTCCGCGAATCTGATCGAGGAGCGCACATGGGACCGCCGCGAGGAATTCCTGGAACTGAACCCCGCGGGAACGACGCCGGTCCTGATCGAGGAGGGCTTTCCGCCGATCCCCGGCGCCACCGTGATCGCCGAGCATCTCGACGAAACGCGCGGACACGACCTCGGCGATCATCGTCTCCTGCCGCTCGATCTCGCGAGCCGGATCGAGGCCCGACGCCTCACCGCATGGTTCCACGAGAAGTTCTTCAATGAGGTCTCGGGCCCGCTCGTCAGCGAACGCTTCTACAAGCGTCACATGCGCGTCGAGCAGGGCGGCGGCCCGCCCGACACCGAGTCGATCCGCGCCGGCCGCGCCAATGTGCGTTACCATCTGGCCTATGTCGGATGGCTCGCCGGCCATCGCGACTGGCTGGCGGGCGACCGCCTGAGCTTCGCGGATCTGGCCGCGGCGGCCCATCTGTCCGCCATCGATTATCTGGGCGACGTCCCCTGGAATGAGAGCGAGCCGGCCAAGGCCTGGTATGCGCGGGTCAAGTCCCGACCCTCATTCCGCCCGCTCCTGGCCGATCAGATGCCCGGCCTGCCGCCCGCATCCCATTACGCGGATCTGGATTTCTGAGCGGTGGAAGTTCCGGTTGCCGGGACTTCGACCCGGCCGGCCGCCATCAGAACTCTTCCACCGCCGCGATCAACCGCTCGATATCCTCTGGGCGCGATAGCCGGTGATCGCCATCCTTGATCAGCGTCAACGTCACGTCGTCATGCGCCAGCCGCGAGGACAGTTCGATGGCGTGCTGCCAGGGCACGTCCGGGTCCTGGACGCCCTGGAGGATTCGCACCGGACAGCCGGTTTCGATCAGTTCGCCCAGCAGCAGATGGTTGCGGCCGTCCTCGATCAGCGCCCGTGTGATCGGATAGCCGTCGGGATCGTAGTCGGACGGCCGGTTCCATGAGCCGTCCGTCTCGATCTGACGTCGCACCGCGGCCGGAAACCGCTTCCACATCAGCTCTTCCGTGAAATCCACCGCGGGCGCGATCAGCACCATGCCCGCAACCGAGGCCTGAAACGTCGCTCCGGCGGCGCTTCGCCGCCTCAACTCGCGCGCCAGCAGCAACGAGAGCCAGCCGCCCATGGACGAGCCGACCAGAATCTGCGGGCCGCGCGCGAACGCCTCGAACACCGCCAGGCTGTCGGCCAGCCAGGCTCCGATGGTTCCGTCAGCGAAATCCCCGCCCGATTCGCCATGGCCGGAATAATCGAAGCGGATCGAGCCCCGCCCCTTCTCCGCCGCCCAGGCGTCCAGAGCGACGGCCTTGCTGCCCTGCATGTCCGACTTGAATCCGCCGAGCCAGAAAACCCCGGGACCCACGCCTTCGCGCAGCCGCACCGCGATCCGCCGCGGGGCCGCGCCCGTTTCCACATCGATGGTTTTGAGGCAAGAATGGTCCATGATGCGTGGTTCCGGCTGGTCCATGGCTGGTGGATGGATCAGCGAGCTTTGGCAAAGGCTGCCGCCCGCCGCAAGGCATTGGAAACGTGGATCGCTTAGAGTGTGGTCTGCGCCCGGCCCACAGCGCCGGAGCAAGAGCACTCGCGCCCCACGGGTTCGTGCCAGACGGGTTCGCGCCAGACACGTTTGTGCCAGACACGTTTGCGCCAGGATGGAACGATGGTGATTTCGGCTACCGACGTCGCGGAGGGTCGCGTGCTGCCGCGCTCCCTTCCAGGGGCGACGGTGCTGCAAGTCGCGCCAGCGCTGACCGATGACGAAACCGGCCGCGCAACCCTGGAGGTCGCCCGCGCGCTGATCCATTCCGGCTCGCGCGCCATCGTCGCGGCGCGGCATGGGCCGCTGGTCGATCCGTTGCGCGGCTTCGGCGGCGAGTGGCTGTCACTGGCCGAGGGCGGCTACGGATCCGGCCGCAACCGTGCCAACGCCGCCCGCCTCAAGCGCTTCTTTGCCGACGAGCGCGTCGATATCGTTCATGTCCGGGACGCCTATGAGGTGCGCGAGGTGCTCGACAGCCTGGGCCCCGACCGCGTCGGCCTCATCGCCGAACTGCCGGACCTGTCGACCAATCGCATGCGACTGGCGGCGCTGCGCCTCGGCGCGCTGGCGCGCTGCGATCGCCTGATCGCGCGCTCGCTTCACGCCGCCCGCCCGTTGCTCGACCGCTACCGGATCGAGCCGCAACGCGTGGCGGTGATGCCCCATGGCGTGGACATCGCGACCTTCGATCCAGCCTCCATTCTCTCGGCCCGGGTCGCCGCCCTGCGCAAGACCTGGGGCATCCCGTCCGGCGTGCGGCTGATCCTTGTGCCCGGCGCGGTCCGGCCGGCGCATGGGCAATCGGTGCTGGTCGATGTCGCGCACCTGATGCGCGCCGCAGGCGCGCCGCCGGTGACCTTCGTGCTCGTCGGCGACGATCGGCGCCACCGCCTCTATGCCCATCGGATGCTCAAGCTGGCGGCGGAAACCGGTGTCAGCGGACTGTTCCGGCTGGTCGGCGAATGTTCGGACATGCCGGCGGCCTATGCCGCCGCCGCCGTCGTCATGGCGCCCTACCGCACCGCGACAGGCGATCTGCGCCCGATCGCCGAGGCCCAGGTGATGGCGCGGCCCGCCGTGGTGACCGACACGGGCGCGCTGCCGGAGGCGGTGCTGGCGCCGCCGCGCATGCCCGACGACCTGCGAACCGGTTGGGTGGTGCCGTCCGGCGACGCCCAGGCGATGGCCCGGGCGTTGACCGCCGCGCTGAGCCTCGACGTGGCCGCCTATCGCGCGCTAGCGGCGCGCTCCCATGAGTTCGGTCTGTTCATGTTCAGCCCCGACCGGACGGCCGCCGCCACGCTCGACATCTATCGCACCGTGCTGGAAGAGGACGGCTGACGCGCGACGCTACGGCGTGGGTTTGCGACGGAATCGACGTTGACTTATTCGCTGATAGTCCCGATCTTCCGTCGATTATAATGGCAGAGGAGATCGCCACCATTCGTCGCCCGAACCGAGCCCCGCCCCCCGTCCAGAAGGACGGCCCGCGCGTGAACGAGGACATCCGTGTCCGCGAAGTCCAGCTCATCGACCAGGAGGGCCATAACCTGGGTCCCGTCCTGACGTCCGAAGCCATGCAGAAGGCCCAGGAGGCCGGACTCGATCTGGTCGAGATCGCGCCCAACTCGACGCCGCCGGTCTGCAAGCTCATGGACTTCGGCAAGTACAAATACCAAGAGCAGAAGAAGCAGGCCGAAGCCCGAAAGAAGCAGAAGATCGTCGAGGTCAAAGAGGTCAAGTTCCGGCCGATGATCGACGAGCATGACTACGGCGTGAAAATGCGCTCCATGCACCGCTTCTTCGAAGAAGGCGACAAGGTGAAGATCACCCTGCGCTTTCGCGGCCGCGAGATGGCTCACCAGGAGCTTGGCACCCGGCTGCTCAACCGGGTCAAGGAAGACCTGGCCGGCCTCGCCAAGGTCGAGATGGAACCCCGGTTCGAAGGCCGGCAGGTGGTCATGGTCCTGGCTCCGCGCTGAGGGCTTCGGATCCGATCATGCTCGAATAGCAAATCGCGCAGAGGGGTCCGATCCAAGCAATCGAACCAGACAGGGGACCGGGCCATCCGGTCCCTTTTTGTTTTGTACGGCCGTAAAGGGGCAGCCGCTCCTGTCATTCGGACCCATCTCAGACGCCCGGAGCGCCCATTCCGGTTGTCTTTTTTCCCCGCCTCTGCCATAACCCGCCCGCTCGCCGCCCGGCCGATAGGGCTGCCGTGGCGGCGAGGCTGAAACCATCAGCACGCTCAATATCGAGCAAGACCGGCGGGAACCGGGGCTTTTGCCATGGTTCAACCCGCCCGCAAGGAGAGCCAAATGCCCAAGATCAAGACCAAGTCGGGCGCCAAAAAGCGCTTCAAGATCACCGCCTCCGGCCACGTCAAGTCGGCCCTGGCCGGCAAGCGCCACGGCATGATCAAGCGGACCCCGAAGCAGATTCGGCAGAACCGCGGCACGCGGGTTCTGTTCAAGACTGATGGCGACAACGTCATCAAGTACTTCCTGCCGAACGCTTGACCGCCTCCGGACGCCCATTCCGGGCGCCGTTTCCGCACATCCGCTGATCATACGACTTGAAGGAGTTTCGCCATGGCACGCGTCAAGCGCGGCGTCACCGCCCATGCCAAGCATAAGAAGGTGCTCAAGGCCGCCAAGGGCTTTTCCGGGCGCCGCAAGAACACCATCCGCATCGCCAAGCAGGCCGTCGAGAAGGCGAACCAGTACGCCTACCGCGACCGCAAGCGGAAGAAGCGCACGTTCCGCGCGCTGTGGATCCAGCGCCTGAACGCCGCCGTGCGCCCGTTCGGCCTGACCTACAGCCGCTTTATTGACGGACTGAACAAGTCCGGCCTGACCATCGACCGCAAGGTCCTCTCCGACCTCGCGATCACCGAGCCGGCGGCCTTCGAGGCCATCGTCGAGAAGGTCAAGGCCGCGCTGCCGAAGGCGGCGTAAGCAACTCCAGGAAAAGCGCGAAGCGGTTTTCCGTCCGGAGTTGCGACAGCAGAGAAATGGAGCGGTTCAGGTTTTTTTGGAACCGTGAATCGCTTCAGATTCTTCCGTCTCTCAACGCGTCATCGCCGGGGATAGCGCACGAAGCGCCGTCTTCGTCTATCGTTCCAGCGATCCATCGGACACCAAACGATCTTTGGCTGATGGATGCCCGGGTCTGACCCGAGCATGGCGGTCACGGGGCTTGGTCATGTCCGACATTTCTCAACTCGAAGAGCAGACCCTCGCCGCCGTGGCCTCGGCCGGCGACGAGGCCGCGCTGGAAACCGTGCGGGTCTCAGCGCTCGGCAAGAGCGGTTCCATCTCCGCGCTGCTGAAGACGCTGGGCTCGATGACGCCCGACGAGCGGCGGGAGAAGGGTCCGGCGATCAACGGCCTGCGCGACCGGGTGAGCACGGCCATCGCCGCCCGCCGCGAGGCGCTGAAGGATGCCGCCCTCGACCAGCGGCTCGCCACCGAAACGCTCGACGTCACCCTGCCGGTGCGCGAGGCGCCGGCGGAAACCGGCCGCGTGCACCCGATCAGCCAGGTGATCGACGAACTGACGGCGATCTTCGCCGACATGGGCTTCACCGTCGCCGAGGGTCCGGACATCGAGACCGACGACACCAATTTCACCAAGCTGAACTTCCCCGAGGGTCACCCGGCCCGGGAGATGCACGACACATTCTATTTCAATCCGAAGCCCGACGGCTCGCGGATGTTGCTGCGCACCCACACCTCACCGGTGCAGGTGCGCACGATGATGTCCCAGAAGCCGCCGATCCGGGTGATTATCCCGGGGCGCACCTATCGTAGCGATTCCGACCAGACCCACACGCCCATGTTCCACCAGGTCGAGGGCCTGGTGATCGACAAGGGCGCGCATATGGGTCACCTCAAGTGGATCCTGTCGGAATTCTGTAAGGCGTTCTTCGAGGTCGATAACGTCAAGATGCGGTTCCGGCCGTCGTTCTTCCCGTTCACCGAACCGTCGCTTGAGGTCGATATCCAGTGCCGCCGCGACAAGGGCGAGGTGCGCTTCGGCGAGGGCGAGGACTGGCTGGAAATCCTCGGCTGCGGGATGGTGCATCCGAACGTGCTTCGGAACTGCGGCGTCGATCCCGACGAGTATCAAGGCTTTGCCTGGGGCATGGGGATCGACCGCATCGCGATGCTGAAATACGGCATGCCGGACCTGCGCGCCTTCTTCGAGGCCGACGTGCGATGGCTGTCGCATTACGGCTTCAGGCCGCTGGATTTCCCGACGCTGGCGGGGGGATTAAGCTCGTGATGGGCCATCGGTTGTCTTGCATGATCGATGCTGGGAAACTCCGCCGGGTTCCCTCCCCCCTTGTGGGGGAGGGTTAGGGAGGGGGTATTCGCAGATGCCTCACGCTGCCGTCAGCGAACGACAGAAAAGCCGGGCCAAAACTCTGCGCCGCACGATGACGCGCGCGGAGACGCTCTTGTGGCACTACCTCAAGGCTCATCATCTCGATGGACTGGGCGTCAGGCGGCAAGTGCCGATGAATGGATATGTGGCCGATTTCGTCTGCCACGCCGCACGTCTCGTCATCGAGCTAGACGGCGAAACGCATGATTTCGAGTCGCGTCAGCAGCATGATCGCCGTCGCGACGCTTGGTTCGAATCTCAAGGCTATCGTGTATTGCGGCTGACCAACGAGCAGGTCCTCACCAATCTCGAAGGTGTTCTGAGTGGGATTTGCGAGATTGCTGCTTCTCGCAAATCGGCTACACCCCCCTCCCTGTCCCTCCCCCACAAGGGGGGAGGGAACGCCCAAACTGCAGCCGCGTCTGGGGCCACCCCCTCCCCGCCCCTCCCCCGCAAGCGGGGGAGGGAGCAGGGCAGCACCAGCGGAACGAACATCCGATGAAATTCACCCTCTCCTGGCTCAAGGAATTCCTCGACACCGACGCCACGCTCGACGAGATCGTCGAGCGGCTGACCATGATCGGCCTGGAGGTCGAGGGCGTCGACAAGCCAGCGGAGAAATTCGCGCCGTTCAAGGTCGTGGAGGTCCTGTCCGCCGTGCAGCATCCGAACGCGGACCGGCTGCGCGTATGCATGGTGAACACCGGCGAGGGCGCGCCCTTGCAGATCGTCTGCGGCGCGCCGAACGCGCGCGCCGGCATCAAGGCCGTGCTCGGCCTGCCCGGCACCTACATCCCGTCCAAGGACATCACGCTCAAGGTCGGCAAGATCCGCGATGTCGAGAGCCAGGGCATGATGATCTCCGGCGCGGAGATCGGCTTTAACGACGATCACGACGGCATCATCGAGATGCCGGCCGATGCGCCCGTCGGAAAGCCCTTTGCCGAGGTGCTCGGCCTCGACGATCCGGTGATCGAGATCAACCTGACGCCGAACCGCTCCGACTGCACCGGCGTGTCGGGCATCGCCCGCGATCTCGCCGCCGCCGATGTGGGCACGCTTATTGAAAGGGCACCCAAGCCGGTGACGGGCGAATTCCCCTGCCCTGTCTCCGTGACGCTCGACTTCGGCGACACGCCGTCGCTGTGCCCGGCCTTCGCGCTGCGGCTGGTGAAGGGCGTCAAGAACGGACCCTCACCGGACTGGCTCCAGGCGCGGCTGCGCGCCATCGGGCTGCGGCCGATCAACGCGCTGGTCGACATCACCAATTTCATCACCTTCGACCGCGGTCGCCCGCTGCATGTGTTCGATGCGAACAAGGTGAAGGGCAATCTCACCGTGCGCCGCGCGAACAACGGCGAGGAATTGCTGGCGCTCGATGGCAAGACTTACGCGCTCGACAGCGCCATGTGCGTGATCGCCGACGAAACCGGTCCCGAATCGCTCGCCGGCATCATGGGCGGTGAGGCTTCGGGCTGCGACGAGAGCACCACCGACGTGCTGATTGAATCGGCGCTGTGGGAGCCGCTCAACATCGCCCAGACCGGCCGCAAGCTCGGCATCAATTCGGACGCACGTTATCGCTTCGAACGCGGTGTCGATCCGGCCTTCATGGTGCCGGGTCTCGAACTTGCAACCAGGCTGGTGATGGACCTGTGCGGCGGCACGCCGTCCGAAGCCATCATCGTCGGCAAGACGCACGGTGACGACCGTATCATCGATTTTCCGCTCGACGAGGTGAAGCGGCTTGCCGGAATCGAAGTGCCGCTGGTCGAGATCCGTCGCATCCTCGGTCACCTCGGCTTCACGATCGCCGGCAATGGTTCGACCGTGAAGGTTGCCGTCCCGTCCTGGCGCGCCGAC